>Ga0207732_100033_pt1 | contig 171662 bp, 186 predicted proteins | sample A23P1SouthBayCA_FD_187733 | JGI IMG/M metagenome (GOLD analysis project Ga0207732, IMG submission 187733) | Aerobic enrichment media microbial communities from Eden Landing Ponds, California, USA - A23 P3 (4) (SPAdes) | ecosystem: Environmental > Aquatic > Marine > Unclassified | place... | reverse complement strand
ATCTGGGAGAAGCCGTTGTAGCGGCCGTCGGCGTCCGGGTCTGTTTTACACAGCACGACGAAGAAATCGCCGATGGAGCCGTTGGTAATCCACATCTTGTTGCCGTTGATAACCCACTCGTCGCCGTCCTTCTCCGCACGCGTCGACACCGACGACACGTCAGACCCCGTGTCAGGCTCGGAGATGGCCGACCCACAGATGGCGTCACCGGAGGCGAGGTCCGGCAGCCACCGCTCTTTCTGGTCTTCGGTGCCGAAGGCGATGATGGCCTCGCTTCCGAAGGCGGTGCCGAGGATGCTGCCACCGATGCCGGGGTCTGCGGCGTACAACTCTTCGACGATGAGCGCCACGTCGAGCATCTCGTAGCCGGCGCCGCCGTACTCGATGGGAATCTGTGCGCCACACAGTCCCATCTCGGCGCCTTTCTCGATGAGGTCGAACGGCGCCTTCTCCTCGCGGTCGTACTCCTTTGCGACGGGTCGAATCTCGTTGTCGGCAAAGCGGCGGACCTCCTCGCGAATCTGTCGCTGCTCCTCGGAGAGTTCGAAGTCCATACCGTACTGTGTGACCGATGTATGATAAAACTCCGCACTAGGTTTACAGTGTTAGTGCTACTCCCACTCGCCGTCGACCAGGTCGGTTTCGGCCTGTTTGGCCATCTTCACCTGGTAGTTCGGGAGGTACAGCGCGAGGTCGGTCGTGGTGATGATGCCGATGGCCTTGCCGTTCTCGACGACAGGAAGCTTCTTGACGCCGTTGTGTCCCATCCGTTCGGCGGCGATTTTCAGCGTTTCCGTTGGGCGGGCGGTGACGACGGGGTCGGACATGAGTTCCGAGACGGGCGTCGACGGGTCCCGTTCCTGCCCGACGGCGGCGACGATGTCCATCTCGGTGACGATGCCTTCGAGTCGGCCCTCGCCGACGATGAGCGAACCGATTCCCTTCTCGTCGAGGATGCGGGCCGCCTCGGCGATAATCGCATCGGGCGAAACCGTCTCGACGGGTGAAGTCATTAACTCCTCGACGTTCGTGTCTTGCTCGGCCATGTTTTGTACTCCGAGCGGATGGCCATAAGCCTACGGCCTACAGAAATACGGAGCAGTCAGCACGTCCTCGACTCAGGAGGACCACGCTTCCCGACAGTCGTCGTCACAGAAATGAGCGGTGTGGACGCGGTCGTCCTCGACCCACGTGATGACGCGGTGGGTTGGTTCGCTCACTATTGGCTCGTCGCACACCTCACATCTCGGCGCATCGTCCTCGGTGACATCCTCACCGAGGTCCGAAGTCGGGTCGACCATCTTGTCGTACCGTTAGTTGGCACCCATATGAACGATTATGTTCACGCAGGCGGTGCCACGGGTTTTCGTCACTCCGGGCGCTCGTAGCTCGGGTCGAACATCTGGGCCGACATCGGGGACGGGTCACCCTCGGTGAGGTTGTACTTCGAGAAGTCCTCGACGCCGACCTCCCGGAGCAGGTCCTCGTCGTAGACGGCGTTACCCGTATACGAGGCGGGGTCGCGGCTGAGTATCTCCAGAACGGTGTCGGAGACGATTTCGGGCGTCCGCCAGTCGTCTTCGGTGCCCATCCCGAAGTATCGGGTCGCCCGAGTGTCGATGGCGGTGACGGGCCAAAAGGAGTTACAGCCCACGTCGTGTCCGCTGAGCTCCGTCGATAGCGACAGCGTGAGGAACGACATTCCCATCTTCGACCACGCATACGGTGCTTCTCCCGGTGCGCGGTCGACCGTGACCGGCGGCGCGTTCGTCAACAGCCACGCGTTGTCGACCTCCTTGAGGTGGTCGAGGAAGGCACGCGAGGTGAGATACGTCCCGCGGACGTTCACATCGGTCATCAAATCGAAGCGGTTCGCCGGCAGGTCCTCGACGTTCGCGATTTGGATTGCACTGGCGTTGTTGATGACGATGTTGACCTCGCCGAACTCCTCGATGGCCTCCTCTGCGGCGGCCTCGACGGCCTCCTCCTCGCGGACGTTCAACTGAATGGGGTGAGCCTCGACGCCCTTCTCGCGGCACTCCCGGGCGGTCTGTTCGATGGTTCCTTCGAGGTCCTTCTCCTCGCCGTAGTCGTCGTTCTCGCTTGTCTTGCCCGTCGAGACGATGTTACAGCCCTGTTCGGCCAATGCGAGCGCGATGGACTTGCCGATTCCGCGGGTCGTTCCCGTGATGAAGGCGGTCTGTCCCGAGAGGTCGGGCTTTTCGAGCGTCATACCCCGCACGTTCGCGGCAGTGAACTTAAAACCCGATTAGTCCGGCAACGATTCGGGCGCCGAGGCAGTCTCGGCGCCTCACCGGTCCCGAGTGACCGACTCCCCGGGGTCGGTTCGGGCGTTCGCCGACAGCACGACGCCGGGTGCGAGGCTGGTGTTGATGGCCGTCTTCACGTTCGGGCCGGCGACGACGCCGTACTTCCGGCGACCGGTCGAGACGCGGTCACCCTTCACGGTCTGTTTTACGTCCTCACCGTCGTGTCTGAGGTTGGCGACCTGCGTTCCGGCGCCGAAGTTCACGCCCGGCGCGAGCAGACTGTCGCCGACGTAGGAGAGATGCGGCACGTTCGAGTCGGCCATCACGACCGAGTTCTTCAACTCGACGCCGTGGCCGACGTGACACCCCTCACCGACCAGCGTCGCCCCGCGTATGTAGGCGTTCGGCCCCACCTCGGCCCCCGACCGGACGAGTGCGGGCCCCTCGATGACGACACCGGGCTCTATCGTCGCCCCCGCCTCGACGACCACCTCTCCGCGGAGTTCGGCATCGCCGCGTACGTCGCCCTCGACGCGTCGGTCGAGTTCGCCGAGTTTCCACTCGTTGGCTTCGAGCAACTCCCAGGGTCGGCCCACATCGAGCCACCGCGACAGCGTCACCGCCGTCACATCGGCGTCGTCGATGACTCGTGCCACAACGTCGGTTATCTCGTACTCGCCGCGGTCGCTCTGAGGTACGTCGAGGTGTGAGAGTGCCGCCTCTGGAAACGCGTAGGCGCCGGCGTTGGCGAGGTTCGTCCGCGGCTCTTCGGGCTTTTCCACGATGTCGGTCACTCGGTCGCCGTCGACAGAGAGGACGCCGTAGTTGCGTGGGTCCTCGACCTCGATGGCGGCGACGGCGGGGGCGACCTCGAACAGCGCCGCCACGCTCGCGGGGTCGTAGAGATTGTCGCCGTTCAGCACCGCAAAGGCGCCGTCGAGGTGTTCCCGCGCCGCCCGGACTGCGTCGGCGGTTCCGCGCTGTTTCTCTTGGACGGCGAAGGAAACGTCGACGCCGCGGTATTCGTCGCCGAAGTACTCCCGGACGGCGTCGGCTTCGTAGCCAACGACGAAAACCAGTTCTTCGGCACCCGCCTGAACCGCCGCGTCGGCGGTGTGGGCACACAGCGGCCGGTCAGCCACCGGTAACATCGGTTTCGGTACCGTCTCGGTCAGCGGACGCATTCTGGTCCCCTCGCCCGCAGCGAGAATGACGGTTTGCATGGCGAGTGGGTCGACGGCGACGGGGAAAAACCGGACGGTTGCCGCGCGGCTTACTCCTCTAGGAGGTCCTCGTCGAGCGATTCCGGTTCATCGTCGTCCGCACGACGCATCACGTCGACTTGGTAGTGCTGGAGGATGTCCCGACCGAGCAACAGCGGGTAATCCATGTGACTGCGGTCCTCGATGCTCGCCGTGACGGTGTGTTGAGTCCCGCCGATACCGACCACGAGGTCGACGACCGGACGCGAGCGGCCGCTCTTGACGCTGCCCGATTTGATTTTCACGATGTCTTTGATTGGTCCGGTCCCGATATCGGCGGCCAGACGCGCGTCGATGCTCGTTCGCGTCGCCCCGGTGTCGGATTTGGCGAGCACCGTCTTCGAACCGCTGGTTCCCATCGCAACGACCTCCTCGATGTAGCCGATGACGACCGTCTTCGCCGGTTCGGGGGATTTCTTTCGCGGCATACACGCCGGTCGGGAGTCGTCGAGGTTCGCCGATAGTTCGTACACCCGCTCTTCGTCGACCTCGCCGCCGGCGCGCTCGATTGCGAGGCGGGCGATGTGAGGGGCCGGCGAACGACCGGTCGCCTCGAACAGTCCCTTGAACCCGGCAGTGGGATTGACCTCGAGGACGTAGTAGCCGTCCTCGCCCTGTACGATGTCGACGCCGGCGTAGTCGAGTCCCACCACGTCCGTGGCTCGTTCGGCGATGGTGACGACTTCCTCGGGAAGGTCGTCGGTCGCGTCCTCGACGGCCCCGCCCAACGCCACGTTCGTCCGCCACTCACCCTCCGGGGCGTAGCGGTTCATCGCCCCAACGACGCGACCGCCGACGGTGTAGATGCGGAGGTCGTGGTGTCGTTTCTCGTCGTGTTCGATGAGTTCCTGCAGGAATGCCTGCCGGGACCCCACCATCGGGTTGACGGGGTCGTCGGTGTCGAGTTTCCACGTCCCGCCGCCGTGGGTGCCGATGGCGGTTTTGTAGACGACTTCGTCGCCGAACTTTTCGCGGCGGTCGTTGAGTGTGTCACCCGACAGCGCCAACAGCGCGTCGGGAACCTGGATACCGGCTTCGGCCAACGCCGTCCCCGTCGCGAACTTGTGGATTGCCGTCATCGTCGATGTCGGCGTGTTCAACATCGGCCGCATCCGGTCGAGCATCGTCGCCAGTCCGAGCGCCTCCGCGGGCTGTTCTTCCTTCGACAGCAGGAGCCGATTGACGACGATGTCCACCTCCGGCTCCAGCGTCACTTCGCCGTTTTCGATTTCGACGGCGGTGTTCTGCTCGCGGAGCCACTCGGTGTCGTATCCGAGCTGTTCGACCGCATTGAGAATCGCTTTCGACTCCTTCGAACTGTGAAGGCTGAGAACGCCAACAGTGAGGTCAGAAGACATACTCACACTCCGGTAGGTCTCGGCAAAATACTGACGGTCGATGAGGCAACGATGTGTGTTCCTTTTTGTATCCCTACGTCCTGTGACCCGTATGTCGGACCCGTTCACGTACGACGGTGGGTCGGTCGCGCCCGGTGAGACGGCCAACGTCCGCTACACCGTCAGCGAAACGTACCTCGGCGACCCGGTCCGCGTCCCCGTCACCATCGTCAACGGCGAATCCGAAGGGCCGACCCTGTTCCTCTCGGCGGCCGCCCACGGCGACGAACTCAACGGCATCGAAATCGTCCGGGAGGTCGCCCACGAGTGGGACCATTCCGACCTCCACGGCACCCTCGTCTGTCTGCCCGTCCTCAACGTCCCGGCGTTTATCGCCCAACAGCGGTATCTCCCGATTTACGACCGCGACCTCAACCGGTCGTTCCCGGGCGACGACGCCTCGACGAGCGCGAAACGCATCGCCGCACGCATCTTCCGGAACTTCATCGAACCCTGCGATTTCGGGTTGGACTTCCACACCTCGACGCGTGGGCGGACGAACATGCTTCATGCCCGCGCGGATATGGACAACGACGCCGTCGCACGCCTCGCAAACGCCTTCGCCTCGAACGTCATCATCTCGACGCAAGGCCCGGAAGGAACGCTCCGTCGGGAGGCCGCTGACGCGGGAACGCCAACCATCACCGTCGAGTTGGGCGAGGCCCACCGATTCCAGCGCCCGCTCATCGACGAGGCGCTGGAGGGTGTTCTGTCGGTGATGGCGGAGTTCGGAATGCGGAACACCGAGACGGTGAAGTGGCCCGGATGGCGGACGGTCATCGACGGCTCCGACGAGAAGACGTGGCTCCGGGCCGACGCTGGCGGACTCGTCGAGATGCACCACGACCGAGGGTCGCTCGTCGAGGAAGGCGACCGAGTCTGTACCATCACGAACCCGTTCAAGACCGACTCAGCGGTCATCGAGGCGCCGTTTACCGGCCTGCTCGTCGGCGTTCTGGAGAACCCGTTGGTGTACCCCGGCAATCCCCTGTGTCACCTGGTCAAACTCGACGGGGTGACCCTTCGGGCGATTCGCGGACGAAAGCTTGCCGACCGAGCCTGAATGGTGTCGACGAGTTGCCGGTTCAGTACGGTGGTAGACGTTCGCAGAAGGTAACTACTATACCACCGCGGACCCGACCCTACCGTGCATGAGTCAATCGTACGACCGAGGTCTGATAGAGGACTTCGGGCGGTGGCAGGAGTTCTCCGCCGGCATGTGGGCTTGGATTTTCCACAAGTTCACTGGCTGGGTGCTCATCGGCTACCTGTTTACGCACATCGCCGTGTTGAGCACCGCCACGGTGGATGGAGCCACCTACACCACGACGCTCCAGGGGCTGGAGAGTCTGCTGGTGGTCCGAATCCTCGAGGTCGGCCTGCTCGCGGTCGCCGTGTTCCACATCCTCAACGGCGTCCGCCTGCTGTTTGTCGATTTGGGTGTCGGCCTGGAATCGCAGGACAAGGCGTTCTACGCCGCACTGATAGTTTCCGCGGCCATCACGGTCGCGAGCATTCCGACGTTCCTCGTGGGGGCATTCTGAGATGGCTGACTACTACTCCTCGTTCGAACCGAAGGGAACGCGGTGGCTGCTCCAGCGGCTTACCGCGGCGTTCCTCGTCGTCGTACTGGCGTATCACTTCATGCTGCTGCACTTCGTCAACCACGCAGCGGAAGTGACCATCGCCGGAACGACAGCCCGGATGAGTCAGGTCGGCTACTTCATCACGATGGTGTCGTTCCTCGCCGCCGGGGCGTTCCACGGCGTCAACGGCGTGTACAACGCCCTCGTCAATCAGGGCCTCGAGGGGACCCCGAAGACGGCCGTCAAGTGGCTGCTCGCCGTCGCAGGTGTCATGCTCGTCGTGCAGGGCATCCGCGTCGCAATCGCCATGACGAACCTCATCTGATATGAGCACGCAAGTAACCGAACAAGAAACCGAGACCGAACCGCAGGAAAAAGAGGAGTCCACTCACCAGGAGCGGCGACTCACCGAGAAACACGACCGCGCCGACATGCGCGAGCGTGCCGAGGCGAACCTGAAGGACGCCGAGGAGACGGTGAAGCTGAAGGTGTTCCGGTACGACCCCGAAGTCGAGGGCAAGAAGGACCCGCGATTCGACACGTTCCGCGTGCCGTTCAAGAAGGGGATGACGGTGCTGGACGCGCTCATCTTCGCACGGGACCACTTCGACTCCAGTCTTACGTTCCGTCACTCCTGTCGGCAGGCCATCTGTGGCTCCGACGCGCTGTTCGTCAACGGACGCCAGCGCCTCGGCTGTAAGACCCAGATGTCCGAGTTGGAGTGGCCCGTCCGCATCGAACCGCTCCCACACGCCGAGGTCGTCAAGGACCTCGTCGTCGACATGGAGCACTTCTACGACCAGATGGAGTCCGTCGAGCCGTACTTCCAGACCGACGAACTGCCGTCTGGCGAAGAACAGAAACAGACCCGCGAGAACCGCGAGAAGGTGAAGATGTCCACGCGCTGTATCTGGTGTAGCGCGTGTATGTCCTCCTGTAACATCGCCGCCGGGGACAACGAGTACCTCGGTCCCGCGGCCATCAACAAGGCATACCGCTTTGCGATGGACAAACGCGAGGGCGAGGCGATGAAGGAACACCGACTCAACATCATCGAGCAGGAACACGGTGTCTGGCGGTGTCAGACGCAGTTCTCCTGTACCGAGGTGTGTCCGAAGGACATCCCGCTGACCGAACACATCCAGGAACTGAAACGGGAAGCCGTCAAGAGCAACCTGAAGTTCTGGTAACCGCAGGCTGAAGTCCACCGAATCCTAACTACACACTATGACATTACACGAACACGACGTTATCGTGGTCGGGGCCGGCGGCGCCGGACTCCGTGCGGCCATCGCGGCCCACGAAGAGGGCGCCGACGTGGCCATGGTCACGAAGCTCCATCCGGTTCGCTCCCACACGGGCGCCGCGGAGGGTGGCATCAACGCCGCCCTGCGCGACGGCGACGACTGGGAACTGCACGCCTACGACACGATGAAGGGGTCGGACTACCTCGGCGACGCCCCAGCCATCGAGACGCTGGCACAGGACGCCCCCGAGGAGGTCATCCAACTCGAACACTGGGGAATGCCGTTCTCCCGAGAGGACGACGGCCGCGTCTCCCAGCGACCGTTCGGCGGGTTGTCGTTCCCGCGGACGACCTACGCCGGTGCCGAAACCGGCCACCACCTCCTGCACACGATGTACGAGCAGGTGGTCAAACGAGGCATCCAGGTGTACGACGAGTTTTACGTCTCCGAACTCGCCGTCACCGACCACGACGACCCCGAGGACCGCGAGTGCCACGGCGTCGTCGCCTACGACATCAAATCCGGCGAGGTCACCGGCTTCCGAGCCACTCAGGGCGTCGTTCTCGCCACCGGTGGCGACGGGCAGGTGTTCGACCACACGACGAACGCCGTCGCCAACACCGGCGACGGCCCCGCGATGGCCTACCGCGCCGGCGTCCCCGTTGAGGACATGGAGTTCGTCCAGTTCCACCCGACGACGCTACCGTCGACGGGCGTCCTCATCTCCGAGGGGGTCCGTGGCGAAGGTGGTATCCTCTACAACGACGAGGGCGAGCGGTTCATGTTCGAGTACGGCTACGCGAGCAACGCCGGCGAACTCGCCTCCCGCGACGTGGTCGCCCGCGCCGAGTTGACCGAAGTCAACAACGGCCGCGGCATCAACGACGAGTACGTCCACCTCGACATGCGACATCTCGGCGACGAGCGCATCTACGACCGCCTCGAGAACATCATCCACCTTGCGGAGGACTTCGAGGGCGTCAACCCCGTCGAGGAGCCCATGCCGGTCAAGCCCGGCCAGCACTACCACATGGGCGGCATCGAGACCAACGAGAACGGCCAGACGTGCATCGACGGCCTCTATGCCGCCGGCGAGTGTGCGTGTGCGTCGGTCCACGGTTCGAACCGTCTCGGCGGCAACGCCCTCCCGGAACTCATCGTTCTGGGTGCCCGCGCCGGCCACCACGCCGCCGGCAAGGACATGGAGGTCGCACAGGTGCCGACCGGCCCCTCCGCGAAGAGCGAGGACGAAACGTCGCTGGAAACGCCGGTCACGCCGGGCGAAATCGGTGTCGACGACGACGTCGCCGCCGACGGTGGCGCCATCGCCGACCCGAAGGCCGTCGTCGAGAACGCCGTCGAGCGCGAACGCCAACGCATCGAGGAACTGCTGGAACGCGACGGCACCAACCACGCAGAAATCCGCGAGGACCTTCAGAAGGCGATGACCGAGAACGTCAACGTCTTCCGCAACGAGGATGGCCTCAAGAAGGCACTGGAGGTCATTCGAGAGTGCCGCGAGCGGTATCAGGACGTCGCCGTCGCCGACCCCTCGCGGACGTTCAACACCGACCTCATCCACACCATCGAGACGCGCAACCTCATCGACATCGCCGAGACCATCACCCTCGGTGCGCTCGCCCGCGAGGAGTTCCGCGGCGCCCACTGGCGGCAGGAACACCAGGAGCGAAAGGACGACGAGTGGCTGAAGCACACGATGATTTCTTGGAACGGCGGCTCGCCGGACCTCTACTACAAGCCGGTCATCCTCGAAGGCGAGAACAAGGAGTACGAGCCGAAGGTCCGCTCGTACTGAGTTCGGTTTTTCGTCACTTCCTTCGACGCTACAGCCCCAACGCTCCCAGCAGGTCGTAGCCCCAGCCGACGTACTCGACGAATTTGAAGCCCAGATAGATGCCGACGATGCCGAGGATGCCCGCGACGTTCGGTGGCGCGGGAATCGGGACACCGACGAGGGCGAACGTTGCCCCCGCGAGAATTCCAGTGAACAGTGCCAACACCGCGATGACGAGGCTCCCGTCGACCATACCTCCGAGGGAACCGGACGCGACAAAGCCGTTTGGTTCACAGCGACACGGCCCGTCTGGCGTCAAGCGAAGGTATTAATCTAGACGGGGTCGATGCCCCGCCTGATGGGGGGTCGGTTTCGCTGGAGCGGCACAATCGCAAGACGCGTCAGTGCGGGCAGCGCCCTCACGCTGGCCGGGGTTCGGAGCGTGCTCCCGGAGACGGGCGTCGCCGCCGTCGAGGAACTGGTTCCTGTCGTCTTCTCTGCGGTGGTGAACACGGGGTCGTTCGGGCCGGTGCTGGCGTTTCTGCTGAACGCCGCATTTTTCTTCGCAGTGTTCACGACGCTCGTTCCGGAACTCTACCCGGATTCGATGGGTTCCGCCCGGGAGACGGTCGTGTTTCGCCTGTCGGTCGGTACGATAGGCGCGATTACCGCGATACCGATTTATTACGCGCTTTCGAATGTGACGCCGCCGTTGAACTGGCCGCCGGCGCTCGGCGTCGTCGCCGCTGCCGTCCTGTCGGTGGTCGTCTTCTGGGACTGGGACCGTCGGGATGTCGGAATCGCGTCGGTGTCGGACCTCTTCGCTCGAACCCTCGTCGCCGAATCCGCTGAATCACCCGACGATGACGCCCTTCCACCGTGGCTCGACGAGGCCCACGAACGCGTCGAACTCCTCGCGGGAGTCTTGATAGTCGGTGCGCCGGCGTATCTGGCGGGCATACTCGGAGGTGTTCTGGGAACCTTCTTTCCGGCGCTCGAACTCCTCTTGGTGGTCGGCATCGTCTCGGCGCGGTTCGACTCCGTTTTGCCGACATCGCTCCGCCGTCGCCTCCGTAACGGCCGGTCGGTCGAGACGCGTGCCTACGATAGCCTCTCGGCGAGCATCAGACACGGCCGCGGCATCGCGGGATACACCACCTGTCTGTTCGGTCTCATCTTTGGTTCGCTCCCGCTCGTCGTCGGCTACGGCGGATACGGGCAGTTCGCGAACAACGCCGTCCACGAGTGGACGGTCGTCGTCGCAGTCGGCGTGAACGCGCTGTCGGGTGGCGTCTCGCCTACCGTGCTTCCACGGTTCCTCGCCGACGCCGTCGCGACGACCGTCTTCTTCGTCTCGCTTCCGCTTCTTACCGGCTATTACTCGTGGTACTGGTATCGACAACTACGGCGGATGCCGGCGGCGCTCCGATACGCCGAGGCGGTGTCGCTGACCGACCGAAACCTCCCACCGGTCGGCCGGCCACCGTTCGTGTTGGTTCCGGCGACGCTTCTGTTCGTCCTCTCGATGGTGTACGATCGTTGGTACGCGTTCGGCATCGACCAGTGGGTCGGTGAGTCGCTGCTGGCGGTCGCCGGCCCGGTTTTGCTCGCGACGCTGGGAGTCGGAGTTCGACGGTCGCTCGAAACCCCACGGCGGTACCCGACTCGGGACGGCGTCGTGACGATGGCCGCACTCTCGGTGAGTTGTGCGGGCGTCTACGTCGTCGGGTCCGCGATTGGCGTGTCCAGTAGCGGACTCGTCGTTTTCATCCCAGCCATCTCCATCTTCGGATACTACTTCAAGAACGCCGTCGAGTTCGGCGTTTCGCTGTCCCGTGTTTCGAATGCACTCTTGCTGTTCGTTCCACTGGTTCCGCTCTCGCTGTTCGGGCTCCCGACAGTCCCGTTCGACTGGCGCGTGGCAGCGTTCTTCGTTGCCCTCGTCCCGCTTTTCGGTTACGCAAGCGTCACCAAGCGGTACGAGGAGTAACCGTTACTTCCCGATTACCTCCGCCACCGACTCCGCGGTGTCCTCTTCGATACGCCACAGATACAGTGTCGCGTAGCTCCGATACGGCGCCCAGCGCTCGGCTTCCGCGACCATCCCTTCGCGAGTCATCTCCTCGTCGCCGTAGAGCGTCCGCATTCCCTTCCGAACGCCGAGGTCGCCGACTGGGAACACGTCGGGCCGGCCGAGCGAGAACAGCAACTGCATGTTCGCGGTCCACTCGCCGACGCCCGTGATGGACGTGAGTTCGGAAACGACCTCGTCGTCGTCGAGTGCTTCGAAGTGGGCTTTACTGTACTCCTCGCGGAACGCCTCGGCGACGTTGCGGACGTACCGGGTCTTCTGTCGGGAGAGGCCGGCGTCCCGAAGCGTCTCGGGGCCGGCAGCGAGGATTCCCTCCGGCGTCACTTCGACCGACTCGAACAGTCGATTTCGGGTCGCTGCGGCCGAGGCCATCGACACCTGCTGGCGGAGGATGGAGACGACCAATCGCTCAAACATGTCGTCGGCGGTGTCGAGTTCGAGGACGCCGTGTTCCTCGATGAGCGGTCCGACGTAGGCGTCGTCGCGGAGGTACTCGTGTGGCGACTGCACGGGCGGTCCTCGGCACGGCGAGAATAAAACTCACTCGGGCGAACAGTCCTCGGTGACCCGGTCGGACCCGGTTCCGGAGACCGGTTTCGCGGGCGACCCCGCGACGGTGGTTTCGGGAGGCACGTCGTCGACGACGACGCTACCGGCGCCGACGGAGGCGTTCTCGCCGACGGTGATAGCACCGAGCAGCGTAGCGTTGGCGCCGAGGGTGACGCCGTCTTCCAGCGTCGGGTGGCGCTTCTCGCGGCGCATCGAGTCGCCGCCCAATGTGACGCCGTGATACATCAACACGTCGTCGCCGATGTCGGCAGTTTCACCGACGACGACGGCCGCTCCGTGGTCGATGAACAGCCGCCGACCGATGTCGGCAGCGGGGTGGATTTCGACGCCGGTGAGCAGTCGGACGAACTGCGAGAGCGCACGTGCGGCGAAGGTGTTGTCGCGGCCCCACAGCCAGTGGGCGATTCGGTAGCCCCAGACGGCGTGTAGGCCGGGATACAACAGCGCGACGGAGATGGCGCTGGTGGCGGCGGGGTCCTTTGCGAGTGCGGTGCGAACGTCCTCTCTGAGTCGGTCGAGTACCATATCTGAGTCGTGTCGGGTGGGAAGCAGGCGGGGCGAGAGCGAAGCGGCCGTCACTGGGAGCGACGGCCGGAAAAGAGGCTCAACAGCAACACCGACACGCCGACGTTGCAAGCGGGACAGCGGCGCGGGAACGCGAATCGGCGTGGTTGTGTGCCATCCTGTCTACGTATCCCGCGACGACGATATAAAAACTGTCGGTCAGAGGAGTGGTGCTGTTCTACTCGTCGTAGTATTCGCCGTAGATGTCCCGGACCTGCTCGTCGAACTCGTCGAGGACGTTCCGGCGCTTGATTTTCATCGACGGCGTCAGCAGATCGTTGTCGGCGGTCCACTCGACGGAGACCAGCCGGAACTCCTTGATTTTCTCCGATTTCGAGAGCTTTTTGTTGACGGCTTCGACCTCCTTTTCGATGAACTCGTGGACGCGGTCGTCGGCACAGATGGCCGTCTCGTCGTCGGGGAGGTCGATACCCTCGTTTTCCGCCCAGCGGCGGACGGCCTCGAAGTTCGGCACGAACAGCGCCGCGATGAACTTCTGGTTGTCACCGATGACCATCGCCTGGTCGATGCGGTCGGAGGTGGCGAACTCGTCTTCGATGGGTTGAGGCGCGATGTTCTTGCCCGTGTCCAACACGATGAGTTGCTTGAGTCGGTCGTGGTAGATGAGGTAGCCATCGTCGCTCTGTTCGATGATGTCGCCGGTTCGGAACCAGCCATCCTCGGTGAACGCCTCCTCGGTCGACCCGGGGCGGTTCCAGTAGCCCTGCGTGACGTTCGGCCCTTTCACGTGGAGTTCGCCGATGTCGCCGTCGACTTCCGCACGCCGGTCGTCGCCGACGACGGATTCGTCGAGTCGCACGTCGACGTTGGAAAGCGGCGGGCCAAGCGTACCGGCACGGGAATCTTCCGGCGGATTCACGGAGACGACCGGCGAGGTCTCGGTCAGACCGTACCCCTCGTAGATGGGCAGGCCCATCCCCTGGAACAGCTGTGAGAGTCGCTTCGAGAGGCTGCCACCGCCGCTGATGAACGCCTCGATGTTGCCGCCCATCTGTTCGCGGACGTTTGAGTAGACCAGTTTGTCGAAGAGGGCGTGTTTCATCCGCAGGACGACGCCGGGATTTTCGGTCGTTGCCCACTCGCGGGCGACGGAGACGGCGCGGCCGAAGACGGCATCCGGGGCCTCTTCGCGGATGTTGTCGTAGATGCGCTCGTAGACGCGGGGGACCGAGGAGGCGCCCGTCGGCCCGACCAACTTGATGTCGTCGGCGACGGTGTCGGTGGATTCGGCGTAGGCGACGGTCGAGCCGGAGCCGAACTGCAGGAAGTGTCCGGCGACGCGTTCGAAGACGTGTGCGAGCGGCAGGAACGAAAGCATCCGGTCGTTCTCGTCGAAGACTGGGATGTCGGGGTCCTTGTCGGGCCGCGGTCCGACTCGCTTTCGGATGCCGTTGACGTTCGCTCGGAAGTTGCCGTGGGTCAACTGGACGCCCTTCGGTTTGCCGGTCGTCCCCGAGGTGTAGATGAGGCTGGCGAGGTCATCGAGGTCGCGTTCGCCCAGCCACTCCTCGTAGGCGTCGCCGTCGAAGTGTTCGACGCCGAGTTCGTACACCTCCGCCAGAGAGAGGATGTCGTCGCGGTCGTCGTAGCCGTCGAACTCGTCGATGACAGCGATAAAGGAGAGATTGAGGTCGTCTTCGACTTCGAGGACGCGTTCGAGCAACTCGGCGTTCTCGACGACGACGCCCTCGGCGCCGGGGTCGTCGAGGAGGTACTGCACCTGTGGGGGCGCGGATTCGGTGTACACCGTGGTGACGACGCCACCGGCAGCCAACAGCGCGAAGTCGGATTGGGCCCACTCCATGCGGGTGTTGGCGAAGATGCCGACGCGGGTACCGCCCTCGACGCCGAGTTCGCGGAACCCGGCGGTGAGGTTGTGGACGATGTTCTGCATCTCTGCGTAGGTGAGCGCCGCGTACTGGCCGGTCGGGGCGGCCGGAACCACGTCCGGCGTCAGCGAACGGTCGTAGACGCCGCCTTTGTACCACTGTGCGTCGCGACTGGCGTGACGCGCCGCGGCCTCCTCGAACATCCGAGGGAGGGTGGTGTCACCTATCACCTCGTCTTCGTACTCCGCCTCCGCCTGCATCCAAACGGGAGTGTTGCTAGACATCTTAGGTGATTGTTGGGTAATGAGCCATCCATATTAATGGGGGCGCTTCGCCTCGAGTGTCTACTAGCGAACAAATTCACGCCCTCGTCGAGCGGATATGTCGCCGAATGCGGCGATGAAACGGAAAGAAACGGAATCGCAGTTCTGGCGTATCGTATCGGATGCCAGAGGGGTCAGTCGATGTCGATTCGGTGGCCGCCTTCGGATTCGGTGTCGGATTCGGTGGGCAGGTGAACTTCGAGGACGCCGTTGTGGTAGCGGGCCTCAATGCCATCGACGGTGAGGTCACCGGGGATGCGGACCGTCTCGTGGACGCGGCGGCTACTCGTTTCGTAGTCGTCGCTCATCTCGTGGACGGCGCGGATTGTGAGTCGCTCGTCGTCGTATCGGAGGTCGATTTCTTCCTTCTCGAACCCCGGCAGGTCCGCGTGGAGGACGTACCCCTCGGAATCGGTGTCCTGGCGCACGTTGATGTCCCGGCCGAAGTCGTACCAACCGCCTTCGCCCATCATCGAGCGTCGCATTCCTCCCAGCAGGCGGTCCATTTCGTCGAACGGTGTCACTCGCATGTTGAATTTCACCTCTGTTCGACCTGTATTATGGCGCGCTGAGGGGATAAATACGTGGTAATACGTGATAGCACGACTCCGAAAGCGAGTTGCAAAACGGCCAAGGCCCCTCACGCGCTCGTTTCACCTGTGTTTCCCTCGCTTCCCGACACCGCGCCCGGCGGGTGGCGCTACGCTGCCGTTCCACTCGCGCTCGCCGTCCCGCTTTTGATACTCGCCTTTCCCGTCGGTGTCGTCTGTCTGCTCGCCGGTCTCGGCGCACTGTGGTTCCACCGAGACCCCGAGCGGTCGCCGCCGCCGTCGGGTATCGTTGCGCCCGCCGACGGACGCGTCTCCGTCGTCCGTGAGGAAGGCGATCGCGTCCGCGTCGCCGTGTTCATGAACGTCACCGACGTCCACGTCAATCGCGCGCCCGCACCCGGGACCGTCGAGTCGGTCACGCACACTCCCGGCAAACATCTGCCGGCGTTCACCAAAGAGTCCGACCGCAACGAGCGCGTCGACATCGTCTGTGCGGAGTACGAACTGTCGCTCATCGCCGGTGCCGTCGCCCGGCGCATCCATCCTTACGTTGAGGACGGCGAGCGCCTCGAACGCGGCCAGAAGGTCGGTCACATCTCGTTCGGGTCGCGAGCAGACGTGTTGCTGTCGTCGGCGTACGACATCGAGGACATTCGCGTCTCGAAAGGACAGCGGGTCCGCGCCGGTGAGACCGTCATCGCCGCGTAGCGCCGCGAGTTTTTAGCCGTCGGAGTCCGTAGGGACGGCCGTGTCACAGCGGGAAGCGACCGTTCAAGGGGAAGTCCACGCCGCCGAAAGCGACAAGCAGGCTCTCTTGGAGCGCGGCCTCGAGGAGTACGACGCGGTGTTGGTCGAGGGGCGCTCACCGACGCTCGTCGTTCGGAAGTTGACCATCGGCTATGCCGCCTTCCTCATGGGGTACGTGACGCTAATGTGGCTACAAGGGGTCGTCGCGCGAGCGCGGGCCCGTGTCGCCGGACGAACGTCGTTACGAGCGGCCGTCGAGGCGGCGGGCGTCGACTACCACGACCGCATCGATGCCGACACTGCGACCGTCTACGAGATGGTCCCCCGCTGGGGGAAGTACCTCCTCGGAAGTTGGCTCGTCGCCGCGCTCGCCGTCTCGATTCTCCTAGGCGTCAACCGCGTCGTCCTCGTCGTCTTCGCTCTTTCGGTCCCGTACCTCTACGCCACGTTTTCGGTGGTTCTCGTCGCGGTCGCCGGTGGTGGCCGAGCCTCCCACATGGCCGAGCGAATCACGGCTGTCGCAGACCGGCAGGCCTACGACCGCGTGGCGGTTCTCTGTGGGGACTCACACCGAGAGGCCATCCGAAAAGAACTGGAAAACCGCGAGTGGTCGGTGACGACCTACGGGAGTCGACACCCGCTGGTACGGTTGTTCGGTGGACGGTAGAACCGACCGCAGGATGCTCGCTAGGGGATTTGAACCCCTGTCATCGGCTGTCCTCCCTCGGAAGGGGAACACCCTTCCCGAGGCCGAAAGGCCGATATGATTGGCCGGGCTACACCAAGCGAGCGCGTACCCGACTCTGGGAGACGCCGTTGTATAAATCCTGCTCTTTGCGGTGGGTTCTGTGAGTAGTCACCACGGTGCGTTCTGTCGGTTCCCTCAGCGTCACACGTCGAAGACGACGTAGGCCTGCCAACCGTCTTCGGTTTCCTCGAGTTTCATCTCGGAGTAGGTGACGGCCTTGATTTCTCGGGCATCGATTGCGTCGAAGGGGACGCCGCGGGCGGAGCCCTCCAGTACCCACTCGCCGTTCCAGTGGACCTGGGCCTCGTGGTCGGCCGGGAGCACCGAGCGAACGTCGCGCTGGTAGATGAGTTCGTCGAGGTACTCGAAGAGGAGGGCGTCCTTCGACTCGGCGTGGGCGACCACCGGGAAGCGTTCGCCAACGCCGTCCGGTATGGACTCACAGTGGGCGGCGGAAAGCCCGTCTGCAGCGCCGACGAACACCTCGTCGATGTCCGCGCCGGTGGCTTCGACGGCCACGTCGGCGGTGTGTTCGCGGAGTTCGTAGCTCATCGGTCGTCTCCGGAGTCGGTGTCGCCGTCGTCGACAAGCGGTGAGTCACCTTCGATGTCGGCGGCGTTGAGTTTGCGTAACTGCTGTTCGCTGAGACCGCTCGGGGCGTCGCCGTCCTCGCCGAAGGCGACGCCGCTGGTGACGATAGAGCGGATGCCCTGCTCGACGGTGAGGTCAACGTCGACGACGCGGTCGGTGGAGACGTGGATGACGAACCCGCCCATGACAGGGTTCGGCGCCATCGGCATGAACAGTGTAATCATCTCCTCGTTGCCGGTGTCCTCCGCGATGACTTCGGGGGTTTCGGCCGTTTTGAACGCGACGACGTAGGAATCCTTGCCGGGATACTCTACCAGTTTCACGTCCTGGAAACTGTCGGTGTCGGAATCGAGGAGGAGTTCGCTCATCTCGCTGAAACTGGTGTAGACCGAGCCGAGTCCGGGAATCGAGGCCATGAACTCGTTGAACTGGGCGCTGAGTCGGTCGTTTTCGGTACCGTACTCCGCGACGGAGCCAACGCCGACGACGAGCAACAGAAAGAAGACGACAGTCGATGCCGCGACGACGATTTCGCTCTGAAACGGCGTCACCTGAATGACGGCGGTGATCACCGGGTTGAGCTGTTGGAAGACGAATCCCAACATGAACGAGAGCACGAACAGCGTGACGAGAAGCGGCAGGAGGATGGCCAGTCCCTTGATGAACGACTGCCGAAGGACGTCTTTTGCGTCCGGACGCTCGGAAATGAGCTCTTCGGCGGCCTCGATGTCGGCCGGCGCGGAAGGCATTGGGAAATCGAACTCGTTGACACGTTGAAAGCCTTGTGGCATGGAGCGCCTCCGCTCGAACCCGGAAGGGTCGAACGGTGGCGGTGGAGTTATATTCAACCCGTTCCTATGTCATGTTAGTGAGTGTCACCGTCGATATTCGGGTGTTCGGGACGGGTGACGACGCGTTCGTCGAGGAGGCGTGGGAACTGAAAGAGCGCATCCGTCGAACGGAGGGCGTCCTCAAACAGCGGCGGGGCTTTTTCACCGATGCCTACAAGCGCTCGCGGGTGTACGCGCTCGTCGACCCCGGCTACGACAGCGAGGAACTGCTCGGGTTCGCCGCCACCCGGCGCGACGGGTACATCCTCTTTCTCGCCGTCGACCCCGAGTACCGACGCAAGGGTTTCGGCCGCCGCCTCGTCGCCGCGGTCGCAGAGGACCACAACTCCGTGACGTGTCACGCCCGCGCGTCCAACGACGCCGCGTTGGACTTCTACGAACGACTCGGCTTCGAGATTCAACGCCGGGTCGACAACTACTACGAGGACCACGGCGACGCCTACTACCTGCGACTCGGAGAGGGCGGCCTCGCCTCGAAGATATCCAAGTTCGTCCGTGGCGGTTGAGAGGGCAACGCTTTTTCGCACCTCTCTCGAAGCCGAGTCCATGGACGGTCGCACTCGTGAGTACCTGCAGGGTCGCTTCGGCGACCACTACCGTCGGAGCGACATCTCCCCGCCCCCGGCGGCCAACGAACGGGAGTGGGGGTACATCACGTGGAGTTCGGGCGGGACCACGATGGTTCGACATCACTCACACCTGGATTTGGTCGGCGGCGGCGATTTGGGCGACTTCCTTGCGGGCGAGCGCCCGCGTCACGTCTACTTCTCGGCGGGCCGCTACGACGACCCCGGCGCATCCAGCATGGGGAAGAAGGGATGGCGCGGGTCGGACCTCGTCTTCGACCTCGACGCCGACCACCTTCCGGGCGTCGACCCCGAGGCCGACAGTTACGCCGAGATGCTCGCCGAATGCAAGGAGGCGCTGCTCAGACTGCTCGATTTGCTGGAGCACGACTTCGACTTCGATGACCTGACAGTCGTCTTCTCCGGCGGCCGCGGCTATCACGTCCACGTCCGCGATTCCGGCGTCTTGGAGTTGAGTCGCAGTGCCCGCCGGGAAATCGTCGATTACGTCCTTGGGGAGGGCGTCGACATCGAGGCGCTCATCGAGACGGAGAAGGTCTCCGGCAGTTCCGGCCGGAAGACACCGGCGGACAAACGGACGCTTCAGAACGACGGCGGGTGGGGCCGGCGGCTCCAGACCGAACTGAACGCGTTCGTCGAGGAACTCGACGGTCTGAGCGACGACGAGGCGATGGAGCGGCTCACGGCCTTCGACCGCATCGGAGAGGGGAAAGCCACCACGATGCTCGGAGCGATTCGGAAACAGCGCGACGCCATCGAGGCGGGGAACATCGACGTTCACAACGCGCTCAAGACGATTGCCGAGACGCTGTTGACTCGAGTGCTCGAAGAACAGACCGCACCAATTGACGAACCGGTGACGACGGACATCAACCGACTCATCCGACTGCCTGGCAGCCTCCACGGTGGGAGCGGCCTCGAAGTCCAACACATCCCGCGGGACGAACTCGATTCCTTCGACCCGCTCGTCGACGCCGTCCCGGAGACCTTCGTCGGAAACGACATCTCGGTGTACGTCCGCGAGGAGACGACGGTGCGACTCGGGGGGGAAAGCTTTAGGCTCTCCGAGGGAGTGCATTCGATGCCAGAGTACGTCGGCGTGTTCGCGATGGCTCGTGGCCACGCCACCAAAGCCGCAGAATGAATCTCGACGAACTTCAATCAGTGCAGGCCCGCGAGCGGCAATCCAGCGACCTCCAGCACCTGCGCTCGTCGTTTTATCGGGAGGTCGGTGAGTACATCCACGAACTCACCGAGGAGCGCGCGCGGAAGGTCGAACAGGTGGACGACCCGTTCTCCTCACCGGAGGTCCGGCGACTCTCCGACGACATCGAAACCGCAGAGGGGACCGTCGAGGCCATCTACGAGCGCCGTGTCGGCAAGGTCGTCAAGAAGGCCTCCATCGCCGCCGCCGGCATGCCGGTCGACGACGACGGCCTCACCGACGAGGAGGAGGCGCTGTTCGACGACCTCGTCGCCCGCATCGAGAACAACCGCGAGGCTGTCCTGTCGGTGCTGGACGGCGACGCACCCTCGGTGTCGTGTTCGATAGACGAGGGGGCCTCCGAGATGGCGCCGACGAACCCCGCTCAGACCGACACGGAAACGGCCTCTTCTCCCGACAGAGGTGAGAAACCGCCTCAGGACACCTCAACCGCCCCCGACACCGACGGTGTCAGCGCGGCGGATTTGATGGGGAGCGGTCCGAGTGACGCCCCGGCGGAAGCCGCCGAGACGCCGCCGGCGGCTGGCGCCGAAAGCGAACCGGCGACCGACCCCGAATCACCCTCTGAGGACCCGCTGGTCTCGGAGCCCTCGGGACCGACCGAGGTCCAACCCGACCCCAAACCGCCGGAGACCTCCTCGGAGTCCCACCCATCCGAGCCCGAGGGTGACCGACCACCGAAGGACGCTGCAGAGACGGATGACTCACAATCTTCGACAGACGCCGGTCACAGCGACATCCCCGGTATCCCGCGGACGACGGTCCGGATTACGGCCGACGTTGGCGAGATGGTCGGGACGGACAACCGCGATTACGACCTCGGTTCGGAGGACGTGGTCACGCTCCCAGAGGGGACCGCCGAGGCGCTCGTCGAAAACGGTGCCGCAGAGCCGTTAGAGTAGGAACGACCGGACCGACTCGTTGAACACCTCGGGTTTCTCCAGCATCGGCATGTGCGCGGCGTCGGCTATCTCGACGTACTCGCAGCTCGAAAGCTCGGCTTCGAGGTACTCGTGGAACGACGGTGGAGTCAGCGGGTCGTGTTCGCCACACAGCGCCAGCGTTGGCACGTCGATTTCGTCGAGGCGGTCGCGAACGTCGAAGGTGTCACAGCTCTCGAAGTCCCGGACGGTGACCGCCTGTCCTGATTCGAGGAGCCCGGCCTTCGAGACTTCGACGAGTTCGTCGTCAGGGTCGTGAAACAGGGTGTCGGGGACGTGTAGCGACGCAACTGCGGCCTCGAAGTTCCGGGCGAGCGATTCGAGAAAGCCGGGGTCGACGCCGAGTTTCGCGCCGGTGTCCGAGAGAACGAGCGCGTCGAGGTCTAGATCACCTTCGAGGGCGACCCACAGCGCGACGGCGCCGCCCATCGAGTTACCGCAGATGACCGACGCGTCGGTTGCCTCACAGACGGCCGCCACATCGTCGGCGTAGGCCGCTATCGTCTCCATCCCGGGTTCGGTCGTCACGTCGTCGCTGTCGCCGTGACCCGAGAGGTCGACGGCGACGGCCGGCGGTCCCTCGCGGTCGCCGTACTGTTCGACCCAGACGCCGTGGTCGCCGCCGGCGCCGTGTACGTAACAGACCGTCGGCCCGTCGCCGAAGCCGGTCTCGCGGTAGGCTGTCGTCCGCCCGTCGTGAGTGACGGTTTCCATAGGTCCGTCCTCACGGCGTTACCCGATAAACGCGACGACCGCTCGTCGTCAGTTTTTCGGTTCAGACCTCGCTTCGATAAGTGTGAACCGCAATTCCACTGTTGCTGCGCTACACGACCCCGTACTGCCATTTTTAGAGAAAGATTTAAATACTATGCTAACTAACTCTGAGTTAGTATGACTGAATACACGCAGTCGATTCGCGGCGACGCGGACGGCATCGTTCGTCACTACGAGTACGACGACGGCGCGGTCCTCGTCGCGGACTTTGGCCCCGTCGAAGGGGGTGTTGATGTCGTCGACGGGACGGCCATCGTGGTCGTCGACGATGAGCAGTACGAGTACGAGGTCCCCGAGGGGGCATCCCGTGCTATTATGAACAACGGAATCGTTACTATCGAGGTGGAGCGATAACCGATGAAACTGACGGTCAAACCCCTCAAACAGAAAGACGCCGGTCGCGGACTGGCGGCGATAGACCGCGCGGCGATGGCCGAACTCGGCCTCGAGAACGGCGACTACATCCTCATCGAGGGTGACGGCCGCGCCGTCGCCCGGGTGTGGCCCGGCTACCCCGAGGACGAAGGTCAGGGCGTCATCCGCATCGACGGTCGCCTCCGACAGGAGGCCAACGTCGGCATCGACGACCGCGTGACGGTCGAGGCCGCCGACGTCAACCCGGCAAAGCAGGTGACGGTCGCGCTACCGCAGAACCTCCGCATCCGCGGGAACATCGGTCCGCACATCCGCGACAAACTCAGCGGACAGGCCGTCACGAAGGGACAAAACGTTCCCTTCTCGCTCGGCCTCGGGCCGCTGTCCTCACAGAGCGGACAGCGCATTCCGCTGAAAATCGCCGACACCGACCCCGACGGGACGGTCGTCGTCACCGATTCGACGGACATTCAGGTGAGCGAAAAGCCCGCTGAACAAATCGCCGACACCGGCGATAGCACGGCCGCAGGGGGCGACGGGACTCCATCGGTGCGATACGAGGACATCGGCGGTCTCGATAACGAACTCGAGCAGGTCCGGGAGATGATAGAGCTCCCGATGCGGCACCCCGAGTTGTTCCAACAGCTCGGCATCGAACCGCCGAAAGGCGTGTTGCTGCACGGTCCGCCAGGGACGGGCAAGACCCTGATGGCGAAGGCCGTCGCCAACGAGATAGACGCCCACTTCACGAACATCTCCGGCCCCGAAATCATGTCGAAGTACTACGGGGAAAGCGAGGAGCAACTCCGTGAGGTGTTCGAGGAGGCCTCCGAGAACGCCCCCGCCATCGTCTTCATCGACGAACTCGACTCCATCGCGCCGAAGCGCGGCGAGACCAGCGGCGACGTCGAGCGCCGCGTCGTCGCCCAACTGCTCAGCCTGATGGACGGTCTCGACGAGCGCGGCGACGTAATCGTCATCGGTGCGACCAACCGCGTCGACGCCCTCGACCCCGCGCTTCGTCGGGGCGGCCGCTTCGACCGCGAAATCGAAATCGGGGTCCCGGACAAGGAGGGTCGCAAGGAAATCCTGCAGGTCCACACCCGCGGGATGCCCCTCGTCGACGGTATCGACCTCGACCGCTACGCCGACAGCACCCACGGATTCGTCGGCGCCGACATCGAGAGCCTGACGAAGGAGGCCGCGATGAACGCCCTACGGCGTATCCGTCCCGAACTCGACCTCGAAGCCGACGAAATCGACGCCGAGATACTCGAGGCGATGCAGGTCACCGAGGGCGACTTCAAGGACGCCCTGAAGGACGTGACGCCGAGTGCGATGCGGGAGGTGTTCGTCGAGGTTCCCGACACCACTTGGGAGTCCGTTGGCGGACTCGAGGACACCAAAGAACGCCTCCGTGAGACCATCCAGTGGCCGCTTGAGTACCCCGAGGTGTTCGAGCAGATGGACATGCAGGCCGCAAAGGGCGTCCTGCTGTACGGCCCGCCCGGAACGGGTAAGACCCTGATGGCGAAGGCCATCGCCAACGAGGCCCAGTCGAACTTCATCTCCATCAAGGGTCCGGAACTGCTCAACAAGTACGTCGGCGAGTCCGAGAAGGGCGTCCGGGAAGTGTTCGAGAAGGCGCGGTCGAACGCGCCGACCGTCGTCTTCTTCGACGAAATCGACTCCATCGCCGGTGAACGCGGTGCCCGCATGGGCGACTCCGGCGTCGGCGAGCGGGTCGTCTCCCAACTGCTGACGGAGTTGGACGGCCTCGAACAGCTCGAAGACGTGGTCGTCATCGCGACGACGAACCGGCCGGACCTCATCGACTCGGCGCTGTTGCGCCCCGGTCGACTGGACCGTCACGTCCACGTTCCGGTCCCCGACGAGGATGCACGGAAGGCCATCTTCGAGGTCCACACCCGCAACAAGCCGCTGGCCGACGACGTGGACCTCGATGAGTTGGCCGCCGACACCGACGGCTACGTCGGCGCCGACATCGAGGCCGTCTGTCGTGAAGCTTCGATGGCTGCGACCCGGGAGTTCATCAACAGCGTCTCCCGCGAGGAGGCCGCTACCAGCGTCGAAAACGTCCGGGTGACCCGCGAACACTTCGAGGAGGCTCTCGACGAGGTCGGCGCCAGCGTCGACGAGGACGTCCGTGAGCGCTACGAGGAACTCGAAGAACAGTTCACCCACGGCAGCGAACCCGACGAACCCGAAATCAGCCGGACGTTCCAGTAAACACCGCTCTCCACCACGCTATTTCTTTTGAACCCATCTATTGGTGAATGGGGGCATTTGAGGCACAAAGGGTTTATCTCCCGACCGCCTAGACCGGTGCGATGACCACCACAGGACGATGCGCCGACGCTCCGGCAGACAGGAAGTCGGTCCTGTTCTGTCCCGCGTGCGGCCACGAGGCGCCAATCGACGGCGAGTGGTCGGTCCGACACCGCCACGACGTCGACGGCGAGCGTACCGTCACCGAATGTCCGGAGTGTGGCGACGTGGTTTTGAGCCAGCCGCAGTTCGAGCCCTCGGCGGCACGTCCGTCGTGGCACTCCCTCGATGTAGTCCGGCCGCTACTCGGGTTTGTGAATTCCGTCGTCCGTCACGACGTTCTCTAGGAGGTGCGTCGGCGTCGCGTCGTACGCCGGGTTCTCGATGGCGAAGCCCTCCGCCGGTTCTCGCATTACCTCGCTCGGAGAGCGGAAGTCGTTCTCGAAGGCGAACCCCTCGTCGATGAGCTTCGCGCTCGCGCCGAACACCGAGACGGGAACGGCCAACTCCGCCGCAGACGCGGCGATGGGGAACGTCCCGACGCGGTTGTACAGCGTGTCGTCGACTATACAGTCCATTCCGAGGACGACGCGGTCGCACTCGTCGAGGAAGTGGCCGGCGGCGCTGTCGACGATGAGCGTTACGTCGACGCGGTCGACCTCCGCCAGCGTCCGAGCGGTCTTCCGACCGAGAAACCGGGGGCGTGCTTCGGTGACGTACACCTCGATGTGGTGTCCCTTCTGGGCCGCGAGTTCGATGGCCTCGAGCACCGTCGAGGAGTAGTCGTGAGTCAACACCGTCGCGCCGTCTGGTAGCAGTTCGACGGCGTGTTGGGCGGCCTCGTGTTTCGCCGTTTCGACGTCGTCGACGATGGCCTCGATGGCCGACTCGGTGAGGTCCTTCGCCTCCTCGACGGTGTCGGGGTCGCCGTCCTCGACGCGGGCGACGATTTCGCGTTGGGTGCTGTGCAGCGACGCGTGGGAGGGTTGGGCGCGCCGGAGGGCGCTGCTGTTGCGGTCCAGCGAACGGACGTACTCCTCGACGGTCGCGTACTCGCGGTCGAGGAGCTCCCGCAACGCCTCGGCGGCCTTGATTGCGACGGTCGACGAGGAGTGGGTTTGCATCTCCCGAATCTCGTTTGCAGTCTCGTCTATCATGCCGGTACCGTCGTGCGGCGAGCCCATAGGCCTTCGGGGATGTCCGACGGCCCTATGGCGGTTCGGCCCCTACAAGCGGTATGGTCGACGTCTCGTATTACTGCCCGCGGTGTGGGGCTGTCGCCGAACTCGAACGCGACGCCTACCTCGAGGACAAATGCGTCACCGCCGAGCCGCTGGAGGGATGGACCTACGAGGACGCCTACGAGGACTTCGAAGACGGAGAAGGGGTTGTCATCGTCTGTGGTGCGGAGGAAACCGACGGTGAAGGGTGTGGCGAACCCTACTATCTCAGTTTCGTGAAGTTCGAAAACGGCGAGGAAATCGACCCGCGGGTGCCTGCCGACGAGGTCCGGTTCGACTTCCTGCGATAGTTCCGAGCAATCAGTCGTCGTCGCCGCGGCGTTTGACCTCGTCGATAGCCGAGCGGGCGGAGACGCTCGTCTCGCCCAGCGTGGCACCCATGAGTCCGCCGATGGCACCGCCGGTACTCGCCGCGTTCCGGCTGATTAACCCGCCGATACCCGCACCGATTGCACCGCCGATGGCTGCGTACCGGGCACGGCCCAGCACCCGTTTGATTTGTTTTCGCATACTTCGAAACTTCAGTCGGCGGTTGCATAAAGATGCGGTCCGCCCGGCACAGCGGAACGGGGCCGAGGCGGTCAGTAACTGCGCGGCATCCCGAGTTGGTGTTCGCCGATGAAGTTCAACACCATCTCGTTGGAGACCGGTGCGGTCTGGGTGAGGCGGAGGTTCTGCCAGATGTCGTAGACTTCGTACTCCCGGGTGAAGCCGTTGCCGCCGTGGGCCTGGATGGCGCGGTCGGCGGCCTCCGTGCCGGCCTGGGAGGTGAGCAGTTTGGCGACGTTGGCCTCGAGTCCGCAGTCCTCGTCGTCGTCCCACTTCTTGGCGCCCTTGTAGAGGATTTCGCGGGCCGCCATCAGTTTCGCGTAGGATTCGGCGATGGGGTGTTGGATGCCCTGGTGGGCGCCAATAGGTTGGCCGAACACCTCCCGGTCCTGTGTGTACTCGACGGCGAGGTCGACCGCTCGGAGGCCGCCGCCGAGTGCCGACGCCGCGCCGCCGAGACGTTCGGTGTTGAGGGTGTCCCACAGCAGATAGAGGCCACCGTCTTCCGTGCCGAGGATGTCGTCTTCGGTCACACGGAGGTCGTCGAACTGCACCTGATACTGCCGTTCGAACCACGGGACGGTTGTGTCGAGTTCCGACAGCGAGATGCCATCGCGTTCGGCGGGGTCGTCGACGAGAAACAGCGTCACACCGTGAGTCGGATTGGATTTGTCGAACTCGGAGGTTCGGGCGACCAGCAACATCGTGTCGGCGTTCTCGACGCCGCTGATGAACGTCTTCTGTCCGTTGACGCTGAACTCGCCGTCGGTCTTCTCTGCGTGCGTCGAGATGTTGAGCGTGTTCGTCCCCGCTTCGGGTTCGGTCAGCGCCATGCAGAACTTCATGTCCCCGTCGGCGATTTTCGGGAGGTACTCCTCCTTCTGCTGTTCGTTCCCGTGCCGCTGGATACCGATGCCGCCGAAGACGGGCGTGAGAACGAAGATGATTCCGCCCTGTCCGCCGCCCCGGGACAACTCCTCGATGATGATGGACATCTCCAACATCCCGAGTCCCTCGCCGCCGTACTCTTCGGGGATGGTGACTCCGAGCCAGCCGTCGTCTGCCAGCGCCTGCCAGTACTCCTCGGGGAACTCCTTGTCGTCGATGTGCTGTTGCCAGTACTCCCGGCCGAAGTCGTCTGCGATGCCGCGGACCGACTCTCGAATCAGGTCGTGGAGTTCGGATTCTCCGAGTGCCATGGTGCCCGTACCCAGTTACCACACTTATGATTTCTGCCGCCTTTGAGAGGACCATCCATCGACCGGCGGGAACCTACCGGCTGATTGACTCGTGTACCCACAATGTTTTTACCTCGCGTTGGTATATCACGGCATACGCACACACTGGAAACTCTAAACATTCGGTGAGTTTCCGAGGACACCATGGAAATCAAAATCGACAACGACACCGACGAAGAAATCGCACAGGCAATCGCAACGGCAGTCTCCGAACATCTGGGACGCGGCGTCGAGTTGGTCGGCGACGACGGAACCCTCGCCGAAGCCGGCGAAAACTGGAGCGAGGAGGGCGCCGTCGTCACAGAGCGCGAGGAGGCCATCCGGGAGGACATCGAGAACATCCTGTCCGGCGGTCCCGAACGCGGCTTCGATAAAATCGATGACCTCGGCAAGGTGTTCGTCCGTGACCGCCTCGACATGATTTTCGACGAAATCGAGTACGAGGACGGTTCCTTCGCCCGCTTCGGCGATGACGACGAACTCCCGGCAGACGGCCTCATCACCGGCATCGGTACCATCGACGGCCGAAAGGTGGCCTTCACCGCCAACGACTACACCGTCAAAGCCGGTTCGCTGGGACAGATGGGCGTCGAGAAGGTCATCCGGATTCAGGAACGCGCGCTGGACCTCGGTATCCCGATGCTGCGACTCGTCGACTCCACGGGCGCACGCCTCAACGCCGAAGAGCGAGAGCCCGGCGACACTCACATGGACCGCTATCGCGGCGGCAAGATGTTCTACAACCAGTGTCGGATGTCCGGCGAAATCCCACAAATCGGCGTCCTCTACGGCCCCGACGTGGCCGGTTCCGCCTACACGCCGGTCTTCTGTGATTACCTCATCATGGTCGAGGACATCGCCGGCATGGCCATCGCCTCGCCGCGCATCGTCGAGGCGATGACCGGCGAGAAAACCGACATGCAGCAGTTGGGCGGCCCACAAGTCCATGCCGAACACTCCGGCAGCGCCGACCTCGTCGTCCCCGACGAGGAGACCGCCGCCGAGAGGGCTCGGGATATCCTCCGATTCCTCCCGCAGAACTACTCGGAGTCGCCGCCCGAAGAGACGCCGAAACCGCCGAAGAAGAACCCCTACAGCCTCGACGACATCATCCCCGAAGAGCCGAACAAGGCCTACGACGTGATGGAGGTCATCGACCGCGTTGTCGACCGGGATTCGTTTGTCGAGATGAAGCCGGATTTCGCGCCCGAACTCGTCACCGGACTCGGACGCATCGACGGTCAAGTCGTCGGCATCGTCGCCAACCAACCCGACCACATCTCCGGCGCCATCTTCCCGGATTCCGCCGACAAGGGTGCCGGGTTCGTCTGGACGTGTGACGCATACAACATCCCGCTCGTGTACCTCTGTGATACGCCCGGATTCATGATCGGCTCACAGGTCGAAAAGGAGGGCGTCCTCCGGCGCGGCCGGAAGTTCATCTACGCCACCTCCAACGCCCAGGTGCCGAAGTTCTGTGTCATCACCCGCAAGGCCTACGGCGCCGGCATCTACGCGATGGCCGGCCCCTCGTTCGGCCCCGACGCGACGCTGGCGCTGCCCTCCGCCGAAATCTCGGTAATGGGACCCGACGCCGCCGTCCACGCACTGTTCGGCGGCCAAATCGAGGACATGGACGGGGACGCCAAGGACGCCTTCATCGAATCCGCCAAACAGGAGTTCGACAAGTACATCGACATCAAAAAGCAGGCCGGCAAGATGCAGGTCGACGAACTGATTCCCGCCGGCGACCTTCGGGAACAACTCGAAGTGCGCCTCGACACCTACAAAACGAAACAGCGGGACGACCGGCCGCGGCACCACGGGACGGTTTTCTTCTAGGCGACCTTTTTCCACGGCGGGCCGCAGGCCCGCCGGGAAAAACGTCGATGAAAAAGACACGTCGGGCCTCCTTCCGGTCGGCCCTCGGTCCTGCGCGCCTGCGGCGCGCAGTGAACCGCTCGCTCACTTCGTTCGCTCGCGGATGCTAATCGACTACTCCAGATCGCTTGTCACGTTCAGTTAAAATACACTACCCCACCAGCGTCCGCAGCACCCGCGACTCGGCCTTCCGGAGGTGTTCGTCGACCGTCGAGGGCGCACACTCCAGTCGGTCGGCGATGTCCTCGTGGGTCGCCTTGCGCGGAATCTCGTAGTACCCCAACTCGACGGCCTTTCGGAACACCTCCAGTTGTCGCTCGGTGAGTTCCGAGAGGGTGTCCTGTCGGTCCGGCGTGTAGGAGCCGACCTGCTCGATGTTGACCGAGATGTCGTCCGGGAGCTCCTCGATTGCCCCTTTCACCATGTCGTGGGCGCCGATGACGGTCAATCGGAGAGCCCCGCGCCGAGTGAAGTCGATTGGGGTGTCAATCATCAGCGCGTACTTTTCGGCGAGCATCATCAACGCCCCGGCGGGGTTTCCGGGTTCGATGTGGAGATACAGGTGGAACTCCTCGTCGTCGGCCTCAAGGAGGTCGTAGGAAATCACGTCCGGATGGTCGCCGATATCGGGAACCAACACCTCGGGATTGCCCTTGAGACGGTAAAGCAACACGCCCGTCCCGTCGCCGAGGGCGTCGATGTGCATGAGCGAGATGCGCGAGATGGCCCCTGTCTCCGCGATAGCCCGGTCTACGGGATGAATCGCGCCGTCCTCCGGGGTCAACGTGAAATCGAAGTATCGCATAGTCGACTGGCGGGGGCCTGTCAGCCTATTAAACCGGTTTTGCGGGTTTAGACCTTTCGGCTGGTCCACGTTTCGAGTGTACCGAAACCCCCCGCCACGGACGGCTCGCCTCTCATTCTAACTCCCGATATCGGGCCTCTATATCGAGCATGGGTTGGGGATAATCGATGCCCAACTCGACGCCGAAGTCGGCCTGTTCTTCCGGAGAGAGCCGCCACGGACGATGTACGTACTCCGACGGGAGCGACGCCAACTCCGGAAGCCACGTCCCGATGTAGGTGGCGTCGGCATCGTAGTACTCCCCCTGTGAGAGGACGTCGAAGTGGTCGTCCCGCGAGTCGTTCCCGACGCCGGCTTGATACGCCCAGTTTCCCCAGTTGGAGGCCACGTCGTAGTCGACCAGTCGTGACTCGAAGTACGCTGCCCCCCACCGCCAGTCGATGCCGAGGGCGTCGACGAGAAACGACGCGACGTTCTGTCGGCCACGGTTCGACATGTAGCCGGTCCGGTTCAACTCCCGCATGTTCGCGTCGACGAAGGGGACACCCGTCCGGCCGTCGGCCCACTGTCGAAAGGCTGAGCGGTCGTGGCGCCAGTCGGTGTCGACGCCGCGAATCCCACCCGGAGTGAAGAACCGGGCGCCGTGTTTCCGGAACTGGAACTGAAAGAAGTCTCGCCACAGCAACTCGAAGACGAGCCAGTAGGTGTCCTCGTTTTCGACGCGTTCGTCCTCGTAGCGTTGGACTTCGCGGTGAATCCACCGCGGCGAGAGACACCCTGCCGCAAGCCACGGCGAGAACTTCGAGGAGTAGTTCGCCCCCAGCAGGCCGTTTCGGGTCTCCTTGTACTCCCGGAGGTGGTCGCCCTCCCAGAGGTACGATTCGACGCGCCGTTTCCCGGCCGTCTCGCCGCCCTCGAACCGCAACACTGCTCGGCCGTCGTCGGTCGGGTGTTCGATTCCGAGGTCGTCCAGTCCCGGTAGGGCACCCGGGTCGACGCTCTCGGGGACGGCAACCGAATCGGGGGCCGCCCGCGGGGGGTCCGGTTCGATGGTCTCCTCGATTGACTGCCGCCATGGCGTGAACGTGTCGTCGATGTTCTCCGGTGGCGTCGGCAACGAGTCGGGATGGTGCAAGGTGTGGGTCCACCGTCGTTCGAGGTCGATGTCTCGCTCTGCGAGGGCTTTTCCGACGGCTTCCTCGACTGCTCGCTCCTCGGTCGCCGGCTTCGTCTGTGCGTAGACGGCCGCCGCCCCTACCGCCTCGGCGAACTCGGGGACGACCGTCTCCGCCGACCCCTTTCGGACAACTAACTCGCCGCCGCGGTCACGAATCGAGGCCCGCAAATCGGCGACCGCTTCCTGACGAAAGCGACCGCGATGGGGTGCCATCTTCGGTGGCCCGTATCGCGTCTGGCCGCGCCATTGGGGGTCGAACGTGTAGACGGGCACCACCTGGTCGGCGGTCGAGACGGCGTCGGAAAGCGTCGGGTTGTCGGTCACACGGAGGTCGTCGCGGAACCAAACGACGGCGGTGTCCATACCCACCATTGGTCCCCTCGGCGCAAAAGTCGGCGGAAGCCGGAAACCCGCTCACACTCGGATGTCGACCGTCCGCGAGCGCGGGCCGTCGCACTCGACGAACAACACCGACTGCCATGTCCCGAGGTCCAGCGTACCGTCGCTGACGGGAAGGGTCTCGGAGGCGCCAATCAAAAGCGCCCGGAGGTGGGCATCGGCGTTGCCGTCCAGTCGGTCGTGGTCCCAGCCGTCGTCGTCGACGGCGTCGGCGAGGAACGCCTCGAAATCACCGAGCAGTCTCGATTCGGCCTCGTTGACGGCAATGCCGGCGGTCGTATGCCTGACGAACACCGTCGCGGTTCCGCCGGCGTCGTTTGGGAGTGCGGCCTCGACGCGGTCCGTGATGTCGATGACTTCGAGACGGCGGTCGGTGTCGACGGTGAACGTCGTCATCCTCGGAGTCGCTGAAAGATGATGCGGTCCTGCTGGCTGTACACGTGATACGCCGAAGCGGCCATCAATCCGACGAAGAAGACGCCGGAAACCACGGTCATCCCGACCTCCGAGATGGCCGGGACGCCGACGAGAACCGCAATCGTGGTCAGCAGGCCGAGCAATCCGAGGCCGAAGTAGAACTCTCCCCACGATAGGCCGTACTGCGGGACGACCTCCATGTACACCTCGATTTCGCGGACGCGGTCCCGTAGCGCCACGCGCTTGCTGTCGTTGTCGTAGTCGACGATGCCGAGGTCGTCGAGTTTCGGGAGATGGGTCTGGTGCAACGAGACGTAGACGGATTGGCGTTTGTCCCGCGGCGGCGGGTCCTCACCCGTCTCGCGAGCCGCGACCTCCTCGGAGAGTTCACGGACGTCCATCTCCCCCTCGCCCTCCCGGAGTGACCGGATGGCGAGCCGACGACGACCGTTCCGCAGAACGTCGTGGATTTCCCCCTCTTCCAGCGCCCCGTTGGCCGAGGCGGACCCAGCGCTCTCTGACACAGTTCGAGTAACGAACGCGCTCCTAAGAAGTTACCTCCTGTGTAACCCCGAATCGGTTCAGTTCACGTCACGGCCGATACACTTTACCACACCCGTCGTGAAAAACGGACCCAATGGGTGAGGAGTCTTCGCTGTCCGAGAGCCGGGTGCCACAGGCACTCGTTGCGGCCAGCGGGGCCCTCCTGTTTGTCGTCATCTTGGAGGCGCTCGGCCGGTTCCGATACATCGAGTCCCTCACTGGCGTGGACCCGATAATCTTCACCGGTGAGTACCTCGTTGGGGTGGCCACCTCGCTTCCATTCGTCATCGGCGTCGGGTATGCCGGTTACTGGCTCACGAAAAGTTCGATATCCCCGCGAAGATACCGTCGCGTCGGGATATGGGGCGTCGCCGGTCTCGTGGCGTCCCTTGTTATCAACGGCGCGATGATTGTTGTCTTCACTGTCGACGCCACGTGGTTGCTCGTCGGTTGGCTCCGGTGGGCGGTGGCAATCGGACTCGGCATCGGCGTCGCAATCGGTATCAGCGAAGCACGAGCAGTCGACAGCGCGATAGAGGCCGAACGGGCAGAACTGCAGGCAGAACACCTCGAAGCCCAGCGTGACCTTCTCGAATACCTCAACAGTCTGCTCCGACACGAAGTGTTGAACTCAGTTAACGTCATCAGTGGCTACGCGTCACTGCTTCAGGAAGAACACCCATCCGAGAGCCGTTCACACGAGTACGGCGAGACGATACAGGAACAGAGCCAGGATATGTCCCAAGTCATACAGGACGTTCGGGTCTTGCTCGATGCGACCCACGGCACCGCGACTTTCGACCCGGTGAACCTCTCGGAGATACTTCGAGAGGAAGTAAAAAAGGCCGACCGGACGTACGACACTGCTGAAATAGACGCCTCGATTCCGGACGACGTCTTCGTTCCGGCAGACCGCCTTCTCCGTCGTGTGTTCGGGAATCTGCTGTCGAACGCCGTCGAACACAACGACAGCGAGATACCGGTCGTCACGGTCACCGTGACGACGACTTCGGAGACGGTCCGAATCGAGATTGCCGACAACGGGTCGGGTATTCCCGATACTGCGGCTGAAACGCTTTTCACCCGCCCCGAGACGGGTCAACCGGACCACGGCATCGGACTGTATCTCGTCGGAAAACTCGTCGAGAACTACCGGGGGCGCATCGAACTCACGGCGAGTGACTCCAATGGGAGCGTCTTCACCGTGGAACTCCCACGCGTATCACCCGAGAATCCGGGGTCGGGGGAAGGCGTCCCGACGGCGTTTACCCTCACCGATGCCGAGCAACCCTGACTGTAGACGACCGGGCGTCGCTCAGAGCCACTCGTCGGGTTTGGTGTTGTAGTCCACTTCGGTCGCCCTGATGTCGGCTATCTCCTCGTCGTCCAGTTCCTCCTCCTCGAAGGAGTCGCCGTCGAAGCGGATGAGTTTCCCCTGTTCGGTCGGTTCGGGTTCGCGGTCCCGACGGCGAGCGACCTCAATGTCGTGTTCGTCGATTTCCTTCACGATGGTCTTCAGCGCGACGGGCCGGCCCCACAACTCGAAGACGCGTTCGAGCGTCTGTTTGGCCTCGGTCAACTCCAGGCCGACGCCGTTGTAGTGGTGGGCGAGGAGCAGTTCGTTGCGGTTCCGGTAGTTGCCGTCGTGGACCGCGATGGTCGGCTTCCCGAAGTTCGTGAACTGCAGCATGAGCTTCTTTTTTACGTCCTCGGCGTCGGTCGAGGTCACACGGAAATCCCGCGTCGTGTGGGTGTACTCGTAGGTGAAGTAGTCGTTGTCGTCGACGAACTCGTCGGTGAGGAACTCGTCGAGGAAGGTCACGTCGTTGTGACTCTCCCGGACCTCGCGCATCCGGTCCCAGCCGGCGGCGCGGTCGACCGCTTCGACGGCTTCCTCGACCGTGGCGTACCGATCGGTGTCGAAGAGGTATCGCGAGGTGCGTTCCAGTTCCTCCTGAGAAATCCGCTTGAGGAACCCGCGACTCTGCGGTCGGACGAGCGAGTAGTGACGCTCGGCCAATCCCTCGTAGGAGAGCAGTTTCCAGGGGTACGTCTCGGCGTCGATGTCACCCGCTCGCGCCGCTTCGAGCGCGCCGGCGTCGATGCGTGGGTCCTCGGGGTCGAGGGAATCGAGGTGTGCGACCGGGTCGGCGACGAGTTCGTCCGGTTCCAGTGACTCCAGAATCGCATCGAGGTCGACGGTGTCGGCGAAGTTCCGCCAGGTCACGCCCTCGACGCGGAGCAGGTGTTCGACGACCTCTCGTCGGTTCCGTCGGTTCTCGATGTACTGCCACAGCTCCAAGCCGAGTTTGTAGGGATTCAGTCCCGGCGAGCCCAACACCTGTGCCATGTGGTCGGCGTAGGAGACGAACTCGTCGGCGGCGGCGAAGCGCTCGCCGGCCATCATCTTCGACTCCCAGTAGGAGGCCCATCCTTCGTTCATGACCTTCGTCATCTTCTGGGGGGCGAAGTAGTACGATTCCTTCCGCAGCAACTCGAGTATCTCCCGTTGCCACTCCTCGTAGTCGGTGGCCTTCTCGGCGTCGTCGTCGTAGGCCTTCCCGTGGGCACGCAGGAACGCGAGGATGTCCTTTTCGGGTTCGGCGGGGAACGTCGGGCCGTCGCCGTCGTCGGCCATCGCGTCGAGCCACTCCTCGGAGAACACCTGTTTGCGGACCTCCTCGGAGAGGTCGAGTTCCTCGAGGTTCTCCGCGAGGTCCTCGGGCATCTCGCCGTCTTCGGTCCACCCCTCGGCCGTCGTGAACGCCCGATGCTGGTCGATGTTGTCCTCCAGACAGAGGACGTGGTCTATCCACTCCTCGACGGCCTCCCGGGAGATGTCGGGGTCCTCCATGTACTCGGCGACGGTTTCGCCGTGTCGCTCCAGCATCGCCGCGGCGTCGGGCGAGGTGCCGAACAGCCGGAACCACTCGTTGTTCTTGAAGAAGTCCGCGTGGGCCTCAACGTGGGTGATGACGGCCTTCTGGTCTGCCATCTCGTTGGACTCCTGGAGGAAGGCGTTCGAGGGGTCGTCGTTGTTGACGATTTCGAAGGCCTTCCCGCCGAGGAACTGCCGCTGTTTCCGCTGGCGGTCGTAACCCATCCCCCACCGCCAGTGTGGGTATCGCGACTGGAAGCCGCCGTAGGCGATGAGTTCGTTCATCTCGTCGTAGTCGACGACCCAGTAGTTCACGTCGAAGGGGTCCAAGCCGAGTTTCCGCGCGAGGCGGTTGGCCTCTCGGGCCGGCTCTTCGAGGTCATCGGCGATACGCTGCTTTTCGAGTCGGTCGTCGGTGCTCATTCGTTTGCCTCCGTGCTGAGGATGGTGTAGATGGCGTCGACCACGTCGTCGGGACTCTGGACGTAGGCGACGGCGACGTTGTCCGAGTCCTCGAAGTGGCTCTCGACCTCTTGGGCATGGGTCGCGTTGATGGCGTTGCCCGAGGGTTGGGTCTCGACGTAGGCGTGGAGGTTCGCCGGAATCTCCTCCATCAGCGGAATCACGTTCTGTTCGGTGTCGTTCGAGGAGTTCTCCGAGTCGCCCGCGGCGAAGACGTAGCGGTTCCACTCGCTCCAGGGGTAGCGCTCTTCGAGAACCGCCGCCGCGAGTTCGTAGGCACTGGAGATGCGGGTCCCGCCGCCCGACCGGATGCCGAAGAACTCCTCGCGTTCGACCTCCCAGGCGTCGGCGTCGTGGGCGATGTAGACGAACTCGGCGTTGTCGTACTTGCCCGTCAGATACCAGTCCAGCGGCGTGAACGTCCGTTCGACGAGTTCGCGCTTCGATTGGCGCATCGACCCCGACACGTCGCGGATGTTCACGACGACGACGTTCTTCTCCCGTTCCTCGATGATTTCCGGGTAGCGGTAGCGTTCGTCCTCGCGTCGGAACGGGATTTCTTTGACCCCCTCCCGTCGGATGCGGGCGGCAGTCGACTCCTCGTCGACGTTTTGCTCCATCTCCTCGATGGACGACCAGCGGTCCCGCTCGTCGGCCGGAATCGACTCGTAGGCGTCGGCTATCCACGGCCGCGAGACGGGGATGTGGTTGGCTCTGGCCCACTCGAAGACCTTCGCCGGCCCCCAACCGTCGACGCGGAGGGCCTCAGTGACGTACTCGCCGTCGAAGTCCATCGCGAGTTTCCGCTTCAAACCCTCCTTGAACAGTCGCTCGAAGTCCAGCGTCGAGGCGGGTCCAGTTCGGGTCATGTCCGTGAAGTCGCCCTCCTTCTCCTCGATGACCTTCTTGCCCTTCGGTTCGAGGTCCAAGCCGAGTTCCTCGTCGAGTTCCTGGGCGAACTCCTCGGGGTCCATCTCGTAGTATTCGTGTTCACCGCCCTCCTCGCCTGGTTCGTCACCGTCGCCATCGTCGTCGCCGTCTCCGGGTTGCGGTTCGGGCTGTCCGACGGGGTCGCCCACGTCGGGCGTCCCGCCCTGGCCCTTGCCGACGCCACCCTGCTCGCGAGGGTCGTAGACGAACTCCGGGAGGTCGACGATTTTGATTGGTATCTTCACCTCGTCGGGGCGGGACTGTCCCAAATCGCCGTACTGGATGAACTCCGAGAGGTCCTGTCGCTTGGCCTCGCCGACCTCACGGAAGCGGTCGAGGTCGTCCCTCAGTCCCATCGGTAACTCACCTGTCCCATGACGTGTCTGCTGGTCAACTCCGCGGAGGCCGGCGAGTAGCCGAACATCTCCTGGAGGTTCCGAATCGTCTCCTCCTTGACCGTCTCCGTGTCGGTGCCCGACGGCGGGTCGTCCCACTGGCTGGGGTCGAGGTCCTCGTGGGTGCGTCGCACGTCATCCCAGTCGTGGCTCCCCAGCACCGTCTCGATGACGGGAATCTCTCGGGGGTCCACGTCGGAGACGCGGAACTCGTCGTCGCGGTTCCGCCACGCGTGGCGGTTCAACGCCGTGATTATCTTCTCGGCGCGGAACCGCTCGACGCCCTCGGTCGGTTCGGCGCCGTCGTAATCCGCCTCGTCGAACCGGCCGAGGTGCTCGATTTCGAACACCTTCATCTTCAGCGGGTCGGGTTCTTCGAGTTCTCCGCGGTCGTTCTCTATCTGTTCGTCTTCGACCCACGCGTAGACGTGTTCGATGTACTCCTCGACGGTCGCCTCGTCGACGCGCTTTTCGCGCATGATGGCGTCGATGACGTCCTGTTCCTGCCGGCCGAAGACGTGGTTCTTGACCGGGACGAGGCGGTTCTCGTACTCCGTGCGCTCGCTGCTCGAAAAGACGGGGGCATCCTCGAAGCGCCCCGCCATCGCGTTCAACACGTCACGCGGCATGATGACGTCCTCGACCGGCAACTCGGCGTGGAAGCGCTCGGTGTCCTCGTACAGCAAATCCGCGACGATGTCGCGGGTGTACGTCACCGGAATACCGCCGTCGCCGTCGTCGGGCGTGCCGAAGTCCAACTCCTCTTTGTAGCGGCGCTCGTCGCCGTCCTGGAGGTAGCCGCGGTCGTAGACGAGCGCCTTGTCGACCAAATCGAGGCCGGGCGGCAGCGACTCGGCGTCGAGTCGCGAGACGACCGCATACAGCGCCGCGGCCTCGATGGCGTGCGGTGCGAGTTCGCGCTCCCGCACCTCGCCGGCGCTGTTCCGCACCGAAATCGTGACGGGCTGGCGAATCCGCTCTTCCAGTCGCTCGTAGCTGTCGGCTTCCCAGATGTCGGTCTCGTTCGTCAACTCACGCTGGAGGAGTTCGGCCTCCAGCGAGAGGTTCGTCAGGTAGCTGAACTCGTGTTTGTCGAGGCGGCGCTTCAGCGCCTTCAGTGGGTCCTGTCCCTCACGTTCGGCGTGTTGGTTCAACTGCGCCTCGAGGTCGGGATTCGAGATGATAATCATCTGGGTGTCGATGTCCATCCCGATTCCCTTGTCGAGTTTTACCGTTCCCTCGTCGGGGACGTTCAGCAGTTTCTGCAACAGGTCGGCGTGTTGGGCGGCGTCCTCGACGATGGTCAGCAGGCCGTTGCCCTGTGAGAGGACGCCGTCGTAACTGAACGCCTGGGGGTTCTTCCGGCCGCGTGAGTCGAGTCGCTGGAGCATGCCGGCCATCCACGACCCGACGAGGCGCTCCTTCGGGGTGCCGTCGTCCTCGCTGTGGAGGACGCCGATGCCCTGTCCCACGTCGACGACGAAGTTCTTCACCCGGAGGTGATTCTCGTCAGCCACCGCCGAGAACAGGTCCTCGGTGTCCTGTCGGCGGTACTGCTCTTCGAGGTGGTCGTAGGCCTCCCGACTGAAGGGGTCCAAGCGGGCGTCGAGGTGGACGGGGATGTGGTCGTCCAAGGCGTCGTTGAGGTCGGCGAGCAGTTCCTCCCGCACAGACTCGGGAAACACCGACAGCGGGTGGGCCTGCACGGGCGAGGGGTACCAGTCGTCCTCGTCGGGCGCGGGCGTGTCGCCGTAGGTCATCCCCGGGGAACTGTCGGCCCCGGAGACGTTCCACTCGACGGTGTAGCGCCGGCCGGCTTCGGTCTTGGAGTACTCCCGGAGTCCGTTGACGAGACAGCGTTTGAGTTCGGACTTGCCGGTCGCCGTCGGGCCGTCGAGCCACAGTATCTTCTCGTCTTTGCCTCGACGGGCCGCGATGGACCGGAGGTCGTCGACGAAGGCGTTCAACACCTCGGTGTTGCCGAGGATGGCGTGTTCGCCGTCGTTGTGCGGGTCGTCGAAGAAGCGATACCGCTCTTTGCGTTCGCCCTCCTCGACGACGGTTCGGGTACCGGCGGCCTCGATGGCTTCGAGCAGGTACTTCGAGGCGTGGGCCGCCGTTCGTGGATTCTCGAAGACCGTCTCGACGTACTCCGAAAGCGACATCGGCGGTTCGTACGTCTCCCGGAGGGCGTCGTCGGCGCGGTCGATGTACTCCCGTCCGGTCATTCCTCGCCTTCCATCTCGGCTTTGGCCACCTCCGCGCCGGCGAACTCGAGGACTTCCTTTGCGCCCTCGGTGCTGTACCCCTGTTCTTCGAGGGCGTCGACCCAGGCGTTGCGCTCCTCGTCGTCTAAGTCGCCGCTGGAGACCAGCGCCGAGAAGTTGATGTTGTGTTTCTTGTCCTCCCAGAGTTTTCGCTCCAGCGCACGGCGGAGGCGGTCGTTGTCCTGCGGATTGAACGTGTCACCCTCACGGGCGCGCCGGGAGACCCAGTTGGAGACTTCCTGTCGGAAGTCGTCCTTGCGGTCCTCGGGGACGTTGAGTTTCTCCTCGACGTCCCGCAGGAACTTCTCGTCTGGTTCCTGCTCACGGCCCGTGATTTCGTCTTCGACGGTGTCGTCGTCGATGTAGGCCATCACGTGGTCCATGTACTTCTCGCCCTGCCGCTGGATTTCGTCTAAGTCGTAGGCCAGGGCGTGTCGGACGTCCTCGATGGCGCGTTCTTTGTACTCCTCGCGCACCACTTCGAGATAGCGGTAGTAGGTCTCGAAGTTCTCCGCAGGGATGGAGCCGTGGTTTTCGAGGTTCTCCTCTAAGTGGTTGAACGTCGTCAACGGCGAGAGGAACATCCGATTTCTGTGCATCGAGTCCATCAGCGCCTCGGCGATTTCGTCGCCGATGAACCGCGGCGAGACGCCGTCCATCCCCTCGCCGATGTCGGCGACGTTTTCGGCCTCGTCCCGCAGTTTCTTCACGTCGATGTCCTCGGCTTCGTCGATTTCGCCGTTGTAGGCTTTCGCCTTCTGGACGACCGAGACGGTGCCGCCGTCGGGTTCCTCGATGCGGGTGAGGACGCCGAACAACCCCGCCATCTCCAAGGTGTGTGGCTCGACGTGCATATCGGGCACGTCGGCGTTCTTCAGCATCTTGCGGTAGATTTTCGCCTCCTCCTCGTACTGGAGGACGTAGGGGAAGTCGATTCGCTTCGTCCGGTCGTTGAACGCCTCCATCTTCTCGTCGCCCTTCTTGTCGCGGTACTCGGGCATGTTCGTCCGACCGACGATGACCTGGTCGATGTCGATTCGGGGGTTGTTCTTCGGCTTGATGGTCTGTTCCTGTGTGGCGTGCAGGAAATCATAGAGGAACTCCCGCTGGAGTTTGAGCAACTCCTCCCCGGAGAAGATGCCGCGGTTGGCGTTACAGAACGCCCCCGAGTAGTCGAAGGCACGGGGGTCGGACTCGCCGTAGACGGCGATTTTCGAGTAGTTGACGTCCCCGGTCAACTCGGTTTCGTCCTGGTTCTTCTTGTCTTTCGGTTCGAACGTCTCGATGGCCTGCCGTTTGTTCTCGTCGGCGATGAGACGGACGATTTCGATGTGGTTCTCCAACACCGACTGGAGGTCGTCGTCGTAGTACTCCAGCAGTTTGTCCATGTAGAACTCGCTCGCCGGGTCCAGCGCCTGCTCGTTGCGGATGGTGTAGGGTGCGTCGAGTCTGTCGTTTACGTCCTCGATGACGCCCTCGCGCTGTTCCAGCGGGAGCAACACGACCGGGTCCTGATTCATCGGCGAGCGAACCACGTCGTCTGCGGGGTCTTGGTCTCTGAGTACGTCACAGAGCCCGGTCCACCGGAAGGTGTACAGCCGCCCCTCCTCGCGGGTGGTGTAGTCCTCGTAGTACTGTCGGACCTGTCGGTCGAAGTCGGACTTCCCGGAGCCGACGGGGCCGAGCAGCAGTTTGATGCGTTTCTCCGGCCCGAGTCCGCGGGCCCCCGATTTCACCTTGTTGACGAACTCGTGGATGGCCTCGTGAATGACGCGGCCGTAGAAGGTGTTCTCGCCGTTACCGAGCGGGTCCTCGGAGGCGAGTTCGTACTCGACGACGCCGGCGTCCTCGTCGTACGACGTGCCGTAGTAGTCGAACATGTCCGCGACCCGCTGGTGGGCGTTGCGGGCGATTTTCGGGCTGTCGTACAGTTCTTCGAGATACCAGTCGAACGACCGCGTCTCGCGGAGGTCCGATGGAATCGAGCTTCTGTACTCCTTGCTGAGTTCCTCGAGTGTTTCCATATCGCTCATTCTATCACGGGGACGCTCACGCATCCCACCCGGCGGGGCCGGGCTGGCCGTCTGGCCGTCGTCTCGATGGCTCGGTACGTCACCACATACCACGACCCGATTCCGGCCGGCGGCCTCGGAGCACAACGACACGGTCGGAGCGGCATGTGGCGACGGCGCCACCGATACTATCTTATATATGAGTGCTGCTAACACATAAATCTTGTCTGGAGTTGACACACGACACGGTCGAACCGGCGCCGTAAAACCAGCAACAGACACCGGAATCCTTGGATTCGATTCACCCTTCGTCAGACGAGCGACTGACGCGGTTTATAAACCGAGGGGCTGATAGGGCCCGAGTTCGAAGTGACGGTATGCTCGAGGAGGCGGCGCTCGGCGACGGCTGGCAGGTGTGGAACGCCGAGGACGCTCGGGTCATCCTCGCCTACCGCCCCGACGTGTTCAACGGCAGCGAGTTCCCCGCAGCGTGTCTGCCGACGGTCTACGTTACGCGCGGTCGACGGAACCGCCGGCCGGAGGGCAACCGCAACCTCCCGCCGAACGCGCCGTGGATGGTGACGCTGTATCTGGAACCCGAGGTGAACCGCGACCCCGACGCCTACGACACCCGCTCGGCGGCGCTGGACGGCGCCGTCGAACTGACCCATCGGTTTGCCAACGGCGACATCGACTACCGGGGCCTGTACCAAGTGCCGCGGGAGCGGTACTTCGAGAAACTCGACGAGTTGACCGGACGCGATACGTAGCCGCCGACGGCCTTAACACGTCACCGGGGAAAGGACGACACATGTCGAAGGTCACGCTCATCGGCGAACGGCTCGCGGAGGTGGGCACCGAGTTCGTCTACGGCGGCGAATCCACAGCCTGTGAGGGCTGTCCCTACCGCGAGCAGTGTCTCAACCTCACCGAGGGGCGCCGCTACCGCGTGGCCAGTGTCCGGGATTCGGGGACGTTGGAGTGTGCCGTCCACGACACCGGCGTCACCGCCGTCGAAGTCGAACCGGCGCCTGTGTTGGCGAACGTCCCCACGAACGCCGCCTACGCCGGCAGCAAGGCCGAACTCGCCGGCCCCTGCCCATACACCGAATGTCCGAGCCACGAGTTCTGTGAACCCGCCGGCGCGGAGTTCGACGAGGAGTACCAGATTACCGAAGTCGTCGGGGACCCGCCCCACGACTACTGCATGCTCGACCGCGAGTTGACCCTCGTGGAGTTCGCCGCCGACGAGGAGTAGCCGAACGTTTTTGTTCGACGGCGCCGCGTGCCGCCGTGTGCTATCGAACGTCACTGCCTTTGTCACGGGTGCAAGCGGGGGAATTGGACGCGAAATCGCCGAGACGTTCGCCGACCGCGGCGCGAACGTCGCCGTCGCCGCACGGAGCGACGGCATCTACGAAACCGCCGAGACCATCGGCGAGGAACAGGCGCTGGCTGTGGAGTGCGACGTAACCGAGGAAGACAGCGTCGAAGCCGCAATCGAGGCGACCGTCGAGCGGTTCGGCGGCCTCGATTGCGTGGTCAACAATGCCGGCGTCGCCGGCCCGGTCGAACCCTTCGACCGCGTCGACACCGAGGAGTTCCTCGATGTACAGGCGGTCAACGTCGCCGGCGCGCTGAGTTGTGTGAAACACGCCGCACCGCATCTCCGCGACAGCGAGCAGGGAAGCGTCGTCAACATCGCCTCCATTGGCGGAAAGCGACCGTACCCGAACCGCTCGCCGTACGCCGCCTCGAAGATGGGCCTCATCGGACTGACACGGACGCTCGCCTACGAACTCGGCCGCGACGACGTGACGGTAAACAGCGTCCTCCCGGGACCAGTCGAGGGCGACCGCATCGAGGAAGTCGTCGCAAAACAGGCCGAACTCGCCTCCGTCGAGAACGCCGAACCGGCGAGCATCGGCCCCGACGACTTCGCACTACCGAACTTTTACATTCCGAAATCAGACGTGGCCGAACAGGTGGCCTACCTCGCGGGGCCGAACGCTCGGAAGGTGACCGCACAGGAAATCGCCGTCGACGCCGGCGGGACGTGGTACTAGCTACCGGTTCCGGCCGTCGGCGCGGGCCGAGGCGCTCTCTCGGGCCGGAACCGCGGGTTCGTCGCCGTCGAGTCGACCCACCAGGTCGCCGGCGTAGCCGAACTCGTTCTCGTAGCCGTAGGCCGACAGGAGAATGGGGTAGAACGGCGTCTCGGAGAACAGTTCCTCGCCGTCGACGGCGGCGATTGCCTCGCCCTCCGCGACGCGCTCGAAGTTCTCGACGAACACCTCGTAGCGCTCGCCGACGGGTTTCGGAATCTGCCGCTCCAGTCTGAACACCGGGAGGGGATGGTGTCGACCGCTTCCGGTCTCACCGGAAAGGACGCCCGTCGCGACGAGGAACTCCCGAGCGAGCCGTTTGGCGTTCTCGGTGGCGGCCGCCGACCGCTGGATGCCACACTCCAGTTCGACGACGTTCGGGTAGGCGATGAGCCGGCCGGTGCTGTAGCCGGCGGTTTCGACGACGGCCTCGACGGAGAGGTACGGACACACCGACCGGGCGTAGCCGTCCATCTCGTCGACGAGTGCGAAGGGGGCGGCGTACGATTGCGTCGAGTGCAGCGAAAGGATGTCACAGCCGCGAATCTCCCGTAGTAGTTCGTGTGCCAGTCGCCCTTCGTGGGTGTCGGCGTCGGGGTCGCCGGGGAAGGCGCGGTTGAGGTCCTCTTCGAGGTAGCGGACGCCCTCTTCGAGCGCCTCTTCGTTTGCGACGATGAGTTTCACCGGTCGCTGGATTTCGAGGTCGGCTTTGAGGAGGTCATCGACGGCGTTCGGGCCGCACGGCTCGTCGCCGTGTATTCCACCGACGATAGCAACTTCGGGGTCGCCGTCTCCCAGCGTCTCGACGCGCATCTACCTCGGCGTAACGGGGCCGGGAGTATGAACCCCGCGCTTCGGTGCCGTCAGCGACCCATCCCGTAGAATTCGTCGTTGGGGCGCATGTCGGCGAACGTCGCCATCCGGTTCGAGAGGTTGAACACCGAGACGACGCTGCCGATGTCCCAAATCTCCTCTTGGGAGAACCCGACGTCCCGGAGCGCTTCGATGTCGTCGTCGTCGACGCGTCCTGGTTCTTCGGTCAGTTTCACCGCGAAGTCGAGCATCTCGCGGTGCTGTTCCGAGAGGTCGGCGGTGCGGTGGTTCGTCGCCAGTTGGTCGGCGAGTTTCGGCGCGCTGGCAAAGATGCGAAGCAGGGCCCCGTGGCCGACGACGCAGTACAGACAGTCGTTGACGCCCGAGACGGTGACGATGAGCATCTCTATCTCTTCGCGTTCCAGCGGCGTGTCCTCGGTCAGCGCGTCGTGATATGCGAAGAACGCCCGGAAGTGACTCGGCTTGTAGGCGAAGCCCTCGAAGACGTTCGGCGTGAAACCGGCCTGTTCGGTCTCTTCTTCGATTCGCTCGCGGATGTCTTCCGGTAACTCCTCGTGGTCGGGGACCGGAAACCGGCCCATCGCATCGTCGCCCATAGTTGTCACTCGTCTCCCGTCGGTAAAACTGATTCCCCGATGTCGATGGGTTTACTCGTCGGTGCGGTAGTCGTCATCGTCGCGGAGCCGTCCCAACAGCACGACGACGCCGTAGAAGACGACGCCGAGAAAAAACAGGCCGGCGGGAATCAGAAACGGACCGAAAACATCGAGTGCCATACCCCTCTCGTGGGGCGGCCGATATACAGCTTCTTCCCTCCCGGCGCCGAACGGGGGGTATGTACAAAACGGGGCACTACGGCGCTGCACTGCTTGTCTACGCGCCCGTCGGGTTCCTGTTGCTGTCGGTCGACCCCGGTGTCGCCATCGCCGGCTGTATCGGCTCGGTCGGACTCTCGCGGCTCCCCGACTACGACCTCCGCGTGCCGTTTCTGGAACACCGCGGCATCACCCACACGCTGCTGTTCCTGAGTGCCGTCACGGCGACCCTCGGCGGTTCGGGGTTCCTCGTGGGACAGCGGGTCGGCGTCGACCCCGTGTTGGCGGCCGGACTCGGGGCAGTCGTCGCCATCGTCGGCGTCGGCTCTCACCTGCTTGCGGACGCGCTCACGCCCGCCGGCGTTCCGCTCCTGTGGCCGCTGTCGGGCACCGATTTCTCGGTCAGTATCGCGCGGGCGTCGAACCCGATAGCCAACTACGGACTGCTCGTGTTGGGCGTCGCCGCGACCGCGGCCGTCGGCTACGTCGCGGGAACGCTGTAACCCGCCCGTCACGGCGGTCCGAACACGGCACTCCGAAGACGCCCGATAGGTACGGGATTCCACCGATTTTAGCCGGGAGTATCTTTAATAGGCGTGCTTCGGAGTTGCGGACGCTACCATGGAACACTATAACGGTGCACCATTGCGGAATATGGGCGACCTCCCTTCGATGGCTGCCGACCGGTACGGCGAGAAGACCGCTGTCACGTTCATGGGTCAGGAGACCTCCTTCAACGAACTGGAGGCCTCGGCCAACAGCGTCGCGAACGTGCTCGTCGACAACGGCGTCGAACCGGGCGACCGCGTCGGCCTCTACATCCCCAACACCGACCAGTTCCCCGAGTCGTACTTCGGTTCCATCAAAGCGGGGGCGATTCCGGTTCCGCTGAACCTCCGGATGGACCCGAACACCCTGGAGTTCGTCCTCCAGGACGCGGACGTAGACCATATGATTGGCTCCCCGCTGTTGGCCGGCGGAATGGACACCGAAGACGGGCGTATCACCGGCCCGACGGAACTCGCCGGTAACGCTGGCGTCTCGAACGTCTACGTCTCCGGTGTGAGCGACGACGGCGTCGTCAACTACTCCCAGGCCGTCGCCGAGGCCGACGACGAGTTCGACACCGTTGACCGTGATTTCGACGACGTGGCCTGCCAACCCTACACTTCCGGCACGACCGGCAAGCCGAAAGGGGTGCTTCTGACCCACGAGAACCTCCTTTCGACCATCGAATCCTACGCGAAGGGCGGACTCCCAATCGACCCCGACGACAGCATCGTCCTCGTGTTGCCGCTGTTCCACATCTACGCGCTCAACGCCATTCAGGGAACCTACCTCTACAACGGCGCGGAGATGCACATGATTCCGCGGCCGGACCCGAACATGATTCTGCAGACCATCTCGGACAACGACGTCACCAACTTCGCCGGCGTCCCCGCGCTGTACAACATGATGTGGCAGGTGTACCGACAGGACCCCGACGCCTACGACATGGAGTCGCTGACCGACGTCATCTGTGCGGCCGCACCGCTGGCCGACGACACCCGACGCACCATCGAGGAGGCGTGGGGCGTCCCGATGACCGAAGGCTGGGGGATGACCGAGACAGGCCCGGCCGGCTGTGTCGAACCCTCTCGCGGCGTCCGGAAATCCGCCGGCTGTATCGGCCCGGCGCTGCGGAACATCGAAATCAAGTTGGTCGACCCCGACACCCGCGAGACACGCATCTCGACGGACGACCTCGAACCGAACCCCGACGACGCCATCGACTTCTCCGATGAGGAGCAGGTCACCGGCGAAATCGCGATTCGGTCGGCGACCGTCTTCGAGGGCTACTACAACCGCCCCGAGAAGACCGCCGCCGTCTTCGACGACGAGGGCTTCTTCTACACCGAGGACATCGCCCGCGTCGACCAGGACGGCTACTTCTGGATGGTCGACCGCGCCGACGACATGATAATCGCCGGCGGGGAGAACATCTACCCGGCGGAAGTCGAGGACGCTCTCTACGAACACCCCGACGTAGCTGAGGCCGCCGTCGTCGGCGCTCCCCACGAAATCAAAGGCGAAGCGCCGGTCGCATTCGTCGTCCTTGAGGAGGGCGCCGACCGAAGCGAGGAGGAACTCCGCGAATTCAGCCTCGACCACGTCGCGACGTACGCCCACCCACGACGGATATTCTTCGTCGACGAACTGCCGCGGTCGGCCACCCAGAAGGTCCAGCGGTTCAAACTCGAAGAGGAGGTCGAAGAACGTCTCGGCGGCCCCCTCGGCTCAAGCGAGGAGTTGTAACTGGCGAGTACCGACGTTCGGCCCTCGACCTCGCCGTTTTTGTTCTTTCGCCGCGACGGCCACCGTATGGCTGCAGACCTCGAAGAGAAGACGAACCGTTACGAGGAACTGCTGGCGGCGGCGCTGGACGCCGCCGACATCGCCGCCCAAGAGGGGACGCCCCTACACGAGGCCGGCGAGGAGTTCGAGGAGATGGCTCGGTCGTATCTGGAGGACGGCCGGCACTTCCGGGAAGAAGACGATTTGGTCAACGCCTTGGCCTCCTTCTCCTACGGTCACGGCTGGATGGACGCCGGCGCCCGAATCGGCGTCTTCGAGGTCCCCACCGAGGGACATCTCTTCACCGTATGACATCGAAGTGATACCCCCCTATTTTACGTCATTCGGATGTGTGGGTGTCGCTAATGGAGGCGGCCCTCTGGTACGTACTCTCGGGCACGCGCGGCGGCGCCAATCGCGCCCGTATTCTGCGTGCACTCGACGAGCGGCCGCGAAACGCCAACCAGTTGGCTGAGGACCTCGAGTTGGATTACAAGACAGTTCGGCACCACCTCGATGTCCTCGAGGAGAACAACGTCGTCACCGACAGCGGCGACGACTACGGGAAAGTGTATCTCCCGACGGAGTCCGCACGCGTCCACTGGGACACCGTCGAGGAGATAATCGGGAAGGTAATCTGAGTATGGGCGGAATTTGGGTAAGAGTATATGTACGTCGATAAGTTAGGTGGTTCATAGTGCTCGTCAGTATCGTACAGGTGTTTGCCGTCCTGAACATCCTCCTGTTGGGTGCCCTGCTGTACGTGTGGGGTGGCAACTGGTGGGAACTCCGGTCGAAACACACCCTCGGACTCGTCCTGTTCGGCGTGTTCCTCCTCGGCGAGAACGCGCTGGCCGCGTACCTGTTCATCTTCCACGCCGGCCTCTCGGCGTGGATTCACGACCCCAACATGGTTCCGTACCCCGCCCAACTCGCACTCGCAACCCTCCGCGTCTTCGAGTTCGGCGGACTCGCGTTTCTCACGTGGGTTACGTGGGACTGACCCACTGCCGACCTGCTCCGACCATCTAACGTTTCGCGCTGTTCGGCCAGTACGTTTTTACTAACCCGCTCGCGACGAGAGTTCTCACATCACCATCAAAACCGGCCCAGGACCCCGTAATTCGGACGGCTGTGGGTCGAATTTGGGTGGCAGTTCGGCAAACGCCTTTTTATACGTCCCGGAACGGTGTGATATGCATCGACGCATAGGTGCAGTCGTCATGACTCTGCTCATGGTCGCAAGCGTCGCGACCGCGGGAGTGGGCGTCGTGTCGGCAAACCACGTGGCTTCAGCATCGATTTCAGACCAGACGAGCGGCGGCCACACGGTCGTCGTCGACGACGTGTACCTGCCCGAAGGTGGGTTCGTCGCGATTCACGACTCCAGCCTTAACGACGGCGGCGAGGCGGTGCTCACGAGCGTTCGTGGCACGTCCGGCTACCTCGAGGCAGGCAATCACAGCAACGTCACCGTGACGCTGGACGAACCGCTCGAAGACGACGAGACGCTCATCGCGATGCCGCACCTCGACACCGACGGCGACCGAACCTACGAGTTCGTCTCCAGCGGCGGCGAGGAAGACGGCCCCTCGACGAACGAGGACGGCGACATCGTCATCGATAGCGCCAACGTGACCACCAGCGCGACGGTGGCCATGTCCGACCAGTCGACCGGCGGCTCGTCGGTCTCCGTCGACCGCGTCGAACTCTCCGAGAGCGGCTTCGTTGCGATTCACGACAGTTCGCTTCTGGACGGCAACACCTTCGACAGCGTCCGCGGCGTCAGCGGCGTTCTCGACGCGGGCGTCCACGAGGACGTTCGTGTCGAACTCGACGATGAACTCGACAACGAGGACACCATCATCCCGATGCCGCACAAGGACACCAACGACAACGGCGAGTACGACTTCGTCACCAGCGAGGGCGACGCGGACGGGCCGTTCGAAGACCCCAACTCCGACTTCGACATTGTGGTCGACACGGCGGCAGTGACGCCGACGGACGAGGCCAGCGTCTCGATGAACGACACCTCAACGGGCGGGAACTTCGTCGTTGTCGACGAAGCGTTCCTGCCGAACGGCGGGTTCGTGACGGTTCACGACTCGACGGTGCTCGACGGCGATGTCTTCGACAGCATCCGCGGCACGAGCGAGTACCTCGAACCCGGAACCCACGAGAACATTCACATTACCCTCGACGAGCCGCTCGAAGAGGACGACACGCTCGTCCCGATGGCTCACAAGGACACCAACGACAACGAAGCGTACGACTTCCCGGACAGTGAGGGCCAACAGGACGGTCCGTACACGACCGACTCCGGTGACGCCGTCGTCGACACCGCCAACGCGACGGTTTCGGCGCTGGTCTCCGGTTCCCAGCAGGAATCCAGCGGCAACACCGTGACAGTCCACCACGTCGACCTCTCGGAGGGCGGCTTCGTGACGATTCACGACCCCTCGCTGCTCGGCGGGGCGACGTTCGACAGCGTCCGTGGCACCAGCGAGTACCTCGAAGCCGGCTTCCACTCCGACGTGGAGGTCACCTTGGACGAACCGATGAAGACCTCCCAGACGGCCATCCCGATGGCCCACCGGGACACCAACGATAACGAGGAGTACGACTTCGTGAGCAGTGAAGGCGCCGAGGACGGCCCCTACACTGCCAACGGCGGCGCAGTTATCGACACCTACCGAGCGAGCGTGCAGGCACAGGTGACGTTCACCGGTCAGGAGGACGTTTCCGACACCGTCACCGTCGACAGCGTCACGCTGCACAACGGTGGCTTCGTCACGCTCCACGACTCGACGGTACTCGACGGCGCTGTCTTCGACAGCGTCCGCGGCACCAGCGAGTACCTCGGTCCGGGCACGCACGAGAACGTCAGCGTCCCCGTCGACGAGGTACCCGGCGGCGAGGACACCTTCGTTGCGATGCCGCACCTCGACACCAACGGCAACGAAGCCTACGACTTCGTCACCAGTGAGGGCGCGGACGACGCCCCGTACACTGTCGCTGGAAGCGCTAACGTGGCTCCCGCGACGGTGACGGCGGTTCCGGAGGCGAGCGTCTCCATCTCCGACCAGACGACCGACGGCAACTCCGTCACGGTCGACAGCGCCTCCCTCTCGCAGGGTGGCTTCGTGACGATTCACGACGGGACGCTCCTAGACGGTGCGACGTTCGACAGCGTCCGTGGCACCAGTGAGTACCTCGAATCCGGGGACCACTCCGACATCGAGGTCAGCCTGGAGACGCCGTACGAGGAGGACGGCACCGCCGTCGCGATGCCGCACCTCGATACGAACGGCAATCAGGAGTACGACTTCGTCGACACCGAAGGCGGTGAGGACAGTCCCTACACCACGGAAGGCGGTGACATCGTCCTCGACGACGCCTCGCTGACGGTCGAAGACGACGACATGGGCGAGACGGACAGCATGGACGACATGACCGAAACCGACGGCGACTCCAGCGCCGACGGCGCCGGCTTCGGTGCAGTCGTCGCGCTGTTGGCCATCCTCGGCTCGGTGCTGGCCGCTCGTCGACTGAACTGACGACGGACGCGACACCGCGTCCGACTCGGAAACGGCGGACCGGCCGCCGTGGCGTATTTCATGTGGAGCCCATCGTTCGTAGCAACATTTATCACTAACAATCGTTGGGCAAGGTGTAACACACGACATTCGGTAACACACAATACTGCCTGTACTGCCCGATATCGGTGTATTCGAGCCACACACCTGCGAAAGGTTTAAGTACCTTTCGAACTAACATACTGTTAGCAACAGTCCGATACCGGATTTCTTCGGGTTTTCCACCTCCGGAGACGGGCGTAACCCATCCACAATGAGCGATACAAGCATCCGAACCTACACCGACGAGCGAAGTACCGAGACGACGACCGAGCGAGCCGACGAACACGAGCACGAAGACACGACAGTGTGTCCGGAGTGTGGCGCCCGACTCGAATCCGACACCGAACACGGCGAGACCGTCTGCAGCGAGTGCGGACTGGTCGTCGAGGAGGACGAAATCGACCGCGGACCGGAGTGGCGCGCCTTCGATTCGGCCGAAAAAGACAGCAAATCCCGTGTCGGCGCCCCGACGACGAAGATGATGCACGACAAGGGCCTGTCGACGAACATCGGTTGGCAGGACAAAGACGCCTACGGCAACTCCCTGTCGAGTCGCCAGCGCCAGAAGATGCAGCGACTTCGCACCTGGAACGAGCGCTTCCGCACGCGTGACTCCAAGGAGCGCAACCTCAAGCAGGCACTCGGCGAAATCGACCGCATGGCGTCGGCGCTGGGCCTCCCCGAGAATGTCCGCGAGACGGCCAGCGTCATCTACCGCCGAGCGCTGCAGGACAACCTCCTGCCCGGCCGCTCCATCGAGGGCGTGGCCACGGCGTCGCTGTACGCCGCCGCCCGACAGGCCGGCGTCCCCCGCAGCCTCGACGAGGTAGAGCGCGTCTCCCGCGTCGACAAGATGGAGCTCACGCGGACGTATCGCTACATCATCCGCGAGTTGAACCTCGAGGTCAAGCCGGCGGACCCCGAGAGCTACATCCCGCGGTTCGTCAGCGACCTCGACCTCCCCGACGAGGTCGAACGTCGCGCCCGCGAACTCATCGAGGCCGCCCGCGAGGACGGCATCCTCTCGGGGAAGTCGCCGGTCGGTCTGGCTGCCGCCTCGGTGTACGCCGCCGCCCTGCTCTGCAACGAGAAGGTCACACAAAGCGACGTAAGCGAGGTGGCCGATATCTCCGAGGTCACCATCCGAAACCGATACAAGGAGTTGCTGGAGGCTGGCGACGTGGTTACGGCCTAACCCCGGTTCGGATTCATCGCTCGATTCGCGGCGTGAAACGTTTTCAATCGCTTTTACTAACCGTCCCTAGCGTAGCGTATGCGACGACGGGAGTTCATCGTCGGTTCGGGTACTGCGGCGACGGCGGCCCTCGCCGGCTGTCTCGGCGACGATGTCGACCACAGGGCAGCGTTCCGTGACGACGTCGAATCCCGCGGTGTCACGCTCGAGGCACTTGCGCTGGATTCGGGCGTGGTCTCGGTGGAGTACGACAGTGACAGCGTCGGCGACGACCTCGGCGCCGTCGCCGTTGCCTTCGCCGAACGGGTCGGTGAGGGGTGGAACGTCGAGAAACTCGACAGCATCGCCTACGCCGACCGAACGCTGACGTGGTATGCCGACGCAGCGTGGGCAAGCGCCTACGTCTCCGGCGATATCGACGCAAGCGAGTACGGCCGCCGAATCAACGAGACGCTCGCACCGGCGGTCGTCGTGGACGACTGATTCGTGACAAAGGTTTTCATACCTGCCCGCCGTTCCCGGAGGTATGGAAACGTACGTCCGACTGTTGTGTCCCGAGTGTGGTAAGAATTGGCAGGATTCCCCGAGCGAGTTGCCCGACCCCGGCCGGACGTTCCACTGCCCGAACTGTCACGCGAGCAGACGGCTCTCGGAGTTCGCCCGAACCGAACACGACCTCCAGAATCTCAAGCAGTTCTGAGACGGGGCCGAGAACGCCGCGTTAGAAAGCGTCGGCAGTCACGTCGATATCGGCGCGGAGTCCCTCTCGGAGTGCCGCGTGGACGTGACAGATTTCCTCGCCCAACTCGATGACGTTCTCGACTTGCTCGTCGTCGAGGTCCGCTTCGATGTGGAGGTGGAAGGCGATGGATTCGAGGTCGTCATCGTCGTCGAGGGCGGCTTCGGCCTCGGCTTCGATTTTACCGAGGTCGATGTCGAGTTCCCGCTGGGCGCCCGCGCGGCAGGCGAAACTGAAACAGGAAGCGTAGTCGGCGACGAGTACCTCGTTCGGTGTGGGGCCATCGGACCCAGTGGCGTCGATGCTCAACTCGAAATCGCCGGCCCGGCTCAGTGCGTGAAACTTCTCCTCGTTGACGGTAGTGGTCTCGATGTCAGCCATTGCGGACGAACAATCGGACGGCGAGTATAAAAAGTCGGTGTAGCCCTCTGATGCCTACAGCGTGTAGGACTCGTCGCCATCGAGGATGACTGCCTCGGCGCCGGCACCCGTGGCCTTCAGTTCACGCTCGAAGTCCTCCGTGTCGATTTCTATCGGCGGGAACGTGTCGTAGTGCATCGGGCAGGCGTAGTCGACATCGAGCCAGTCGGCCGCGATGGCGGCTTGGGTCGGCCCCATCGTGAAGTGGTCACCGGCGGGAAGTGCCGCGAAGTCGGGTTCGAGGAACGGGGCGATGACCTCGCGCATCTCGACCATGAGACTGGTGTCGCCGGCGTGATAGAACGTGGTGGTGTCGGGGTCGGACTCCTGTGTCGGCTTCTTGTCGCTGATGACGAAACCGGCCGGCATCCCCGCCGAGGCACCGTAGTCGGTTTCGATGCCGTTGGTGTGGTCGGCCCGAACCATCGTCACCCACGCGTCGCCGCACTCGACGGTTCCTCCGAGGTTCATCCCCATCCCCCCGACGGCGTCCTCGTAGCCGAAGTTGTCCTCGGCATAACTGACGAGTTCGGGCACGGCGACCAGCGTCGCTCCCGAGAAGCGGTCGGCGTCGCCGATGTGGTCGGCGTGGCCGTGGGTCAACAGGACGTAATCGGCGTCTACCTCCTCGGGGTCGGTGTCCGTCTTCGGGTTCTCGAAGAACGGGTCGATGAGCAGGTCGGTTCCGTCGACCGCAACATGCCACGTCGAGTGGCCGTACCAGGTGAGTTCCATTGCGCCTCGGAGTACTCCCGTCAGCGTATTAAGCATGGGTGTCCACCGCGGTCGCAGACGGCGACCGGAAACGTCAGGCCGCTCGGCACACACGCCTCGCGTATGGACGTTCGCCGGGTCGAAACCGACAGTGAACTGGACGACGCCCTCGCTGTCCGTCGCGAAGTGTTCATCGACGAACAGGGCGTCCCCGAACACAGGGAACTCGACGGCAAAGACGACGAGGCGATACACTTCCTCGCGACCGACGAGGGAACGGCGGTCGGGGCGGCACGGATGCGTGCCTACGACGAGACGACGGCGAAGGCCGAACGGGTCGCCGTCGTCGAATCACACCGCGGAACCGGCCTCGGCCGGGCGCTGATGGAAACACTCGAAGCGGAGGCGGCCGACCGTGGCTACGAGGAGGTCGTCCTCCATGCCCAAGTCCCGGTCGTCGAGTTCTACGAGCGACTCGGCTACGAGGTGACAAGCGAGGAGTTCGAGGACGCCGGGATTCCGCACCGTGAGATGCGGAAGCCGCTGTAATTTAACGCCAGACACAGCAACTCGGCGAACGCTCCTACACAGCGGGGCTTGCAGTTGCCGACGAGAAAAACGTGATGTCGGAGTCGGAGACGGACGGTCACAGGTACTCGCCGAGTGCCTCGATGAACGCCTCTTGGTCCGGCGACGACGAGAGGAACTCGATTTCGTTGAAGCCGGCCGCTTCGTGCCGTTCGATTTCCGCGAGTACCTCCTCGATATCTGTCGTAATCAGTCCCCACTCATCGAGTTCCGAGAGGGGTACCTCACGGCCCTGTCGTTCGATTTCCCTGGGGTCCGCGACGCAGTCGTCGAAGTCGACGGCGACCGTTCCGCGCCAAAAGCCGGCGGCCTCACGGCAGGCTTCGGGGTCGTCGCCGTATGCGACCGTGAACTGCCGAATCCGGTCGATGTCATCGGGGTCCCGACCGGCCTCGGCCGCGCCGCGTTCCAACGCCGGCAGGAGTTCGGACTCGTACGTCTCGGGGTCGACCAAGGTGAGGAACCCGTCGGCGTAGCGCCCGGCGACTTCGGCGGTTTGTGGCCCGTTCCCAGCGACGTACAGCGGAACGCGCTCATCGGGCAGGGTGTACAGTCGCGCGGAATCGAGCGTCCAATGGTGGCCGTCGTAGTCGTGGAAGCCACCGTCCCACAGCCGGTCGATTATCTCGCAGGCGTCGACGAGTCGCGCCTTGCGCTCGGGGTAGTCGGGCCACTCGTAGCCGAGCGGTTTCTCGTTCATCGCCTCGCCCGTCGCCAGCGTCAGCCGGATTCGGCCGGGGTACATCGCGCCGAGGGTGGCGAACGTCTGGGCGATTAGACCGGGATGATACCGCCCGATTGGCGGCGTGACGCCGGTGCTGAAGGCCACTTCGTCGGTGCGCTCCAGTGCCGCCCCGAGCCACGGCCATGCCGCCCCGCAGTGGGCGTCCGTGTGCCACCACGGGTGAAAGTGGTCGCTCGTCCAGACGCTGTCGAAGCCGACTGCTTCGGCGGCGCTGGCGTGCGCTAACAGCGTTGTCGGTGCGTGCTGTTCGTGGGCCGCGAACAGGCCGACTCGCATGGTTGGCGTTCGTTGCCGCCCCGCAAAAGCATGGGGCCGAGCTCGAACCGCGAACGCTTAAGCCACGGCCGGCCGTCGGACGCCCACATGAGATACGTCCGATTCCGCGACTCCGAAGGGACGGTGCGCCGCGGCGAATGGACCGACGACGAGGGCGGTGAAATCGATGCCTACCCCGTCGACGAGGGGCGAATCGACCTCGGCGAGGAGACGGTCACCGCCGACGAGGTCGAGATACTGCCGCCGTGTGACCCCTCGAAAATCGTCTGCGTCGGCCTCAACTACGCCGACCACGCGGCCGAACAGGGCAAGGAGGTCCCTGACCGTCCGCTTCTGTTCCTCAAACCGCCGAACGCGGTCGCCAGCCACGGCCAGACTGTCGAGTTGCTGCCCGACAAGCAGCGACTCGACTACGAGGCGGAGTTGGGCGTCGTCATCGGCGATCGCTGTCGGAACGTCGACGCCGACGACGCCGAGTCGGTCATCGCGGGGTACACCTGCGTGAACGACCTCTCGAACCGCGACGACCAGTCCGTCGAGACCAACTGGGTCCGAGGGAAGGCCTTCGACGACGCTGCACCAATCGGTCCGGTGGTGGCCTCGCCCGACGAGGTGCCGGACGACGCCGCCGTCCAGTGTCGGGTCAACGGCGAACTCCGACAGGACTCCTCCCGAGAGCAGTTCATCTTCTCGGTGCCGGAACTCATCGAGGAGATTACGACGTATATAACGCTCGAAGCGGGCGACGTGATTTCGACGGGGACACCCGAGGGCGTCGGCCCGTTGGAGGACGGCGACACGGTCGAGGTGACCGTCGAGGGCGTCGGAACGCTGGAAAACGAGGTTCGGATTCCCTAGAAGGGGAGGCCGTATCGGCTGGCCACGCCCAAGAGACCAGCGACGACGAGCAGACCGGCGGCGAGGACGGCGGCGGCGAGGTAGAACGGGCGGGCGTCGCGGGCCGGTTCGCGGATTTTCCCCGACTCGATACCGCGCTGTGCGCGAGCGCTGCCGATTTCGACGACCGCAGCGAGCGCCAGCCACAGCGCCAGCATCGTGAGGACGAGGTGGCCGCTCCCGCTTCCGGTCAGCGATTCGACGGAGTACAGCGTTCCCGCGAGGTGGCCGCCCGTGAGGAACGTCACGAGGACGCTGAGTCGCGTCACCCACTGGAGTTTCGAGACGATACTGCCGAAGTTCTCGGGGGAGATATCCCCGTTCATCGCGAGCGGATGGACGGCGGCGACGACGAACAGGACTGACCCAGCCCACAGCGACGCGAAGGCCGTGTGGAGGGTGTACATAATCGTATCCAAGACCATACGCCAAGGCGGACCGCCGACCACAAATAAACACCCGAAGCGGCAGAGCCGTTTTGTGCCAGGGTGCCGTCGTTCCGGTATGGACCTCATCGAGGCGTTCGACCCGGAGGGTGCGGTTGCCGTCGTCGGTGCCGGCGGCAAGAAGTCGACGCTGTATGCGCTTTCGGCCGCTCTCGACCAGGCCGTCGTCACCGCGACGGTTCGCATCCCGCCGTTCGAGGGCCACGTGGGTCGTCTCGTCGTCACCGACGACTCGGTCGGGGCCATCGAGGCTGCCGACCCCGGCGACTGGCCGCTCGGCGTCGTCCCGGGACGCGACGGCGACCGAGAGCGGTATCTCGGCTATGAGACGGAGACGGTCGAGAAACTGGCCGAGGCGACGGACGTGCCGATACTCATCAAGGCGGACGGAGCGCGACGCCGGTGGTTCAAAGCGCCGGCCGACGACGAACCCCAGATACCGGCCACCGCCGACGTGGTCGTCCCCGTCGCGAGCGTCCGCGCGGTCGGCGAACCGCTGACCGACGAGCGCGTCCACCGCCCCGAACGCGTCGCCGAACTGACCGGCCTCGATACCGGCGATGAGATACATCCGGACGACATCGTGACCGTCCTGACGCACGACGACGGCGGGCTAAAGGGAGTCCCGGATGGTGCCCGCGTCGTCCCGCTTTTGAACATGGTCGACGACGAGTCGCTGGAGACGACCGCCCGAGAAATCGCTGCCGACGTGCTCGAACACCATCGGGTCGACCGGGTCGTTCTTGGCCGGATGGACCTCCGACGGGTCGTCGATGTGGTAACGGCCTGAATCAGTCGCCGTCTTGGAGTTCGAAGGTAGCCTCGACCGACGCCTCGATTTCGACAGGGTTGGGGTGGAACCCCGACTCGGAGGAGCCAAGCGCGTCGTCGACGATGCTCTCCATCCCACTGGGCATGTTGTCCGTCGTCACTTCCAAAACCTCGCCGACGGTGAGGCCTTCAGCGGCCGCGATAGCTTCCGCCTTGCGGCGAGCGACCGTCATCGCGTCGTCGAGGGCCTCCTCGCCGAGACGCATCCGCGCTTCGTCGCCGACGTCGAAACTAATCCGTTCGATACCCGACCCATCGCCAGCATCGAGGACTGCGCCCACGATATCGTCGGCCTGTTCTGGGACACAGTCGACGACCATCGAAAACTCCGCTCGGTACTCGGGGTCGTCGGTGTGTATCTCGAAGCCGTTGTCTCTGTCCTCGAGTTGGGCGTCGGTCCGACGGATGCAGTCCTCCGGAACGTCGGCCGCAGAGAGTGCAGTTCGGAGCGACGCTTCGGTATCGCGGGCCCGTTCGTGGGCGATTTCGGCGACATCGTCTCGACCCGCCACCCACAGCCGGACTTCCGCGATGTCCGGTTGTGCTGCTGTGCTCCCCGTCCCGCTCGTGGTGACCGTCCGTTCGGTCATACGTGTTCGTGACGGCGGAGCCGCATAGTTCCTCGGACGGGGTTACAGGAACTCGACGGTGCCGTTGCCGTTGGTGAGATGAACCTCGAAGTCCATCGTGTCGGTCGACTGCTCGACCAGCGTCCAGTATCGCTCGGCGATTGCGTCGGGGTCCAGATACGACTCGGCGTCGTCCTCGACACCCTCCGGCGGTCGGATGACGCCGTCGAGAACGACGTGGGCGACGTGGACGCCTTCGGAGCCGAGTTCCTGTGCCATCGACTGTGCGAGGCCGCGACAGGCGAACTTCGCGGCGCTGAAGCCGACCGACCCCGCACGCCCGCGGACCGAGGTCGTCGCGCCCGTGAAGATGACCGTTCCGCCGTCGCCGTCCAGCATGTCGGAGACGGCTTCCTGCGAACAGCGGAACGCCGCCTCCGGACCGACGGCCATCGCTCGCCGGAAATCATCCGTCGATTGCTCCAAGAGGCCGTCCCACGAGGCGGCCGAGGCGTGATTGACGAGCACGTCAACGTCGCCGAATGCCTCGCGCGTCTCTGCGAAGGCAGCCTCGATATCTGTGGCGAGGTCCGTCGGCACGGCGAGCGCCTTGCCGGCTGTCTGCTCGTCGAGTCCGGTAGCGAGGCCGTCGAGGTACGCCTCCGAGCGCGCCAGCAGGGCCACCGAACAGCCTTCCTCCGCGAATCGTTCGGCGATAGAGGCACCCAGTCCGGGTCCAACACCGGCGATAACTGCGGTTCGTGACATATCCGACAGATGGCCTCCGGTGACAAGAGAGTGGCCCCTACTCGTGGAGTCGCTCGGCGGCCCACTGCAAATCGTCGGGCGTGTCGACGCTCTCGAAACTGTCGAGACTGCCGTGGGCGGTGAGGTCGCTTCGCTCGACGACGACGTGGTCCAGCGAAAACAGCGGTTCGATGATTCGGGTGTCCTCCTCTTCGAGGGCGGCCCCACAGGCGTCGGCCATCGGTTCGGGCCGGTAGACGGCGTGCAGCGGCTCGAACCAGTCGCCGGGCCGCGGGACGGCGGCGTCGTGGCCCGCTGCACGCTCGAAGAGATACTCGAAGAGGCCGGAATCGAGCAGCGGCATGTCGGCGGCGGCGACGGCCGCGTAGGGCGTCTCGACGGCTCTCAGCCCCGTTTCGATGCCGCCGACCGGCCCCCTGTCGGGTTCCCCGTCGATGGCGAACGTCGGGTCCAGTCCCGACAGCGCCTCGGCGATTGCCGCCCGCTGGTCGGCCCGGCAGTTGACGACGAGGTGGTCGGTCGCTTCGAGGAGTCCCTCGGCGGCGTGACGAATCAACGGCTTTCCGGCGAGGTCGGCGACCGTCTTGTCGCGGGCCCCGAACCGCACTGAGCGACCGCCGGCGACGACGACGCCGGTACGCTCGTCAGTCATCGGTGGAGGCCGTCGCGCTCTCGCCGTCGCTCCCGAGCGGCGTCACGCGGACGCTCCCGACCTTGTACTCGGGGATGCCGCTCGTGGGGTCGTAGCGCTCGCCGGTGAGGACGTTCGCCGCGCCGTCGGCGAAGTGCATCGGGACGAAGACGACGCCGTCGCCGGGTCGGTCCGTTACCCACGCCCGGACCTCGATGTCACCGCGTTCGGACTCGACGCGGACTGTCTCGCCGTCGGTGACGCCGAGTCGACGCGCCGTCTCGGGGTTGATTTCGACGAAACTCTCGCCGACGTGGTCGGTCAGCGCGTCGACACGGCGGGTGAGCGTCCCCGTATGGAAGTGATACAGCACGCGCCCCGTCGTCAGCGTCAGGGGGAACTCCTCGCTGGGGAGTTCGCCGGGTTCGCCCATGTCGGCGGGGACGAATCGTGCCGTCCCGTCTTCGAAGTTGAACCCGTCGGCGTAGAGGAACTTCGTTCCGGGGTCCTCGCTGTCTCTACACGGCCACTGGAGGCCGCCCTCGTCTTCGAGTCGGTCGTGGCTGATGCCGCCGTAAATCGGTGCGACGCGGGCGATTTCGTCCATGATTTCGGTGGGGTCGTCGTAGTTCCAGTTCGCGCCCATCCGGTTGGCCAGCGACTGGACGATACGCCAGTCGGGGCGGGCCTCACCGGGCGGGTCGACGGCGGGATTGACCTTCTGAACCCGGCGCTCGGTGTTGGTGAACGTCCCCGACTTCTCGGCGAAGGAGGCGGCCGGCAACACCACGTCGGCGTGGTCGGTGGTTTCGGTCTCGAAGATGTCGACCACGGCGAGGAACTCCAGTTCCTCCAAGGCGCTCTCGGCGTGTCGGATGTCGGGTTCCGACAGCGCCGGGTTCTCGCCCATCACGAACAGGCCACGTACGTCACCGTCGTGGATGGCCTCGAAGGTCTCGGTGACCTTCAGCCCGATTTCTTCGGGCGGGCGGACGCCCCACTCGGCCTCGTAGCGGTCGACCGTCTCGGGGTCAGTCACGTCGCCGTAGCCCGGCAGTTTGTTCGGCAGCGTCCCCATGTCGCCGCCACCGCCCTGGACGTTGTTGTGGCCGCGGAACGGCGAGAGGCCGGCGTTCGGCTTGCCGACGTTCCCCGTCAACAGCGCGAGGTTCGCCATCGCGAGCACGTTGTTCGTCCCGTGGCTGTGTTGGGTGAGCCCCATCGCCCATCCGAAGACGACGGATTCGGCCTCGGCGATTGTCTCGGCGGCGCGTTTCAGTTCGTCGGGAGCGATGCCCGCCAGCCGCTGGACTTCCTCGGGCGTGAAGGGGTCGACCTTCTCCCGGAGCGCCTCGAAGTCGTGGACGTTCTCCGCGACGAACTCGGCGTCGTAGAGGTCCTCTTCGATGATGTAGCGGGCCATTCCGTTGAGCCACGCCACGTCGTAGCCGGGGGTCGAGCGGAGGTACTGGTCTGCGTGTTCGGCGATGTCGACTTTCCGGGGGTCGACGACGACGAGGTCGGCGCCGTCCCGGACGTTCCGCTTGATTTTCGTCGCCAGTACGGGGTGGGATTCGGTCGTGTTCGTCCCCGAAAGTAGGTAGGCGTCGGCGTTGGCCACGTCCTCGATGCTGTTGGACATCGCGCCGTAGCCGACCGTCTGGAGCAGCGCCGCGACAGTCGAAGAGTGACACAGTCGCGCGCAGTTGTCGACGTTCGGCGTCTCCAGTACCGTCCGGGCGAACTTCTGGAGGAGGTAGTCGTCCTCGTTGGTGCACTTCGAGGAGGCAAACGCCGCGACGGAGTCGGGGCCGCCCGTCTCACGGATGTCGCCCAGTTCCGATGCCACGCGGTCGAGGGCCTCTTCCCACGACGCCTCCCGAAGTTCGCCGTCTTCCCGAATCAGCGGCGTCGTCAGGCGGTCATCCCGTTCGACGAAGCCGTAGCCGAACTTCCCCTTGACACAGGTCGAGAAGTCGTTTGCGGGAGCGGCCTCGGAGTCTGTCGCCCGGACCCCGAGTATCGAGTCGTCCTTCGAGTACACGTCGAACCGACAGCCGACGGCACAGTAACCGCAGGTCGTCTCCGTTTCGTCGACGCGTTTCAGTCGGGCGTCGCCGACGCGCTTTGCGATACCGAAGAGCAGTCCCTCCGAGAGGACCGTCGCCGCCATATCCTCGGCGAGGTGTTCGCCGAACTTCATCACGCGAGCGCGGAGGTCCTTTGTGCTGTCGGTCGCCTGCCGCTTTGCACGCTGCATGAAGCCGTCGACGCCCGGTTCGGCTTCCGTTCCGCGAGTCGGGGCATCCTCCTCGTCCCGCTCCAGCACCTCGCCGACGGAGTTCCGCTGGGAGAATCCCGGCAGCGGGAGCGTCGTCGCGTCGACCAGTCCCTCCTCGACGAGGCTGCCGGTCGGACACACCGTCGCGCAGTGGCCACAGGAGACACACGTCGAGTCGGCCATCGTCTCGGCGCCGGTCTGGAAGCCGATTCGGGTGTCCTCGCCGGTGCCCTCCACGCGGAGGACGCCCTCGACCTGCACGTCGTTGCAGGCCTCGACACAGCGGTTACAGAGGATGCACTTGTTGCGGTCGATGTTGATGGGTGAGGAGGCGTCCAGCGGTTCGTACTCGCCGCGTTCGTCGAAGACGCCGTAGCGGGGGTGGGAGACGCCCGCCTCGATTGAGGCGTCCTGCAGTTCACAGCGGCCGTTCTTCCCGCAGGTCGTACATCTGAGGTTGTGATTCGACAGCACCAAATCGAGATTGACGCTTCGTGCCTCCTCGGCGTCCGGAGCCGTGGTCTCGACCGAGAGACCGTCCTCTGCGGGCGTCGAGCAGGCGGCGACGAGGTCGCCGTCGGACTCGACGACGCAGGTACGACACGTCGAGCGCGGGCCGATTTCCTCGCCTGCGTCGGTGTCGCGGTCGTAGTGACACAGCGCCGGGACCTCCTCGCCGGCCGCTTCGACGGCGTCCAGAAGCGTCGATTCGGGCGGGACGACCACCGTCTCGCCGTCGACGGTGAGCGTCGCGGCGCTGTCGGTTTCGAACCCCTGCCTCGGCGGGTCGTTTGCGGTTCCGGTCCGGAAGTCCTCGGTCAGCGGCGTCGACGGTCGGGGGTCCTCGATGTCCGGTATCCCTGGCGTCGGTCCGGGTTCGTCGGCGCTCATTGCATCCCCCCGCAGGCGCCGGCCGGACACCTGCCGTCGGCGTGGGCGCGGAACTCGCCCTCGAAGACCTCCAGTGCGGTCCGGACGGGGCGAGCGGCGGTCTCGCCGAACTCACAGAGGCTCGTCGTCGCCATCACGCGACTCAACTCCCGAATCGCCGCGGCGTCGAACTCGCCGTCGTACACCGCCCGAAGCGCCTCGTGGAGTTGTTTCGACCCCTCCCGGCAGGGGACACACCGGCCGCAGTTCTCCTCGCGGGCGAAGGCCGCCCGTTCGCCGACGCTGGCGACGATACAGCGGTCGGGACCGAGCACCTCGACGACGCCCTCGGTCCCAAGCCCAGCGGCCCTCAACGCGGGGGCAGCCACGGGAACGTCCAGCGAACGGGTCACGCCGCCGAAGCGGCCGCCGACGGTGAAGCGAGCGTCAGCCGGCGAATCGACCGCCGAAAGCGCCCTCGACAGCGGCACGTCGGTCTGTAACTCGACGGTCGCCGAGGTGGCTACGTCCCCTCCGACGGAGACGAGACGCGTCCCGGGGTCGGCGGCGTCGGCGTCGAACGCCTCGGGATTTCGCCACAACTCGGCGGCCTGCAACAGCGTTCGCGGGGTGTGGACGGCGGTCGGCCGACCGTACAGCCCCCACTCCTCGGGGCCGGGTGGGCGGCGTCGCGCCTCGATTCGGTCGTTGCCCTCCAGTCGCTCCAGCGCCATCGTCGGTTCGCCGAGTCGGAAGTCGTCTTCTGTGGCGACGACGTGCCACTCGCCGGCGTCTTCGAGGCGCTCGGAAACGAGGGGGTCTTCGGCAGGAGCCAACACGATAACGTCCTCTGCGCCGACGACGGCGGCGACGGCCCGTGCCGCATCGTGGAGTCGGCCTGCGGCGGCCGCAGCCAGCAGTCGGTCTCCGCGGGCCTCAGGGTCGGCGTCGGCAGTGTTGACGACCACAACGGGGTCGTCGCCGCTTTCGCGTATCCGTCGCCACGATTCGGCGAGCGGTTCGTCCGCGGCCGCGTCGGCACGCCCCCGTCCCAGCAGGCCGATTCCTTCGACCGCCTCAAATGCACTCTCGAGGTCGGCACGAACCTCGGGAGCGACAGGGTCGGAGACCGTCGTGGGGGTGTGCCAGCCACAGCCGGCGACGACGCGACGCGTGCCGACCGACAGCGCGCCCTCGGTCGGACGCGGTGGGCCGTCGCCGTCGGTGACCGCCTCGGCTTCCGCCGTCGGGAGCGACCCCTCCTCGCAGGCGTCGAGCAGTCGTTCGAGCGTCGAGTCGGTGACGGCGGCGTACAGCGCCGTTCGACCGTCGACTGTGGCGTAAGCGTAAGGCCCGTTCGGCGCGCCCGTCGGTCCGGTTTCGATGACCGTGGTTCGCTCGGCGCGGTCGCAAACGGCGTCCAGACCGTCCCGGTCTGTGGCCTCGGAGACCGTCACGCGGAGCGTCGGTCCATCGGCTGAATCCGTCATCCCGTAGACGGTGGGACGACGCCGTGAAAAGCGTTGTCGCACCCCCTCGGCCGGACCGGATGGACGCCTACTTATGGCCCGCCGCACAGAGTGTCGGGTATGGAACCACGGGACCTGTCGGCGCACGTCGCCTACGAGGCCGGCCGCGGCGTCGAGGAAGTCGCCCGCGAGTTGGGTCTCGACCCCGACTCTCTCGTGAAACTCTCCTCCAACGAGAACGCCTACGGACCCGCGCCGAAAGCGGCCGAGGCGATTCGGGAGTACGCCCCGAACGTCCACACGTACCCGAAGTCGTCGGCGGCGGACCTCCGGGAGGCGCTCGCCGAACGGTGGGCCGTCACGCCCTCACAGGTGTGGCTCGCGAACGGGGGCGACGGAGCGCTGGACTACCTCGCCCGCGCCATGCTCGACCCCGGCGAGGGCGTCCTCGTCTCCAGGCCCGGCTTCGCCTACTACGCGATGAGTGCCCGGTATCACCACGGCACCGTCTCGGAGTATCCGATTCGGAAATCCGACGACTTCGAGCAGACCGCAGCGAGCGTCCTGCAACACTACGACGGCGAGCGCATCGTCTACATCACCAGTCCGCACAACCCCTCCGGTAGCGAGATGTCGCTGTCGGAAGTCGAGAAACTCGCCGACGCGGCCGACGAGGGGACGCTGGTGGTCGTCGACGAGGCTTACGGCGAGTTCTCCGACTCCCCATCGGCGGTCGCCCTCGCCGAGGAACGCGACGACGTGGCCGTCCTCCGGACGTTCTCGAAGGCGTACGGACTGGCTGGCGTCCGCCTCGGCTACGCCGTCGTCCCCGGGGAGTGGGCCGACGCCTACGCCCGGGTGAACACGCCATTTGCGGCGTCGGAAATCGCCTGCCGGGCCGGCCTCGCCGCACTGGACGACCCGGCCCACGTCGAGAAGACCGTCGAGGGAGCACGCTGGGCGCGACAGTACATGTACGACGAACTCGACTGTCACACCTGGGAGAGTTCGGGGAACTTCGTGCTGTGTGAAGTCGGCGACGGAACGGCGGTCGCCGAGGCGGCCCAACGCGAGGGCGTCATCGTCCGCGACACCACCTCTTTCGGACTCCCCGAGTGTGTCCGCGTCACCTGCGGTACCCGCGAGGAAACGAAACGCGCCGTAGAGGTGTTGAACGAGTTACTATGAGGGTCGCTGTCACCGGGACCCCTGGAACGGGCAAGACGACCGCGACCGACCTCCTCGACGTTGACCTCGATGTGGTTCACCTCAACGACCTGATTCGCGAGGAGGGGCTGGCGACCGGCGAGGACCCCGAACGCGGCAGTCTCGTCGCCGACATCGACGCGCTTCGCGAGCGACTCGCCGACCGCGAGGACGTACTCGTCGAATCCCACCTCGCACACCACCTCGACGCCGACCGGGTCGTCGTGTTGCGCTGTCATCCCGAGGTGTTACACGAACGGCTCTCCGAGCGGGGCGAATCCGCAGAGAAAGCTCGCGAGAACGCCGACGCCGAGGCACTCGACGTAATCCTCTCCGAAGCAGTCGATGCTCACGGCCTCGATTCGGTGTACGAAATCGACACGACGGACCGAACGCCCGAAGAAGTCGCCGCCGACATCGAAGCCGTCGTCGCCGGCGAGCGAGCGCCGTCGGCAGGAGATGTGGAGTTCATCGATTACCTATGACACTCGATAAGTTCCGGCCGCTGGCCGACCGTATGCTCGACCCATTCGTGACTGCCGCCGACCGCGTCGGCCTGTCGCCGGACGGCGTCAGCGTTATCGCATTCGGTTTCGCCGTCTTCGCCGGCACCGCCTACGCATTGGCGGGAGCGGCGGCGGGTATCTGGCGCCCCGACCCGCTTCTGTATCTCCTCGGTGCGGCCTTCGTGTTCGTCAACGGCTGGTTAGACCTCTTAGACGGTGCTCTCGCCCGCCGGCAAGGGACCGACTCGAAAGCCGGCGACCTCCTGGACCACGTGCTTGACCGGTACGCCGACATCGTCATCATCGCCGGACTGGCCGCCGGAACTGAAGAGTACTTACTCGGCTTCCTCGCGGTCACCGGCGTGTTGATGACCTCGTATCTCGGGACGCAGGCCCAAGCCGTCGGCTTGGACCGAGTGTACGGTGGTCTGGTCGGCCGTGCGGACCGACTGGCCATCATCGGCGCCGTCACCGCCGTCGCCGCCTTCTACACTGCCGAACCGTACGGGTTGACGCTGGTCGGGTGGCTGCTGGTCTTCTTCGCCGTCGTCGGCCACGTCACCGCACTCCAGCGGTTCTACTACTCGATGGTCGCCCTGGAGTAGGCGGAAAACCCTTTTGCGCCCCGACGGTAAGGACGAGTATGGTACAATGTGAGATGTGCGGCGCCGAGACGGCGTCGCCGAAGACCGTCAAGGTCGAGGGGGCCGAACTCGACGTGTGCGACGACTGCGCGGACTTCGGCACGGAAGTCCAGACACAGGACACGTCCTCGTCGTCGACGAAGTACTCCACGTCGTCTTCATCCTCCTCGTCGTCTTCGTCGTCGTCCAGTTCCACGTCGTCCTCGTCGGGGGGCGGTGGTGGCGGCCGTCGCCGCGACATGTTCGACGAGATGGACGAGGTCGTCACCGACTACGACGACCGAATCCGAGACGCCCGTGAATCCGAGGGCCTCACCCAGGAGGAACTGGCGAATCAGCTCAACGAGAAGGCCAGCCTCATCCGGAAACTGGAGCGCGGTGACGTACTGCCGAGCGACAAGGTTCAACGCAAACTCGAGAAGGCCCTCGACATCACGCTGTCCGAGGGCGGGTCGACCGACGACAGCGAGTGGTCCGGTGGGTCCTCGACGGGTGGGACGACCCTCGGCGACGTCGTCAAGCGGAAGGACTGACGAACGAGACGCAGTCGGCTCGCGCTTCGCACAGCGTTTCGAGGTGGTCCGTCGACAGCGCGACGGTTTCTGCGCCAGTTTCGTCGGCGACAGCCTTCGCGACCGACGGCGGCACGTTCTCGTCATTCTCGCCGTACCAGACGGTTACGGGAACCTCCGGGTTCGGAACCGACCACGATTCACTAAGCAGTGCTAACTCATGTGCAGGCCACTTGCCGCCCTGCTCGGTTGCGGTCAGGGTGTCCTCGGCGAACACTTCGACCGGGTCGACGCCCTCTGGAACCGATAACTCGGAGGGGTCAGCATCGGTGTACAGCGATAGTGCGGCATCCGGGTTCCGGCGGACGATTGGGCGCTGGACCGCAAAGAGCCCCCGGAGCAGTATCGGCGCGTACCGACCGGCCACTGTGAGCGGGTCGGTTGGGCTCACCTCGGGTGGACCGCTGGGGGCGAAGAGTCCCACTGCCGTCGCTCCCGGTGCGTCCCCAGCGGCGAGTGCAAAGGGGCCACCGCCGGAGAAGCCGACGACGCCGAACTCCTCGATGTCGAGTTTCTCCGTGAGGGCGGCAACGTCCTCGCGCCAGGAACCGAAGTCGCGTCCGGGGTCGGGGTCAGAACCACCGATACCGGGGCGGTCAGGGGCGATAACGTGTACTGGGCAGTCATCGAAGACAGCGGCCGAGCGCCGTGACCCGGGCGTGCCGTGACAGAAGACGACCGGCGGCGCGTCCGCATCACCGTACTCCTCGTAGGCGAGCGTGCGGCCGTCGGGGAGGGCAACAGACTTCATTTCAGGCCTCACTTTCGAACAGTACGTCGTCAATCTGTGGGTTTACGACCACTTCGTCGGTGTCGCCGACCGGGTCGTCCAACTCGACGGCCAAAAGCGGTGCCCCCGTCTTCGGGGCATACGAGTACCTGACCACCGTCCCGAGTCGCGGTTCGCCGTCGACCGACACCCACGCGCGGCGTCCGTTCATGTGTTTGCGTAGCGACTCCGCCACCGTGTATCCGTCGCTCTCGATATCTGGACGTCGGTTCCGGATAACGATTTGAGACGAATTCTAGAGGGAGTTCCAACGGATTCACCTCGAACCTGCGACGGACCTTGAAAAATCTCCTTTATCCACTACCCTCTCCGCCCGAGTGTGATGACGGACGACACGACTCGACGGAAGCTACTGCTCGCAGCGGGAACGACTGGTGCCGTCCTCGTCGCCGGCTGTGCCGGCGCTGGCGGGATGGACGACGGCAACGACGGCGGGATGAACAACGAGAGCATGGACGACGGTGGGACCAGCGACGATGGGATGAACGGCGACGCGACGACCACCTTCACCGTCCGAATCGAGAACGTATCGACCGGCCAGACGCTCGAAACCTCCGAGGGAACGGTTGCCGTCCCGCTGTCACCGACGGCCTACGCGGTTCACGAGTCCGAGGGGGCGCTCTTCGAGTCGGGCGCGTCCGCGAGTGCCGGCCTCGAGCAACTCGCGGAGGACGGTTCCCCCGCGGAGTTGGTGAACGAACTGGAGATGAGCGAGGCGACGGTCGGCGCCGCGACGACGCCCGTCGATGGCGAGGGCCCCGCGCCTATCGGTCCCGGCGAGGCCTACGAGTTCACCGTCGAGGCGGCCGACGGGCAACGCCTCTCGCTGGCGACGATGTTCGTCCAATCAAACGACCTGTTCTACGCGCCCGAACCGACTGGCATGCCGCTGTACGAGATGGGAGAACCAATCGAAGGCGACGTGACCGACCGCCTGCTGTTGTGGGATGCCGGCACCGAGGAAAACGAGGAACCCGGCGTCGGCGGAAATCAGGCACCGAGACAGATGGAAGCGGGTGCCGGCCCCGAAGAGAACACGACTGTCCGTCGTATCAGTGAGGTCGACGACGGCTACGACTACCCCGAGACGGCCGACGTCGTCCGCGTGACGGTGAGCACCGGTGGCATGGAGAACTAAACCCTTGGCGTACCTACAGAAACCATGAACGCCGCGTCTCTCCGAACGGTCCACCGACGGCTCCCTGACGCCGGGCGGGCTTTGGTCTCGGTACTCGCCGGTGTCGCGGGCGTCGCCGGCTCCTACGCCGTCGCCGGGTTCACGCCCTCCTTCGTCGTCGGTCCTATCGCCGGCACGATGGCACGACGGCTCCCGAGCGAAATCATCACGTTCGCCATCGTCCAGTTCGGTGAGGTCGGCAGCCAACTCAACGTCGTGGCAGCCATCGGCATCGCCGTCGGCGTGTTCGCCCTCGTTGCGCTGGGCTGTTCGGCTCTCGGCCGGCGTCTCGATGCACCGCCGGTCGGCGTCCTTCTCTCGATAGCCTTCGGCGTCGGCATCGCGTTCGGCCTCACGGCCGCGCCGTTGCCGTCGATAGCCGCCGGCGTGTCGGTGGGGGTCGTCCTCGCCGCCAGCGACCTGTTTACCGGGGTTGATTCGGATGTCTCGCCGGCCCGTCGGCGCGTCCTCGGCGGTGTCGCCAGCGCGTTGGCACTGTCGGTCGGCGGCTTCGTTTTCGGTCGGCAAGGGGGACTTCGGGGGACGGAGGAAACGTCCGAACTAGACGTTTCCCAATCGATTACGGCCGAAATCGACTCCCTTCTCGATGACGCCGAGGGGAACTCGCTTGCGGTGTCGGGGCTGGAACCGCTCGTGAGCGAGGAGTTCTACGAGGTCGACATCAATGCGACGGACCCCACAATCGATGCCGAGGAGTGGTCGGTTTCGGTCACCGGTGCCGTCGAAGAGGAGGTGTCCTACACCTACGACGAGATACGAGCGATGGCCGCGGAGAACCGCTTCGTCTCGCTTCGCTGCGTCGGGGAGAGCCTCAACGGGAAGAAACTCGACAACGCGCTGTGGACCGGCGTCCCCATCATGGACCTCGTCGACCCCGCCGTTCCCGCCGAGGAGTGTTGCGTGATGCTGCGGGCGGCCGATGGGTTCTACGAGGAGTTCCCACTGCCGGCGCTGTCGGACGGCTTCCTCGCCTACGGGATGAACGGCGACGTCCTGCCGCGCGGCCACGGCTACCCGGCGCGGGCGCTCATCCCCGGCCACTGGGGCGAAATCAACGTCAAGTGGCTCACCGAAATCGAGGTGCTGGAGCAAGAACAGGACGGCTACTGGGAAGAGCGTGGCTGGCACGGTACCGGCCCGGTCAACACCGTCGCGAAACTGCACGTCGTCAACGTCGGCGAAGATACAATCGAGGTCGCGGGCCACGCCTACGCTGGCACGCGAGATATCGAACGCGTGGAGGTGTCGACCGACGGCGGCGGTTCGTGGTCGGAGGCAACCCTCTCGGAGCCGCTTCCCGGCGATGACGTGTGGCGACAGTGGACGTACAGCTACGACTCACCCGACGGCGAACACGAGGTGGTCGTCCGGGCGACCGACGGCGAAGGTACTCTCCAACCCAAAGCGGAGTCCGAGGCCTTCCCGAGCGGCCCCTCTGGATGGGTCTCACGGATAGTACGCCCGTGACCGCCACAGATATACGACTGTTCGATGAACCCGTAGGCGAGTTCGGATGGAGAAGGCTCTCTGGTATCTGTTCGTCGGCACGCGGGGCGGGAAGAACCGCGCCCGCCTCGTCGACGCACTCTCCGAGCGCCCGCGGAACGCGAACCAACTCAGCGAGTCGCTGGACCTCGAATACAACACCATCCGGTATCACCTGGAAAAACTCGTCGACCACGACATCGTCGAAACCGGCGGCGACGACTACGGTGAACTGTACTTCCTCACGGACCGCTTCGAGCGCCACCGCGAGGAGTTCGACCGAATCACGGACCGAATAGAAGACTGACGATGGCAATGAACACGACCCTAACGATTGCGAGTGCGCTGTCCGGTGTGAGCATCCTGCTTCTTTTGGGCCTTGTCGGCGTGTGGCTCCGCAACTACCGGACGTTCAAGTCGTCGCTGACGCTGGGACTGCTGGCGTTCGGCCTCGTGCTGTTGGTGGAGAACGTCCTCGCGCTGTACTTCTTTTTCAGCACGAACATGCTGTATGCCGGCGACCCCTTGGCACAACGAGCGCTGTTGACCCTCCGCGGACTGCAACTCTGTGCCGTCGCCTTCCTCACCTACGTCACGATGAAGTGACCGCCAAATTCCGTTTGGGATGACGTAAAGTACCACACGAACCGCCATTGACCGCTCATAGCAGGCGTCTTTGTCGGTTCGGGCGACCTCTCGATGTATGTCGGAGACCGATGTCGAGATGACTGCGGTCGTCAGGGAGCGCACCGACTCGTTGCTGACGGAAGTGGGCCAGTGTGTCGAGTTACTCCCGAAGTTGCTGGATGAGTACGGTCGCGCGCGCGAACCGTTCGACTGCACCGTCTCGACGCTCCGAGAGCGTGAGTCGGTGTGTAACGATACCGCCCGCGAACTCCGGTTGGCCGTCGGGCAGTCGGTGACGCCGGAGTCGACCGGACTGTACCTGATGGCGGGTGACCTCGTGTCTTTGTACACGCTCATCGAAGCCGTCGCCAACAGGGCCGAAACCGTCGGAACCGAACTCGCAGCGATACGGCCGGCGCTCCCCGAGAACTGTCGCGGGGCCTTGGTCGGCCTTGCCGAACACGCCATCGTGGCAATCGAGGCCCTGTCGGCGGCGGCGAAAGCTTACGTCGATGTCCTCGTCGCTGACGGCGACCCAAGTGCCGTCGTCGACCCCGTCGGGCGCGTCCGCTCCATCGAAAGCGACTGCGACGAGTACCGACAAGCAGCTCTTCGGATCGCCTTCGAGGACGGGCCGAGTCTCGACGCGCTCGCGCTTCGGACCGTCGTCTACAACCTCGACGGCGTCGTCAACGGCATCGAGACGGCCGCCGACCGACTCGACGTGATGCGTGTGACGCGAATATGAGGTCTCTGGAACGCTCAATAGTGCTGTGGAGGGCAATTAGCAGCCGTTTTGGTCCGGTGGACCAGCCTTCGAGATGTCGATGACGACTATGGGCGAGGGACTCGACGGGACGGACCGAACGCGAAACCAAGCACAGCCGATTACCCTCACGGCGGCCCTCGTCCGGTACGACGGTCGGCCCGACCGGCGGACGGTGTATCCGCCGGGACTCTCGGGTGTTGCCCGGATGTCGACGTGGCTGACCGCCGACGCCGACGCGTTCGTCGACCTCGACGCTGCCCGCTGACGCGGCCGGCATGGACAACTATTTTTGGCCGGAAACCGCCCTCCCGCTATGTTCGTACTCGTCAACCTGAAGGCGTACCCCTGTGACCCCGTCGAAGTCGCGGAGGCGGCAGCCGAAGTCGCCGACGACACGGGCGTCCGAATCGCCGTCGCACCGCAGGCCGCACACCTCGACCGCGTCGCCGAGACGGGTGTCGAAACGTGGGCCCAACACGTCTCGCCAGTCGAGTACGGCTCTCACACGGGGTCGACGCTCGCGGAGGCCGCCGCCGCCGCCGGCGCTGTCGGAACCCTTCTGAACCACTCGGAGAACCGCCTGAAACTGGCCGACATCGACGCCTCGCTCCGGGCCGCCGAGCGCGCCGACCTCGAAACCGTTGTCTGTGCGAACAACCCCCGACAGATAGCGGCCGCGGCCGCCCTTGACCCCGACGCCGTCGCCGTCGAACCGCCGGAACTCATCGGCACCGGAACGCCGGTGTCGAAAGCCGACCCCGACATCGTCACTGATTCGGTCGACGCTGCCGCCTCGGTCTCTGACGTGCCCGTCCTCTGTGGGGCCGGTATCTCTACGGGCGAGGACCTCGATGCCGCCGCTGGCCTCGGTGCCGAGGGCGTCCTTCTCGCTTCGGGCGTCGCCAAAGCAGACGACCCGAAGGCGGCGCTCGAAGCGCTCGTCGACCCGGTGGTGTAACCGCCGTCACTTCGACAGTAGTCGGTCCGGTCGTCGCCCCGACCGCGAGGGGACCGGGAGTTCCCCTGACAGAAGCGTCTCGATGGCCGCTTTGACCGTGTAGGTCTCCCCGTCGACGGAGTGTGGGAAGACCGCCGACAACTCTTGATTTCGGTAGACGACGAGACACAGAAGCGGCGTCACGAGAACGCTGTGTTCGTCGTCGGCGATAGAACAGCGTGTCCGTCTCTCGAACGCCGGGCGGATGCTGACCCCGTGTCGGTCTCCCCACGCTTCGAACTGCTCGAACTGGCGGACGATTTCGCGAGTGGGGTTCTCTTCACCATCCACCCGGACGCTCCCTGGCCCCCCTCGGAGAACGACCCGGTCGGCGAGCGGGCCGTCCTCACAGCGCTTCAGCAGTTCGATGTTCGATTCGACCGATTCCGAAACGATTGGCTCTCGTGCATAACAGAGCACCGTGATTTTCGTGTCGTTAGACATGTCTCTCCCCACGCAGTTCGTCCGGTATCGCTACCGGCTTCGGAAGGGGCTACTCCACTGTCGGGAATAAGGATAGTTACGCGGTGGTTGTGATTCGGTTGTCGCCGAAGCGTCGGGTCCGAGGGACTGACTGCAAGCCCGCTCAGTCCGAGACTGTCTTCGGAGTCCGTCGACCCGTTTCGGGGAGCGACTCCCACCCGTCCGGAGCGGCCGCACCGACCCACGCACAGTCCGGACAGATGAACACGCCCTGTCCGTTGACGAGGGAGCCGTCGCAGTCCGGACAGCGTCGCGGTTCGGCCGTGGGACTCGATTCGATAGACCCGAGCGGGCGCGGCAGTTCACCGTCCTGAAGCGCGTCGACGGCCTCCTCGACGGTGTGGGTCTCCCCGTCCGAAGAGTGGGGGAAGACGCCCACTAACCGCTCTTCGCGGTAGACGGCGAGACACAGCGTCGGCGTGACCAACACGTCGATGCCCTCCTCTTCGACTATCGACGACCGGGTCCGCGTCTCGAACGGCGGCTGGATGGAGACGCCGCGCCGGTCGGCCCACGACCGGAACCGCTCGTATCGTGCGCGGGTCTCGTGGTCGCCTTCGTCGTCGAGGCGGACGGTGTCCGGCCAACTCCGGACGACGACGGTGTCGACGAGCGGGCCGTCTTCGAGGGAACGGAGCGTTTCGACGCGCGATTCAACCGGGTCCGCGACGAGCGGCGCCCTGACGTGACAAACGAGGGTAGTTTCTCCTTCGTGCATGTGGTTTCACCTCCGAACGGTTGTACCGACACACACGTCGCTTCCGACTCGTTTGAATCAACGTCGCAATCGAGAATAAAAATTTCGCTGGCGTGTGAGCGGCTTACTCTTCGGGCCAGGGCGTCACGCCATCGGCGTGGTCGGATTCGACTTCGCCGCCATCGGCGGCCGCGGTTCCATTGCCTTCGTCCGCTGTCTGTGGCTCGATACCCTCCACGAACGCCGCCTCGATTGCTTGGACCAACTCATCGCGTTCGTCGTCGGGCAGTCGCTCGTTCGGCTCGAAGGGGTCGACCGACTCCTCGGCGACCAGCGACGGCAGGGCGTAGTCGTGTTTCCCGCGGCCGACGTGGGCGACGAGCCCCCGCTGGCGCAGCGCGCGGTTGGCAGCGTAGGATTCGGTTCTGTCGCCGGACCCGCCCGCGGCGGCGTGGGCCTCCTGTGGCGTCGTCGGTCCGTAATCCCGGTAGTGTCGGAGCATCTCGACGGCGATGTCGTCGAGAGAGTAAATCTCGTCCCGCAGTCGGGTGACGAGCGGGTCGCTGGCCGTCTCCGTCGCAGTCGCCGTCGGCGAGCGGTGTTTGCCCTCTGCGACCTCGGCGACGGTTGGTTCCGTGTCGTCGTCGGTGGGCTCTTCGGCTCCGACCGAATCGATTCCGTCGAAGGCGTCCCCGAAGTTTGCCGGCCCCTCGGCGTCGTCGACGGGGTCGGCCTCCGGTTCCGCTTGCTCCGAGGTGTCGACCTCTCGGTCGGAGTCGTCGCCACTCGTGGATTCGCCGTCGGTTGCGTCGGCGGAATCTACCTCGGCGGCGTCTGGGACCTGTCCGGACTCGGGTTCTCGCTCGCCGCTTCGGACGGCGTCCAGTTCCGCTTCGAGTTCGGGGTCGCGGCGAACCGGTTTTCGGGCGACTTCTTCGAGTTCGCTCTGTCGTCCCGGCGCGGCCGACAGCGGCCGGCCGGTCACTTGTTCCATCATCGCCCGCGAGAAGCGGTCGGCCATCTGCTTGAGGTCTTGGGCCTCCGACAGTTGGCGTTCGAGGTCCTGAATCCGCTCGTCTTTCTGCTTCAGTTCGCGCTGTAACTCCTCGATTCGGTTCTCGCGTTGCTGTTGGGTTTCGGTTATCTCCTGAAGTTCCTCGACGAGGTCGCCGGAGACGCTCTTCAGTTCGGGCCGCTCGAAATCGTCGAGACCGGGTGTCGCACCGGCGTCGAAAGTTCGCTTGCGCTCGAACTGGACGACGCGGATGTCCTCCGACCAGTCGGTCATCAGGAAACACTCCCCGTCGTCCATCTCCTCTATGTGGTCTGCGTACTCGCTGCCGAGGATGCGCCCGACGACTTTCGTGTCGTTGTTCCACGTCAGGCGGTGCCAACAGAGCCAGTCACACTGAGTGATGAAGTCCTTCTTCACGTCGGCGGGGCGCTGGCTGATGCCGACGATGCCGAGGCCGTGTTTGCGGCCGCGTTTGCCCACCTTGATGAGCATTCGACCGCACTCGTCCATGCCGCCACCCTCGGGGATGAACTCGTGAACCTCCTCGACGAGCATCATGAAGGGCTGTTTCAGTTTCTTCTCCTTGGCGAAGAGGTGTTTGGTCACCTCCGTCAGCAAATCCCGTGCCTCCGATTCGTCTAAAAAGCTGGAGATGTCGAGGATTATCGGGACGTTCTGTTCGAGCGCCAACTCGGCGATTTTGCCGGCGTGTTCCTCGTTGACCTGCAGGTCACACTCGTCGTCGCCGCCGACGTGGAGGATTTCGTACTCCTCTTTGAGGCCGTAGTACTCGCCGTCGATGTCGACCGCGAGCAGGCTGTAGCCGCGGTCGAGCAGTTTCTCGGCGACGACGCTCGCGCTGTTCGACTTCCCGGAACCGGACTTGCCGGTGATGAATCCCCGTCCGGTGAGCAAATCGACGATTGGCAACTCGACGCCCGTCCCGGCGTCGTCGCCACGACTCACTTCTCCGACGGTAATCGTTTCCTCGCCCATTGGGAAACCGAAGACGCCCACGGCACATAGTTCTCCGTCAGACGACCGTCATGCGGTCAGCGACGGCTATCGGCCGTCCCGAACGACCGTCCCGGCCGCGACGTCTTCCGTCACCGTCACGCCGGCCCCGACGACGGTGTTCTCGCCGACGGTCACGCCGGGCAATACGACCGCCCCGGCACCGACGAAGGCGCCATCCTCCAGTACGACCGTCTCGAAGGTGTCCTCGCGGAAGGTCATTCCGTCGCCGTCGCGGTCGTGAGTCACGCCGACGACGGCGGCGTTTGGGCCGACCTGTACCTCCGTCCCGATTCGGGCGTTCTCGACGTAGGCGTTGGCGTTGATGTCTGTCGGGCCGTCGATGTCGGATTTCTTGATGGACGTTCGTTCGTAGATTCGGCACCCGGTGGCGATTTCGGAGTCGTGTACGGTCACGTACTCTCGGATTTCTACGTCGCCGAGCGTCGAATTCTCGATACGTGCCGTCTCGTCAATGTTCATTCGGCCTGTGGAACGTACCCACCCATGACGGGCGTATCCGACTGGATGGTACTGCCGTAGACGGCCTGTTCTGTGACGAACTGAGCGAGGAACCCGTCGGTCGACCACGCCTGCTCGCCACCCGGCGTAAGCGCCGTTGTCTGCGCCGTTAACGACTCTTCGGATGTTCCACCACCTTGGACACCGCTGACGTAGATTCGGTCGCCGGCACCGAAGAGGAACGCTACTGTCCGAACCCCGAGCGAGACGGACCACAGTTCGTCACCACTTGCCTTCTCTCGGGCGAGGATGCTTCCGGCCGACCGGTCGAGATAATAGAACCGCTCGTCACCGACGACGAAGTTGTAGGGTTCGGTGGCTACGTCCCAGGCCGTCTCGCCGGAGTCGGGGTCGACGGCGCTGAGGCTTCCACCACCGCGGAGGTAGTAGAACCGGTCATCGACCGCTGCCGGAGCGCCACTGTCGAATATCCGGGAGTCCCTGCCCGTCTCGGCGTCCAGCGTGAGCGTCACCTCGTCGCCGTCGGCCCTCCCACGAGCGAAGAGGCGACCGTCCGCGACGAACTTAGGTCGAGCAGACTGAACCTCGGAGAGGTCGTACGACCAGCGCTGTTTGCCGTCATCGACACCGCGCTTCCGAACCGGTCTCGGCTGTCCGGCGTCGAATCCCTGACCGTACAGGCCCGTCGCGTCGGCACACTGTCCACGGAAGCGGTCGGTGTTCACGCGCTCCCACAGACGACTGCCATCGGAAGGGGAAACCGCGCCGTAGGAACAGATGACTGCATCCTCGTCGACCCACAGCGGGCGACCGATGGCGTCGCTGCCGTCGTCGATAGGTGTCGACCATTCGTCGCTCCCCATCGCTGCGTCGACGACCGTGATTCCCCCGGATTGCGAAGACGAGTCGTGATTGTAGAACCGTCCATCCGGCCCGATGAGGTTGAAACCGGTATTGATGTCCCCATCGGACCACACCCGCGTGAACGGGGGTTCGGGACCACTGCCCGAGACGCCATCGATGCGGTTTGCCTGATTCGTCGGTCCTCCAGCGGTTTGCCACGTACCGGTGACGCCGCCGATAGAAGGGCTACTCTCCGCGGGTGTTCCGCCGTCGGTTCCGCCGTTCCCGTCGGGGGACTGGTCACCTGAACAGCCGGCGACCCCCACTGCCCCCGCCGCGAGCGCAGACAGAACCGTTCGTCTGCAATATCGCATCAGGGAGTGCGTCCGATGGCTGTCAGATAACACTTTGGAAGGACGAAGGGCGTCTCTCGCTAGCCGCGGCCGTCGTGAGGCCTCAAGTCGATATCACTCCGCCCGGATGACGAAGTGGTCTTCGGCCTGCCGTTCGAGCGTCGACTCCTCGCGCAGTTTGGCGATGTAACCGGTCGGCTGATTCAGGAGTTCGTGGTCGGCATCGACGCGGACGAGGTTGCCGATGAGTTGTGCCGACGGGGGCTTTTGAGCGGCCCCGCAGTCGTAGATGGTGATGAACTCGTTGCCGTCGGGCGTCTCGTGGACGATGACGTGGGCGTGTCGGGGCAGATGCCACGTCTCGTCGCCGGCGACGGCGAGGTGGTTCATACCCGCGTTTCGCCCCCGACAGCCAAAAGCCTGCCCACCCTACTGGAACTCCGAGAGGTCGACCTGTCCCCCTCGGGTCCGTTCCCGGTGGCGTTTTCGGATGTCGTGGTCCGTCTCGACCTCGTCGTCGGAGTCCTCCCACGCGTCCAGACTCGCCTGTTCGCGGTCGTCGAAGGAGAGATTCGAGACGCGGACGCCGAGTTTCCGAACCCGGTCGTCGTCGAACTCCGAGAGCAAATCGAGCGCGACGGCTTCCACGAGGTCCGGGTCGTCGACCGGTCCCGACAGCGACCGAGCGCGAGTGTTCACGTCGAACGGCGGTTCGACGACCTTGATGCCGATGGTGCGATACAGCGCGCCCTTCGCAGTCGCGCGGTCGGCGACCTCCTCGGCCAACCCTCTCACTTTCTCGCGTTTCGTCTCCGGGTCGGCGGTCGCCTCAACGAACGCCGACTCGCTGGAGAGGCTCTTGGGTCGGCCCTTCGGTTCGACCTCGCGGTCGTCTTCGCCGCGCGCTTGGGCGTGGAGGTCACGTCCGCGTTCGCCGAAGGCGTCGACTAGCACCGTCTCCTCGGCGGCGGCGATGTCGCCGGCCGTCTCGAAATCCATCTTGCGCAGTTCGCGGGCGGTGACTGGCCCGACGCCGTGGAGGTCCTCGACGGCCATCGGCGCGAGAAAGTCCCTGACTTCGTTTGGTTCGACGACGACGAGTCCGTCCGGTTTATCGGCATCGGAGGCGAGTTTCGCCGTCGTCATGTTCGGCGCGATGCCGACCGAGGCGACGACACCGGCCTCATCTTCGATGTCGGCTTTCAACTCGCGGCCGAACTCGCGGGCCTCCTCCCACGCGAGGTCGCCCAAATCGAGGTACGCCTCGTCGATGGAGACGTTCCGGACAGTCTCGGCGTCGTCGTCGAGGACTGCCTTCACGTCGGCGCTTACTGACTCGTAGAACGCCATGTCGACGGGCCGGTAGACGCCGGTGTCCTCGTCGTCCTCGGCGGTTGCCCGGCGGGGGAGCAATTCCAAGGCCTCCGAGATGGCCATCGCCGACTCCACGCCGTACTCCCGTGCTTCGTAGCTGGCGGTAGCGACCGCGCCGTGAGCCTCGCCCGACTCGTAGCCCATCCCGACGACGACCGGTTCGCCCGCCAGCCCTGGCTCCTTGAGTCGCTCACAGGCGGCATAAAAGCAGTCCATATCGACGTGACACACCACCTGGTCGGGCGTCGATACGCCCGGGAGCCGAGCCATATTCTGGTTTGCCGCTACGTCGTCTATAACCTTGTGAGAGCGCGGTGAAACTGAACTGGCCACTACTCCAGCGGACAGCGCACGACCCGGTAGCCGAACAGCGACCCGAGATACAGCGCGCCGTCGTGGGGCGTCGCGGAGGTGACGCCGAAGACGCCGCCTGTGGGGTCGTGTAGCGACTCGACGATATCGCCCTCGGAATCCAGCCGCAACACGAGTCCGTAGGCGTCGCCGCTGACCTGCTCTAAGACGGCTTCGGGGAACTTCCCGAGTTGGCGCTTCAGCCACGGCACCCGATGGAGGCCGTCCAGCGTCGAGTCCCGGAGGCTCGGAATCGCCACCCAGTGGTCGCCGTCGCCGGCGACCTCGATGTTGTCCGGGTAGCCGGGGAGGTTCTCGGCGAAGACCTCGGATTCGCCGGCGCGGTCGCCCTCGACGTAGTACCGCGTGATGCGATAGCGAGAGGTCTCCGTTATCAGCAACGACTCGCCGTCTTCGTGGGGACAAACGCCGTTGGCGAAGCCGAGGTCCGCCAGTTCGACGGTCGTCTCCCCGGAGTCGGGACGGTACGCCAGCAGACGGCCGGTGTTCTGCAGTTCGAACAGTTCGTCCTGGAACAGTTCGTGGACCGTCGCATCGGTGAAGTAGACGGTGCCGTCGTCGGCGACGTGAAGGTCGTCGGCGAAGACGATGTCGCGTCCGTCCGCGCTACTCGATAGGGTCGTCACCTCGCCAGTAGGGTCGATAGACAGCAGGCCCGCACCTTCGGCGGCGACGAGCAAGTTTTCGCCGTCGAACTCCATGCCGAGTGCGCGACCGCCGGTGTCGGCGAACGGTTCCAACTCGGCGTTGGTCGTCCCGTCGTCGACCGGTTCCGTCGTCCGGACGACCGCGCCGTCCTCGGTACCGGTGTACAGCCGTCCTTCGTCGTCGAAGGCTACGTCCTCTGGCCCCTCACACTCCACGACGGTCTCCCGGCCGGTGAGGCTCCGATTGGAGTTCAGCGGGCCGACCATTGCAGGGGGGTCCGGTGGGTTCCAGCCCGCCGGGTCCAGTCGTGACTCGACGCGTGAGCCGGCGATGCCGACAGCACCGACCAGTATTCCTGCCGTCGCGAGCGGATGCCGTCGGACGAATCCGAGTGCCATGGTGTCGTTTCACTCGGCGTCGTGTCAAAAGTTTGGATTCCGACGGACCGAATCGAGCGCCTCGACACCCGTCGCTGCCGACTCATTTTCGGAAGCCGTTGCGGCCTCTCTGGCCTCGACCGCATGGAGACTGAGACCGCCTACACCGTCCACGAGAGTACTGCGACCTGTGCGTTTGAGACGCTGAACGCGACTCGCCGCATCGATGTTTCTGAGCACATCGCCAACTGACTCGAAGCCCACGCGGCGACCACCCGAACCGGCGACAACTCTTTGCCCACTGTGGACGAGGCCCCTCTATGGCCGACGAGGACCCGACGACCGCCGAGGTGCTCGAGCGACTGGAGTCCCTCGAGGAGTCGGTGTCGGCCGGAGAGGAGCGTCGTCGCGCCCGCCGAATACGTCGACTCGCCGAGGGACTGCACCGATTCGAGCAGCGGACGTTCGACAACGTCGAGCGGAACATCCAGCGATACACCACCAGAGACGTACTGGAGGCGTTCGTCGGGTCGACCATCTTCTCGCTGCCGCTGGTCGTCGAGGGAGGCGTCCTCGAAATCGGCTCCCACTTCGCCACCTCGCTGGTGTACGGCGTTCCGGTGTACTTCTTGGCCAACGCCGTCTTCGTGGTCACCATCACGGCCGGCCTGCTGTACTACGCGGAGTTCCGGGAGGTCGAGATACAACTCGCCTTCGGGTTCGTCCCGAAACGGCTGGTCGGTGTCCTCGCCATCGCGTTTCTGACTGCCACGGCGACGATGGCGCTATGGGGGCGGCTCGACATCGCAGAGCCGTTTCTCAGCCTGTGTCAAATCAGCGTCGTCTGGACGCCCGGCGCGTTCGGCGCCGGTCTCGGGGACATCCTCCCCGGCGAAAACGAGGGCGAGGAAATCGGCGACCTCTTCGGCGGAACGTAACTATTCGAAGCCGGTGGTGGGGTCGCGGGCGTTCTCCTCTTCGGGTGCTTCGGTCAGGCCTCGGAACGGGACACCGCCGAGCAGCGCCGCGACGACCAACAGTGCCGCCGCCAACACGACGAAGTCACCGCTGGGGTCGTAGCCGGCCAGCCCCGCCCCCGTCGAGACGACGAAGACGGTGACGTAGAAGGCGGCGATGGCGAGGATTATCAACACGACGAACGTGACGACGGTCTGGACGAGGCCGCCCAGCACACGGAGCAGTTTGCTCATGGTGTCGGACGTTCGACACGGTGTGGTAAGAAACCGATGGCCCCCGGACGAGACGTCGGTGAGGCCTACAGCAGCACGCCGGGATTCATGATGCCGTCGGGGTCCAGCGTCCGCTTCATCGACCGCAGGGCGTCGAGGTAGCCGTCCGGCACCTCCTCGTGGTAGTGGTCGCGGTGGACCCGGCCGACGGCGTGGTGGTGCGTGATGGTCGCGCCGTACTCCATCAGCGTATCCGATGCGGCCTGCTTGATGACGTTCCACTGCTCTAGCTCTCTGCCCACCTCGGCCGGCGCGAGCAGGGTGTAGTACGGCGCGGGGCCGTCCTCGTAGACGTGCGTGAACCGACACGAGAGGAACCCGGCGCCGCATTCGTCCTCCATCGCGCCGACGACGTTCTCCTGGAGCGCCTCGTGGAGGTCGGGGAACTTCTCCCAGGTCACCGCCGTCTCGAAGGTGTCGACGAGGACGCCCATCGAGACCAGCGAGTTGAACATGTACGGCGCCTCGATGAAGGAGTCGCGCCACGACCCCTCCGAGGAGTCGGAGCGGTCGTTGTCCGATTCGCCGCTATCGGCCGAGCGGTCCTCTATCGTCGGTCCCTCGGGGCAGGTGCCGCCGTGGGCTTCGGCCAACGCCATCGCGCGTTCGAGGTCGTCGTCGACGGGGTGGTCAGTCGACTCGAAGCCCAACACGAGCAGGTGGCTGCCGTCGAAGGCGAGTTCGTTCAACATCGCCTCGTTGCTGTCGAGGAGTCGGCAGTTGGCGGGGTACAGTCGCGCCTGAACGATGTCCCGCGTCGCCTCGACGGCGTCCCAGTAGTCGTCGAAGTACATCGTCGCCCGGGCACGGTGCGGCGGCCGGGGCTGGACGCGGGTCCACCCCTCCGTGATGACGCCGAAGGCGCCCTCGCTGCCCAAAAGAAAGCGGTTCGGGTCGGGGCCGGCACCGGAGGCGGGCAGTCGACGCGTCTCTAAGTTTCCGGCGGGCGTCACCGCTCGGACCGACTCGACGAAGTCGTCGATGTGGGTGTATCGCGTCGCGAAGTGGCCGCCGGCGCGGGTGGCGACCCACCCGCCGAACGTCGAGAACTCGTAGGACTGTGGGTAGTGTCGCAACTGCAGGCCGTGTTCCCGCAGTTGGTCCTGAATTTCGGGGCCGGTCGCGCCGGCCTGAATCTTCGCACTTCGGGAGTGTTCGTCGACTTCCAGTACCGCGTCCATCTCTCGCATGTCGAGCGAGCAGACGCCGGCGTAGCCGTCGCCGCCGCACTCGATGCCGGCGACGACGCTCGTGCCGCCACCGAAGGGCACGACGGCGACGCCGTCGGCGGTCGCCCATTCGATGACCGCCTCGACGTCGCTTTCGTCTCGGGGCGTTGCGACCACGTCGGGGGCCTTCGAGAAGTCGCCGTGGAAACCGCGAACGAGGTCGCGATACCCCTTCCCGTAGGTGTGGCTGGCCCGCGCTCGGCGGTCGGTCGTCGCGAAGTCGGCCAGTTCCGCCGGCACGTCGATGCGGGGTTCTGGCATGTCGATGTCGGCAAGCGTCGGGTACTCCATGACGGGTCGCTCGGGAAACCCGAGCATCCCCTCGATTCGGGCAGCCAACTCCCGGCGCTCGTCGTCGTCGGGGAGGCGGTCCTCGTAGCCCCACGCCCAGAAACTCAGCTGTCGGTCCTCGGTCATGGGGTGGTGTGAACGCGACGCATGCATAAATCCCCCGCGGGCTTCGACCGGAACTGTTGAGTCGGACGATTCCGAGTGGACGCGTATGCTTCCGCTACACTCCGGTCACCCGGCAGGCGAATCGGCGTTCATACTTGCACTCGCAGTCGTTGTCGTCGCAGTTGCGTTCGCGCTCACCCGCGAGGGGTGGGCCCGTGTCGGCGGACTCGTCGGCTCGGCGACGCTGGCTGGCACGGCAGCCATCATCGCCGAGGCGTTCGATATTACCGTTCACGGACCGCTTCACGTACTCGGCCACGGTCTCGAAATCGGCGCGCTCGCGCTGCTCGCCCTTGCCGGGTTCTACGCGCTGTTCGACGCCGACGCGTCGATAACCTTCGACGACGGATAATGGATGTACCCGGAACCGCACGCGAACAAATAATCGCGCTCCTAGTCGTGGCGCTCGTGTTCCTGCTTGCCCGTTTCGGGGCCACACAACTGAGTGCACCGGCGGCCGTCGGTCGGGGGCTCTACGTTCTCGCAGTTGGCTGTCTTCTCGGCTGTGTGGTCGTCATCGCTCTCGACAACCGCTGAGACTCAGCGGGCCGCCGTCGGACGACTTCAGACAATCGGGCGACACGTATACCAACATGGGGCCTGAAGAAGGGACGATGTTCGAAAGCCCCGGTCGACGGTGGGGGTTCGTGTTCATCTCCCTCGGCGTGACCCTCGCAGCCGCGGGACTGACCTTCTGGTTCGCGTGGGGACTTCCGGGGACGTCGTCGGTCAATCAGGCGGTACTGGGAATCGTCGTCCACGTCGTCTTCGGATACATCGTCGTGATGTCGGGGCTGACCATCTACCGGAGCGACCTTGACACAGCAGAGTGTTTCAGCGCCGCGAAGTGGTGTGCCGGCGGGTTCGGACTCATGGCGCTGTTCGTCCTCTGGGCGTCGGCCCCGGACCTCCTCGCGGGACAGTTCACTCTCGAAATCCTCAACGAACTCGTCGTCGTCGGGTCGGTCGGCGCCGCCGCGGGCGCCCTCATCGGCCTCAACCGGGGCCAGGCCGTCCAGAACCGACGGCTCGTCGAGGAGAAGGAAGACCAGCGAGACACGCTGTTGTTCCTGCTTCGACTCCTCAGACACGACGTTCGCCACGACCTCGTGACCATCGGCGGCTACGCCGACCTCCTCGAAGGCGAGGTCGAATCCGCACAGAACCGCGAGTACCTCGAACACATCGAGGGCCGCACCGAGTCGATGCGACAGTTGCTCGAAACCGCCGACGCGATTATCGAATCCGAAACCGGAAACCGCGACCTCGAACCCATCGACCTCGCCCCCGTGCTTCGGGAACAGAGTTCGTTGATACAGTCGAAGGCGCCCGAAGCGACGGTCGTTACCGATATCGACGACCCGCTGTACGTCGAGGCTGACGACCTCGTCGTCGAGTTGTTCAAGAACCTTCTCGACAACGCAGTTTCGCACAACCCGACCGAGAATCTCACGGTTACGGTCGATGGCACCATCGATGGCGAGGCCATCGTCGTGCGAATCGACGACGACGGCGAGGGGATTCCGGAGTCGGTTCGAGACGACATGTTCGACCCCGAAGTTCGGGGACAATCGAGCGACGGGGACGGACTGGGGCTGTACCTCGTCCGGAAACTCGCCGACTCCTACGACGCCGGCATCGACGTAGCCGACACCAACGACGGTACTCGTTTCACGGTTCGCTTCCCGCGGTCAGAGGGCGGGAGCGACGGTTCGCTCGGACCCTTCGAGAACGGAAGCGGAGTGGTGAGTGGCGGGGAGAACGTCACGCCTTAGATGCGTGACGGTGACCCCGTCCCGACAGGTACCCAACGCCGCCGAGCGGTGCAGTCGTAGGTTCGGCGCGTGAGGTATGGACGTACTACCCGGGAAATCGGGTAACGGTCAGTCACCGCGGGAACCGAACCCTCTATTGTCCATCGGGACGGCGACGCGTTTGATGGGTTCCGAGGAGTCACGACCCGACAGCGAGAGGACGTGTGAGCGCTGCGGTGGGGCTGCGGTTCCGAGCGAGGCGCCCGGCGTCACGCTTTTGGAATGTGTCGACTGCGGCAACGTCGTCGGTATCGCGGATGCGGCGGAGGACACGCTCGATTCGGGTCCGGGCGACGCCCGGACGGTCACTGCGACGGACGGCGAACTCGACCAACTCGTGACGCTGTTGCGGTCCCGCGGCGCCGAGGACATCCACGCCGAGGCGCTCCGAATCGAGACGGCCGGGGCGACCCTCGCGATCACGGCCGCAGATGGCCAACTGCGGATTCGGGAAGTCGAAACAGAGTGATGAACTCTGCTATAACCGGTTCCGGTGTTCTTCGGTGAGTCGCTCGGCCTGTTGGCGGTTCTGGGTCGTTTGCCACCGGACCTCTTCGCCGTCGCCGTAGGCGAGGGCCTCCTTCAGGCTGTCACGGAGCGGTCCGTGGTCGACTGCGAGGACGTTCCCGTCGCCGTCTCCGAGTTCGTACACGCCGTACCGGTCCGGTGCCGTCCCGACGGTCGACCGTTCGAGCGGTTGCCACGCCTTCTTCAGCGGCATCACTTGTCCCCGTCTGAATCGTCTCCGTCGGTGACGGGTTCGCCCTCGTCGTTGCTCGCCGAGACGATTTCGTAGGACGCCTCGCCCATCTCGTCTTCGGCGAAGACGAACACCCGCCCGCGGGCGGCTTCGGGGTCTGCGGACACTTCGACCCGGTAGCCGTGGTTTTCGGCGTCGACGCCGGGAAACAGCGAGGTCTCCTCGTCGCGTTCGATGATGACGCGCCCAACGCCGGTCGATTCGAGGATGTCGTCGTGGGTGTTGCGGTCGTTGACGTACACCATGACGCCCTCCCGTTCGTCGGGGGAGGTGACGAGGACGTGGACGTCCTTGCCGGGGCCACAGACGACTGACCCCTCCCGCTTTGCCGGCACGCCGTGGTAGAACACCGACCGCCCGTCGACGTACTCCACCTCGACGCCCTCCGGCTCCAGCGAGACCGAGAGGGTGTCAGGTGCGATGTCGCTTCGCTGGCTCATTGACGGGGCTTCGGCCGGCGACGGCAAAAGCAGGGCGGTTGGGCGACGGCGGAGGTCGGCCGTCGGCCTCTATCGGCCGTCGCATTCGGTTCCGTGTTTCGTCGGAGCGTCTGTCGCCGTCAGTTCCACGGCGCGCCGTCGGGGTCGACCACGCGTCGTCGTTCGTCGATGCCGTCGAGACAGGTCCGGGCTTCGTCGGTGAGTGCGACCTCTCTGGCACCGATGTTCTCCCGGACGTGTTCGCCGCGAGCCTTCGGAATCGGGACGATGTCTCGGTCAAGGTGCCACGCCAACACCGCCTGTGCGGGCGTCACGCCGAGGTCGTCGGCGACCGTCCGAACGGTGGAATGTTCGAGTAACTCACCCTGTGCGAGCGGGGAGTACGCGACGAGACGATGGCCCGTCTCGCGGGCGATATCTGCCAACTCGGATTGGGGCAACAGCGGATGACACTCCAGTTGGTGGGCGAGGATTGGCGAGTCGAGCAGTTCGCGGGCCTCCCTGAGGAGTTCGGGCGTGAAGTTCGAGATGCCGACGTGGCGTGTCAGGCCCGACTCACGGAGTCCGTCGAACGCCGCCAGCGTCGTCTCGGCGTCGTAGGCGCGAATCGGCCAGTGGACGTACAGCAAATCGACCGCATCGACGCCGAGTCTGTCGAGACTCGCTTCGGTCGTCCGACGTACGTCATCGGGCGCGAGCGAGTCGGGGTGTACCTTCGTCGCGAGAAACACCGTCTCGCGGTCAACGTCGCTTTCGGCCAGCGCCTCGCCGACCGCCGCTTCGTTGTCGTACATCTGTGCGGTGTCGATGTGCCGATAGCCCGCTTCGAGCGCCGCATCGACCGCTTCGACGCACTCTTGGCCCTCTAATCCCGACGTGCCGAACCCCGGGGCTGGGATTTCCGGTTGGGACATGCCCCGACCCACGGCGTCGAGCAGCAACTGTCTTCGCCCGTCGGAAGTGCCTTCCTCGCTCGGCGAGTGGTACCACCCATGACCGACCTCACGGCCCACCACGTCGGCCTGACAGTCTCGAATCTCGACCGTGCAGTCGCTTTCTATCGCGACACGCTCGGTCTCGAAGTCCTCTCCCGGTTCGAAGTCGGCGGCGAGGCGTTCGCGACCGCCGTCGACGTCGACGGCGCCTCCGGAACGTTCGCACACCTCGATGCCGACGGCGTCCGCATCGAACTCGTCGAGTACGACCCCGAGGGACCGGCTTCCACCTCGGCACTCAACCAACCGGGGGCTTGCCACGTCGGGTTCGCCGTCGAGGATGTCGACGCCTTCGTCGCCGGCCTGCCCGACGACATCGAGACGGTCAGCGAGCCACGGACGACCGAAAGCGGGACGCGACTCGTCTTCCTCCGTGACCCCGATGGGAATCGAATCGAACTGCTCGAAGGATAATGCGCCGTTGCGCTAACCGCCACCGCTTTGTAGCCGCCCGGTCGAGGTTCGGCCGATGGATGGTCGCGCAGTCGCCCCTGCAGCGGGCACCGTACTCAACGCTCTGGCGAACGGCTACGGTTCGGCTTTCGCCATCGACGCCTACACCGAGGCGACCGTCGAGTTGGATGCCACCGGTGAGGTCACCGGCGAGGTGGCCGAAGCGCCCGACGCCGACACCCGCCTCATCGAGCGATGCGTCGAACGCGTCGTCAAACGCTTCGGCGACGGCGAGGGCGGCCACGTCCGCACCGAAAGCGAGGTTCCGATGGCCTCGGGACTCAAATCTTCCAGCGCCGCCGCCAACGCGACGGTGCTGGCGACGCTGGACGCCCTCGGCGCCGAGATGGACCGCGAGGACGCCTGCCGCCTCGGCGTCGAGGCCGCCCGCGACGCCGGCGTGACGATTACGGGCGCCTTCGACGACGCCTCGGCGTCGATGCTCGGCGGCGTCACCGTCACCGACAACACCGACGACGTGCTCATCCGACGGGACGAACCCGAATGGGACGTACTCGTCTACACGCCCGACGAGCGCTCGTTTTCCGCCGACGCCGACGTGGCCCGGTGTGAGCGGGTCGCGCCGATGGCCGACGTGGTTTACGAGCTGGCGTCCGACGGCGACTACGAGCGAGCGATGTGCGTCAACGGACTCGCCTTCTGTGCGGCCTTGGGCTACCCGACGGAACCCATCGTGGAGGCGATGCCGGAATCGGCCGCGTCGCTTTCGGGAACCGGACCGAGTTACACCGCCGTCGGCGACCGCGAAACACTCGAACGACTGCAAGACACCTGGAGCAAACGAGACGGACACACATGGCAGACAACGACACAACTGACGGGAGCGACGACGAAGTGAACGACGAGGCCGCCGCTCGAACGGGCGGCGACCCCGCCGAAATGGACCTCGACGAACTCCGCGAGGAGATACAGACCATCGACCGCGAAATCGTCGAACTCATCGCCCAACGGACCTACGTCGCCGAGAGCATCGCCGCCGTGAAGCGCGAACAGGGACTGCCGACGACCGACGAGTCCCAAGAACAGGCCGTCATGGACCGCGCCGGCGACAACGCCCAGCGATTCGGCGTCGACGACAACCTCGTGAAAGCGATTTTCCGGCTGCTCATCGAGTTGAACAAGGTTGAGCAACGCGAGTCTCGGTAGCACATAATACGATTTTGTACAGTCCTCCTTCACGTTAAATTGGCCTGACTAGCCGCTCGGTCAAGTGTGCTTATAGAACAATCTATAACCGGCACTAAATATTCTTAAATTGAAGTTTCAGTATATGGTATGAAACGGCGTCGTCTCGTCGCTTTGGGCGGTATAACCGTCTTTGGGGGCTTGTCCGGGTGTTCGAGCGTATCTGGCTGGGGGCTACATACCCCACAGACGCCCGACGGGATGACTGTCGAAACGGAACATTGGGGAGATGGTCACGTTGATTCGAAAGGGCGTGAACGGCCATTTGCAATCGCTGTAACGAGCGCTTCTGAGGCAACCGACGCAGTATTGACACTCCGAACGAATCGAGAGGACTACGACCCGATAGATTTCATCGAGGAAACGGATTTCGCCAGTTGGTATCTTATCTTGGTCGAATGGATGGGCGCTTCCAGCGGTGCCTCACTCGAACTGGAACATATCAAACGTCGGGACTATGGCCTGCACGTCGAGGCAAAAGTCGTCGAACCGGATGGAGTCGCTCCCTCTGATGTATCAGTCCACTCGCTATTTATCCGCGTAACTGACGAACAGGGAGATGCTCCTGAGAGAGTCACGGTGACCGTGCGTGAGTGAAGCGATTGCTCGCTGTTTTGCCTACATCGACCGATTTGCATCTCTCTGTTCAGGCAACAACGGCTTGGCGATTCTGGCGTCGATTCGTTCCTCTCACGAAGAGTCGTATCTGCCAGCGAAACAAATTCAGTAAGACGAGCGTAATACGAACGTATGTCTGGAGCAACCACCGAAAACGACGGAGAGGACGAAATCGTCACGGTGAATTTCAAAGTCACCCAGTCGTTTCTCGACGAGATAGACGGGACGTGGCAGGGACGCGGCTTCAACAGTCGGAGCGAGTTCATCCGGTATACGCTGCGCGACGCAATCGAGTTCCCGACGTTCGACCGCGACGAACTCGTTGCCCTCCTCGAAGCCGAAGAGGATATCCGCAAGGGGCGCACCATGAGCGCCGAGGAGGCACGGGAGCAGTTCGGCACGGACGGCGATGAGTGACGAGGACTGGACGTGAGACACAGAATATCCTCACCGCGCGAAGACCGATATACGGCGGCAACAGGTGTATTTAACCCGTGTCTCAATCCAGCCCGAGGCTCAGTTTTAGAGCTTCGTCCACCTCGGCCATGGTCGGCTCGCTCAGACTCCCGAGAACCGAGTGAATCCGTTTTTCGACAGAGACGACGCGAATCTGATCCAGACGAACTGAGGAGTCCTTGTCGAACGGTGACCCATCCGCTTCGACCAACACCTCGAACGGATAGCCTTGATGGGTACCGGTTGCCGGAGCTACGATAGTCGTGCTGGAGTTGCGATTTCCAATATCGTTTTGCACAATCACCGCAGGTCGAGTCTTTTTCATCTCGCGGCCCTCAGCAGGGTCGAGACGAACAACTACGACATCGCCACGCCGAATCTCTGTATCATCGTTCATTCATCGAGTCCGTTCCATGCCTCGTCGGATGCCTCCGTCCACTCCTCAGTGAGATGGTCAGCGCTCTCGGAAGCCTCGCGGTACGCAGCGGCTAATTCGGCCTCGTCGGGTGACTCAGACTCGACTTCGACGACCGCGACGGTCACGCGCTTGTTCGCGTACTCCGTACCGAGGTAGATTCGACCTCGGTCGTCGGTTTCGTTGGTTCGCAGGTCGTGAGCGTCCACTTTCGTCATGGTATCTACTACGGCCTACCGTTGGATAAGACTTACCCACTATTACCCACGAGCTTATTTTTCCGTGAACATGCGTACGCCGCCGACGATGACTGATTGCACTCCGAAGAAAGCGGCAAAGTAGACGCAATCGTGTTACATCAGTCTATGACTTGAACAAGGTTGAGCAGCGGGAGTCACGCTGACCGGAGGTCGTTCAGTTCACGCTCTTTGAGAGTTCGGCGCCGGCTTTGAACTTCACGTCGTCAGCGGCGCTGCCCCCCGTGAAGTGGACGATTGGTGCCGACAGGTGGTTAGGTTGGCAGACGAACGTGTTCTCCGCCTCACCACCGGCTTCACTTTGGGCCTTCGTTCGCCCCGGTCGCTTCCGAAGGATGATGTCATCACCTTCTGTTTCTGAAAGCACACCCTCGGCAACCGCATCCGATACCGTCCCATCGAACAGCCGCGCTCCTCGGTGGTCTCCGTCTCCCGACAGTCGACGGGCCATCACGTCACCGTAGCCATCGCCATCTAAATCACCACCCCCAACGCCGATGACTGCTGTTGGACCACTCACCGGCAAGGTGGTGATTGTGTTCCCGTAGAGGCTGCCATCGTCGATGACCCAGCCACCCGTGTAGATGTACTGGTCCGCGTTCTTACATCGTCGGACGTACAACAGCGCGGGGAATGGCGAGGGGCAGTCCGGTGGCGCGACCATAATCGGGCACACCAGCGTTGACGTGACCGCGCTCTCACCGTTTTCAGGACCCCACTCGTCGAAGTCGGCGCGGTCGGGAGACGACCCGTCTGTACTGACAGCGAGGGCCGGTGTCGTCTCTGTGGCCTGTGGGGGGTCGTTCTTCACGTGAACCGTGATTGTCCCGTTGTCGCCTGATGTTTCGAGGTGGATGCCCGTGTCGACTGGCCCGGAGATTGCGGAGCGGAACGTGTCGGAGTCGTACAGCGTATTGTCGTCAGTCATGAGGCCCCTGTTGAGCGCGCTTTCCCCACCGACTGAGTCGCCTTCGTAAAGCGGACTGGAATCGTTGTTTTCGTTGGAGACCCTATTGTCCCCCCACGCGTAGACGTGCCCGTCGTCGTCGCCCCGGCCGGTCACGTACTCGATGAGGCGACGAGGCGTGAGTTCGTCGACAAGCGCGACGTTCCCAGCGGAGAGACGAGCGTCAGGGACCGCGATGGTGAACTGCTCGCTGAGTATGGGTTCGCCAGCGAGGTACTCGTAGAGTGCAACGATGTCTTCGGCACTCGCTCCGGTCAACTCTCGTAGACGAGGAGTGCCGAGAGACGCTTCAGAAGTGTCTTCCAACGATGATTCAAGCAGTTCGATGTCTCCTTCGACGATTTCCCGTACGTCTTGAAGGGCTTTGCCGGCGGCATCCCACTCGCCGCTTTCGATGTGCGCGGTCGCCTGCTGAGTCAGTTTCGTTCGACCATCTGCGTGCTCTCGGACGGTTACGCACACGTCATCGGAGCAGCGTTCGAGGGTCGCCTGAATCTCTTCGATGGTGTCACCCATGTCTGCGATGCCGCGCCGCCCCGTGCGTGCGGAGCGCTTGCTGATTGAGTCGGTTGCTGCTTTCGTCTGGGAGAGCAGCTGGTTCTCTAGGTCCAGAGCTTTCGAGCGGAGTTCGACCGTGTCGTCGAGTCCGTCGGCGTCCGAGTCTGCGTCGCCCGGGCCGCGGATGACCGAGCGGTTGCTCCGAGTGTTATTGTAGTTGGCCCGGTTGCTTCCACTCTCATCTCCATTGTAGTCGAAGCAGCAGGTGGCCCCGATAGCGGTTGCGGTCACCCATGCTTCGAGTTCGAGTTCGTCTGAGACGGGCCCGATGTCTGCGGAGACTGTTGGCGTGAGTTTGTATACGGTTGGCTCGTTCATTGGCGACGGTCCCGTGTACTCACCGACGCCCGCGAACGGTGCCGCTGGCGATGCTCCCGTGGTAGTCGTCGCGCTCGCGAGGCTGCCGAGACAGCCACTCAGGCTACCAAGCGCCACTAGCCCACTCCCCGCTAGTACCTGACGACGGCTAACCGGCGACGGCGACAAATCTCGCGACGAACTAGAAACTCTTCGTGAACTCATCTGTGTGTGGTAATAACTTCCACACACCATAAGGATTATTATATAAAATATCAAATAAATATCGGCAACGGTCGCTGTTTTCATCGACCTACCGCTGCAGACGACGCCCGTGAGTTGCACTCAGTACTCCCAGAGTCGGTCGATGCGCCCCGCTATCTCGGGGTGTTCCTCCCTGAGCGTCTCGACGCTGCGCTCGCCGTCGACGTTGATGACGTGGATTTCGCCGCGTTTGCCACCGTAGACGTCCTGGAAGTCGTAGACGGCACCGACGGCGCTGACTCCCTCGGGTACGTCGTCGCTCTCACGCAAGAACTGCACTTGCCGGTCGACGTTGCACTCGACGAGGCGGTTGATAGCGTCGGACCGGTCGATGTCGTCGGGCAGCGCCTCGACGCCGTCTTCGAGACGCGGCTTCAGAAGGTCGAGACAGCGCTCGATACCCGGCGGTTCGGAGACGCCATCGGTGAGTGCGTCGTAGGTCGCCGTGACGGCGCCACAACCGGTGTGACCGACGACGACGGCGAGGTCCGTTCCGGTGTGTGCGATGGGGTAGAGTACGTCACCCGAAACGAATTCCTCGCCCTCGGCGCGGTCGATGACACGGTTCCCGATGTTGCCGCAGGTAAAGAGGTAGCCGGGGTCGTCGTTGCCCCACATCTGGTCCTGCAGGACCCGGGAATCCGAACAGCAGACGGTGACTGCCTCGGGGTGTTGCCCGTCCTGGAGGTCGTCGAATTCGGTGTCGTACTCCGAGGCGTGTGTCGCGTTGTGTTCCAACAGCGCCACGAGCGTCGAGTGCATTACCAAGCGAACGATACACCCCGACCCAATAATCGGTTTCGGAGGGAATCAAGACGATTACGCCTCGTCACGGATTATCATCGTTTTCACCCGTCGAACGCCATCGAAGTCCCGGAGACGGTAGGTCAACTGCCGAACGCGTTCCGACGTACCCCGACAGAACAGCGACTCCAGACACCACTCGCCTTGGTGGGTGTGACTTGTGTTCAGGATGACGTCTTGATACTCGTGTTGAATCGCGTGGAGCTCGCCGATGACCTCGTGGTGGCGGTAGTCGAACCCCAATAGTGCGACGACCTCGCCGCCGGTGTCTTCCAGGCGAGCGTGGGACTCGATGTACTCGGACATCGCCTCCCGGACGGCACGCGAGCGGTTCTCGATGCCTTCCGCCTGCCAGACGCGGTCGAACTCCGCGAGGGTCTCGTCGGGGATGTTGAAACTCGTTCGCACGTCGGTATCATCGCATCAAGGCCACAAATAGCGTCCGTGTCAACCACATAGCGCCCGCGTCAACCGCGAATCGTATGATGATTTCCCCGTCTGGATAGTAACAACCCCTAAGACGGGCCTTCACCGAACACGAGACGACATGTTACACGGCGAGGCGCTCGGACTGCTGTTCGGTGCGGTCGCCCTCGGCGCGGTTCACGGCATCGAACCGGGTCACGGCTGGCCGGTCGCGGCCTCTTACGCCCTCGACCAGCGATACAAGTGGGTCCATGGCTTCGCTGCCAGTCTCCTGCTCGGTATCGGCCACCTCGTGAGCAGCATCGCCATGGTCGTTGCGTTCTTCTATGCGAAAGCATATTTCGAACTCACGCAGGTTGACGACCCCATCGCGCTGTTCGGTGGCGTCGAAATCGGCGGCCCAGTGAGTCTCGTCGCGGGCGCTCTTCTCATCGCACTAGGCATCCGTGAGTATCGCCACGGCCACAGCCACGGCATCGGGACCGACGACGGGCACAACCACGACCACGGCGACGGTGAACACGTCCATCACCATGACCACGAACACGGCCACAGCCACGGTGGCCGTGACCACACACACGACCACGGGGAGAGACATGACCACGACAGCCTGTTCGAACGCCTGAAACGGAGGCTTCCGTTCGTGGGCGGTCACAGCCACGCCCACGACGCCGACAGCGCCGACGAGCGCGGCCTGTTGGGAATCGCGTGGTTCGCGTTCCTGCTCGGCTTCGCCCACGAGGAGGAGTTCGAAATCATCGCGCTTTGCAGCGGTTCCGCACACTGTCTGGAACTGATGACTGCCTACGCCCTCACGGTCATCGTCGGCATCGTCACGCTGACGATGCTGCTCATCGCCGGCTACGAGTCCTTCGAGGAGGACGTCGAGCGCCTCGCGCCGTACCTTCCGGTGTTTTCGGCGGTCGTCCTCGTCGGGATGGGTCTCGGGTTCGTCCTCGGCGTCCTCTAACCGTCAGGAATCGGTCGCAATCGCCCGGGCGGCGGTCGTCTTGAACGCCGCGACGACATCTCTACCCTCCCGCAATCCGAGTCGCTCCCTGCTCTCCTCGGTCACGACTGCCTCGATGTCGACGCCCTCGGCGACGGTCACCGTCACCGTCGAGACTGCGTCTGCGGTTTCGATTCGGGAAACCGCCCCGGAGAGTTGGTTTCGAAGACTGGTATGACCCTTATTGGCCGTCTCGGGGTCCATGAGAACGACGGCGTCGGAACGGATGGCTATCTCCACCTCCCGGGAGCCCTCGGGAACGCGGGCGGTCACGGCTCCGGCGTCGGTTTCGACGGTCGCCAACTCGCCGTCGCGGTCGAGGACGGTTCCCGGCACGATGGACTCGGTAACCGAGGTGACGCCCGACAGTTCGACCCGGAGGCGGTCGAACTGCCGGATGAGGTCTCGTGCGTCGTCGGTGAGGGCGGTACCCCCGCCGTCGCTCCCGCCGCGAACTCTGGTAGTCAGCGGGCCGAAGGCGCCCTCGATTTCGTCGACGCGGCGCTGGAGGTGAGGATATGACCGGCCGAGGGCGTCGGCCGCGCCGGACATCGACCCCTGTTCGTCTATCGTCCGCAACATCTCGATGTCCCGGCCGGTGACGGTCACGCCCTCGCGTGCGAGTCGTGGCTCGAATCCCTTTTCGAGCGTCATGTGTTCTCCGGCGGCCCGTCGATGGGCAACATTGGGTTCAGTACACCAGTTCCCCGGAAATAAATTTCCGGGTGCGTTCGTCTTCGGGACTCTCGAACACCGCCTTTGCCGGGCCGACCTCGGTCAAGTCAGAATCGAGAAGGACGGCGACGCGGTCGGCGATACGTTCGGCTTGGTTCATGTCGTGTGTCGCGACGACGACCCCGATGCCGCTGTTTCGTGCCGTCTCGATGGCCGACTCGATGACCGCCGTGTTGCGGGGGTCGAGGTCCGAAGTCGGTTCGTCCAACAGGAGCACGTCGGGGTCGTACGCAAGCGCCCGCGCGAAGGAGACGCGCTGGGCCTCGCCGCCCGAAAGCGACCGGGCGTCCTGGTCGATTTTCTCTGTCATCCCCACGACTTCCAAGGCGTCTTCGACCGCGTCAGCGGTGCCGTTCAACCGGACCACGGACCGCAGTTGCTCCCGAAACCGTTCGCGCCACTGTCGCCGGATTCGGAGGCCGTACTCGACGTTCCGGGCGACGGAGGCGTCGAAGAGGCTGGCTTCTTGAAACACCATCCCGACCCGTCGGCGGAGGGCAAGCCGTTCGTCTTCGTCGACGGCCCACACGTCGGTGTCGTCGAAGGTCACGCGGCCGGAATCGGGTTCCAGAGACAGCGACAACAACCGTAGCAGCGTCGTCTTCCCGACTCCGGAGGGGCCGATGACAGCAACCACCTCGCCGGAATCCACCGACAGCGTGAGGTCGTCGACGACGGTTTCGTCGCCGTAGGCCAACGACACTGAGTCGGCTCGCAACATCAGCCCATCACCTTGTCGTCGCCGAGTCGGACGACGATGGCGTTCACCAAGAGAACGATGGCGACGAGGACGCCGCCGAGGACCATCGCCGTCTCGTAGCGACCCTGTCTGGCCTCCAGTTGGATCGCGGTCGTCAGCGTCCGCGTCTTCGAGACGCCCTCCGACCCCGCGATGTTGCCGCCGACGATGAGGACCGACCCGACCTCGCTAATCGCCCGTCCGAACCCGGCCAGTATCGCCGTCGCGATGCCGTATCGGGCCTCCTTGATGACGACGAGCGCCACGTCGAGTCGCGTCCCGCCGAGACTGCGGGCAGCGTCGCGGACGTTCTCTTCGACGCTCGTGACGGCCGCGAGGCTGACCGCTGTTATGGCGGGTGTCGCCAACACGAACTGCGACATAATCATCGCCTCCTTCGTAAAGACGAGTTCGAGCGGTCCGAGCGGTCCCTGATTGGAGACGGCGAACAACACGAGCAACCCGACGACGACGCTCGGAAACCCCATCCCGGTGTTGATGACCGACTTGATGAACCGTTTTCCCGGGATGTCGGTGAAGCCGACCACGAGCGCAATCGGGACGCTCACTAGCGTACTCAACACGACGGCGATGATGCTGACGTACAGCGAGACGTAGATGATACTGCGGACGTACACCGACTCGAAGGGGAACTCGGCCAACAGCGCGAGTGAGGCCAGCCCGGTGGTCACGGTCAGTTCTCTGCGGAGTCGCTACTCCAACCTTCCGGAACGTACTGTTGGAAGTCGGGGTCCTCGGACAGCGCCCGCGGGAAGAACAACTGTTCGCCGTTCGCCTCGTAGCTGTCGATGATATCCTGTCCCTCGGGACTGGTGATGAACCCGATGTATGCCATCGCCAGGTCGTAGTTGACGTTGTCGTGGACGGCGGGGTTGACCGCGATGACGCCGTAGGGGTTCGCGAGGATTTCCGGGCCGTCCTCGATGGGTCCCTGGACGAGAATCGTGAGGTCGATTTCGGAGCGCTGGGAGAGGTACGTCCCGCGGTCCGACAGCGTGTACCCACTCTGCTCGTTGGCGATGTTGAGCACCTGCCCCATCCCCTGTCCGGTCTCGCGATACCAGTCGCCGGCAGGGTCGACGCCGGCTTCCTCCCAGATGATGAGTTCCTTGGTGTGCGTCCCCGAGTTGTCGCCGCGGGAGACGAACGTGGACTCCGATTCGGCGATGGTCGCAAACGCCTCCGTCGCCGAACCCATCCCCTCGATGCCCGCTGGGTCGCTCTCCGGCCCGACGATGACGAAGTCGTTGAACATCAAATCGCGGCGGTTCACACCGATGCCGTCGCGCATGAACTCGTCTTCCAGCGACCGGGCGTGGACCATCACCACGTCCGAGTCGCCGTCGCGGGCGGTCTGTAGCGCCGCACCCGTCCCCTGTGCAACGGTGTCGACGGTGACGCCGTACATCTCCTCGAATGGGGCGTTCAACTCGTCGAGCAGTCCGGTGTCGTCGGTGCTCGTCGTCGTCGTGAGGGTCAGTGTTTCCCCGGCGACGCCGGGGGCGTCGTCGTTTTCGCTGCCGCCCAATTGTGCACAGCCAGCCAGTCCGGCAACCGCACCTGTCCCGAGTGCCGTGATGAATCGACGGCGTTGTATCGGCATAGACACATCGATGGCAGGGACCATCAAGTAAGTTACGCCGAGGAGTAACCACTAACCATTACAATTTACGCGAAAATTCGCGTCCAAAAATCGATTGTAGCTACGTTTCGGAACGTCGATTACGCCGATTCGTTGCCGTCCGATTCGGGCGCGTCGGTTGCTTCCGGCGTTTCGGTCGGTTCGGCGGTTTCGGTCCCGTCGTCTTCGTCGTCTTCGTCGTCTTCGTCCTCTTCTCCATCCTCGTCGTCATCGTCGTCGACTTCCTCGACTTCGACATCCTCACCGGCGACCCCACTCTCGGAGATGACCGGTTTGAGGATGTAGCCGTTGTTGGGGCCTCGCTTGACGACGTTGATGTCGAAGACGAAGCTCACCTCCCCGCCCTCCTCGACTTCGAACGTCTTGGTAATTTGCAGTTTCTCGCTGGGGAGTTTCACGTCGACTTCTTCGCCGTCGACGATGCCGACCACGTCGGAGGCGTGGAGCTCGATTTTCGTGTAGGTGCCGGCTTCGAGTTCGCCCTCCAGCACGGAAATCGCCTTGTCGCCGACGACCTCGGTCAGGTCGACCGTTTCGCCCTCGAGGTCGAGTTCGGTGAAGCCGCCCTCACCGTCTTCGTCGTCCTCCTCGTCATCGTCTTCGTCGTCCTCGTCTTCGGTGTCCGTCTCCTCCGTCTCGGTCCCCTCCTCTGTTTCAGTCGGCTCCTCCGTCTCGGTCGGCTCGGCGGTTTCGGTTCCCTCGGGAGTTTCCGTTCCGTCGTCATCGTCGTCTTCCTCGTCTTCCTCGTCGTCGGCAGCGCGGAACACTCGTGCTTTCGAGAGGGTGACATCCAGCGACTCGAAGTCCCCGATGTCGGCCGGTTGGTCGCTGATGAGCAGTCGGAACGTCCCCATCGCGGACCCACCGTTCCCGCCGTTCCCGCTGGGACTTTCGGAGCCGCCGTTGCCCGTACAGCCAGCGACGAGAGCCGTTCCCGCGCCCGCCGTGGCGGTCAGGAATCGTCGTCGGTTCATATCGTATCGGCCTCCGTCGTCAGTTTGCGTTGCCGTGTCTGTCGCATCGTTGATTCGTACTCGACAGCGACATAAACGGTTGATGGCCGAACGCGGGCCAGAAGGTTCATCAGTGAACTCTTGACCCGACGCTCGTCGTTCGGTTCACCCGTCGTAGGCTTCCGCCAGTCCGTCGAGGGCCTCGTGGCGGGTGGTCGTGTGCGGTGCCGTCAGCGGCGAGACGCTGACGCGGCCCTCGACGACCGCGCGTCGGTCGCTGCCCTGCGGGTCGGGGACGGACCCCTCGGCCATCATCTCCCAGATGCGGTCGCGAATCGTCACCGTCCCGCGCTCGTTTTCGGCGTCCATCTCGTAGACGTGTGAGGGGTGGGTGATTTCCATGTCGGCGTGGCCCTCCTCGGGCGGCAGCGGCGCGTTGACGTTCAGATAGTCGGCATCGTCGAAGACGCCCGCACCGAAGGCGTGTTCGATGAGGTACCGGACCGCGCGTGTTGCCTCCGAGAAGTGCTCCGGTTGGGGGGTGAACTCCTGAAACGTGATGTCACCGGCCGGGAAGTACACGGATGCGGCGATGGCCGGGACGCCGAAGAAGGCGGCTTCGACGGCTGCCGAGACGGTTCCCGAGCGGCCGAGGACGTACTCTCCGAGGTTCGCCCCGCGGTTACAGCCGGAGACGACGATGTCGGGGTCGAAATCCATCGCACCGAGGGCGGCGACGACGCAGTCCGTCGGCGTTCCCTGGACGGCGTAGCCGAGTTCGTGCTCGGTCAGTTCGACGTTTTGCGAGAGCTGTCGCCCGACCGCGCTCTGGTCGACCTTCGGTGCCATCACCGTCACGTCGCCCACCGACTCCAAGGCGTCGTACAGCGCCCGGATGCCGACGGCGCCGATGCCGTCGTCGTTCGTCAGCAGAATATCCATACGAGCCGTGGGTACCGGCGGCGCAAAAGTTCACCGCACGGACCGATTCGGAGTGGTCAGCTAAGCCGGTCGACGACCGTCTCGGCGTCGACGACGAGATTGTACGCCTCCTCGTCGTCGTTCCACAGGACGAGGACGTTCTCGAAGTGAAGCAGCGTGCCGTACGGCGCACGGAGGAGGGATTCGTTGAGCGCCGATTCCCGCGTGAGGACGGCGTAGTGGTCGGCGGATTCGGAGCCGTCGCTGATTTTGAACAGCGGGTTGCCCTCCTCGGCGAGGTTCGGTGACAGTTTCAGCGCGTCGAGGTCGATTCGGTCGGTGACGTGGGACTCCATCTCGGCCATCTTCGCCACCTCGTCGGGGTCCGGCGTGTATTCGATGGCCCGTTTCCCGTCGGTCCGAACCAGGAGATAGGCGTACTGAACGTCCGTATTCAGATACGTCCCGTCGCCGGCGGCGAGGCCGTCGTCGTTCCCGTCGACTGCGGCCCGGTCGAGTCGGCTCTGGAACGCCGGCGGTTCGAGGTCCGACTGACGGGCGAACGTCCACCCGCGGTCCTCCGGGGACTCCTCGGGCCAGAGTCGAACCGTCGGCGCGTACACGGTCGCGTCCTCGCGGCGAGTCAGAAGGCCACGCTCGATGTTCCGCAACCGAGTCGCCGTTCGCTCCTCTGCGGGCGACAGCGCCACCAGCGTTCCGTCGTCGGTGAGGAACTCCAGATATCGCTCGGCGACCGAGACGGGGTCGTCCAACTCCGAGAGAACGTTGGCGAAGACGACGAGGTCGTACTCGCCGTCGGGGGCGAACGATTCGGCGCGTTCGCGGTGGACCATCGTCGCAAAGCCCGGGCGCGTCTCCTCGAGCATCGCTTCGAGGATGTCCGCGGCAGCGCTCGGTTCGACGGCGTCGTACTCGACGAGGGTCTCCTCGGGGAGGTAGTCGTGAACCCCGAGCGCCGGCCCGCCCGTGCCGGCGCCGACCTCCAGTACCCGGAGTCGGCGACCGAGCAGCCCTGCTCGACCCACCTCGTCGAGGACGTACTGTATCGCCGCGTAGTAATCCGGCAGGTGGTAGATGGCGTAGGCGAGGGCGGTGTCCTCGTCGTAGGTGACCGCCTCGTCGGCGAAGTACGCCTCCTTCAGGCGGTCGATGCGCTCCCGGAGGCCGGCGCCGCTGTCACCCTTCGGCCAACCGGGGCCGTAGCGCTCGACGAGGAGGTCTTCGAGGCGGCGGGCGTAGGCCTCGGGGAACCGCTCGACGCCGTCGAACGCCGGGGTTATCGTGCCGTCTTCGACCGGGACGAACGTGCCGTCTTCGCGCTCGCGAACCCCCAACTCGAAGGCGTGTTCGCGCAGCGTCTCGCGGACGACCGCCGGGTGCGGTTGGCCGTCGACGTACTCGTAAATCTCCTCGGGGTCGATGGGCCGGACGTTCCGGAGATACCGGGCGTTGTCGAGGATGGCGTCGGTGTCGGTCATCGTCCCGCCTCCTCATAGAGGTCCAGAAACGACTCGCGGTCGGCCTCGGAGAGTGCGCGTGCGGCCTCGGCGACGGAGTCGCCACCCTCGAAGCGCTCCTGAATCTCGGCGTACACCTCGGGCGTGTTGCCGGCGATTCTGTCGACCAACTCATCGAGCGGTTCCGAGAGGTTGGTCTGGAACCGCGGGTCGACCTCCTCGGCGGCCAACGCGTAGGCTAACACCGCCGTGTGCGCTTTCGCCTGCACCGTCTCCATCGCTCGGTCGTGTTCTTCGGGCGTCGTCTCGAAGACCCTGTTGCCGGCCGCCGAGAGCGCCTCGCGGATGGCATCGACCGTCGGCCCGCCCGAATCGACGACGACCGGGAGGTTTCCGGGGGCGTTCGACGCCGAAAACAGCGGGTGAAAACTCGCCCGCTCGCGGCCGTCGGCGTGTGTCGACAGCGCCGCCACCGAATCGCGCATCTCCCCGGATACGTCGACGACTGCCTCGGTCGCTTTTGAGGCGTATTCGGAGATAACGTCGGGAACAGCGGTCATCGGAACGGCGACACAGACGACCTCGAATCGCTCGTCGGTGTCCAGCGGGACTGTCGTGGCGTCGGCCGTCTCGTCGGCAGCCTCTCGGGCCACCTCGGGGTCGCGGTCGGCGAAGGCGACGGCGTCGGCGCCGCTGTGACGGGCGAACCACCGGCCCATCTCTCCCGCGCCGACGACGAGCAGTTGCATGGCGATGGATTGCTCCCCGTCAGTCAAAAGGCGTTCGTCTGGTCCCGAGCGATAGCACGCAGTGGCCGCGTCGAATGGCGGCTCAGGAGTAGGCGTCGTCACAAGGGGCTCGGAGCGGGGGTAGGTGCCTCATCATCGCCGCCGTGTGCCGGTAGGACTGGCGGGGGTTTGTAGCTTACCGGATTACAACACGAGCGATTTCTCGTAGTCAGTGAGGTTCTCGTGGCCGTCTTCGGTGACGACGACGAGGTCCTCGATGCGGACGCCGCCGACTGCAGGGTCGTAGAGGCCGGGTTCGACCGTGACGACGTGGCCGGCTTGGAGTTCGTTGTCCTGTTCGGAGACCCGCGGGAACTCGTGGATATCGAGACCGACGCCGTGGCCCGTCGTGTGGATGAAGCCGGTTTCGGTCGTCTCGTCGCTTCGAAGGGTCGGCAATCCGGCGTCCTCGTAGACGTCACACACCGCGCCGTGGACCTCGCTGCCGGTGACGCCCGCTTCGATGGCATCCAGCGCGGCCTCCTGTGCCTCCAGCGTGAGGTCGTACCACTCGGCGATTTCCGCCGAGGGGTCGCCAACACAGAACGTCCGGGTCATGTCGGCGTAGTACCCCGTCTCCTTCGAGCGCGGGAAGATGTCGATGATGATGGCTTCGTTGGCCGAAAGCGGGCCGGACCCACGGTCGTGGGGGTCGGCGGCGTCGGCCCCGCAGGCGACGATGGTCTCGTCGAGCGCACAGCCGTGGCGCAGGAGTTCGATTTCGATTTCCTGTTTGACGCGCTCGGAGGTGAGCGCCTCGCCGTCGAAAACGAGCGTTCCGTCCTCGATGTCGGCCTCGGCGAGCAGTTCCTCGGCGCGGGCCATCGCGGCCTCGTTTGCCTTCTGTGCCGCCCGGATGTGCTCGACTTCCTCGTCGGTCTTCGTCGCCCGAATGGATTCGACGGTGTCGTCGTAGTCGGCTTCGACGGTCACGCCGAGGTCGCGGAGGCCGTCGGCGGTACCGAGTGGGAAGTCGGCCGGTGTGGCGACCGATTCGACATCGTGGGCGTCGAGGAACGCGGCGAGCGTCCGGTGGCCGCCCTCCGTCTGTCCGTACTCTTCGAGGTTCTTCCGGTGGTCGTACTCGGAGTGGCGTTCGACGGTTTCGGCGCGTGCGTTGCGCTTCGCGCGGCCGTACTCCAGCGCCGAGACGAGGAGATGCGCCTCGCCGGTGTACAGCGTCACGAAGGGGTCGGGAGCGGTGAAGCCGGAAAGGTACCGCTGGTCGGAGTCCTCGCTGTCGGCCTCGACGAGGTAGCCGTCGAGGTCCGCCTCCTCGAGAAACGCATCGAGCGCAGAGAGGTCGGGGTTCATACCGGATGCCGGGGGCGGGAGAAGTAAAGCCCTACCCCTTGTCGGCAGGCCTTTGTCGGCGGCCCACCACCCGCCGATATGGACGTTCGCATCTCGCCCTCGCGGGTCCGCGGGAGCGCCCGGGCGCCGCCGTCGAAGAGTTATACCCATCGCGCTATCCTCGCCGCCGGTTACGGTGGCGGGGCGCTCGTGAAGAACCCGCTTTTCAGCGCCGACACGAAGGCGACGGCCCGCGCCGTCGAAGCCTACGGCGGGTCGACCGAACGCGTCGACGACGACCTCGAAGTCGTCGGCTTCGAGGGAACGCCTGAGACGCCCGGCAACGTCGTCGACTGTGCCAACAGCGGGACGACGATGCGCCTGACGGCCGCGGCCGGCGCCCTCCTCGAGGACCTCGCGGTGTTGACCGGCGACGCGTCGCTTCGCTCGCGACCGCAGGGGCCACTTCTCGATGCTCTCGGTGACCTCGGTGCGCGAGCGGAGTCGACCCGCCGAAACGGACAGGCACCGCTCGTCGTCGGCGACGGCATCGACAGCGATGCAGTGTCCATCCGCGGCGACGTGTCCTCACAGTACATCACCGGTCTGCTGATGGCCGGCGCAGTCACCGAGGGCGGACTCGAAATCGACCTCACGACCGACCTCAAATCCGCGCCGTACGTCGACATCACACTGGAGGTGCTCGCGGACTTCGGCATCGACGCCGAGGTCATCGGCGGCGACGACTCCGAGGTTCGGGCCTCGGGTGCCGAGGGCTTCCGGGTGCCGGGCGGGCAATCCTACGAACCGACCGACGGCGAGTACCACGTCCCCGGCGACTTCTCGTCGATGTCGTATCTGCTGGCGGCGGGCGCTCTCGCCGCCGACGGCGAGTTGCTCGTCGAGGGGGCCTACCCCAGCGCACAGGGAGATTCGGCCATCGTCTCCATTCTCGAACGAATGGGCGCGGACATCGAGTGGGACCGCGCGAACGGCGCGATTTCGGTCGCGGAATCCGAACTGGAGGGTATCGAGGTCGGCGTCGCCGATACGCCGGACCTGCTGCCGACCATCGCGGTACTCGGCGCCGCCGCCGAGGGGGCGACCCGGATTACGGACTGCGAGCACGTCCGTCTGAAGGAGACCGACCGGGTCGCCGCGATGGCCACGGAGTTGACGAAGATGGGCGTCGACGTAGAGGAGTACGAGGACGAACTTGTCGTTCACGGCGGCGGCCTCGAAGGCGCCACCGTCGAAGGCTACGAGGACCACCGCATCGTCATGTCGCTGGCCGTCGCTGCACTCGTCGCCGACGGCGAGACGACAATCGAGGGCGCCGAACACGTCGACGTGTCGTTCCCCGACTTCTTCGAGGTGCTGTACGACCTCGGTGCGGACGTAGAGAAGTAAGGCTCCCTCGGCGTTCGCTACTCGTAGACCACGCCGTCGCTGTCGCCGGACAACACCACCTCGTCGTCTTCGTTGCGGCAGACGTACTCGGTCTGGAGACGGACTCCGTCATCGCGTTCGGTGACGGAGGTGACAGTCATCGCACAGCGGATTTCCTCGCCGGTGTACACCGGTCGGTGGAAGGTGTAGTTCAACTCCCGGGCGATGTAGTTCAAATCGCCGCCGATTTTCGTCGGGAGCGTCCCCGTCAGGAGGCCGTGGACGACCAGTCGGCCCTCCTCGTCGGGTTCGACGTGGTGGGGGTTCTCGTCTTCGGACACCTCGACGAACTGCTCGACGTCGGCGTGGGTGAACGTCCGACTGTGCGTGAACGTCTCGCCCTCGGTAAGGGCGTAGGGGTCGACCATACGCCGTCCCTCGGAGGGCATCCGCTTGAACGTTTAGCGGTTTATGAGCAAATGTTGTGACTATCGAGCGAGGATATCACGGTATGCCATGCCGGATTCCGTTCACGCGCCGGGGGCGTCGAGTGTCGTGCGCCGTCAGGCCTCGGGGCGCGGCAGCGACAGGACGACCGCGCCACCGTCGTGGTCATCGTCGAACGACAGCGAGCCGTCGAGAGATTCGACGACGTAGTGAGCGAGCCACAGTCCCAGTCCCCGACTGTGGTCGAGTTGCGTGATGTCTCGCTCGCCGGAGACGACCTGCTGCTCGCGTTCGGGGACGCCGGGACCGTCGTCCTCGATTCTGATGGTGACCGTCTCGTCGTCGACCGACCCGCTGACCGTAACGTTGGGCGCGTCGCCACCGTGTAACGCCGCGTTCTCTACGAGTTCCGCGATGGCTTTCCGCAGCAGGTCGTCACCGTAGACGGGGACGCCCGCCACGTCGGTTCTGAACGTCGCCTCGGTGTTTTGGGTGTGTGCCCGTTCGATGGCGTCTTCGACCACCGACGAGAGATCGACAGTCTGATGATCGACGTCGATCCCGGCGGTGTCGAACGCCCGTTCGATGTCACGGACGTTCTCGGTGATGGCGGCGATTTGCTCGGCGGCGTCGCTCGCGCTGTCGACGTATTCGAGGGTTTCACCATCGGCGTCGTCTCTGAGAAGGTCCAGATACCCCTGAACGACGCCGATGGTGTTCCGGAGGTTGTGACGCAACACCCGGTTCAGCATCTTGATGCGCCGTTGGTCCGCCTTCCGGTCGCTGATGTCGGTGTAGATGCCGAACGCGCGCGGCCCCTCGGTCGCCCGGCCGTAGGAGACACCGCGGAAGAGGAACGTCCGTACCCCGTTCGGCGTTTGCCGACTCACCTCGATAGGGTCGGTCAACGCTTCAGGGTCGAGTTCGTCGAGCCGTTCGGCTTCCGGTCGGTCGCCCTCGGGGACGATGAGGTCGTTTGTCGACTGGCCGACCGCCTCGGCCTTCTCAACGCCGAAGGTCTCCTCGAACGAGCGGTTGACGTCCCGGATGATGGGTCCGTCGTCGGTCAGCGTCGCGTCGGTGATGGCGTCGGGTGACTGCTCGAAGAGGTTCTCGAAGCGCGCCCGTTCGGCTTCGAGTTCGCTCCGGTCGCGGACGACGCCGACGCTCCCGAGGAACTCCTCGCCGGGGTACTGCGAGAGTTCGATTTCGACGGGCAGTTCCTCGCCGTCGACGGTCAGAAGTGCCGTCTCGTAGCTTCGACTTCCCGCTGTCTCCATCCGGTGGAGGTCGGCCAAGAGCAACTCACCCGTCTCGTAACCGGTCTCGGTGAGGAATTCCTTGACGGAGCGCCCGATAAGCGAGTCGGGGTCGACGCCGAGCGTCTCGGCTAGGGGGTCCGTTACCAACCGAAAGTCGCCATCTGCATCGATGAGAAACACCGATTCCCGGACGCTCTCGTGGACCGCACGGTACTGTCTGAGTTGTGCTTCGCGTTCGGTGCGGTCGAGTGCGGCTTCCGCGTTCGTCGCGAGAATGTTTGCGAGACTCCGTGCCCCGTCGTCGATTCCGTCGGGATTTTCGCTGCCGATAGATAGTGTTCCGTGCTGGCCGAGCGGTATCGCGACCGCCGCGCGTATCGGGCCGTAGGAGTCCGGAATCGGTCTGTCGTGTTCTTCGGTGTCGAGAATCCGTTGTCGCTGGAACGCCGTCCCCGACAAACCCTCACCGGGGACGTACGCCGGGAGGGGCTCCATCTCCTCGGTGGCCTTCTCGCTGAGGGCCGTGGGGACCAGTCGGTCGGCCTTCTCGTCGTACAACCGGACGGCATTAAACGAGAGTCCGAGGATATCACCGGCGGCCCTGCTGACGATTTCTGCGATTTCCGTCCGGTCGGTCGCACTCATCAACTCTCGGGTCGTCGAGTGAAGGTCGTTGAGCGCTCGTTTGCGACGCTTTTCGTCGGTCACGTCTCGGAAGAACACTGACAGTCCCTCGTCGGAGGGGTACGCCTCGACGCCAAGGTGAACGCCGAGCGGCTCGTAGTACGCTTCGAACGACTCCGGTTTTTGAGTCTCCATCGACCGTCGGTAGTGCTCTTCGAAGAGCCCACCAACGGCGTCCGGGATGGCCGCCCAGAGGTTTTCTCCCAGGAGGTCGCTTTTTGCGTAGCTCTCCGCCGCGGCCTCGCTGAGAACCTCGTATCCGCTGTCGTTAACGTAGGTGATACACCAATCGGTATCGAGCGCGAAGAACCCGTCGTCGATGCGCTCTAAGACGGTCTCGAACTCGTCTCGTGCCGTCTGCAGTTCCGCCTCCCGGTGTTCTCGTTCGAGTTCATAGCTTGCACGGTCGATGAGCAACTCGACGAACGTCCGCTCGGACTCTGTGAACGAGGCCGCTCTCGGTTCGGTCCCACCGAAACACACCGTCCCGTAGGCCTCGCCGTCGATACTGAGCGTGCCACCGAGATAACACCGCAAACCGGATTCATAGGCCGGGTCATCCTGCCAGCCGTCGGTCGCGTCGGCGATTGCCAACAGCCCGTTTCCGCGGACGGTCGCTTTGCAATAGGCTTCTTCAAGCGGAAACACGTCGCCAGCGTCGAACGCGGCATCGCCAGCGACGGCGAGCATCTCCAACGTCTTCTTGCCCGTATCGATGGAGGTGGCAAAGCCGATGTCGAGGTCCAGATACTCCCGGCCGACTTCGAGGATGCGTTCGAGTTTCGCCTCGAAGTCACCGTCGCCGGTCGAAAGCGAGTGTAAATCGCGCAACGCCCGTTCGTTGCGCCCAGCCGGGGCGCCGCTGCTGTCGACCACCGCGTGTATCCGTTCGGCGAGGGTCTCGTCGCCGTTCGTGAACAGCTCCGTCGGTGCGTACTCGACGCCGAGTCTGGAGGCGAGTGCTCCGACGCCGGGGTCGGCCGCTCCAGTGACGATAATCGGGACCTCTGGGATTCGTCGCCGGAGGCCCTCGATAGTGTCGGTCCAGCCGTCGTGGGCGGAGATGACGACGCACTTGGTTGTGCTGTCGACGGCCGCCGCAGACGTGACTCGTTCGAACGGGACATCCGGGAGAAGTTCGGCTTCGATTGTGGTCCCCTCGGGAGGACTGACGTAGGTTACGGTCGGGGTCTGCACGTGTTCGCTGGGCACCCACTCTCAAGAGGTACCTCAGGGTAATAAACGGGTATGTAAGCTTGCCGACAGTTTAGGAGAATACGGCCCCAAGGAGCCTTGCCTGTCCCCGCCGCAGTCGCTCCAGAAACGCGGATTTCGAAACGCCGAGTTCCGCCGCGACCTCCGCGGAGGTCACGTCTTTCGGGACCTCGAAGTAGCCCATCTCGTAGGCAGTTTCCAACGCGAGGGCCTGTCCCGGTGTCAGATTCCAGCGCGTCTCGACGGCGGTCTCGCCGTCGTCGCCCAGCGGCGAGATTCGTTCGAGTTTCACGCCGACGGCCTCTCCCGCCGCCTCGAGGACGCCGTGAAGTACCTCTTGGCCGACGACCGCGCCGACGTGTCGCTCGACGCCGTCGCGGTACTGAACCGAATCGACGAGAAACCCCTCGTCGATGAGTTCGTGGACGACACAGCGGTCCTTCGAGAGACAGCGAAAGGTGTGGCGGCCGTCGACGCTCGTCCGATGGAGATATCGGATGCGGTCGTCGGCATCGAGGGAGTCACCGACGGCGGCGTCGACGGCCGAAAACCGCAACAGCGTGTTGCCGTCTCCCCGTCGGAGCGGTGGTGCGGCCTCGATGGATCCCTCGGCGCTCCGAGATGCCGCCGCAAGCGGGCAGTCGTCGCCGGTAACCCGGAACTCGACGACGAGACACTCCGAAATCATGGGGCTTGTTCGCACGATTCACATTTAAAACCAGTCCATAGGCTGGTCAAACAGTATGTTAATTCATGATAATAGTTCGCGTGGGATGGACATCGACACAGTGAAACGGCGCGCCGGGCCGCGGGAGTTCGGCCCCGGCGACGACATGCCACGGGAGTATCGGGAGGCAGCCACCCGGATGATACAGTTCCACGCCAACAGCGAAATCATGGGCGCCTACATCGAACGCCCGTTCATCCGGCAGGCGCCGAGTCTCGACAGAAAACTCGCCATCTCGGCGCAGGTCCAAGACGAGGTCGGCCACGGCCAACTGCTGTACCGGGCCGCCGAGGAGTTGGGCATCAAAACGCGCGAGGAGATGCTGGAAGAACTCGAAGCGGGCGAGGGGAAGTTCCTCAACTGCTTTCACTACCCGTTGGACGACTGGTACGAACTGCCGATGATAATGTTCTTCGTCGACGGCGCGGCGATGCGCCGGCAGGCGACGCTGAAGCGCACCTCGTGGGAACCGTACGCCCACGCCATCGACAAGATTTGCTTCGAGGAGGGGTTCCACATCAAACACGGCGAGGACATCCTGCGGACCATCGCTACGGGGTCGAAACGCGACCGCGAGCGTCTGCAGGCGGCCTTCGAGAAGTGGTGGCCGCGCATCCTGCAGTTCTTCGGGCCGACAGACGACCAATCGACCCACGGCGAGTTCGCCATGGAGGTCGGCCTGAAGACGATGAGCAACGACGACCTCCGGAACGCCTTCCTCAACGCCTACGTCCCGAAGGCGGAGAAGTACGGCCTCGAACTGCCGGAGTACCCCCGCGTCGAGTACCACGAGTCCGACGACTACTACGAGGTCTACGAGGAGGACCTCGACTGGGAGGAGTTCTTCACCGTCGCGAAAAACGAGCACCCAACCGGCGTCGGTCAAATCGAAAAACGCGAACGCACGCAGGCGGCCGTCGAGTGGGTTCGTGAGGCCATCGAATCCCCCGAGCAGGGCGGGGTAACCCCTGCGACAGCGGACGACTGACCATGATTTGGGAAGTGTTCAGACAGGAAAAAGAGAAGGACTACCACACCCACGTCGGCAACGTCCACGCGCCGGACGCCGAGTTGGCGAAACAGTACGCCCAGATTATGCACGCCCGCCGGAAGCCGGCCAACAGCCTGTGGGTCGTCCCGAAAGAGAAAATCGAGACGGTTCACGCCGACGACCCTGGAACCGAGATGGGCGGCACCACCCAAAAGCAGTACCGCTGGGCGACGAACTACAACACCGACGAGACGTTCGCCGAGGAAATCGAGGCCAGCCAACGCGAACAGGAGGAAGCCGAACGCGACCTCGCGGAGGCGGATAACTGATGGTCGCGACCGAGGAACTGAGCGACCGCGAGCGGGCGGCCGTCGAGGCGGAACTCCGGACGCTGGCCGACGACGAGTTCGTCGTCGCCGAACGCTACACCGAGTGGCAGGTTCGCGGGCCGACGCTGGAGGCCGATATCGCCATCGCGAACATCGCCCAAGACGAGTTGGGGCACGCCCGCCTGTGGTACGACCTACTGGAGGCGTTCGGCTACGATCAGGTCGACCTCATCTGGGAGCGCGACCCCGACGACTTTCGTCACGCGACGCTCGTCGAGTTGCCGTTCGAGGACGGTGACTGGGCCGACTGCGTCGTCCGCGGCTACCTCTACGACACCCACGAACACCTGCGTCTGCAGGCGCTCGAAGACAGTGCCTACGTACCCATCGCCGACCGAGTGGGGAAGGTCCGCGGCGAGGAACACTACCACCGCGAGCACGCCCAAAACTGGCTTGAACGGTTGGCCGAGAGTCGAGAGGGACGCGAGCGTGTCCAGGGGGCCGTCGACCGACTGTTCCCTCACGCGCTAACGCTGTTCGAGCGGACCGACCACGAGGAGGCCATCGTCGACACCGGTGTTCGACCGGAACCAATCGCGGACCTCCGAGCGGAGTGGCGTGATATCGTCTCCGGGTTCCTCGCTGGTCTCGGTGTCGAGGTACCGGTCGAGTCAGCCGAGGAACTGCTTCCCGAGGCTCGCGGCCGAAACGGCATCCACACCGAGGTCTGGCGGTCGCTGTACGACGAATTCACGTTCACCTACCGACAACTGGGGCGGAGCGAGGCGCCGTCGCTGATGCCTGCCCCCGAGGAGGCCGATGTCGATGTCTGAGCCGCCCGAGCAACCGGACCCGGACCCCTTCGAGGGCGGCCCGGAGTACTGTGCGTACACCGACTACGAGGCCGGCGACGCCGCGGACGGGTTGCCGGCGACCGGCGAGGGGGCCACCGGCGTCGAGGCGGCGGTCTGGAGGCGACTCCACGAGGTCGAAGACCCCGAAATGCCGATCTCGGTGGTCGATTTGGGACTCATCTACGGCCTGACCGTCGAGGGGGGCCACGCGACGGTGACGATGACGCTCACATACACCGGCTGTCCGGCGCGTGATTACCTTCAAGAGGACGTACGGCGGGCGGCCGCGGCCGCGGAGGGCGTCGAGACGGCCACCGTCGAGTTGGTCTGGAGCCCCGAGTGGAACGTCGAGATGGTCACCGACGACGGCAAAGCCGACCTCCGTGAGTTCGGGGTGTCGGTATGAGACGGCGACCGGACCCCTCGACGGACACCGATGCCGGCGGCGAGGCGGCGACTTGCCCCTACTGCGGGTCGGAGAACACCGACCGAGAACACCCGAAGGGGCCGTCGCTGTGTCGGTCGATGCACTACTGTCGGGACTGTGGGGAACCCTTCGAGGCGTTCGGCTGACTGCGACGAGAGCGGGACGCTACCACACCGATGGCGAGTACTCGAAGGTCAGGCCGTCGACCGTCTCCGGCGGGAGGCCAACGTCTTCGAACATCTGTCGGAACACGTCACGATACTCCTCTTCGGGAATCTCCTCACCGACCGGCAGCCGAACCTCCAGATTGAATCCACCGAGTCGGTCGAGTTTGAGCCGGTACGTCCGAGAGCCATCGCGGTGGACGATAGCCATACTCTGGACGATGAAAGAGACGGTTGCAAACCGCTGGCCGTCCAAGAGAGATGTCTCGTTGTACCAGCCGTCGCCGCCTGTCTCGGAGCCGAGAACGTCCGTTCGTTCCGACTCGATCGCTCCGTAGAAGGCGGGAAAATCGAGCGCCTCGCTCACCTCGATTCGAGGGATGTCAGTCCCTTCGGCGGCCTGCTCGCGCAACGCCGCGGCGTACTCCCGGGCATCCGTCTCGGAAACGTCGAACGCCAGCGTGAACTGCTTCGTGAGCCACGTCTCCGGCGGCACGGAATCGACCGGAATCCCCTCGACTGTACCTCGGTCGTCGAACAGCGATGCCGACGGCTGCTCGCCGGTGAGTGAGACTTCCAGAAACACCGTCTCGGTGTGGTAGCGGGCGAACCCAAACACCCGATAGTCCGGGCCGAACTGCTCGTCGAGGTCGGTGAGTCCGTCGGGGTGGACTCCTCTGGATTCCTCGGCGTTGACGTAGTACGGCTCCTCAACGTCGTAGCCGGCTTCGCGAGCCGCCGCCATCACGGCGTCGTAGTCGACCTCGAACTGTCCGCTGTCGGACCAGTAGGTGGCGTGGTCGGCGCCGAGTATCGAACAGCCGGCGAGTGCGGCAGTCAGCCCCGTCGCTGTGAGTGCGCTCGTCCCCTTGAGTATGGACCGTCGACTCCAGCGTCGGTCCGGAGCGGCAACCGATGGAGGGGTATTCATGTCATAGAACACGTCATTTGTTCGAATAAATATGCCGGGCGTTCCATCCTGTACGTCGAAACCTACACGGGTGACTCAAAAGTCCGTTTGAGTCTCCTGAAGGCCCTTATCGGTACGCCCAGTAGTTCGACTCATGAAGCGTCGTGCCCTCCTCGCTGCTGTCGGCTCGAGTACCGTCGCCCTCTCCGGCTGTCTCGTCGGCCTCGACCCGTTGAACTACGGCGATTCGAAGAAACCGGACCCGTGTACGGTCGACCGGAGAGCCCCCGTCGACCCCGGCGGCCAGATGGAGCCGCGAGAACTCCCCGAGCGTCCCGAAGAAAGGACCGACGAGACCGTCGAATCGTATCTCCGGGCGTACGAGAGCGCGTACCGTCAGCACCTGATTCTCTCGGAGAACACGACGGCCTACGGCCACAGCGAATCGCTCGAATCGATACGGGAGGTCGAACGCGGCTACCGCGTCGAGATGCGGACGAACTTCTATTACGAGGAGGATACCGACCGCGGGGAGGTCCACACCGACAGTCCGTACTTCCGAGTTCACTATCTCCTCGCGGATGACAGACTCCTGCGGGCAGCGGGGGAGCGCCACGACGCCGAGCCGACGCTGGAGGATGCGAAGACGATGGAGTGTTGGTGAGCTAGTCGGCGGTTTCCAACTCGCCACCCTCGGCTTCCCACTCCGTGAGGCTCCCCTCGTAGAAGGCGAGGTTCGGATAGCCGAGATGCCGGAGGACTGTGTAGGTGTGGCTGATGCGACGGGCGGTGTTGCAGTACAGGAGGACGCGCTTTCCCGGCGTGATGCCCCGTTCTTCGAGGAGGCTCCGAATTTCAGATTCCGGGTTGATTCCTCGACTGGTGTCGTCGACGAGTTCGCGCCAATCGAGGCGGACCGCTCCGGGAATGTGGCCCTCTTCGTACTCCCATTCCTCGCGGGTGTCGACGATGACGGTGTCGGCATCGTCGATGGCTGACTCGACGGCGTCGAGTCCCACGAGGGGGCCGTCGGTCCGGAACGACGCCTCGTAGTCGGCCGATTCGGTTGGCGGTGTCGTCTCGCTGACGGGGTGTTCGAGGCTCCACGCGGAGTAATCGCCGTCCAGCAGGTGGAGTCTCTCGGGGTCGTGGCCGTACAGTTCGGCGGTCACGAGCAGCCGCGCGGCGAAGACGCCGTGCATGTCGTCGTAGGCAACGATTTCGTCGTCGGTTCCGATACCGACATCGCCCAACAACTCGGCGAAGGCCTCGGCGCCGGGAAGCATGCCGGCCTCGCCGTCGTCTTCGGACCGGAACGTCTCGAAGGGGACGTTCACCGCCCCGGCGATGTGACCGATGCCGTCGTACTCCCACGCGTCTCGGACGTCGACCACGTGTACCTCATCGAGTCGGTCGGCCACCCAGTCCGCCGAGACCACTACGTCGCTCATATCCGTTTCTCCGGCTACGACGGCTTCAATCCGTTCACTCGGCGGCGCTCGGAGATAGCGGATTATTTTGCTGGTACGTGTCCCGCAGGCCACTCGCCACTCCGATCCGTCTCCCGACGACTCTCCAGCGTCGGGGGTCGTCGAGAAACGGCGCGACAGTAGCGGCAACTGTTGCTGGTAGATGGGAGGCGTGGCTGAACGTGCCGAGAGTCGTACTGTTATGGTCGTGGTTGGAGTAATAGGGGTTGTAACATGAGCGACTACGCGAATCCTGACGTACTTGTCTCGGCGGACTGGGTGGAGGACCACCTCGACGCCTTCCAGAGCGACGACCCGGACTATCGCATCCTCGAAGTCGACGTTGACACGGAAGTGTACGACGAGGAGGGCCACGTTCCCGGCGCAATCGGCCTCGACTGGGAGCGAGACCTCCGCGACCAGGTCCAGCGGGACCTGCTCTCGAAGGAGGACTTCGAGGCCCTGATGGAACGACTCGGCATCACCGAGGACACCACCGTCGTTCTCTACGGTGACAACGCCAACTGGTTCGCGGCCTACACCTACTGGGAGTTCAAGTACTACGGCCACGACGACGTGCGCCTGATGGACGGCGGCCGCGACTACTGGGTCGAAAACGACTACCCGCTCACCGACGAGGTGCCGGAGTACCCATCGACTGAGTACGCCGCAAGCGGCCCCAAAGAATCCATCCGCGCCTACCGCGAGGACGTCGAGAAGGCCATCGACAAGGGCCTGCCGCTCGTCGACGTTCGCTCCCCCGAGGAGTACTCCGGTGAGATTCTCGCGCCGCCGGGACTGCAGGAGACCGCCCAGCGTGGCGGCCACGTCCCCGGCGCGGAGAACATCTCGTGGGCCGACGTGACCAACGACGACGGCACGTTCAAGACCCGCGACGAACTCGAAGAGCTCTACGCCGAGTACGGCATCGACGGCGGCGAGACGACCATCGCCTACTGCCGTATCGCCGAGCGCTCGTCGGTTGCGTGGTTTGCGCTGCACGAACTGCTGGGCTACGAGGACACCTCCAACTACGACGGTTCGTGGACGGAGTGGGGCAACCTCGTCGGCGCCGAAATCGAGACCGGCAACTGAGCCGACATCGGTTCTCGCATTTTTCACGGCCGATAGCCCCGCAGCCGTCGGTATCGACGCTACCTCGGACCGCTGGTTACAAGCGCTCACCGAACTTACACCGGCACATGACAGATTCGGAGTTCGTCGAGTCGGTTCGGGAGGCAAACAACACCGCGCTCTCGCGGCTCGGCTCCTCGAAGTCGCTGTACGCCGACACGATGGGCGAGATGGACATCGATGAGGTGCTTCGGGCCGCCGCGACGGCCGAACACCACGCCGCCGAGACCTACGAGACGTGGGTCGAGACCGTCGCCGGGGACGTGGCCGATGCCTTCGCCGAGACGGCCGAAGAGGAACGGGACCACTACGACACCGTCGTCGGCGAACTGGATGACCACGACCCCGGCGAGGTGCCCGCCATCCAGTCGTACCTCCGCGGCCTCGACGACGACATCGAGCGTCTCGGTGGGTTCGTCGGCCGGACGCTGGCGGCCGAAAAGTCCAAAGAACAGATGACCGGCTTCTTCGTCGGCAAGGCCGACCCACAGACGGCGAGTCTGTTCCGCGGGATGGGAGACGACCTCGATGCGCAACTCGAACGCGCAATCACGCTCCTCGAAGCCCACTGTGGCGACGACGAGGACTGCTGGGAACGCGCCGAGGAGGCCGCCTCCGAGGCGATTCAAACGGCCTACGAGGAGTACACCGAACGGCTGGAGTCGATGGGCGTCAACCCCAAACCGGTCTGCTGAGAGAGACGGAGCGGCGTGTGAGGGCCACCCACTGTTCTTGCGCTGCCATCGCACGCTCATCGGCCAGTTGGTTTTTGTCGACTCATCGAGTCCCCTCGTCCAATGAGTCGCACACGGAGGTCGGTTTCCGGTGGTCGTCGATAGGCTCCGTCGGGACAGACAGAAAGGCACGAGCGGGAAGTACCTCGTCTCCACCGGCCTGTTCGTGTTGGCGGCCGGACTGTTCACCGAGACGCTCGCGTGGCGGTTCGGGGTCGCCGGTGTTCGCATGTCGGTTCTCGAGGTCGGATTGCTGATTCTCGGGGTTGCACTCGGGCGGTTGCTCGTTCGCGTCATACTCCGCAAACTCAAACGAACCGTACTGAAGGGCCTCGCCGTCGGCGGCCTCTCGCTTGGCGTCGGCCTGCCGGCGCTGCCAGCGGTCGCATCGATACCGTTCGCCGGCCGCCTCGCCAAGCGCCTGCCGTACCGTGGATTTACCGAACGGCTCCCGTGGTTCGGCGTGTCCCGGTTTGAGCGCCTCTCCCGCGCGGTCGGCGGCAAGCGGGGCGTCGGGTTGGGTGGCGTGAGTGGAACGCTGTTCGTCTACGGGACCGAAGCGGGCAAATTGAGCGACACCTACGTCGTCTTCGGTCACCGGCTGGAACTGGCAGCGATTTTCGCGCTGCTCGCGGTTCCCGGCGCGGTGATTTACGCCGTTCGCAACGTCTGAAAGTTCCGTTCTGGCTTGGCGTCGAGCCCCCACCGACGCGCAAATCTGAGCCACTGCGGGACGCCGTGGACGGACACACTCACGGCATCCAGAAACAGAGGGCGATTATTCCGAGATGAACTCCAAGGTTCTTTCGTCGCGCTCACCGTCGTAATACTTCTCTAAAGCCGTTCTGAACGGGGTCGCATCATCTGCGACTGTCTCGAAGAGCGTCATGGATGACTGAAACTTCAGGTCATCTGGTGACCCGAAAACATCGTTCGCAGAGCGTCCATCGATGCCATTGACGATTTCCGTGCATTCGCGCAACCGAGGACCCAATATCGGATGCTCCAGATAGGCTTCGGCCTCTTCGCGTGAGGAGATCCCATATCGCTGTGCCTTCCGACTACTGCCGAGGCCAGCCACTTGCGGGAAGATATACCACATCCAATGAGTACGCTTCTGGCCCGAGTTGAGTTCCTGTTTCACCTGCGAAATCACCGGGTTTTGTGCCTCAACGAAGCGCTGCAAATCGTACCGACCACCCGAGCCAGCCATTACCACGGAGTGTATGCTAGGTTGTCGGATATACTCTTGGTTGGTTCCATTGAACTCACATTGCATATCTTGACTTGGATGTGGTCGATGTAGGATTCGTTCGAGTGGCCGGCACTCACAGCAGAAACGCGAACACCGGGTAAGAGGTGACAATCGCCAGCGACGGCGTCAACACCCACATCGTCACGATACGCTTGGCCGCTCTCGGGTCAAAGAGACTCCGCTCGTCGAGGTCGGCCGGTCCCTCCGCGCCGACGCCCGGTACGTCCGGAATCTCCTCCGGCTTTTCTGCGGGTTTCTCTTGTCGAGCGATATCTCCGATGGTCGGGCCAGCAGGGGCCTCCTCGACGCGTGAGGTAACCAATGCCCCTGTCGCGACTTCTAAATCCGGACGCTCGGGTGCTGGCGTCGCTAACTCCGCTAGTGTCGCTGCCCGACTCGCCCGGCCCCACCCGAGCCCAATAATCGTCGATGTCGTACTTACCGCGAGACTCGCGGGAATGCCGAAATAGGAGAGCATCGTGATAACTGTACCACCGACCACGGAGACAATCAGTGACGCGAGAATCGGCAGCTCCGTAATATTGTCACCAACCGTCTCCAGCGTGCGACGGGCGATGGTGAAACTGCCCAAACCGAAAGCCGCCACCGCGAGCAGGACGCCCTGATTGACGGTGAGCGAACCCCCCTCGCCGACGAGGGGAGCCACAGCGTTCGCCGCGTTCGACGCTCCCGCAGAGAACGCCATATAGCAGGCGATGAGAATCACCAAGAGAGACCCGACGACGTCCTGTGGTGATGCGTTTACATTTAGATACGGGCGTGGAATCGCCCCCGAGCGGTCGAGTTGGATGAAATGGAGGTCGAACTTCGTGAACGCGATGTAGCGGTCGAGATATGGGTAGATGTACCGCCCGACTACGACGCCGATGACGAAGCACAAAAGCGGTGCGACAATCCACGCCGAGACGATGACGAACATGAGTGCCCGATTGAGGGTGCCGGATGCAAGACCCAAGCCGACGATGGCACCGACAGCCGTCATCGAGGTCGAGGCTGGAACGCCATAGAGATTCGAAATCAACAACGACGCGCCTGTGAAAAATAAGACAGCGACGCTTGCAATGGGCGTGAACTGAGCCGCAGGCACGATACTGCTGCTCATCGTCTCGATGACGTTCCGGCCGACGGTCCACGCACCCAAAAAGCCGAAGCCGACGAACAAGGCGCCGGCAGTCGGCTTCCGAATCAAGCGTGAGCCGACTGCCGGACCGAACGCTACGCCCGTCGACGAGCCTCCGATATTGAACCCCACGAATACGGCGACAGCGATACCAACGACGGTTAGTACCAACACCATCGTATCAAGCTTGAGTCAACATTGCCTGACTTCCATATATAACTCCGGGAGCCAGCCCCGAGTTGGTGTTGGTCAGGGTTTACGACGGAACCAACACATACCCATATCGAAGGTTTGGTGTTCGACTTACGGCTCCGTTCGGTGCTGCCGCCCTCCGCTTGCCCACGGCACACTTCGGTCACCGTTCGCAAACGAGAACGCGCAGTCATGATACTACGAAATCCCTCGGCAAACGAGCGTCCGAGATATCGTCGAGGTAATAGGCTGTTCGAAGAGTACTGCTGCAAATCATCCACGAAACACAGAGCCACGGCGTGTACGGCATTACAACGATCGTTCCGCTACAAAATAATCAGTTGAGGCGGAGTCAGTTGCCGCTCTCCGGAACTGGCGTCTCCGTTTCGTCGATGAAATCGCGCACCGCAGCCATGACGCGGTCCGGAGCTTCTGTCGGACCGCCGTGACCGACGCTCTCGAACTCGACCAGTTGACTGTTCGAGAGGGCGGCATCCACTGCACGGACACCGTCTTGGAGGTGGGGTGGCCCCTCAGTCCCGGTCAGCAAAAGCACCGGCGCGTCAATATCGAGTGAGTCCGGGAGACTGTACTGCTCGATAGCACGGTTGATTCGTGCGATGTCCTCAGCAGCCCCCGACCCAACCCGTTCAAGGTCGTGTTGGGCAACAGCGACAGCGCGAAGAATAGCGACCCGAGTATCGTCAGCACGAGGTCGAAAGACATCGGTAGCTGAACGAGTGTCGCTCATGGTCTTTTGTACGTAGTTCCAGTTCGGCGGCGGTATTGAAACTTCGTTCGGGGAGTCCGCAATCAGGCCAAGAAACCCCAGCGTCGGGGTTAGTTGATGTCGATGATCTCGATTTCGAAGGTGAGCGTTTCGCCGGCGAGTCGCGGATTGAAGTCCACCCGGACGACATCCTCGCCGACGTGGATGACCTCGCCGGGTTGGCCGTTCTGTGCTTCGAGATAATCGCCTTCTTCGGGCAACTGGCCGCCGAGCATCTCCCGAAGTTCGTCGGTCTCGAACTCCTGGATATTCTCCTCGCTCGGCTCGCCGTAGGCCTTCTCCGGGGGAATCGTCAGCGTCGTCGTCTCGCCGGCTTCCAGCCCGATAAGTCCCTCTTCCATGCCTTCGATGACCTGTTCGGCACCGACGTCGACGGTCAGCGGTGCGTACTCTCGGTCCGGTTGGGCTTCGGCCAGTCCTGCTTCTTCGGCGACGGCCTCCCGTGAGGTGTCGAAGACCGTGTCGTCGTCCAGTCGACCCGTGTATTCCAGCGTTACAGAATCGCCAGTAGCAATCGTCATGGGTAATCGAGGAGCGACACGCGGAAAAGCCATTGCATCAAGAGATTACAGCGAAGACGTTGCCGAACTCGACTCCGACTCACGGAGTGGCGGTGAAATACAACCTCCTCGGAAGGGTGTTTTCGATGAGGTCCATTTCGCCGACATCAGGGCGATAGCTGGACAGGTGTTACAGAGAGCAGTAGCGAACCTCTAACCGAGTTTCTCGGCCCTCGGTGCCGACAAACGAGTGACACCGGGACACCTATGTGACCGACTCCGAAACGGGATACCATGAACGAAGCCGACCCCTCGTCCGGGGGGTGGTTCGAGAACGTCGACCGCGAGGACGCCGAATCGGTCACCGAGGCGATTCGGACGGGCAGTGCCGAATCGCCGGCGGCGTGGCCGGAGCGCGCAGTCGAGTCGGGGTTTGCCGACGAACGAGACGAGTACTACGAAATTCTACACGATGCGACGGTGCGAGCGACGCGAGAGGCCGTACAGGAGGCAGAACGCTCCGATGACAAACAGTTAATGCATAGCATTCGGGCGATGGACGACTGTGAGCGCGTTGCCAACGAACTCGCCGAACGCGTCGCCGAGTGGGCCGGGAGCAGACACGAGGATGCGGAGACGGGCGTCGAATACGCTCGCGAGTTAGCAGAGACCGACGACGATGACCCGCTTGTCTCGCTTTCGCGTCGGGTCCGTGACCTCGACGACGAGGCGGACGCACTCAGGGCACACGTCGAGCGGACGGCCCCGGAGGTGGCGCCGAACCTCTCGGCGCTGGCCGGGCCCGTGTTGGCGGCCCGACTCATCGCACTCGCCGGCGGACTGAAGCAACTCGCCCGCAAGCCCGCCGGGACGGTGCAGGTGCTGGGCGCCGAGGAGGCGCTGTTCGCCCACCTCCGAGGGCGGGCGCCGTCGCCGAAACACGGCGTCATCTTCGTCCACGAGGCGGTCCAAGGAACGCATCCGGAGAACCGTGGGTCCGCCGCACGGGCGCTGGCGGGCAAACTCGCCATCGCCGCTCGCGTCGACCACTACTCCGGGGAGCGGAAACCGGAACTCGACGCCGAACTCGCCGAACGCATCGAGCGCATCCAGGCGCGTGATGTCGATGAGTGACCTGCCGGCGGGCGTCGAGCGCCGCGCCTTCGACGGCCGCGAGTCGCTGGCGACGGAGGGAGAGTCGGTGTACGGCGAGCCGACCGTCGACGGCTGGCGGAAGTGGGACGTTCGTCGCTCGAAACTCGGCGCGATGTTGGAGAAGGGAATGGACACGAACCTCGCCGGCGGCGAGACGGTGCTGTATCTCGGCGCGGCGGCGGGGACGACGGTTAGCCACGTCGCCGACTTCTCGGGGCCGACCTACGCCGTCGAGTTCGCGGCGCGGCCGGCGAGGGACTTACTCGATGCCGCCGAACCGCGAAAGAACCTCTTCCCGCTGTTGAAGGACGCCCGAAAGCCGGAGACGTACGCCCACGTCGTCGAACCGGTCGACGTCCTGATTCAGGACGTGGCCACGCGCGGACAGGCGAAGGTGGCGCTCGCGAATCGACGGTTCCTCGACGACGACGGCCGACTCCTGTTGGCCGTGAAGGCCCGAAGTGAGGACGTGGCTCGGGACCCCGATGCGGTGTTCGAGGAGACGCTGACGGCGCTGAAAGACGGCTACGAGATACTTGAGACGCGGTCGCTGGAGCCGTTCCACGACGACCACCTCGCGGTCGTCGCCCGACCGGAGTAACGACAACCGTCGGGCGCAATCACTATGCGCTCGGTGATTCTTCGTTCGATAATGAGCCATCGTACCTTCGAGGGGTTGACTGTCGGCGAAACCATCGACTGCGGGACACGGTCGGTGAGCCGCGAGGAAATCGTCGCCTTCGCCGAGGAGTACGACCCGCTCGGCATCCACACCGACGAAGCGGCCGCCGCCGACTCGCCGTTCGGCGACATCATCGCAAGCGGCATCCACACCTTCGCGCTGACCCAGCGACCGGTCGTCGAGCACTTCTACGGCGATTCGGACCTCGTCGCCGCCGGCCACATCGAGGAGATGCGACTGCCGGCGCCGCTCCGACCCGGCGACACGATGGCCGTCACGCTCGAAATCGCGGACAAGCGACGCTCGAAGCGCAACGAACAACGCGGCATCGTCACGACCAACCGGGAGGCGACCGTCGACGGCGAGGTGGTGTTCGCGCTCGTGAATCGGACGATTTGGACGCGATGAGTCCGTCGATTCGGCGACTGGGCCGGGGACGGCTGTGCGGTCCGGTCACAGCAGGTCAAATGGTATTTAATCCGCCCCGGCCAAGGTGTCGTCGATGGAACTGGGCTCGCGGGATGCCTTCGACCGGATGGGAACGCTCGGCATCGAAGAGGAGTTCTTCGTCGTCGACGAGACCGGGCGCCCCACCGCCGGCACGGACGAACTCGTCTACGAGTCCGACCCACCGGAGATACTGGACGGGCGACTCGACCACGAACTGTTCAAATGTGTCATCGAAACCCAGACGCCGACCATCGGGTCGCTGTCGGCCGCCCGTGATGCCCTCGCCAACGTTCGGGAGGCGGTAGTCGACCACGCCGAGGGTCAGGGGTTCGGCATCGCGGCGGCGGGCCTCCACCCGGCGGCGAAGTGGCGCGAACTCGAACACGCAGAGAAGCCACGGTATCGCGCACAACTCGACCGGATTCAGTACCCACAGCACCGAAACACGACGGCCGGACTCCACGTCCACGTCGGCGTCGACGACGCCGACAAGGCCGTCTGGGTCGCAAACGAGATGCGCTGGTATCTCCCGATTATGCTCGCGCTTTCGGCGAACTCGCCGTTCTGGAATGGGTTCGACACCGGGTTGGCCTCGGCTCGCGCGAAGATTTTCGAAGCGCTTCCCAACACCGGGATGCCCACCACCTTCGAGGACTTCGAGGCGTTCCAGTCCTTCGAGCGGATGATGGTCGAAAACGGGTCGATAAACGACCGTGGCGAACTGTGGTACGACGTGCGCCCTCACTCCGAACACGGCACCGTCGAGGTGCGGACGCCGGACGGCCAGGCCGACCCCGAGCGGGTGTTGGCGTTCGTCGAGTACACGAAGGCGCTCGTCGAGGACCTCGCCGCCCGCTACGAGGACGGTGAGAATGGACGCCGCCACCGCCGGGAACCGCTCGACGAGAACAAGTGGCGGGCTTTGCGCTACGGCCACGACGCCGAACTGCTCTCGAAGGACTTCTCGGAGGCTCTCCCGCTCGGCGAACTCGTCGACCGCGAGAGCAGTCGGCTCGGGGTGGATGGTATCCGCGAGATGTACGACGCCGAAAGCGGCGCCGAGCGCCAGCGACGACTCCACGACAGCGACGGTCTCGATGCCGTCTGTGCGGACCTGCTTCTCGAGTGACGTTCAGCATTGGATTTATATACGGGTATTCCTTGTGTCCGATTGATTACGACGCATGTCTACTGACGACAGTTCCAAGGAGGGGGAATCCGAGATTGGGGAGAGCGAAGAGGGCGTCCGGGAGAAACTCGAACAGGAGGCCGAACGGGCAGCCGAACAGTTCGATGAGGGCATCGTCGACCTGTTGGCGTGGGTGCTCGACACCGAAACCCGGGCGCGAATCTACGTGTATCTCCGACAGAACCCCGGCAGCACGAGCGAAGAGGTCGCCGAGGGCACTGGGCTGTATCCGAGTACCGTCCGGGAAGCACTCGCCGCACTCCATGAAGAGGAGAAACTCGACCGGAGCAAGCGGGAGTCCAGCGGCGCGGGCAACAACCCCTACGAGTACACGGCGATGGCGCCGAGCGACCTCGTCGGCACCATCGTCGATGACCTCCAAGAGGAGTTGAACACCGTGTTCAACCTCGATTCACACCTCGGTATCGGCAACCGAGAGAGCGTCGACCCCGTCGACATCACCGTCGAAGACGGGTCCGAGAACTCCGACGACACCGAGTCGGCGGACGGGGCCGACGATACGGACGACTGACCACCCCGTTTTCGCATCGAAGCCACTAAACCCGGTCCCTGCGTTGCCGTCGTCATGAACGTCGTTTTGGGTGGGACCTTCGACCCGATTCACGACGGCCATCGGGCGCTGTTCGAACGAGCGTTCGAACTCGGTGACGTGACCGTCGGCCTCACCAGCGACGAGCTCGCACCCCGGACGCGTAGCGTCGACCGTTACGTCCGCTCCTTCGAGGAGCGTCGGGCGGACCTCGAAGCCGAACTATCGAACTTCGCCGAGGAGTACGACCGCGAGTTCCACATCCGGACGCTCGAAGAGCCGACCGGCGTCGCGACCGAACCCGGCTTCGACGTGCTCATCGTCTCCCCGGAGACCGAAGACGGCGGCCACGCCGTCAACGAGGTCCGGCGAGAGAAGGGTCTCGACGAACTCGACATCGAAGTCGTCGACCACGTCTACGCCGAAGACGGAGCGGTCATCTCCTCGACGCGAGTGGTCTCCGGAGAAATCGACGAACACGGCAACCTCACGCCGGATTCCGACGGCCGCCCGCCCGCTCGAGAGTAACTACCACTTCGGTGGTTCCAGTCCCGCCTCGGCCATCAACTCCTTCCAACGTTTCTGGACGGTCAACCGCGAAACACCGGCGGCGTCGGCCACGTCCGATTGGGAGCGACGCTCACCTGCGATGAGCGCGCCCGCGTACAGACTCGCCGCGACGGTCGCCCGCTTCGAGCGGTCAGCCTCCGGCACCGTCGACAGAAAGAGGTCCGTCGCACGCGAGCGGGCCGCCGTGCCGAGGTCCAGCCGTTCGGCGGCGTCGTCGATGGCGGCCAGCCACTCTTCGTTTTCGACGTGGTCCCGCGCCCGGTACATGTGACCAGTTCCGGCACGCAGGCATATAAACGGTTGCCGCTCTAACCGAAGCCATGCGTCTGGAGGACATCTACGTCACGGAGGCCGGAGGCGAACCGATGCAGTCCCGACAGCGCATCGACGCCGTCGCGGGAGGACTGGACAACGACCGCTACTGCACCGGCCGCGGCCACTACTCGCCGTTCGACGTCTGTGAGGTGACGTTCGTACAGGCCGAAGCGCTCGAAGAAATCGAACGGACCACGGGCATCGACCTCTCGGACGGTCAACACCGCCGCAATCTCGTCGTCCGGGGCGGCGATGTCCACGACCTATTGAACAGCCGGTTCCGACTCGGAGAGGCGACCTTCGAAGGGACGCGCCCCCGACCGCCCTGTCGCTATATCGAACAGTTGAACGACGAAGATGGGCTGATGCGCGCACTTGGTGAGGGTCGCGGTGGTATCTGTGCGCGGGTCGACGAGCCGGGCGAAATCGCCGTCGGCGACAAAATCGAGGGCATCGAGGAGATGGGCAACTTCGAGGGGATGGTTGCGAGCATCCGGGACCGTGTCGGGCGGTAGCGACAGGTATTTTTGGGTGACGGCGGTACGGAAGCGTGCGCGCGGGTTGCCGAGCCAGGCCAAAGGCGCAGCGCTTAGGACGCTGTCCCGTAGGGGTCCGCCGGTTCAAATCCGGTCCCGCGCATGAGCGAAGAGCAGGGCCGATTTGAACCCTGGAAACCGAGCGTAGCGAGGTTTCATCCGGTTCAAATCCGGTCCCGCGCATAGCGAGGTGCGAACGGAGTGAGCACCTCGAGAACTCGAACGGCGAGCGAAGCGAGCCGTGAGAGCACTGAACGAACGTGAGGAAGAGCAGAGCTGGATTTATCGACTGACTGTATCACGAGCTACGACTGAAGAAAGACAACGAGATGGCTCTCAGATACCCAGCGTCGCCCGAATCATGTCTCGGGTTCCGGGGCCGAGTCCGACCGCGAGGATGGCGATGAGGAGCAGGTAGGCATACCGGGGGCTTTCCTCGAAGATTTCCCGGTCGAACACCCAGACGACGGCGACCGCGGCGAAGACTTTGATGAGGAGGAACGGCCAGACGGTGCCGATGGCGTCGGTGAGCCACTCGGGTTGAATGATACCGGTGTAGCGGTCGACAGCGGCATTGACGACGTGTTTCGAGCCGTACTCGACGGGGAGACCGAGTTCCTCGTGCCAATCGAGGCTCAACACGTTGGCGATGCCGTCGACGGAGTGCCCCCAGACGACGAGTGGCCCCATCGCTCCGGTGCCGGCGTTGATTCGCGGTGCGTATCGCTCCGAGAGCACCCAAAACGCCGCCGCGATGAGCGTCGCGCCGACGAGAACGATGACGGCGACGGCGGGGTAGAAGCCGACGATGTCGGAGGTCGCGGAGACGTACAGAAGGACGGCGAGGGTGGCCGCGAGTGCGACTGCGCCGACGCCACCGAGTACGGTTTCGAACTCGTCGATGACGCCTCGCTTCGACAGCGAGATGGTACCGACGAGGGCGGCGAGCGTGATGCCGAACATCGTGAAGTAGATGAACGGACTGATAATGAGGCCGACAGTAGGAAACGGGATAAGCATCCCGACGCCCTCCCGGACGAACGTGGCGTTGACGTCCTCTACGACCCGAAGTGCGCCGCCGAACAGCATGAACGGGAACAGCGCGAAGTAGAACCGCTTGGACATTCGAATGTCGAGTCGGCGGAGCAACAGCAGCACACCCACGAGCATGAACACGAGGACGATAGCGTAACTCACCGTCGAAACGGTGGTGTAGCCTGGGGTGGCGACGATGCCGTCGGCGCCGGCACAAGCGGTTTGTCCGTACAGCCGTTCGGTCACGCCGCCGTCACGGACGGCACACGTCGCGCCGTGGGCGTCCGCGTCGACCGGGCCCCAGAAGTACCGCCACAGGAACCCGTCGTAGACGCGTTGGGGAAACGCCAGCGAGCCAACGACGAGGGCGGCGATGCCGCCGAGGAACGTCGCCAGCCACGCGCGTTCGAGGTCGAGTCCGTCGGACAACTCCATGCCCGAATGCCCGGCTTGTGGTGTTTTCACCCTTCCGGTCGCTGGCGAGGGTCGTACACGGCCGGGGTTATCGAACGCTCTCTGCTTCTCGGGCCGCCGCCAGCACCGCGTCGTGGGCTTGGCCGTTGGAGGCGACCAGTCCACGGCTGTCGTGGCGCCACGGGTCACCGTCGATGTCGGTGACGACGCCGCCTGCGGCTTCGACCAGTCCGACGCCGACGAGGCTATCCCACGGGCTCACGCGGACGTTCGTAATCACGCCGTCGACGGCACCGGCCGCACACAGCGCGAGTTCGAGTTGGGCCGAGCCGAACCGGCGCATGTCGCCGAACCGTTCGACGATGCCCGCACAGGCGGCAGCGTACTCCTCGCGGCGGTCGAACTCCCACCACACCGTCGGCACGACGACGAACTCCTCGGGGTCGGTTCGGTCGCTGACCGACAGTTCCTCGCCGTTTCGGTGTGCAGTTCCCGAATCGAGCAGGTAGGTATCCTCCAGCGCGGGACAGACGGTCGCCCCCGCGTGTGGTTCGCCGTCGACCGTCGCCGCGACGCTCGTCGCCCACGTCCGTATCCCCCGAACGAAGTTGTTCGTCCCGTCGATTGGGTCGACGACCCACGCCGAACCCCTGTCGGGAACGGCACCGAGTTCTTCGTCCTCTTCGCCGACGATGGGGTCGTCGGCGTAGTGGTCCCGAATCGTCGAGACGACCTGCGCCTGAGCGTCGTGGTCGGCTTGGGTCACCACGTCCGTCTTCTGTCCCTTCGTCTCGACGGCGATGCCTTCCCGGAACGACCCCGAGGCCACCGCCGCGCCCGCCTCGGCCGCCCGCAAGGCACAGTCCGCACGCTCGCTCATACCGGAACTCCGAAAGCGGCGCGGAAAGCGCCACCGATTTGCCGACCCAATTCGCTGTATCCGATATGAACACCCTCGCAAAGCGCATCCACAACATCACGCCCCGTGACGTTCGACTGACGTTCGAAGACGACGCGACGGTCGTCTTGAAGATGCGCTCGGCGGAGTTCTTCCAAGAGGCGTTTCAGGCCGAGGGCGTCGATAGCGAGGGAACGACCTACCGGCTAGTCACCGACGGCGAGGACGACCCCCTCGTCGCCGGCCGCGAGACAGACGACGGGTGGGCCTCGGTCGGCGAAGTCGCCGCCGTCGAAGCGGCCGAAGACTGACCCTCGAGTTTATGTACCGAAACGCGGCCACCTTGCCGCGATGCGCTCGATACTTGCGCTGTTGGTGGTCGCACTGCTTTCGATGACGCTCGTTTCCGGGTCGGCGGTCGCCGCCGACGGTGGTGATACCGCCGTCGTCGACCAGGTCGGCGAGGAGTACGCACTGATTTTCGTCGAAGAGGGCGGCCAACAGGAGGGCCGACTCGTCGAGACGACCGACCTGCCCGAAGAGGGTCGCCACGAAAACGCCGTCCTTCGGCGCGTCGACGGCGAGTGGACCTACGACGCCGCCGAGACCGAGCGGCGATACGAGGCCGCCCAGAACCGCTTCGACGAACTGTCCGAGGACCTGTAGCCGCGGCTATGTGGGCGGTTTCGTGAGGAATCTTGCGAGGGAAGGCCGCTCCAGGAGCGGTCTTCCGCATGTTGCGTCTCGCGGCACGAGGCCGCTCGACTTCCCGAGGCGCGTGGCGCCTCGCCATGCGAGGGAAGGGATTTGAACCCTCGGACCTCTACAGGAGCGGATCTTGAGTCCGCCGCCGTTTCCGGGCTTGGCTACCCTCGCACGCAACCGTTTCTGAGAGAGGCGTCGGGTAAAGCGTTGCGTCTTTCGGTCGAACCGCGCGACCGAAGTACCCGGAGCCGCAAGGTCCGGTATGGCCACCGCTCCACACCTCGTCGAGGAAGACGGCGAACTGAAACTCGACGTCTCGGTCGGACAGTCCGGCCGCCGGCAGTTCGCGCTGTCGGATCGCGCGATGACGATGCTCGTCGACGACCTCGGCTACGGCAACCGCGACGTCGTTCCGTGGGTCACGACGAAGACGCTGGCCCTCGGCGGCGGCGCGTACCTCTACGACGAGAAGACCGACGCCCGGGAGTTGGCGTGGTCGATAACCGGTGCCGATGGCGGCAAACGCGCCTCGGAGGCGGAACTCCAGCGACTTGCGGAGTACCTCACGAGCGTCGAAATCGACCAACACGCCGTCGAGACCGTCGAAGAACACGTCCGCGAGAGCCCGTTGTCGACGGTCATGTCGCCCGAAGACATCCGAAGCAAACGCGAGCGAATGAACGACCTGCGCGGCATCGCGAAGGACCTGTAGGTTCCGACGATGGACGACCACACCCGTGATTCGAGCGTCGACCCGCCGGCCGGCAATCCGACGGGCTGGCGCTCCGACGGGCGGTGGGAACACGCCACGCTCCGCCGGGCGACCGAACACGGCGTCCGCCTGTACAACTCGACGGCGTTCCACGAGTCACACGACTGTTTCGAGGCGGAGTGGTACAACTACGGTCGCGGCACCACCGAGAGCAAGTTCCTTCACGGGATGGTCCAAGTCGCCGCCGGCGCCTACAAGCACTTCGACTTCGAGGACGACGACGGGATGCGCTCGCTGTTTCGGACGGCACTGCAGTACTTTCAGGGCGTGCCGAACGATTTCTACGGCGTCGACGTGCTTGACGTTCGGACGCGGTTGACGAACGCGCTTGGAGACCCGACCGTACTGGAGGGGTGGCAGATACGCTTCGACGAGACGTTCCCCGAGGCACGCGAAGCGGATTTCCGCTACGCCGAACGCGTCGACTGACGGCGGCGCAAGCCGTTTGTGGCCCGCCACCGAATCGCCGGTATGCGCGACCTCGACGAAACCGACAGGCGATTGCTTCGATTGCTACTCGACGACGGGCGACGACCGTACAGCGACTTGGCCGAGGAGGTGGGGCTGTCGGCGCCGGCCGTGAGCGACCGCATCGACCGACTTCGGGAGTTGGGAATCGTCGAGCGTTTTACCGTCGACATCGACCGGTCCCGACTCAGCGATGGGGTTCGTGTCGCCGTGACGCTCGATGTGACGCCCGGCGAAACGACGACGGCCCGGGAGGCGCTCGGCTCCGTCGACGGCGTCGAACACGTCTTTGCGACCGCCGATAGCCGACTGTTCGTCGTCGCGTCGGTTCCCGACGGCGACGTAGAGCGCCACCTCGCGGCGGCGTTCGACACCGGCGCAATCGAGGCGGTGTCGGCGTCACCGCTCGTGGCCGCCGACTGGCACCCAGCGTTGGGCGAGGCGACGCTCGGCATGGAGTGTGCCGAGTGCGGCAACACCGTGACCAGCGAGGGCGTCACCACGACGCTCGACGGCGAACGCTACGAGTTCTGCTGTGGCTCCTGTGAAGCGCGGTTCGTCGAGCGCTACGAGGAACTGAAAGAAGGGGCTTAGGCCGACGCCTCGTATCCGGCATCGTCGACGGCCGCGACCAGCGCGTCGGTGTCAGCCTCGCCCTCGACGACGACGGTCCCGGACTCGTGGTCGGCTTCGACGCCGGTGACGCCCGCGACGCCACGAATCGCTTCCTCGACGTTCGCTTCGCACCCATCACACGCCATGTCGTCGACGTTCAGTGTCGTTTGCATATTCACTCGTATGGGACCCACGTTATTGCCGTTTTCTCTTTTATAACTCAAACAGATCCGATTTTTGAGTTTGGTTTCGAAGGTTTGCGGCGTTGTAGTGGTCGGTGTTCAAGGGACAAACCGCATCAACGAGGGGCCCGTATGTATCTCCATGACCAGACGAGAACGCATCGGCGTTGGCGGGATGCACTGTGCGACGTGTTCGGAAACCATCGCCGATGCAGTCGAAGCACTCGATGGAGTCGTTGCGGCGTCGGCGAACTACGCGACCGACGATACAACCGTCGAGTACGACCCCGAAGAAGTGTCGCTGTCGGCCATCTACGAGGCCATCGAGGATGCGGGCTACGACCCCACCATCGAACGCCGAACGGTCGAAGTCGTCGGCATGCACTGTACGAACTGCTCGGAGACCGTCGAGAACGCACTCGACGGGGTTCCGGGGGTCGTCCGTGCGGACGTGAACTACGCGACCGACGAGGCAACCATCGAGTACAACCCCGAATCGTTCTCGCTGGACGCCGTCTACGAGGCCATCGAGGATGCGGGCTACGAACCCGTCCGGGCCGACGACGAAGGGTCGACGGATGAAGACGGCGAGTCGCCCGCCGAGCGAGAACTCCGGAAACAGCGCCGCCTCGTGGTCGGCGGGGCCGTTCTCACCGCGCCGTTCATCTACCTGATGGCGACGATGGTAACGCCGCTTCCGCGGCCGGAATCGCTGTTCGGCGTCGACTTCGGGATTGTCGAGTTCGCTATCGCGACGGCGCTGATGGCGACGCTGGGCCGTGAATTCCTCGTCGGCGCCTACAAAGCCACCCGCAATCGTACCGCGAACATGGACACACTGGTCGCCGTCGGCACCAGTTCGGGGTACCTGTTCAGCACGGCCGTTCTCGTCTTCGAACTCCCCGCCGGCCTGTACTTCGAAGCGGTCGCGTTCATCCTCTGGTTCATCACCGTCGGCAACTGGCTGGAGGCCCGCTCGAAAGCCCAGGCTTCCGATGCCCTCAAAGAGCTGTTGCAGATGGAAGCCGAGGAGGCGACGGTCATTCGCGATGGAAAGGAGGTCACCGTCCCGCTGTCCGAGGTCGAGGTCGGCGACCGGATGAAGGTCCGTCCGGGTGAGCGGATCCCGACCGACGGCGTCGTCCGTGACGGCCAATCGGCCGTCGACGAATCGATGCTCACCGGCGAGTCCGTCCCTGTCGAGAAATCGCCCGGAGACGAGGTCGTCGGGTCGACGGTCAACGAAAACGGCGTCCTCGTCGTCGAGGCGACGAAAGTGGGTTCGGACACCGCCATCCAACAAATCGTCCGTCGGGTGAAGGAAGCCCAGTCGCGACAGCCCGACATCCAGCGGGTGGCGGACACCGTCAGCGCCTACTTCGTCCCCGCGGTGTTGGCTAATGCCGTCCTCTGGGCGACGCTGTGGTATCTGTTCCCCGGACAACTGTACGGACTCGTCGAACTGCTCCCGTTCGGGCAGGTCGGCGGTGGCCCGGTCGTGGGCGGCGTCCCGCTGTTCGAGTTCTCGATGATTGTGTTCGCTTCGGCGGTGCTCATCGCCTGTCCCTGTGCGCTGGGGCTTGCGACCCCCGCGGCGACGATGGTCGGTTCGACCATTTCCGCGAAGAACGGCGTCCTGTTCAAGGGCGGCGACGTGCTCGAACAGGTCCGGGAGGTCGACGCGGTCGTCTTCGACAAGACCGGCACGCTCACCGAGGGCGAGATGTCTCTGACCGACGTCGTCGCCGTTGAGGGAGTCGACGCCACCCGAACCGACGGTGGCGCGATGCTGGAACCCGAAATCGACGAGTCGTTCGTCCTCGAAGTCGCCGCCAGCGCCGAATCCGGGTCGGAACACCCACTCGGAGAGGCCATCGTCGACGGCGCCGAGGAACGGGACATCGACCTCCAGTCGGTCGAGTCCTTCGAGAACGTCCCCGGGAAGGGCGTCCGAGCGACCACGGAGTACGGCGAGGTGCTGGTCGGCAACCGGGCGCTACTCGCCGAATCGGGCATCGACACCGACCCCGCCGACGAGGCGATGGAACGGCTCGAACGCGAGGGCAAGACGGCGATGTTGGTGGCCGTCGGCGGGTCAGTCGTCGGCGTCGTCGCCACCGCCGACACCGTTCGCCCGACCGCCAAGGAGACGGTCGCGGCGCTGACCGAACGCGACTACGACGTGTACATGATTACCGGTGACAACGAGCGGACGGCCCGTGCCGTCGCCGAGGAGGTCGGTATCCTCGCCGAGAACGTCCACGCGGGCGTCCTCCCCGAGGAGAAGGCCGACGAAATCGAGGCCATCCAGTCGGACGGCATCCGGGCGATGATGGTCGGTGACGGCGTCAACGACGCCCCCGCGCTGACGACCGCCCACATCGGCGTCGCCATCGGGTCGGGAACCGACGTGGCGATGGAGGCCGCAGACGTGACACTAATGCGGTCGGACCCCGCCGACGTGCTGAAGGCCATCCGGGTTTCGCAGGCTACCATCTCGAAGGTGTGGCAGAACCTGTTTTGGGCGCTCGGCTACAACGCGGCGCTCATTCCGGTTGCCTCGCTCGGCCTGCTGAACCCGGCGCTTGCGGGCGCGGCGATGGCCGCCTCCAGCGTCTCGGTGATGTCCAACAGCCTCGCGTTCGCCCGATACACGCCCGACCACGACTACGTCCCGCTGCCGTTGCGGCCCCTCGCGGCGCTCCGACGGTAAGTCGGCGCCGGGTCGGACTACAGCCCTTTTGTCGTCGGCCATCGGAGACGTGGTATGGACGTGTTCGTCAACGCCGCGGTCAGCGCCGACGGCAAACTCTCCTCTCGGCGACGCGAGCAAATCGCCATCAGCGGCGAGGCCGATTTCGCACGCGTCGACCGCCTGCGGGCGGAAGCCGATGCCGTGATGGTCGGCGTCGGAACCGTGTTGGCCGATGACCCTTCCTTGGTCCGCTACGACGAGAGCCACCGCAGAGATGTTCGGGGCGCCGATTCCGACCCGCCTGTTCGCGTCGTCGCGGATTCCCGATGCCGAACGGCCGCTGATGCTGCCGTACTCGATGGCGACCGCGAGACGTACGTGTTGACGAGCGAGGCGGCGCCGACCGACCGACGTGACCGTCTCGAAGCCGCGGGCGCCACCCTCGTCGTCGCGGGGACGGAGCGGGTCGACCTTCCGCGAGCGTTCGACGCTCTCGAAGCCGAGGGCATCGAGCGCCTCATGGTCGAAGGCGGCGGTGAACTCATCTTCTCGCTGTTCGAGGCCGGCCTCGTCGACGAGTGTTCGGTGTACGTCGGGAACCTCGTTATCGGCGGCCGTGAGGCGCCGACGCTGGCCGACGGCGAGGGGTTCGTCGACGACTTCCCTGAGTTGGAACTCGAAGAAGTGGAACGAGTCGACGACGGCGTCGTCCTCCACTGGACGGTGCCGTAGTCTACGCGAGAAGTACAGTTAGCCGCTTAGTGCTGGTGGCCGGTCAACTCGGCGTAGGAGGCGCCGAAGCGGTCCTCGAAGAGGTCCATCGTCTGTTCTTCGATGGCCTCGTACTCCTCGGTGTCGCCGCCCTCGGCGTGGTGGACGGTCGCGTGGATGCGCTGGGCACAGGAAAACAGCGCGAGGTCGCCGACGATTTCGGCGTTGGACTCGTCGTTTTCGCGCATCAAATCCAGCATCTCGGTGGGAAGGGTCACTTCGTCGTCGCCGTCGGGGCCGTCGATGTGTAGGGTAACGGTTTCGTCTGCCATAGGTGACTTACCGCGTGCCCACAAAAGGAATTTCCGGTCGGATGCGTCGCTGCTGCCAGCGCGGTCGCGTCAGTCGTCGGCCGCCGCGGCGTCAGCCGTCTTCTCGGCGCGCTCCAGTTCTTCGAGATACTCGTCGGCGTCGATGGCGGCCTTACATCCCATCCCACCGGCCGTGATGGCCTGCTGGTAGTGATAGTCGACCACGTCGCCGGCGCCGAAGATGCCGGAAACGTCCGTCTTCGTCTGCCCGCCGCCGGAACCGCCGACGGTCTGGATGTAGCCGGTGTCGTCCATCTCGACGCCGGTGTCTTCGAGGTAGTCGGTGTTCGGCGTGTGGCCGATGGCCATGAACACGGCGCCGACGGGGAGGTCGAACTCCTCGGTGTCGGGGTCGTCGAGTTTCTCCTTCGGGTACCCCTCGGGGTTGCGCGCGAGGCGGACGCTTTCGATGCCCTCCTCGGCGGTGCCCTCGATTTCGAGGAGTTCGGTGTTGGTCATCACCTCGACGGCACCCTCGTCTTCGAGTTCGCGGATGCGATCGGTCCAGTAGTCTTCCGCTCGGAACTCCTCGCGGCGGTGGGCGATGTAGACGGTGTCGGCGAACTTCGTGAGGAAGGCGGCCTCCTCGCAGGCGGCGTCGCCGCCCCCGACGACGAGCATGTCCTCGCCGCGGAAGAACGCGCCGTCACAGGTGGCACAGGTGGAGACGCCGTAGCCCATCAACTCGTCTTCGCCGGGGACGCCGAGAGTGCGCGCGGAGGCGCCGGAGGCGGCGATGAAGGCGTCGGCAGTGTAGACGGTGCCGTCGCGCATTTCGATGCGGTGGGGTTGGCCGGGCTCTACGTCGACGATGACGCCGTGGTCGATTTCGGTGCCGAACTGCTCGGCCTGCTCTTTCATGTTGTTGACGAGGTCCGGTCCACCGATGCCGTCGGGGAAGCCGGGGTAGTTCGCCACGTCGGTCGTCAGGGTGAGTTGACCGCCGGGTTCGGGCCCCTCCAACACGAGCGGGTCGTTGTTCGAGCGTGCGGCGTAAATCGCCGCCGTGAGTCCTGCGATACCGGAGCCAGCGATGACGAGTCGACGGTGTTCGGCGTCCTCGGTCATGCCAGAACGTTGCCTTCCGTGGGGTATGTAAGTTGTGCTGTGGGGTGTCGACCGCACACGTCCCGCCGTCGCCCGCTTGTTAAACTGGCGTCGTATGCAGGGGGAAGCGGTTTGTATGTGTGCATCTATCATGGGGTATGACTCAGATACGAGACACCGGTCGTGAGATGCGTATCGACCCCGACTCCTTCGCCGGCGGCTACTTCCGGAACGCCGTCTACCGACACTGGGACCCCTACGAGGACATCGCCGAAGAGTTGCTCCAGCAGGACCGGCGGCGACTCGTCGACTCCGATATGGACTTCGAGCAGTTCGAGGCGTTCCGCGCAAGCGTCGCGAAGTTCGGCGCCGGGGAGGAGGCAGTCACGGAGGACCTCGCGCCGCTGATGCTCACGCTTTCGGACATCAACGACCAGATGTTCGTCTCCAGCCAGATTTACGAGGAGGCCAAACACACCCAGTTCTTCGACCGCTACTGGCGGACCGTCATCGACCCAGTCGCCGAGGCCAAGGGGTGGGAAGTCACCCCGCCAACCGACCAGCGGTACTTCCCCGAGGAGTACGTCGAGTTGTTCGACCGTACCGAGGAAGCGATGCACCGACTGCTGGAGGAGGATACTCCCGAAAACCGGGCGAAGGCGTTCTGTCACTACCACCTCGTCGTCGAGTCCGTACTGGCTCAGACCGGCTACTACGGCTTCCAGGCGACGTTCAGCGACGCCGGCCCAGACGACTGGGGCGAGGAGGCCGACACCGAAGACATCTACCTCGACGGCCTCATCGAGGGCATCACGCGCATCCGTTCCGATGAGGGCCGCCACGTCGGCTTCGGGATGCACAAGGTTCAGCACCTCATCGCCGAGGAGGGCGTCGACCCCGACATCGTCCAGGGGATTCTCACGGACCTCCTGCCGCTCGTCGCCGGCACCGTCCAGACGGAGTTCGACACCGGCGCCGACCCCGCACCGCTCATCGAGTACGCCCAAGAGAAACTCTCGAAGCGCATCGAAATCATCACCGACGCCGACGCCGAATTGCCACCCGTCGAGGAACTCGTGAAAATCGAAGGCGCCGACGACCCGGCACCTGCCGACGACTGAGCGCCGCCCAAGACGCCCACCGGTCGTAACTTATTGGACCGCTCGCGTCGAACCCCGGGTATGACCACGTTCGACGCGGGCGACGTGACGCTGCACAAGGTCCGCGACTACGTCTGGGAGATTCCACCCGAGGGCGGCATGCGCGTTCCGGCGCGGGTGCTGGCCAGCGAGGAACTCCTCGAAGAGATTTCGGAGGACAAGACCCTCGAACAACTGAAGAACACGACGCATCTCCCGGGCGTCCAAAAGTACGCCCTCTGTATGCCCGACGGCCACCAGGGGTACGGCTTCCCGGTGGGTGGGGTCGCCGCCATCGACGCCGAAGACGGCTGTATATCTCCCGGAGCGGTCGGCTACGACATCAACTGCGGCGTCCGAATGGTGAAGACGAACCTCACCTACGACGACCTCGAAGGCAACGAGGAGGAACTCGTCGACGCGCTGTTCGAGGCGGTTCCCTCCGGACTCGGCGGCGGTGGCGTCGTCGAGGGCGATTCCGGCACCGTCGAAGCCGTCCTCGAACGCGGAATGGACTGGGCCCACGAGGAGGGGTATGCCACGGCCGACGACCTCGCCCACTGCGAAGACGAGGGCGTCCGCCACGATGCCGACGCCGCCGCGGTCTCGAAGAAAGCCAAGGACCGCGGGCGCAACCAACTCGGCTCGCTGGGGTCGGGGAATCACTTCCTCGAAGTCCAGCGCGTCACCGACATCTTCGACGAGGAGATAGCCGACGCCTACGGGCTCGAAGAGGACCAAATCGTCGTCCTCATTCACTGTGGTTCCCGGGGGCTAGGCCATCAGGTATGCAACGACTACCTCCGAGACATCGAACAGGCCCACAGCGGCCTGCTGTCACAGTTGCCCGACAAGGAGCTCGCGGCGGCACCCGCCGGGTCCCAACTCGCAGAGGACTACTACGACGCGATGTGTGCGGCCATCAACTTCGCGTGGGTGAACCGCCAACTCATCACCCACCAGACCCGGGAGGTGTTTGCCGACGTGTTCGGCCGCCCGTGGGAGGAGTTGGACATGGAGTTGCTGTACGACGTTTCCCACAACATCGCCAAGAAGGAAGTCCACGAAATCGAGGGCGAGGACCGTGAGTTGTTTGTCCACCGCAAGGGCGCAACCCGGGCGTTCCCGGCGGGCCGGAGCGAGGTGCCGAAGGCCTACCGCGACGTGGGACAGCCGGTCATCATTCCCGGCAGCATGGGTGCTGGGTCGTACGTCCTCTGTGGCGGGTCGGAGTCGATGGGTCTCTCCTTCGGCTCGACGGCCCACGGCGCCGGTCGCCTGATGAGTCGGACGCAGGCGAAAAGCGAGTTCTGGGGCGGCGACGTACAGGACGACCTCCGCGACCAGCAAGTGTACGTTAAAGCCCAGAGCGGCGCGACAATCGCCGAGGAGGCACCGGGCGTGTACAAGGACGTAGACGAGGTGGTTCGCGTCAGCGACGAACTCGGCATCGGTGACAAGGTCGCCCGCGTCTACCCGGTCTGCAACATCAAGGGCTGATGTCGGCCGTCGAACTCTCGTTCGGCGACGGAACCGTGTCGGTCGACTTTCCGGAGTGTTCGGTGACCGTCGCCGAACCGGCCGGTGGAAAGGCGGTCGAGGTCCGACTGGCCGCGGAGGCGGCGCTCGCCGACCCCCTCGGCCCCGACCTTACGACGCTCGTCGACCCCGACGACACCGTCGCCATCGTCGTCACCGACATCACCCGTGCGACCCCAGACGGCGTCCTCGTCGACATCCTGCTGTCGGAACTCGAACGCGCCGGCGTCTACCGCGAGCAGGTGACCGTCGTCGTCGGATTGGGCCTCCACCGGCCGATGACCGACGACGAACTCACGGAGATGCTCGGTGAGCACGCCGACCTCGCGGTCAACCACGACCCAGACGATACCGTCGAGGTGGGGTCGGTCGACGGAACGCCCGTCGAACTCAACCGCACCGTCGCCCGCGCCGACCGCGTGCTCGCGACGGGGATGGTCGAACCCCACCAGTACGCCGGCTTCTCGGGCGGCGGGAAGACGGTCGCCATCGGTGCCGGCGGCGAATCGCTCATCGGCTACACCCACGGCCCCGATATGCTCTCCGAGGACGGCGTCCGCCTCGGAAGCATCGACGGCAACCCCTTCAGAGACGCCATCGACGCCGCCGGTGAGGCCTGCGGCGTCGAGTTCTGTCTCAACGTCACCCACGGCCCACCGGGGATTCTCGACGTTGCGGCGGGCGAGCCGAAACGCGTCGTGCGGTCGCTGGCCGACAGCGCAAAGACGGCCCTATCGGTGAGCGTCGACGGCGAGTACGACGCCGTCGTCGGCGGCGTCGGCGCGCCGAAGGACGCCAACCTCTATCAGACGACACGGGCGGCGACGTACATCCTGTTGGGCGCGAACAACCCACTCCGCGACGACGGGCGGGTCGTCCTCCCCGCCCTCCTTCAGGAGGGTGCCGGCGAAGGGCGCGGCGAACAACGCTTCTACGAGTGGCTCTCGGGAGCCGAAAGCGCCGAGGAACTGTACGAGACGATGCGAGGCGGGTACGAGGCCGGCGCCCAGCGGGCCTTCGTCGTCGCTCGTGCGCTTCGTGACCACGACGTGTACATCACGAACAGCGAATCACCGGACATCGTCGAGGAGTGTCTGATGTCCGCCTGCGACTCCGTCGACGAGGCCATCGAACCGGAAAGCGACGTGCTGGTGGTTCCGGACGCGCTGAACACGCTTCTCGTGTAACCCTCAATCGTCAGTCCCGACGGTGACTCCGTCGCCGCCGTCGCCGATTTCGGCCATCACGCGGTCGTGGAACTCCTGGAGGACGGCGGATTCGTCCTCGGCGAGCACCACGTCGCTGGCCATCAACGTCGCCAGCCCGAACGCCCGTGGTGTCGGTGAGTCGACCGTCTGGACGCAGACATCGATGTCGCCGGAGGCCACCCCGGCGACGAACGTCTCGACGGCGTCCACGTCGAGTTTGTCCGCCAGTATCTCGCGATAGGTCTCTTCCATCACGGCGAAATCCTCCTTTTCGCGGGCGAAGCCGATGAGCATCTCACTGGAAACCTGCTGTTGGCTCGCCGACTTTTCGTAGCCCTTGTAGCGCTTCAGAATCATCAGCGCCCGTGTGGCGTTGATGCGGAAGTACCGCTTCAGGAGGTCGGTTCCGTCCAGTGCGGCCCGCAAGTCGCCACGCACCTCCCACGGTTCGATGTCGGCGATGATACCGTCGATGTCGACCTTGCGATTGAGCGGCATCGACAACGTGAAGCCGTGGTCGGCGACGGCGACTTTCACGTTGGCGTTGGCCTGCTGGGCACACCGGTAGGCCAGCAGTCGCGAGAGTCCGTCGTTGAACCGCCGGCCGTAGTTGGCGTGGACGTGGTAGTTCCGGCGGTAGGCCTCGCGGTCGAGTTCGATTTCGACGGCGAGTCGTCGGTCCGTCGAGACGCTCTCGACGCCGGCGTAGCGAACTTGCGCGTCGAACATCCGCGTTATCGCCCGGACGGTACTTTCGTCCAGCGGGAACTCCCGGAGCCACCGGCGGACCTCGGGCGGCCCGCCGGATTCGAGGCGGTCGCACAACTCTCGCTGGAAGGTCAATACCTCTCGGCCGAGGTCGTAAGACAGCGGCAGGCGCTCGGAGTACCACGATGGAACCGTCGCCCGGGCGCTCGTCGGGTCGACGTACACCTTCGACCCCCGTCGGTAACTGTACTCGTAGTTCTGTCCGCCCAACACGAACACGTCGCCGGATTCGAGCGTATCGAGATACGACTCGTCCAACTGTCCGACCCACTCCTCGCTCGACCGGGTGAACACGTCACAATCGAAGGAGTCCGGAATCGTGCCGATGTTCGTCATGTAGATGACGCGGGCGAGACGCCCGCGTTTGCCGACGAGCGGCGTCCCGGGGTCGAACGCCTCGTAGTGGTGTTCGCCGCCGGGTGGGTCGTTCTCGTCGCGCCACACCTTCGCGTAGACGTTCTTGTCCTCCATCCCCTCGTAGTCGGCCGTGAGATACCGGAACAGCGACTCGATGTCGTCCTCGTCGTAGTTCCGAAACGGGAAGGCAGACTGGAGCGTCGACAGCAGTTCGGATTCCGGAAGCGGCCCGTTGATGGCCATTCCGTAGACCTGTTGGACGGCCACGTCGTGTGCGTTCTCGGGGACGAACACGCGGTCGACGAATCCCTCTTCGGCCTTCTTCAACATCACGGCACACTCGATGAGTTCGTCGCGGTCCAAGGCGAACACCCGACCCTTGACCGTCTCGCCCAACTGGTGGCCGGCCCGTCCGACCCGCTGGAGCAGCGAGGCGACGGATTTCGGGGACCCGACCTGTACCACGAGGTCGATGTGCGGCATGTCGATGCCCAACTCCAGTGAGGTCGAGGTCGTCACCACGTCGAGCGTCCCCGATTTCAGCCCCGCCTCGATTTCCTGCCGCCGGTCCTTCGACAGCGAGCCGTGGTGACAACCGGAGTTCGACTCGTCGTAGTCGCCACGTTCCCGGAGGTTGTTGAGAACGCGTTCGGCGCCCGACCGCGTGTTCGTGAACACTAAAGTGTTCGTGTGGTCTGCGACGAGTTCGTCTAGTTCCCGGTAGAACCGCTCCGTCACCACGCCGTGTGGCGTGTTGATGAGGTCGTCCGTCGGACAGCGAAGCTCCATGTCGAACTCGCGAACGAACCGCGCGTCGACGATTTGGCAGTCGCGAGCGTGCCACGTCCCGTCATCGTCGGGGTCGCCACCGACCAGAAAATCGGCCATCGCATCGAGCGGTTCGACCGTCGCCGAACAGCCGATGCGTGTCGGCGAGGTCTCACACAGGCGTTCGAGTCGCTCCAGCGACACCGAGAGGTGTGTCCCGCGTTTGTTGTCCGCGAGGGAGTGAATCTCGTCGACGACGACGTACTCGACGGTTTCGAGTTTCTGCTTGAACTTCGGGCTGTTGAGGAGGATTGCGAGCGTCTCCGGCGTCGTGTTGAGAATGTGCGGCGTCTCCTCAAGCATCGCCTGTCGGTCGCTATCGGAGGTGTCGCCGTGCCGAATCGCGTGCCGCAACTCGACGGACTCCCCACGTGCGTCGAGCTTCTCGGTGATACCGTCCAGCGGCTCCGCGAGATTGCGGTGGATGTCGTTGGCCAGTGATTTCAGCGGCGAGACGTACAGACAGTAGACGCTGTTGTCGAGACCGTCGTCGGTCCGCGCACGCTCGAAGAGGTCGTCGATGATGGCGGTGAAGGAGGCGAGGGTCTTGCCCGACCCCGTCGGTGCCGCGACCAGACAGTTCCGACCCTCGTCGATGAGCGGGACGGCCTCCTTCTGCGGTGGGGTGAAGAACCCGCCGTTGTCGGGGACGAACGCGCCGAACTGCTCGACCCACCACTCCCGGACGGCGGGGTCGAGGCGGGCGAACGCGTCGGCATCGTCTATCTCGACCGACGCCGCGTCGATCCCGTGGTGGTCGAGTGCCTCCCGGGCGACGGCCTCGGCTTCCTCCGACGGGCCACCCTCCATCGACGCCGGCTACGTCTCCGAGCGGCAAGTGGGTTCCGACACCGGAGTGAAAGTGAACCGACCGCAGGGCACTTGCCCCTCGCCGCCGAGGCGTCGGTATGCGCGTGACCTTCCTCGGAACCGGCGCCGCGATGCCGACCGGCGAGCGGTTCCAGACCGGCCTGTTGCTGGAAGACCCGGACGGCGAGGCCGACCCGCTTCTCGTCGACTGCGGCAGCGGCGCCCTTCACGGCCTCGCCCGCACCGACGTAGGCTACGCCGATATCGGAACCGTCCTGCTGACCCACCACCACCTCGACCACGTCTCCGACCTCATGCCGCTGTTGAAGGCCCGCTGGCTGGCCGGCGAAACCGACCTCGAAATCGTCGGTCCCGAGGGGACCCAAGCCCTCGTCGAGGACCTGCTGACGGCTCACGACTACATGGAGGACCGCTTCGAACTCACGTTCCGAGAGGTCGAACCGGGGACGTTCTCTGTGGCTGGCTACGACATCGAGGCTGTCGAGACGATTCACTCGATGTACTGTCTCGCCTATCGCTTCGAGAGTGCCGGTGCGACGTTCACGTTCTCGGCGGACACCGAAGCCTGCGATGCCGTCTCGGAGCTGGCCGAGGGGTCGGCCATCCTCGCTCACGATTGCTCGTTTCCCGACGACATCGACGTTGACAACCACCCAACGCCGTCCCAACTGGGCGAGAGCCTCGCCGGGCGTGACGTTGGACGGGTGTATCTGACGCACCTCTATCCCCACACGGACGGCCACCACGACGAGATGCTGGAGTCGGTTCGTGAGCGCTTCGACGGCGACGTGCGGATGGCACGGGACGGTCTCACCGTCTCGGTCGAGCGAACGTGATATTTGAATACGACACCGCTTTTTCCCGGCTATTTATCTATTCTGACCGATAACGGACGGTATGACTACGGCGGGAGACACTGTCTCGTTTGACTCACTGCCGGCACCGACGGTAGTCTTCGACAGCGACGGGTGCATCACCCGCTGTAACGCCGCCGCCGCGACGCTGTTCGACGCCGCCCCCGACTCACTCGTTGGCCGAGAGTTCGCCGAGTTGTTCGCTCCCGACGCTCGGGAAGGAGTCAGAGCACATCTCGCGGCCGCCCTCACCGGTGAAGCGCCGCGGCGAGGGGAGTCGTTCCGCGTTCTCGACACCGAGCGATACGTCGACATCGAGTGGCTCCCTCACGACGGCGACAGGGCTTGGGGACAGGTCGCGCTGTACGACGTTACCAACCACTTCAGAACCCAGCGTGACCTCCGGCGACTCCACGAGATATCGTCGGACGGCAGCCGAGAGTTGGACGAAAAAATCGAGGCGATGCTTGCGGTCGGCCTTGAGCGGTTCGACCTCGAAATCGCCTTCCTCTCGATGATAGACGACACCTTCGAAGTCGTCGCCGCCCTCGGCGACCACGACCGTCTCACCGGGGGTGCGACCGCGCCGTTGGCCACCACCTACTGCCGGCGAACCCTCGACACCGAGGGCGCGATGGTGGTCGAAGACGCCCTCGAAGAGGGGTGGGAAGACGACATCGCTTACCGGACGTTCGGTCTCGGCTGTTACATCGGCTCGAAGGTGTACGTCGACGACTCCACCTACGGCACCCTGTGTTTCGCCGACACCGACCCCCGCGAAGGGAACTTCACCGAGACGGACCGGGCCATCGTCGACCTGCTGGCTCGCTGGGCGGGCTACGAAATCGAACGGAAGCAACGGGAACTGCGACTCCGACGGCAGAACGAGCGACTCGAGGAGTTCACGTCGACCGTGAGCCACGACCTACGGAACCCCCTGACCGTCGCGAGCGGGAACCTCGAACTGCTGGCCGAGGACCTCGACGACGAGCGTATCGACACCGCTTTGGAGGCGCTGGAACGCCAGGAGAGGCTCATCGACAACATGCTCGAAACCGCACGACAGGGCGAACTCGTGACCGATGCGGAACGGGTCGACCTCGAGTCGGTCGTCGACGACGCGTGGCGGTCCGTCCGAACCGACGGTGCGGTGCTGTCAATCGACTCGCTGCCGACGCTTCAGGCCGACGAGACCCGACTACAGACGCTCCTTGAGAACCTCTTTCGAAATGCCGTCGAGCACGGCCCGACGTGCCCTGACTCGCACACTCGTCAGGACAGCGTGGAACACGGTTCCACGGACAGTCGGATAGGGTCCGACGACGCCGAACTCACCATCGAGGTCGGGCCCCTCGAGAAAGGGTTCTACGTCGAGGACGACGGTGTCGGAATCCCTGCCGAAACCCGGGAAGCAGTGTTTCAGGAGGGATACACCACAAGCGAAAGTGGGACGGGTCTCGGCCTCGCCATCGTCGAGCGAATCGTCCGGGCTCACGGCTGGGAAATCGAAGTGATGGAGAGTGCCGACGGCGGCGCACGGTTCGAAATCCGGCTTCAGACCCAGTTTTAATCGAGACGATAGCGCAACAGCGCGGCGACGCCACCGAGATTCGAGAGTTGCTTGCCGGGGTCGAACTCGTGAGAGAAGACGGTCACGTCACCGCCCTGCCGCTCGACGGTTTCGACGAGTTCGTTGGCGTCGACGTCCCACTCGCCCTCGCCGGCCCGTTCCTCACGGAGACGCTCGTCGAGCAACAGGAGGGTCTCGACGGCGCCGTAGTCTGCGGCCTTCATCACTTCGTCGATACCGTAGGCTGCTTTCGCGCCCTCCCCAATCTGTGTCATCAACTCGTCGATTAGTTCAGCCTCCTTGGAGATTCGGGTCTCCGTCTGGACGCGGTCGACGGCGCCGCGTTTCAGCACTTCGTGGACGCCACGGTCACCGACGGATGCGGTGTCGACGGTCTGTATCTTCTCCGTGACTTCCGGGGCCTCGTCTTCGATGTATTCGAGGGCGTCCTGTTTCGTGAAGCCGGGGCCCGCGAGGATGATGGCGGAAACGTCCATCCGCTTGAGCACCTCGGTCAACTCCGCGAACAGTTCGTCGCGGCCGCGGGCGTACTCGCCTTTTCCCGTCGTTCCGGTAATCGAGGCCCGCTCGTCGACGCCGTACTGGGCGACGGTGTGGACGTGGGCTTCTCCCTCCTCGACGGTCGCGATTGCGACCTCCGGGTTCTCGGCGGCCTCGACGGCCTCCTGAAGCCGTTCGAGTTGGTCGACCTGCCAGACCTTCTCGATTGTCAACTCGTCGTGTTCCTCGATGTTGAGCGTGTGGTGGAAGCCGAGTTGGTCCTCTCGGGAACACTCGATTATCTCCCCGCCGACCCGGAGGCGGTTTGCGAACTTCGCGAACTCCACGTCCGACACCTCGATTTTCACCCACATCGGTTCGCGTTGGCCGCCGGTGTCGCGGGTCTTGTCGTCGTCCCGCTGGATGCGACGCGTCGTGTCGCCGTCGACGTGGTCGCCCGGTTCCAAGACGTAGGTGAGATGCCAGAGGTCGTCGAGGCTCTCGGGGACCACCGAAATCCGCTCGCGGCCGCCCTCCGTGCGTGTCCGGTCGGCGATGCGCATACCGACTCCTCCGGGCGGGGCCCCTAAGTGCGTACTGTTCGACCGTGGCTTCGTCTCAGCGTCGTGTCTTCGATTCCTCCCACTCGCCGTCGATGTGCCTGATGGCGGCGGTGACCTCGCCAGCACCGTCCGGCGATTCCTCGTCGGGCGTGGTGCCGACCGGTTCCCACCCGAGGGCGGCGCCGACGCCCTGTCCGTAACAGTAGCGGACGGCGACCGCAGCGAAGAAATGCAGGAAGAACCCGACGAGAACCGCCCTGAGTGGGTAGGCGACCGGAATCAAAAGCGCCTGAATCACCACCGAAACGACCCACGCGACGGCGTAGTCTTCGGTGAGGGAGCCACCGAGAACCGTCCGGAGGTCGAACGCCGCGGCGAAGCGGTCGGTGTAAGCGAAGTTGGCGACAGCCACGGGAAGGGCGTACAGCGCGCCGATGAGATACAACAGTGCGAACAGCGCAAGCAGTCCCGTCACCGAGAGCGCAGCGTTCGAAAGCGCCGCTGGAAGCCCAACTCGGGCGAACAGCGTCGGCAACTCGACGCCTGTCGTCCGGGCGACGACGAGCGGACCGAGGACGACGACGCCCGGAAGCAGATAGAGGGCGGCGATGGCGACCGCTCGGATACCGTCGACGAACAGTCGGTCGACGTCGCCGAAACGTGGTGGCGTCGGATAGGTACGCCCAGCGGTCGTCCGAACCACGCGGACGTAGTAACCGCGGACGAGGAGCCACGGCAGCACGGCGACGAGGCCGACCGGCGCATATTCGATACCGATTCCCGCGATTGCGATTGGGATGCCGACGAAGAGCAACAGCGCGCCGCCGACCAGAACCGACCGGCCACCTATCGGCGGTCTGGTCGGGTAGTCCAGCGCATCGCGGAACATACCTGAAAGACGCACGGACCGGCTTTATATCTCGGGAAAGCGGTGGGTTCTCAGTCGACAGTCAGTTATCGACCATCCGACTGCCACCGTTCGGGCAGAACTCCTGAACCCGGTCTGCACTGGCGATTTTGCGGACGAAACTCGTATCCTCGAACCGTTCTCGGAACGTCCGGTAGATGCGCTTGGCGATGTCGTTTTGGGCGTACTGCCCGGGTTCGAGACGGACCGAGGTTTCGACGCGGGACTCGATGGCCGCCGGCGGACCGCCGACGACGCGCGTGTCGGGTTCGCATTTGATGCCGATTGAGACGCCGACGGGCACGTCCCGGTGGTAAGTTCGGTCACCGCGGATGACGAAACTGCCTTTCTCGATGTACTCACCGCTCTCGGGAGTCTTCGACACCTGGTCGGGGTCGACCTCGTAGGCGTCGCCCTCGAACTTGCCGTCCTTCCACACCGACGAGTAGGAGACGGCGAACTGCGCCGCCTCCTCCTTGCTCGATTCGGGGATGTCGACCTCACGGGCGGCCTCGTCCGGTTCGGTCGCCTTCAGCACCGTGACGGGCGCGCCGTGGGCCTGTGCGTGGAAGAACCGGTCGGAGGGCTCCATGTACTTCTTGACCAACTCCTCGTTTTGGTCGGCGTTGCGCCCGCCCAACACGAGAAAGCCGTCGCTGGTCCGGAACCACCGGAACCGCTCGTACCACTTCTCGTCGTAGCGAACGGGTACCGACCCCATCGAGAGGTAGTCGCGTTCGAACTGCTCACCGTCGTCGTCCTCGTCGTCGTCCGACTCGTCGGCTTCCTCCCACTGTTCGCGGCGCTGTTTGACGGCTTCGAGGTCCTCGCGGGTGTCCTCGATGGCCGCCTGTGCGCCCTCCTTCTTTCCGCGGATTCGCTTTGCCTCGGTGTACAGTCGGTCGGCGTTCTTCTCGACGCCCATCGAGGGGTCGACCTCGATGTCGGTGCCGTCGAGTTCGATGGTGACGGTGCCTTCGGCTTCGTTGATGCCGACGACGGCCTCGGCTTCGTCGATGCCGCGTTCGGCCCCCTCCGCGAACGTCTCCTCGATGTCCGCCCACGGGACGCCTTCTTCGCGGGCCGCCCGAATCGTAGAACAGATGTCGTCGACGAGGTCGTAGTTGCCGTACAGCAGTTCCGCCTTCTGCTGTTCGGCCTCCGCTTGGGCCTCGAAGTCCTCGATTGCGCCTTCCTGCTGTTCGATGATGCGTTCGTATTTGGCTATCTCGCCTTCGAAGTCCGGCCGGTCGCTACCCGGTTCTTCGTGGACTTCCTCGTCTTCCAGTTCCAGCCGGCGGAAGTACTCGTCGATGGCGCCGTTGAAACTGTCAAAGGCCGTCGCGACGTATCCCTCGGCCTCGTGTTCTTCGAGCGGTAGCGGCGTCGCGTCGACGACCTCTCCCTCGTCGTTCTCGTACAGTCGCGGCTCGGTTCGACCCTCCAGTATCGGCTCCCGGAGGCGTTCGAGTGCGCCGAACAGCGCTTCGTACTGCTCCTCGTCCGACTCTTCGATTGCGAGCGTTTTCTCGACGCCGGCGCGGGTACACAGCTCCTCGGCGTACAGTCCACCGAAGTTCAACTGGGTCGCGAGCGTCCGGACGAGGTCGGTGTCGGATTCCGCCATTCGGGCGGCGAAGGTGTCGTAATCACAGTCCAGCGGACTGAATCGCTCGTCGGGGTAGCCGTACTGCGATCCGGGCGCGACGGTTCGAGAGCGTAGGCGAACGGTGTCGAGACAGTCGATGACCTCGTGGTCCTCGTTGAGGACGGCGACGTTGCCCTCGCCGAACAGTTCGGCTACTATCAGCGTCGTCTGGTCCTCGCGCTCGAAGCGGAACGTGAGGATGCGGTCGAAGCCGTACTGCTCGACGCCCTCGAAGTTCGCCCCGGCGATACGGTTGCGCATCATCATCGCGAAGTTGGGCGGTCGTCCCGGCGCGTCGGGGACGTGTTCGGGCGCGGCGACGTGGGCGCGTTTGGGGTCGCCCACCTCGACGATGAGTTCGATGCGGCCGCGGTCGTAGTCTCGCATCTTCAACCGCACGAGGTCGTCGCCGTAGAGGTAGGCTTTGTCGACGACGGCACCGGTGTAGCCGCGCAACTCGCCGACCAACGCGGCGAGGTCGACGCTCGTCATCGCCCGCTTTCTGTCCATACTCCCGTCTCCATCGGCGCGGAGAAATGCCTGACGGGTTGGGTCGCCCAGCGTGGTCCACAACCCATTAACCGCCGGTGGCCCGACGGCGAGTATGGACAGCCGTTTCACTGCCCTCGTCGCCGTCGCCGTCGGCGTTTCCGTCGCCGCCCTCGGCGCAGTCCGGTATCTCTCGGCCGGAGCGCCGCCGCCGTTCGACCCCTTCGCGACGGGCGCCTTCGTCGTCGTAACCGGAGTGTTGTTGACTGCTGCGGGTGGACTCGCTCTTTCGAAGGGACTCGACCACCTCGCGCTGCGGGCGGCGACGGCCATCGGTGCGGTGACGTTACTTTTAGCCGCGTTCTCGCCGGGTTCGCTGCGATTCGGCGGCGTGTTCTGGCTCGCGTTGGTCGCCTGCGCCCTCGTGGGGGCCGGCGCCTACCGAACCGTCGTCGCCTCGCGCGCGAAGTGACTACGTGGACGCTGAGATTTAGGTTCCCCACAGTCGTAGCCGGTGTATGTCCATCGAAATCCTCCCCGGCGTCTACGACATCACCTGCGCTCGGACCGAATCCGGCCGAATACGGGCGTTCTGCTTCGAGGACGGAACGCTCGTCGACTGCGGGCTTCCGAACACGGCCGATACGCTGCTGGACGGCATCGCCCAGACGGGAATCGACGTGGAACGCCTCGTCATCACCCACGCCGACGCCGACCACGTCGGCGGCTTCGACGCCGTCGTTCGTGACCTCTGGGTCGAAACCTACGTCCCGGAAGGTGCGGAACTGGACACCGAGTTTGACCCCGACCACCGTTACGGCGACGGCGACGAAATCGGCCCCTTCGAGGCCGTCCACGTCCCCGGACACCGCGACCACCAACACGCCCTCGTCGACGAGGACCGCGGCGTCGCGGTGCTGGCCGATGCCCTCTCGGGGGCCGACCAACGTGGCCTCCCGGAGGGGTACTTCCACCTGCCGCCGGAGACGTTCACCGACGACCTTGGCGAGGCCGAGCGGTCCCTAAAGCGACTGCTCGACTACGAGTTCGACGCCGGACTCGTCTACCACGGGTCGTCAGTTCGGTCGGGCGCGAGCGAAAAGCTAGCAGCGTACGTCTATCGGTGAGCCGGGACATCACCCCGAGATGTCTGACGGTTTTTCATAGTATTTCATATCAGTTCTCCCGAAAACCGCTCCGAAAGGCCCTCAGCGACCTGTTTTGCGGTTGTCTTTCATGGTCAGAATAATACACAACGTTGATAATCCGATGCGTTCGTTGTAACCGACATGCTTCCGTCACCACGCCGTGTCTCCGAACTCGCGGGAACGGTCTGTGGGATCGGCGGACTGCTGGTCCTCGGAATCGTCTTCGGTGTCGAACTCGTGACCATCACCATCGAGTCCCTCTCGGTCACCTTCGACTTCTTCGGTGGGGCGGTCTCGGTGTTCATCGCCACCGCAATCATGGTCACTGGCGGCGCCTTCGTCGTCCGTGACGTGTGGCGCGACCCCGACACCGACGAGAAAGTCCTCTCGGGACCGGACGTGTGTGCCATCGTGCCGGCGTACAACGACGCCGAAATCGTCGGTGTCAGCGTCGAGAGCCTCCTCGACAGCGAGTACGACACCCTGTCGGTCGCCGTCGTCACAGAGCCGGACGACCCCCGGACGCGGGCGAAGGCCCGCGAACTCGCAGAGGAACACGAGTCGGTCACCTGCCTCGTCAACGGCAATCCCGGGTCGAAGGCCGGCGCCATCAACTACGCTGTCGAGTGGAGCGACGCAGACTACTTCACCGTCTTCGACGCCGACGAGCGCGTCTCTCCGGAGTTCGTCCCGCTGGCGATGACGGAACTCCTCGGCGACGCCGACGTGTTTCAGGGTCGACGCATCCCCCGTCCGAACGGCGTCGTCGAGACGCTGGCGTACTGCGAGCGCATCGCAGTCCAGACCGGCTACGCCCTGGGTGAGTTGGGCGGCTTCACCCACTGTCAGAGTTCCTCGACTGCGTTCACCCGCGAGGCGTTCGAAACCGTCGGCGGGTACGACGACAAACTCACCGAGGACATCGACTTCTCGCATAAGGTGTATCGGGCGGATTTGACCGTCCGACAGAACCGACGCTGCACCACGACGATGGAGGCCCCGCACACGATTCGGGACCTCTGGGGACAGCGGAAACGCTGGCGCATCGGCCACGTCGAAGTCGCCGATGCTCGCGCCCGTGAAGCCCTCGACGGGGACCTCGGACTCAGCGACGTTCTCTCTATCGGTCGGGCGGCCGGCAGTATGGTCGCCGGTGCGCTAATGCTCATCGTCGTCGCACAGATTCCCTTCCTCGTCGCCCAAGACGTCGAATCCGCCTTCTTCGTTCCGTACGGCCTCGTTTTGGCCGTCGTCGGCTCCGTCTGGCTCAAGGACGTCCTCGAGGGTCGCGTCGTTCGCCCGACGTTGGCCGTCTCTCTCGTCCCGCTCGTGTACCTCGGACACGGCGTGCTCACCGTCAAAGCGTTCCTCGAGTACTACCTGACGTGGGACGGGGAGTGGTATCAGGTGACGAAAACCGAGGCATGAGGGCATCTATGACGAACACTTCGTCCAGATGACGACCCCAGTTCGGAATCGAGCCACCGTCAGACCCACAGGGGCCTCGCCACGGGCCTTCGAGGACGACGAGGGAGCGTCGTGACCGGAAGCGATGGGGGGATGGCGTGGCCGATGGACCGCGGCACCACGCTGAAACTCCTCGTGGGGTTCGCGGTTGCTCTGGTTCTCGTCTACCTCCTCGGTGCCGTCATCGGCTGGGACCGAACCATCGAGCGGTTGCGAGCGGCCGACCTCTACTGGGTCGGGGTCGCCTGCGTGTCGACGCTTCTGTGTCTCCTCGCGTGGACGAAGACGTGGCAGGTCGTGTTGGGGGCCGCCGGTGTCAACGTCCCGTTTCGCAAACTCGTCGTGACGTTCTACGCGGCGACGTTCGCCAACTACATCACACCGATGGGACAGGCCGGAGGTGAACCCTTCATCGCGTACATCCTCTCGCGAGATACCGAGGCGAACTACGAGCAGAGCCTCGCGAGCGTCGTCACCGCCGACCTGTTGCGAATGTTGCCGTTCTTCAACGTCGGGTTGGTCGGTCTCGGCTACCTGTTGCTTCAGTCTCAACTCCCGGAAGGGACCGAACAGTTCGCGGCGCTACTGCTCGGCCTCGCTATCACCCTCCCGGTCGGTATCGTCCTTGCGTGGCGGTACCGAGACGCCGTCCAGCGTGCGGTCGTGAGGCTGTTCGCTCCACTCGCAACGCGCACCGACCGATTCACCGTCGAGGGAGTTCGAAAGCGCATCGACCGACTGTACGAGTCGATAGACCTCATCGCGGAGTCGCCGTGGGATTTGCTCGTCGCAGTCGCCTTCGCCTACGTCGGATGGGTGCTGTTCGCGCTGCCGCTGTACTTCTCGGGGCTGGCGCTTGGACTCGAGATATCGCTGTTGTTGGTGGCGTTTCTCGTCCCCGTGACGGTCATCGCGGGGTCGACACCGTTGCCGGGCGGATTGGCAGCCATCGAGGGCTCGCTCGTTGTGCTCCTCACGGCGCTGTTGGCGTTTACCGCCGACGAGGCGCTGGCCGTGACGACCGTCTATCGACTGACGAGCTACTGGTTCGTCGTCGGCGTCGGCGGCATCGCGACGTTTTGGGTGCTCGCTCGGGTGTAGGCGCCGGCGCCGTCACTCGACATTTGCGATGCGCTCGGCCACGTCGAGTCCGGTTTCGACCGCGCGGTGGACGCGGCCCTCGCCTACGGTCCAGTCGCCGGCGACGTACAGCCCGGCACCCTCGGCAACCCGAAGCACCTCGGCGTCCCCGCCGTCGTCAGGGAGCGCGTAGCGCCACCCCTGCCGGTCAGTCCATTCGGGGTCGGCCAGTCGGTCGTCCCCGAGGAGGTCCGCGACGAGACGGGCGGCGTCGGCCTTCACCTCCTCGCTCGGGTCGTCGTAGCGCTCGCTGGACCACGCCGGCGACATCTGTGCGACCAAAAGTGTCTGGCCGGCGGGGACGTGGCCGGGCTTCAGTTCCTCGCGTGCGAGCCACCCCACCTCGTGTTCCCGGTCGGTGTCGAGCAGCGCGTACCAGGGATGTTCGAGTTCGAAATCGTAGTTCAACACGACCGTGTATATAGTGCGGAACGGGACGGCATCGACGGCGTCCTGTAGTTCACCGAGTCGGGCGTCGTCCCACGAGGACGCCGCGAGGAGGTCGGCGGTCTGTGGTGCCGGCGGCGTGAGAAGTACCGCATCGAAGGCGCCGAGTTCCTCACCGTCGGTGTCGTTGAGTCGCCAGTTTGCGCCGTCGCGGTCGAGTCGCCCTACCCGTGTCTCGAAGCGTATTTCGGCGTCAGTCTCGGCGAACAGCCGCTTTGCGAGTTGTGTGATGCCGGCCTCGTAGGTCCATTTGTGTTCGTCTCGGTCCTCGCCGGGGCCGATGTCGCCGTCGGCGCCGAACGTCCAGACCGGCGCCTCGATGTCGGCCAATCCATCGGACGACAACGTTTCGGTGAGCAGTCGGTCCACGCGGTCGGAGCCTGATTTGACGTAGTTGGCGCCGTGGTCGTAGGTACAGCCGTGTTTCCGGCGGGTCGCGGCACGGCCACAGACGCCCCGGGACTTCTCGAAGACCGTCACGTCGTAGTCCGTCTCTCGGAGGCGGTAGGCGGCCGCCGCGCCCGACGCGCCGGCGCCGACGATAGCGAGGTTCATACTCCGGGTAGGGCCGACGCCCTCAAAAGCGCGCGCTCGCCCTACAACTCTGCCGCGAGTTCCCGAAGCCTGTCGCTCCCACCCGGCGAGACGGGCCGGCCGTGGCCGACGCAGGCGTGTTCGAACGACTCCCCTGCGACACGGCGGATGCTTTCGTCGATGCAGTCGGTGTCGTAGGAATCCAGCCACGGCGGGGCGACGAACCGACCGTCGGTCTCCCAGACGAGGTCGCCGAGCAATCCAGTGTTGAGGGCGTCGTTGAGGTACACGATGTGGCCGGGGTTGTGACCGGGCGTGTGAACCGCCCGAAACCCACCGATTCGGTCGCCGTCTTCGACGGTCCGGAGGTCGAGTTTTCCGAGCGAGTACAGTCGCCTGACGAGGCGGTGGAACGCTCCCTTGTGGTGGTTCCATGGTGGCGACCACCGACGGCGGACGAGGTCGGCGTCGGCCGCCCCGATGTAGACGGGGGCGTCGACGTCGAGTCGGGCCAGACCGCCCACGTGGTCGATGTCGTAGTGGGTCACCAAGATACGGTCGAGGTCGGCGGCCTCGTAGCCGGCGTCGCGGAGTTCGCCCTCGAGGGAGCGGCGCGGTATCGGCAACCCGGCGTCGACGAGCGTCACGTCGCCGTCGTCGACGAGGTAGGCGTTCGAGCCGACCGGCTCGGGCCAACTCACCGCGAGCAGGTACACGCCGTCGGCAACGGGTCGCGCCATATTCGGACGTTGGAGCGCCGGCGGTATCAACCCAGTGCGTCGGGCGCGGGGAGGGAAGGCGTCAGCGGGTCGGACAGTCAGGCTTCGGTGCCGCCACCGACGGCGTCGGGTTCCGGCGGGTCACTCGACCGAACGTCGCTCCAGGTGTGTCCGATGACGTAGTACGCCGAGACCACGAAGTAAAACGACACGAACACGCCGACGATGGAACCCAACACGGGAACAACGTTCAACACGCCGGCGATGACCCCGCCGATGAGAATCATCACGAAGGCGGTCAGCCAGCCGACGGCGTATCGTCGGTCGAAGAGGACCCCTTGGAGCGTGCTGAACTCGAACCCCGAACCGATGCGGCGCGTCTCGGTGTAGTTCGCCAGGGCGGCCGGCGTCACGTACGCGACGACGAGGTTGAGCGCGAACGCCACGAGGAGGCCGGCGGCGAGTGCCAGCCCCCCGAGTGCAGCCGTGTTCTCGCCACCCGCGACGCCGAGGGCGCCGACGCCGATGGCGAGAAACGCCACGATGGCCGGCAGCAGGCTGTACGCGAAGAGAATCACGAACGCCTTCGCGCCGTCGACTATCATCGCCTCGTGGTCGTCGAACACCGGCGGTTCGTCGTCACCCTCGGCGGTGCGGTCGATGACCCGAAGGATGTAGCCCAATGCGAGGAACCCCGGCACGAGGAGCCACGCGAACAGCAGACACAATCCACCAATGACGACCGTCTTGACGACATCGTCGCTCTCCCGTGGGTAGTTGAACGCGTCCTCTATCATCGGTCCTCACCCCCCGTTATCGCGAGCCGAGTTGACTCGCTACCGGTGGTTCTATGACGATACAACAGTGCTTCCGGACGTTCTGAGTACATGATTACACCGCATTGCGGTCGAATCGAATACGCTGTCCGGGTATATAGCTATTCGTAGCGTATCCTCCAATAAGCAGGGATTACACGGCGAAAGCGGCTCAGAGGCGCGTGGAGACGTACGGCCCGTCCTGATAGTAGTCCAACTTCTCGCGGTAGTACTCGCGGACGCCGATGCCGGAGATGACCGAGAGTTTGTCGTAGCCGGCATCCGCGGCCATGTGTTCGGCTTTCTCCAGCAGTCGGCGACCGTAGCCTTTGTGTTGGTGGTCGTCACCGGACTGTTGGCCGACGCCGACCTCGTTGCCGTAGACGTGCAGTTCTCGGATGAGGGCGGCGTTGTCGAGTTCGCGCCGAACCGGGTCGTTCGGGAACCGCAACCGGCAAAAGCCCACGAGCAGGTCCTTCTCGAAGTCCTCGAAAGAGACGAAGTGTTCCGTCCCGCCGGCGACCTCGTAGGTCAACACGTCCATCTCGACGTTTTCGGGGGCTTCGTCGTTCATGCCGACCTCTCGACAGCGGATGCAGTCACACTCCCAGCCGTGTTCCTCCATCCGTTTTCGGGCCAACTGCCGGAGGTTGGACTTCCAGACACCGGCGTCGATGAAGTCCGCGGGGATGTCGCGCTGGACGCGCTGGAGGCGGGTGTAGCGCGGAATCATCGACTTGATTTCGGCGACCAACTCGGCGGCTTCCTCGTTCGTGAGCGGGTCGTACTCCTCGTTGCGCCACATGTCGTAGGTGATGGTGTCGCGGACGACGAGCGTCGGGTAGATTTTCAGGTAGTCGGGCCGCCAGTCGGGGCTCTCGAACAACTCCCGGAAGTCCTCCAGACACATCTCTTTGGACATGCCGGGTTGGCCAGGCATCATATGGAAGCCGACCTTGAACGCCGAATCTCGGAGGCGACGGTTGGCGTCGAGGCTGGCCTGCACTCCGTGGCCGCGGTGCATCTCCCGGTTGACGCGCTCGTAGGTGGTCTGGACGCCGACTTCGACCTTCGTGCCGCCCAAATCCAGCATGCGGTCTATCTGTTCGGGGTCACACCAGTCGGGTTTGGTCTCGAAGGTGGTGCCGATGTTGCGTATCTCGCCGGTCTCGTTTTCGGCGATGATATCCTCTAGATACTGGAAATCGACTTCGGAGGGGTCCGGTTTGAACGACTCCTCCTCGCTCGGGTTCGGCTCGCTGTCGAGGTCGTAGTCGTTCATCGCTTCGAGTGCCCGCTTGACGAACCACTCCTGATAGTCGTGGGAGCGGGCGGTCATCGTCCCGCCCATCAGGATGAGTTCGACCTTGTCGACGGGGTGGCCGATGTTCCGGAGCTGGTGGAGCCGAAGCGTCACCTGTCCGTAGGGGTCGTAGTCGTTCTGGACGCCGCGGGCCGCGGCCGGTTCCTCGCCCGTGTAGCTCTGTGAGGAGGAGAACTCCGAGGCCGGCCCGCCGGGGCAGTACAGACACTTCCCGTGGGGGCAGGTGTGCGGGGAGGTCATGATGGCGACCGGCGAGACGCCGGATGCCGTGCGGACGGGCTTGCGCTGGAGAATCGGCTCTAGCTCATCGCGGCGCTCGTCGGGGGCGTAATCGAGCAACTCGGTGTTCTTCGGCACCTTCGGAGAAGAGTACTCTCGGCAGGCGTCCATCTTGGCGGTTTCGAGGTTCTCGCGGTCGATGTCGCCGGCGAGGATGTCAGCCACCAGCGACTCACAGACGCGCTCGAAGGCCTCCGTCTCCGCAGGGTCCGGTTCCGTGTCCGCGCTCATTCGTTGCCGGGACAACGGGGCGCGACGGTAAGTGGCTAGCGGTCCTCGCTGTCGACGGTTCGGACGGTGAAGACGGTCCCGTCGTGTTCGAGTCGCGTCTCCGGTCCCACGTCGACGGCTCTGACGGGGGCCTCCGAGAGGTACTGAAACACCAGCGGCGCCGACGCCGTGTTGATTCGAACCGAACGGACCTCCGACAGCAGCGGAATCGTATCCCGGAACATCGGTATCGCGCCGACGACCTCCGGAACCACGGGGACCGCGCTCTCCGGGTCGTCGTCGTCGACGCGCTCGAAGACGACCGTCCGTTCGGCGAGTGGACTCCGGACCAGCGTGGCTACGTCGCCGTCGATTCGCGGCGACCCGGCGGGTCGCACCTCGTAGTCGGTTCCGGATACCTCGAACAGCGCGCCGAGCCGAACGCTCTCGCCACCGATTTCCCCGTTATCGACGCGAACGTCCTCGATGCGAGCGTACAGCCCCGGCCCCAACACCGGGAGGCTGAACACGTTCGTGATGTTGTGACGGCGACGCCACACGCTGTTCGGGTCGACCGACGTGAGTCCACCGCGGTTGATGTGTGGCGCGAGGATTCGGACCCACCGCGAGCCGGTGTACTTCCGCAGGCCCCACCCCGACGAGACGTACAGCGCCGTATCACGGTCGTTCCGCAGCCGTATCTGTGCGCTACTCCGCTCGGCCGTGAACAGCTCTCTGTTCGGCTCTACGGCCATCCGTTCGTCGCCGGACAGTTGGTGGAACAACCGAACACCCTCGGGCGTCGGGGTGTCGGCGTCGAAGCGCGAGTCCGTCGGCGACAGCGGACCGTTGTCGCCGCCGGTGTCCTCCGGAACTCCTACGGGTGTCACTGTCGGCGTCGACTCCGACTCCCGGCCACCGCTACAGCCGGCGAGTCCCACCGCGAGAGCCGCGAGGACGGTCCGTCGGCGCATACCTCTCGTTGGGACGCCGGGGGTAAAACCCAACCGACGCTGTTGGTCGATTCGTATCGAACAGCAGAAACGAGACGGCCGCTCAGGCCGAGGCGGTGACGACCTGTTCGGCGAGTGCGTCGATGAGTTCGTCGAGGACGGCGTCACGCTCGCCGGCGAGGAACTCGAGTTTTGGCTGGCGTGCGCCGGGGTTGGCGACGCCGGCCTCCGGCGCTTCGAGTTGCAGCGAGGCGACGATGGCCTCCAAGTCCAGCGCCGCGTCGGAGCGGATGTGGAGTTCGTCGGTCGCCACACCGACGACGGCGTCGACGTCGAGGCGTCGGGCGAGTTCGTCCAACAGGAGTCGGGTCGGCGGGAAGTCGTAGGTGTGGGTGTAGGCGTCGGTGTCGAGGACGGCCACCGTCGCACCGTCGACGCTCCGTTCGTCGAGGTTCGCGGTCGCGGTCTCGAGTTCGTCTTCCAGTTTTCGGCCGAACTGCTCGGAGACCTGCTCTGCGAGACCGGTGCGCTTCTCGAACAGGAGGTCGACGATGAGTTCGCGCTTGTCCTCGTAGGACTGATAGAACGCCTCCAGCGCGATTGCCTCTCGGAGTTGCCGGGCGGTGTCGTCGTTGACACCGGCCTCGGCGGCCAACTCGACGTACGCCTCGGGCGTGTCGTCCCAGTAGCTGATAGCCGGCAGGTGAGTGAGGTCGTCGCGAACGTCGCCGTTGACGGCAGCGGCGACGTTGGCCGCGACGGTCGTCGCGGTCCGTTCGGCGACGGTGACGAGCGAGTCGATTTCGTCGACAACTTCGCTGTCGGCGGGTCGGCCGTCGAGGACGACCCGCGGGGCGCCGTAGATGTCGAGCAACTCGAGGCCGTCCGTGGAGGCGGCGGTCGAACCGGCGGCGGCGAAGACGAAAAGCGGGAGTTTCTCGTCGTGGCGCTCGCGGTCGCCGAGCATCCGGGTCACGTCCTTCGTCGCGTCGTTCATGTCGTAGACGCCGTCTTCGAGCGGTCGCCGGTCGAAGTAGTGGTAGACGGCGTCGGCGGTGGCGTGCTGTTCCTCGACGAGCGGGAGAATCGCTCGCTCGACGGCGGCGCCGGCGACGTAGCCGTCGGTCGTCGCGTCGTGGCGGACGACGACGGGTCGGGATTCCAGCACCGCACGGCGGATGGTCGTCGCCGCGTCGGTGATGTCCTCGGTGATGGCTTCGATGGCGTCGTCGTCGGCCAGCGACTCGACGGAGTCCGCACTGGCCTGGTCGTCGAGGGCGTCGTCCATCCGCTGTTCGACCTCCGCTTTGGCGTCGGCTTCCAGTTCGACGAGGGATTCGGTTTCGACCTGAATCTCGTCGCGTCGGAGTCGAACCTCGCCGTCGAGGCGGACGTAGTCGTCGGCCTCGATGTCGGGGTAGGCGCGAACGCCGGCCTCGACGAAGGCCGCACAGTCGACGACGCCGGTCTCATCGCGGAGTTCGAACACCGTGGGGCCGGACGTCTGTCGTGCAGAGACGACTTCGCCTTCGAGTCGGACCACGTCGCCGACGTGCTCTCGGAGCGTCTCCACCGGCACGCGGTCGATGTCGCCTTCGACCGGCTCCTCGGCGTCCGATTCGGCTTCGTCGGTGTCGCTCTCCTCGGTGACCGGTTCGTCTTCGGCTGCGATGTCTGCGAGTTCCTCGTCGCTCGGATTGCCGCCGGTCTGTTCGTCGGCTTTCGCCTCGGTCGGTTCCGCTTCGGCCGGCTCGTCCTCCGTCGCCTCCTCGGTGGCCGTCTCCGGTTCCCGTCCTGATTCCGGCTCGGCAGCGGACTCCTCGGTCGATGCGTCGGTGTCGCTCTCCTCGGATTCCGCTTCGTCGTCCTCGCCGTACTCGTCGGCGAGGTAGTCGCCGTCGGGCGAGTCGACGAGAACGCCGCGGAACTCTCGTTCGGACTGGCGGATGGACCATCCGAGGTCGATGTCTCCGTTGTCTCGGATGTTGTTCACCTGCACGAACACGTCGTCGCCGACCTCCCAGTCGAGGCTCTCGAGTCGGCGGTCGAGTTTGCTCCGGTGGAGCAGTCCGGTGACGTTGCCGATGTTGATGAACACGCCGAACTCGGCGTAGCCGTCGACGGTCCCCCGGTAGAAACGGCCTGGGGTCAGTTGGGAGGGCTGGTCGCCTCTGAACTCGAAGACGACGTCCTCCTGGTGGACATCGCAAATCGGCCCGTCGGAAGACGTGCCGCAAATGATACAGTCGGGCATTACTGTGAACGTACAGTCGGGGCTTAAAACGGTTGTCGGATTCTATCCGCTACCGCGGGTCCGGCGTGATGTCGATGCCGACGGCGGCTTCGAACGCCCCGATGCCGCCGAAGGCGAACCCAAAGACGAACAGGGCGGGCACGCTGGCGGCGAGGACTGCCCGCGGCATCGGCGTCTCGTGGACGACGCTGATTCCGACGACCAGCAGGATACAGCCGTACAGCGCGGCGAGGGCCTGTATCGCCGGGACCGGAATCGCCACGAACGCGCCGGGGGCCGCCGCGTAGGCGATAACCTGAACCGTCTCGCTGACGCCGCCGCGGTTCTTCGCGACGGGAATCAACGCCAGCGTTCCGACAGCGGCCGCGAGGTGCAACACCAGCGGTGCGACGAGAAAGCAGGCTGCAACGAGGACGACAGCCGCCGAGAGGTAGACGCTTCCCGTCGCCGCAGCGATGCGACCGTACCCCGACAGCGTCTCGGGGGCTACGAGGAGTCGACCGCCAACGTAGGCGATTGCGACGGCGAGGGCGAAGGTCAACCCCGGCGCTTGGTCGCCGGGTGCGACCCCGTTCTCGAAGAACCGTCTCGGTCGAAGTAGTACCTCTACCCACGCCCGCGCGAGTCCGCGCGGCCCGCGGGCACGCCCGCCGCTCGGGTTTTCGACCCACTGCGTCACGCATCGACGTTGGTGGGGTCGCTGTATGAGGGTTCCGGGACGGAACACGGCGCGTTATCACCGGGGTATTTAGTGAGTGGCGACCACACCCCGGCGTATGTCCGCCCTCCAACGACGACGCTTGCTCGCACTCCTCGGTTCGACCGCAGTGGTCACGGCTGCCGGCTGTATCGACGACTCCTCTCTGCCGACCGACGGAAACGGTGACGGTGGTAACGGCGGTAGCAACGCCGCCGGCGTGCTCCGAGACGGCGCCGTCGTCGACTACCCCGGGATGGTCGACGGCAACGCCTCGGTCTCCGGTGACGAACGCGAGATTACCTACAAGGACCCCGAAGCGACGTTCACGTTCCAGTACGCCTACGAGGGTGACACCGACGACCCCTCCCAACTCCGCGTGAGCAGGGACCTCTCCGGGGAGACGATGGCGGCGTTCATCGCCCCAGTCTACGACGCTGAAGCCGAGGCGTTCGAATATCACGTCTTCGCCAACGAGGCGTTTCTCGAATACGCCGACTGGTACTACGTCTCTGGGCCGTCGAACGACCCGACCGAAACCGGAAGAGCGTCGTTCGAACCCGTCGAAAACGGCGTCTCACGATTCATCATCGGGCCAATCGACGCGGGGACGGCCGGCCTCATCGACGCCCCGCCTGAGGAGGCTCAAAACGGGGGCGAGGAATTGACTGGCGTCATCCTCACGAACGGCTCCAGCGGTGGTACCTCATCCCCCGCCCCGAACGTGGCGTGGGACTTCGATTACGACAGCGCCGCCGAAGAAGTCACCATCACCCACGAGGGCGGTGACACCGTCCGAGGTGCCCAACTCGAAGTCGTGGTAACCACCGCCGACAAGACGACGACAAGTCCCTTCGAGGGAGAAGTGACAGCCGGCGATTCCGTTGCCGTCGACGCACCACCGAACGCCGTCGTCAGGGTCATCTGGGAGGCCGAAAGCGGCGACTCCGGTGCCGTCCTCGCCAGATGGGAGGGTCCCGAGGCCTGACTCAATCGTCGGCGCCGACGTTCTGTTCGGCCTCCATCGTCCGCGGGTCTGGCTCGATGTTGGCGTACTCGACCATCCGTCGGCCGAGAGTGTGGATGCGCTTTCGGGCGTCGTCGTCGGTCAGTACGCCGTCCTCGAAGGCGTTTTTGACGCGTGGAAGTGCGACCTGGTGGGGGACGACCCACGCGTTGACCGACCGGCCGACCGACCGCAGGTGGTCCAGCGTCGTCGTCGGGAACGACCCACCGGCGACACACAGCAAGCCGACGGTAGTCTCGTCGAACTCGTCGAAGCCGCAGTAATCGAGTGCGTTCTTCAGCGCCGAGGAGTAGGAGGCGTGATACACGGGTGTGCCGAGAATCACCGAGTCCGCAGCCGTCACGCGCTCTCTGAGCACTTCGGCATCACCAGCGCCGTCTTCGTCGGCGTCGTACACCGGGAGGTCGAACGTTCGAAGGTCGATACAGTCCGTCTCGACGCCGTCGAACTCGCCGGCAGCGTCAAGCGCCTCCTCGCATGCCAACCGCGTGTAACTGTCGTCGCGGAGGCTGCCCACGAGGGCGGCGACTCGTACATCGGTCATACCGCGCGTTGGCGTGGTGGGAATAAATGGGATGTGGTCACTTCTGCAGTCCTGCGACTGGCTCTTCGTCCTCGCCGTCGAGTTCGACCAATCCGTCGGCTTCGAGGTCCTCGAGCAGTCCACGGAGCCACTCACGGCCGTACTCACCGTCTGGCGAGTAGTCGACGCGGACGCGTGGCCCGAGTTCGTCGAGGGTGAGTTCATCGAACTCCCGGAGCGTCGCGACGACGCGACCCCGCATCTGCCGACGCGACCCCTCGAATTCGGGTTGTGTCGGTACGTCGGGTGCCGTGAAGTCGCCGCTCTCGTAGGCGTGACACCACGCTCGCCACGGACAGCCGGCCTCGTCGCAGTTCGGCTGCTTTTCGCAGGCGACGCCGCCCAACTCCATTATCGCGTTGTTCCAGACCCGCGACGCTCCGTCGGGCAGCAGTTCCGACGCCACGACAGCGAAGGCGTCGTCGTCATCGGGCACGTCGAAGGCCCGATACAGCACGCGCTTGACGTTCGTATCGACCACCGCGTCGCCGTTGTTGAACGCGAATGAGGCGACGGCGTTTGCGGTGTAGGGACCGACGCCCATCAACTCCTGTAGTCCCTCCGGTGTTTCTGGAAACTCGCCGCCGTGTTCTTCGAGGACTTCTGTTGCGGCCTCGTGAAGGTACTTCGCGCGGTTGTTGTACCCCAGCGAGTGGTCGGTCCAGAAGCCGACCACGTCGGCGCGGTCGGCGGCCGCCAGCGCCTCGACGGTGGGCCACTCCTCGAGGAAATCGGTCCACGCATCGACCACGCGGTCGAGTTGGGTCTGCTGGCTCATCACCTCGGAGACCAGAATCTCGTAGGGGTCCGCCGTCTGCCGCCAGGGGTACTCGCGGTGGTCGGCCTCGTACCACTCGATGAGCGCCGACTGCACCGCATCGGGGTCTTCGGGGAGGAACTCGGCGGCGTCGGTCATCACCCCTCGATTTCCCCGCCCGGCGTTTGTGTGTGACGGTTCCGGCGGTATCGGAGTCGAACGTTTTGCCGAACGAAACCCACTTCCCCGGCCCGGACCGACCGACCAGTATGGGATTGGACGACCTTTCGGAGGACATCGAAGCGACCTACGCCGAGTTGGGCGAGGAACTCACCGTCGAGTTGGACGCCGAGACGCGAAACGAACTCGCGATGTTGGCCAGCGCGTACGACCCCGACGACGTGGACGAACTCCTCCGGCGTGCGGTTCACACCCTGTTTCAGGGTGCTGTCGAGACCGGAAACCTCGATTTCCACCTCCGGAGCGGCTACGACGTGACCTACGACGAGTATCTCTCGGGGATGACGTTCGAGGAGATGACCGGCGGTGCCGGCGGCGTGAGCGAGCAGTACCCACCGCAGGACGACAACGCACGCCGATATCAGTTCTGAGATACGGGGTCAGGCGGCCGCTTCCGCAGCGTCCGACAGCAACCCGATTGCCATCGTGATTTCGCGTTCCCGAACGTCCAGCGGCGGCAGTAGCCGGAGCGTCTTGTAGCCACAGCCGAGCGTCAACAGGCCGCGTTTCATCGCCTCGTCCTGTACGTCGTCGCGGCGTTCTTTGGTGTCGAACTCGACGGCGAGCATCAGCCCCCGACCCCTGATGTCGATGGCTCCCGGAAGGGTCGCGTCGTCGAGTTCCGCGGTCGCCTGCTCGCCCCGAGTGACGGCGTTGTCGAGTAAGTTTTCCTCGTGAATCACGTCGATGGTGAGCGCGCCCTGCATGGAGTCGACGATGTCACCGGCCCCCCACGTCGAGGAGAGCCGTGACTCCTCCTCGGGAAAAATCGACTCGTTGGCGATGGTCGCACCGACGCGGGCGCCCTTCGCCGCACAGATGACGTCGGGTTCGATTGGGAAGCCGTCGGAGGCCCAGAAGTCGCCGGTACGTCCCATCCCGGATTGGATTTCGTCGGCGATGAGCAGGATGTCGTGGCGCTCACAGATGTCGGCGACCTCTCGCATGAACGCGTCGCTGGGGACGTGGTACCCGCCTTCGCCCTGTATCGGTTCGAGGATGAGATACGCGACCTCCTCGGCGTTGACGTACCCCGTCTCGGGGTCCAACATCCGCCGGAGTTTCGTGGTGTCGCCCGCGAAGAACCCACACTCACACGTCGCCGCCGTACAACTCCCGTCCCGACAGAACGGCACGTCGTGGACGGGGCCGATTTCGGGGAACTCACGGCGGTAGATCTCCTTCGAGCGGTTCAACGACAGCGTCCCCAGCGTCCGGCCGTGGAAGGCCCCCTCGAAGGTGATGGCGTATTTCCCGCCGGTCCGGTCGTAGCTGATTTTCAGGCCGTTTTCGACGGCTTCGGCGCCCGAGTTCGAGAGGAACACCGTATCGAAGCGTTCTGGGGAGGCATCGACCAACCGCTGCATCAACTCTGGCGGCCCCGGAAAATCCACGTCAGCGGGGTCACCGGCCGTCGAGTAAAAATCCTGTCCGGCTATCTTCACCGGGTCTATCATGTCGAAGGCGTCCATCCGTTCGAGCAGTTCGGGGTTGTTGTACCCCAGCGGCGCGGCGGCGACGTGGCCGGTGAAGTCCATGAGGACGTTGCCGTCGGCGTCCGTACAGAACGGTCCGATTGCGGGTTCGGTCACGTTCCAGACGAACTCGTAGACGTACGTACTCGGGGCGGCAAGCGACCGATGGAAATCGACCCGCTCTCGGGCGTTCGGTCCGGGTATCTCGTCGACCTGCGGCGAGGTCGTCTCGCGGTCCATACACGATATTGGTCGAGTCGCGTGTTAATAGTTCACACCGCCTGTTCAGGCGATGAAGACCAGTGCAGTCACGACGGCAGCGACGCCCAGCACCGCGGCGCTTCGGAGGAGAACGCTCCGAGCGAACGCCCGGTTCGGCGACATCGCGCTCAACCCCGCCTTGACGGCGATGCTGGCGGCCGTCGCCAGCAGAATGGCAATCGTCGCCTCCGGGGCAGTGACGCTCCCGTTGGAGTAGAGAACGACCGCGGAGGCGGTCGCGCCCGCACTGGAGACCAACCCGGCGAGCAGCGCGGCGACGTACAGTCCGCCGGTGCCGAACTGCGCTTCCGCGAAGCCGCCGCCCAACAGCACCGCGAGGAACAGGGCGCCGACACCGAGGGCGTACCGAAGCGTAAACGGCGTGTCCAGTTCCATTTCGATAGTCGAAGACCAGTCGGCCGTGGTCGCCGCGACGACGACCGCACCCACGATGACCGCCCCGAGGGGAATCAGTGGTTCGTAGAGAACCCCAGCACCGAGCGTGAACACGACGGCGATAGCGAGGTTCCGGAGCGCCATCGAGGCGTTCGCCAACAGCACCGCCGCCACGCCGTAGTCGGTCACCTCCCGGTTCTGGCCGACGTGGTCGAGTATCGCCCCGACGACGGCCGTCGAGGAGGCCAACCCGCCGAAAAACCCCGTGACGACGATGCCGCGACCGCCGTACATCCTGACGATGGCGTAGTTGACGATGCCGATACCGGCGACGAACACGACCATCAACCAGACGACCCGCGGTTCGAAGGACACCGAGAGTGTGGCGACCGAGAGGCTCTGTTCGCCGGTCGGCAACAGGGGGTAGACGACGAACGCGAGGATGGCGAACTCGGTTCCGGAGCGGACCTCCTCTCGCGAGAGGGCCTCGGCGATGCCGTGCAGTTCCTCTCGCAACACGAGGACGAACGAGGAGACGACCGCGACCGTCACCCCCTCGACGACGAACCCCGCGGCGACCAACGCGCCGACGCCGTAGGCGACCAGCAGCGACGCCGAGGTCGTAAGCGAGAGCGTATCGACCTGTCCGAGCAGTCCCTGCACGCCGAGGACGACGCCCAACGCGACGACCAGCAACGCCCCGGCGACGAGCAACAGCGGTTCTTCGAGGATGGTGAACACCGCCGCAGAGAGGCTGACGAGCGAGAAGGTCCGGATGCCGGCGGTCTTCTCGGACCACTCGCGTTCGAGGCCGAGAAACAGCCCCAGCGCCGCCGCCAACACGAGCGCGACCACGCTGTCGTCCAACACCACCGGGCCCAGGGAACTCATCGACGGCCGTTGGCGGGCGGAGGTGGTAAGGCCATCGGCGGGTCGGATTTTTAATCGTCGGGGTCCGGGGTGGGGTATGGTCAGCGAATCCTCCCGTGGCCGACTGGCGTGGTGGGGCGTCGGTCTCGCTTTCGCCATCGTCGTCGCCGCGACGTTCTACGCCTTCGTTGGGACGGTCGTCACGGCCCTGTTTCTGTACTACGTCTCGCGGCCGCTGTACCGCCACCTGCGTGGACACCTCCGCCCGACGTTCGCCGCCGCAGCATCGCTCCTCTGTCTTTCCGTCCCAGTCATTCTCCTGTTGGCGTACACGACCGCGGTCGCGCTACAGGAACTCAGAACGCTCGCTCAAACCGTCGACTTGGGTCCGGTCCAGAGCATCGTCTCGCCGTACTTCGACGTGTCGGCGCTCGTCGAAGACCCGGCGACGCTGTTCCAAAACCCCGACGTCGTCGACGCACTTCTCGTCGTCTTCGACGGGATTTACGACTACCTTCCCTTCGTCGTCTCGGTGCTCCTGCACCTGTTCGTCGCGCTCGCGCTCACGTTCTACCTGCTCCGTGACGGGCCGAAACTCGCCGGCTGGGTGCGCGACGTTTTCGGCGACGAGGCGGGTGTCCTCGACGCCTACGGCACGGCGGTCGACCGCGACCTCAAGAGCGTCTACTTCGGTAACATCCTCAACGCCGTCATCGCGGCCGTCATCGGCACCATCACCTACAGCCTGCTGAACCTCGTCGCCCCGCCCGGGCTCGCAGTCCCATACCCGGCGCTGTTGGGCATTCTCGTCGGCGTCACCAGTCTCGTTCCAGTGGTCGGAATGAAACTGGTGTACGTCCCGGTCGGCGGATTGCTGTTCGGACAGGCGCTGCTCCGGGGCGACCCACTGTGGTTTCCCGTGGTGTTCTTCGTCATCTCGGGGATTCTCATCGATTTCATTCCGGACCTCCTCCTGCGCCCGTACGTCTCCGGCCGGAATCTCCACGTCGGGCTCGTGATGGTGGCCTACATCCTCGGACCACTGTTGTTCGGCTGGTACGGGCTGTTCCTTGGACCGCTGTTGCTCGTGTTGGTGTTTCACTTCGCCCGCTTCGTCCTCCCGGAACTGCTCGACGGCACGCCGATTCAGCCGATAGTTGTCTCACCCGCCGCGCTGCGGCAGTCACACCATAGCAGTCCCACTGCAGCGGAGTCGGTGGCGGCCGAGTCCGACGTGACTGACTCCACCGAGTCCGAACCGGTCGAAGAGGATGCGGGAGACGACAAACGTGAGGACACTCAGTAATCGCCGTCCGTCTCGACCAGTCGGCTTCCGTCCCGCGGACAGTAGTCGTAGAATTCCTCGGTCGTTTCGAACCACACCTGCCACATCGTTTCGGCTGTCGCCCCGACTCGTCGCTGAGGCCGCCGGAGCCGAACAGGAACGGAACGAAGGGGACGAACAGGAAGAACAGCACCGACCCCGTATACCAGTACAGCGCTGCACTGACAGCGAGGCTGCCGAGGAGTCCCACCAGCGCCGTTAGGGTTCTGGAGCCGACCATCACGTCCGGGTAGACGCGGCTGTCGGTTGTCGGTTTCGGAGCGGGCCGCTATCGGGCGTCGGAAAAAATCAAAATCGGGTGGAATCGACGTTACTTGCCTTCGAACTCGGGTTCGGTGTCGCCCATGAAGGCCGTGATGCCCTCCATGAGGTCGTCCGTGCCGATGAGGTGACCGAACGCCTGGGCTTCGAGTTCGAGGCCGGCTTCGACGTCCTCGAAGCCACGGTGCATTGCGCGCTTGGTCAGTTTTTGGGAGACCGGCGGACCGGCGGCGAGGTCGGCGGCGAACTCGTGGACGCGCTCGTCGAACTCGTCGTTCTCGACGACTTCGTTGACCACGTCGTAGTCGTACATCGTCTCGGGGTCGTACCGCTCGGCGGTGAAGACGATTTCCTTGGCGCGGCCGAGGCCGGCGATACGGCCGAGACGCTGAGTGCCACCCCAGCCGGGGAGCAGACCGAGGTTGTGCTCGGGCGTGCCGAGTTCCGACCGCTCGGAGGCGATGCGGAAGTCACAGCACAGCGACAGCTCGAAGCCGCCGCCCAGCGCGAAGCCGTCGATGCCGGCGACGACCGGCATGTCGCAGTCTTCGAGCTTGCCGAAGGTCTGTTGGCCCTTCCGGGAGAGTTCGATGGCTTCCAGCGGTTCGGCGTTGGAGGCCATCGAGGTCACGTCGGCGCCGGCGGAGAACGCGCGGTCGCCCTTGCCCGTGATGAGGAGGGCACGGACCTCGTCGTCGTCCTCCATCAGGTCGATGGCTTCGGCGAGTTCGTCCAGAAGGTCCGGGTTGATGGTATTCATCCGAGCCTCGCGGTCGAGGACGATTTGACCGATCATGTCGCCGGGGTGGCGAATCTCGATGTTGGTGAACTCGACTTCGCCGTCGTCGTCGCCGCCGTGGAAACCGCCGGCCTCGGCGGCTTCCTGCAGACCGTCGGAGACTTCGAAGCGCGGGTGGCCCGTCTCCTCGCCCAGTTCTTCGAGCGTCTCGACGAGCGTATCGAGGCCAACGTCGTCGGCGAGTTTCGCCGGGCCGTCCGGGAAGCCGGCACCGAGCATGACTGCCTCGTCGATGTCGGCGGGGTTCGAGACGTCGTTGCCGACGAGGTTACCGACTTCGTTGGCCATCACGGCGACCAGTCGGTTGGCGATGTCCTCGCTACCGGCGTCGGTCGGGATGTCCGGTCCGTCGCCGTCCTCGTAGTCGTAGAATCCCTTGCCGGTCTTCTTGCCGAAGCGCTCCGCTTCGACGATTTCCTCGAGGTACGGTGCGGGCTCGTAGGGTTCGCCCAATACCTCGTGCATGTACTCCAGGACGTGGTAGGTCACGTCGTTGCCGACTTGGTCGCCGAGTTCGAACGACCCCATCGGCAGGCCCATGTCGAACTTCGTCGTCGAGTCGATTTCCTCCTTCGTGGCGGCGTCCTCCGAGACCATCCAGCAGGCCTCGTTCATCAGGGGAACGAGGATACGGTTGACGATGAAGCCGGGGGAGTCCTTGCGGACGCGGACGGGCGTTTTGCCGAACGCCTCGGCGAGTTCCTCGGTCGCATCGAGGGTCTCATCGGCGGTGTGTGCACCGGATATGACCTCGACGAGTTGCATCCGGACCGGCGGGTTGAAGAAGTGCATCCCGCAGAACTGCTCGGGCCGCTCGGTGACTTCCGACAAGTCCGTAATCGAAAGCGAAGACGTGTTGGAGGTGATGATGGCGTCTTCGGGGAGGTGTTCCTCGACGTCACCGTAGACGTCCTTCTTGATGTCCATCTTCTCGGGGACGGCCTCGATGACGAAGTCGGCCTCGCCGACGGCGTCTTCAACGTCGACGTACGGCGTCACGCGGTCGATGGCGTTCTCGGATTCCTCCTCGGAAATCTGTTCTTTCTCGGCGAGTTTCTCAAGCGACCACTCTATCTGCTCGTAGCCGTTCTGGACGAACTCCTCTTTGATGTCCCGCAGGTTCACGTCGTATCCCGCGAGGGCGGCGACCTCCGCGATGCCGTGGCCCATGTTACCGGCCCCGAGCACCGCGATGGTCTCGATATCGTCGAATTCCATTGTTAGCAGGCGAGACCACACTCGGAACGTGTTTCAACGTTTCCTTCTCGGCTTGTTTTCGTACTGAAGCGTCGGCCACCCAACCGGTTGGGCCAATTGAGAAGTGTTATGTGGTGGCAATCCTGTTGAAGAATCATGGACTTTGGGCTCTCCGACGAGCAACAACAACTCAAAGAAGAGGTCAAGCGCTTCGCCGACAACGAAGTCCGACCGAACGCACAGGAGTACGACCGCGAAGAGAAGTTCCCCCACGACATCGTCGACGAGGCCGCCGAGATGGGTCTCTGTGGAGCGACGATTCCAATCGAGTACGGTGGCGCCGGCTACGGGGCCGTCGACTCGGTTCTCATCGCCGAGGAACTGTTCGCGGCCGACCCCGGTATCGCGCTGTCGATTCTCGCCACGAGTTTCGGCACTGAGGCAATCCTCGAATACGGCACCGAAGAGCAGAAAGAGGAGTACCTCGAACCCGTCGCGAGGGGCGATGCCATCTCCGGAGCCGCAATCTCCGAGCCTGACACGGGGTCTGACGTGTCGTCGGTGTCGACGCGTGCGGAGAAGGACGGCGACGAGTGG
>Ga0207732_100032_pt1 | contig 181515 bp, 150 predicted proteins | sample A23P1SouthBayCA_FD_187733 | JGI IMG/M metagenome (GOLD analysis project Ga0207732, IMG submission 187733) | Aerobic enrichment media microbial communities from Eden Landing Ponds, California, USA - A23 P3 (4) (SPAdes) | ecosystem: Environmental > Aquatic > Marine > Unclassified | place... | reverse complement strand
GTTGGAGGGGCAAAGGGTAAAGGTTGACATAACCGAGTGTACCCGGTACCGCCACAAAACCGTGCCGCTTTGAGGAGGTAAGAGGGCTTTCGAGGCCGAATACGCTCAATCCGTTAATCCTTGAGACTGCTCGTGTTCAGTCGTCTGAAACGGTTGTCTCTGCGTCTTCAGAGCCGAGTCCATCTGGGCCAGGTGTGCCACGAACGTCGCCTTCACGCCATGTTCCCCGGTTGAACCATGCCCATGCGATGGCTGCACCGGCGACATTTGAGATGAAGAACGCAACCCAGATCCCACGGACGCCGAAAATGTACTGCGAGGGGATGTACGGCAGCGAGAATTCAAACTGCGAGGCTATGTATGCAATCGGCAGACGAATCCCGGCAAGCGTGAGGATGGAAATCGCTGCGGCGACCATGGTCTTGCCTGCGCCCCGGAAGCCACCAGTGAACGCCCGCATAATGCCGATGAAACCGAATGAGAGCGCGACGTATCGCAGGAACGTCGCACCTTCTGTCAGCACAGCGGGATCGTCGGTGAACACGCTGACGATAGGCGTCGGGACGAGGAAAATAAGTACACCGACGATGGCGAGGATGGCGAACAACCCCTTCGCAGCGGCGTAGTTCGCCCGCTCTGCCCGATCATACTTGCCAGCCCCAATATTCTGGCCGGTCATCGTCTCGACTCCCCGAGCGACAGCGATGGCGGGCAGGAAGATAACCGAGAAGACACGGGTGCCGATGCCGAAGGCTGCGACGACAGGCGTCGAAAACAGCCCGACCACGAGTAACAACGCGTTGATAGACAGGGCACGCCCTGTGCCTTCGATGCTCGCGGGAATTCCAATCCGGAGAATCTTCCGTAGGTAGCGAAAGTCGGGCTTCATATCTCGTAGATGGATCTGGATGCCGCGCGTGCCGGACACCATGATAGCGACGCCAACAAGCATCGCGAGACTTCGGGAGAAGACTGTCGCGATGGCTGCTCCCTGAATCCCGAGTTCAGGGAACCCGACGGTCCCAACGACGGGGGCGTTTTGGATGACGGTCCACCCGTTGATGAGGAAGGGATCGAGGATAACGTTGAGTACGACCGTCCCGAACATGACGAACATCGGAGTGAGCGTGTCCCCGGCACCGCGCATGAGCGAGATAAACACGAAGAACCCGAACATGAACGGCAAGCCGAGTGCAACGACTTGCATATAGGCGGTCGCGCCCGGGAGGACGTCCGGTGACGCCCCGAGGAACTTCAGAAACGGCTGGACGAACGGGTAGCCGACCGCACCGAGAATAATCGACGCGAGGAACGCGAACGTGACGGTTTGGGAGGCAGCGTATTCGGCTTGCGCTGTCTCGCCAGCGCCGGTGTGCTGAGCGACGAGGACGCTACCAGCGACCGAGAGTCCCATACCGAGTGAGATGAGCAGGAACACCATCGGGAAGCCGAATGAAATGGCTGCAAGCGCCTCCGTCGAGTATTGCCCCAGCCAGAACGTGTCCGCGAGGTTGTAGGCGGTCTGCATCAGGTTCGTGATGACGATGGGTAGCGAGAGGAAAATCAGGGGCTTGACAATGCCACCGTCTGTGAGATCGAGGTCCTCTTGGCCCTTGAAGAGATTCATGCGACCACCCCCAGAATGGAGCTCTGGTGTGCTCGTCTATGCTCACGACGGTCGTTCACGCAACCACCTCTGGCGTCCAGCCGAGTCGCTGTTTAAGATAATCTTCGATGATCTCTCGAGTTTTGGCGGGATCTTCATCAAGTGCAACCTGTCGTGAATGCGCGCCGTTAATTGCCGTGACGACAAATCGGGCGACTGTCCTCGGGTCCACCTCATCGAAGTAGCCGGCTTCGACGCCATCCCGGACAGCACTTGTAACGACCTCTCGCATCCGTTCGTCCATCTCAATCAAGCGTTTTCTGTACGCTGTCTCGTACGGTGCACGTGCTTTGATCTCGAAGAGCGCGATCGGGAATTCCTCGTCTCCATCTTCGGCTGGGCCAAAGACCGCTTCGAGAAACGTCGCAAGGCGATCGCGCGGGTCCTCTGCCTCGCCTGCTAGTCGTTCCTCGAAGCGGCTGAGGAGATGCTCGAGAAACGCGTTCAGAAGCTCGTCTTTCGTCTCGAAATGATAGTGGAAGGCAGCTGTCGATAGTGACGACTCGTCGGCGATGCGTTGCATTGTCAGCTTGGAGTTGCCGTGCTTACAGAGCGCACGGTAGGTTGCTTGGAATATTTCGTCCGCTGTGTCCGAACTCATTCGCTGTGCGAACTTACTAACTAGTTAGTCAAAAGATTTCGGATGTGAATACCCACACTCCGTCGTCCGTACTCTGTACGTTGGGCGGGGGTGACCGTAGAGTTCCTCAACTACGAGCGTGCTCTCGCTATGATGCCCGGTCACCCCAAACGAGTGGTACGCTCCTTGGTACCTAAGAGTACCGGGAGCAGCATTACTCAGAGCTTGTGCGCACTCTGCAGCTGGCGTTTCTGGTCCTCTGTAAGAATCGTCGTTCCACATTCGGGGCAACTCAGATTGGTGGTGGCGAACGGATCTGGCATGATGTCACGGCTCCGAAATTGACATGCGGGACAGTTCACCCCGGCGACTTTCCCTCCAACGAGGACGACACGCTCTCGAATTCCGTCATCAAGGCTCATACAAGACCACTAGCTGTGGTTATCGGAAAGGGGGTTCGGTTTGGGCGGTACATCGGATCGCCACGGACGGAGCCAAAGGTCTCGGAGACGCTGGGATGGCGACCACAGATATCTGTCTGCCCTCTCGGTGATGTCCCTCTTCGAGGATGACCAGCCCACTTCTTGCGATCTCGTGTCCGGTGTATCTTTTTATCCAGTCGCGTTCACGAATCGTGTATGGACATTCTGGTTCCGATGGATGGCTCGGAGTGTAGTCTACGGGCACTCAACACCGCAATCGAAATTGCCACGGCGTGTACGGGAACACTTGACGTGGTTCATTTCACAGATGTCCATACCGATGCGACTGATGAACTTCTCGAAGTTATCGAGACGACGCTGGAAGACACTCCGATCCAGAGTAGCGTAGACGTCGTGACCGATGTTCGAGTGAGTGAGCCCCGGTCGTCGACCCACATCGGTCGACGAATCGTCGAGCTTGTTGAAGAGCAACAGTACGACCACGTCATTATGGGCCATCACGGAACCGGTGTCGTTGGCGAACTCATCCTGGGGAGTACTGCGAAAACCGTTATTGAGGACAGTGAGGTTCCCGTTACGACCGTTCCTTGACGGTGAAGGCGGGTTCCTCACCACATGAAACAGTTTAATTGACCACCTGATGAACATCTACCCGATGGTTAGTGGATATCGCAGTGTACCGCTTCTGGTTAGTTCTCGAGCTATCGAGAATCTGGGGTTGCTGCTGGCATCGTTTGTGCTATTGCTGCTCGGTGCTGAAGTGTTCACGAATGGAGTGGAGTGGCTCGGCCATCGGCTCGGCATCTCGGAGAGTGCAACGGGCTCAATTCTCGCGGCTGTCGGCACTGCCCTTCCGGAGACGATGATCCCCGTTATTGCGATCATCCACGGCGTTGTGACCGGTGAGTCCTCCTCTGCTAATCACGTTGGTGTCGGTGCGATCTTGGGTGCGCCGTTTATGCTCGCGACTATCGCCCTGTTCTTGGTTGGCGCGAGTGTTCGATATTTTTCTGGACGACGGCTTCATGGCTCCGAGTTTCACTGCAATGCAACTGCAACACGGCGAGATCTCTCGTTCTTTCTTGCGGGCTACTCACTCGCATTACTGGCGGCTCTTATTCCGGCCCGTTTGTCTGTCGGCCCCATCCCCACCTCGTATATCATCGCAGTAGTGTTACTGGGACTCTATTTTGTCTATGTTCGTCGGTCACTGGCGAGGGGCGACCTTATTGCGGACGAGGGGCTCGAATCGCTGTATCTGGGCGCAATTCTCGAAAAATACCAGGAACGCCTTCCGGGTGTGTCGTCGTCGACCAACCACAGGGATGATCCACATCGCTGGCTGGTGTATCTACAAACTGTTCTCGCCCTACTCCTCATCATCGCGGGCGCACAACTCTTCGTGGCCGAGATTCAGTACTTTGCTGTCAGCGTCTTGCACGTCCCGACTGCCATACTCGCATTACTCCTTGCCCCGCTTGCAACCGAATTACCCGAGAAATTGAATAGTATCATCTGGATTTCGCGGGACAAGGACACGCTCGCAATCGGTAACATCACCGGCGCAATGGCGTTCCAGAGTACCATCCCTGTCTCGCTAGGTATCCTGTTCACGTCGTGGGATCTTACTCTTACCTGGGGAACGGCAGGCTTTCTGAATGCGTTCTCGACGATGCTTGCTCTCGTAAGTGGTGGCATTCTCTATACCAGAGTACGCTCGCTTGAGGATGGATACCTGCGCCCGAAGCCGTTCTTCATCGGGGGTCTTCTGTATCTGGTCTTTGTTGTCATCGTCTTCTATCACATATTCTATCTCAACATCTCAATATGATCGGGGCTCGCGACCCCGTTCCACCGAGGCGTTGAAGACTTATAACAGAGGTACGTGGATGTAGGTATATGGCCATCGACACAATCAGGAGCAGCTATCTATCGGACGATGAGTGAGAAGATCGGGCTGCCTGAGGCGATCTCCATCGCTGTCGGTGGTATGGTCGGTGGTGGTATTTTCGCAGTTCTCGGAGTCGTTGCTGCCGGTGCAGGGGCCGCTGCGTGGATCGCGTTCACAGTATCGGGTTTTATTGCTCTGTGCGCGGGCTACTCCTTCGTTCGGCTGAATACGCTCTGTTCGGAGTTGCGGAGTCCTATCGGCCAGATAGAGGAAATCTCCGAAAGTAGCCAGCTTGCCGGCCTAATCGGATGGCTGTTGACGTTCGGGTATGTGGGAACGATGGCGATGTACGCGTTCGCGTTCGGGAGTTATCTAACCGAACTCGTCGGTATCCACCATCTTCTCACACTTCCGGCCCGCCCCGTTTTCTCGGTTGGTGCTGTCGTGCTGTTTGGCGGGCTGAATCTGCTCGGGGCACATGCGTCGGGCCGAACCGAAGATGCACTGGTCGCAGCAAAAGTCATCCTCCTCTTGTTGTTCGCCGGGGGTGGCTTGTACTACGGAACCGTCCATAATACGATTTCATCGGGAGTCAATGCCATCAGTATCAGCGCACTTACTGCTGCGGCGATTGCCTTCGTCGCTTTCGAGGGGTGGGAGTTGCTGATGTTTGACCAGAACAGTATCCGGAACCCCGCTGAAACTGTCCGGAAGGCCATCTACATATCGATCGTTGGGACCACAGTTCTCTACGTGCTCGTGGCAGTCGTGACGACCAATCTCGTGTCGCTTTCGACGATCAAGGCCAATCCCGAGACAGCACTCGCAATCGCAGCGGAACCGTTGCTCGGACAGCTCGGGTTCACCCTCATCGCTATCGCGGCAGTGATTTCGACGGCGAGTGCGTTGAACGCGACATTGTTCAGTGCATCCCGCCTGTCTACCCAGATCGCACACACGACGGCTGGCGAGACACAAGGCAGCAGTAATGCCGCATCCACGGATGGCGGACGAACGCTCTCGGGATATAGTGAGTCGACACCAACCCATCGCTCGTCTGAGGACACAACGACGACACCTCCGACACGGACGATCGTCGTGATCGGTACTCTCACCGCGATTTTCACGATATACGGAAGTCTCGACAGTATCACCTCGTTTGCATCCGGGGCGTTTATGACGATTTTCGGAATCGTAAGTGTACTGGCGTTCACAAGACGCAACTCGCTCAAAAGTACTGTCGTTCCAGCAGTGGGTGCCATCGGGTCCGGTGCAGCGCTTCTCGCACTCTTGTGGAACCTCCATCGGACGAATCCAAATGTTCTCGTGACAGTGGCGATCATCTGGATGATCGTGCTCTCAATCTATTGGGTCCCACGACGCCGGTGATGCGTGGCAGAGTACGTGTGCTCTCACCAGTAATCACGTTTATTAGCGGGCAGACCCTCCTTCCCAGTAGAACAAAACAATGGGATGCAAGGTTGACTCCCTCATCGAACGCCACGCCCTGACCGTGCCCGACTCCGGGTACGAGTCGGTCGATGAGTACCTCGTGGCGCGATGGACCGGCTCGGACGGCCGCTCAGCCGACGGGTACAAGGCACTCACTGCGTGGTTCAACAAACGCCTGCTGAAGCGAATCTACGACGAACACGGCCGTGACACGGTGAGTGTTCATCTAGAACGCGAATACGAGCTTATTACTGGCGACCAGGATATCCAGCGTGATGAACTCGCCGCTGACCTCGCAACCCATGGGCTCGATATCGGCGACATTGCTGACGAGCTGGTGTCGTGGAGTACGATGCGCCATCACCTCAAGGGCTGTCTCGACGTCGAGAAGGACACGACTCCCGCGGAAACTGACTGGGAAAGGAACACTGTCCAAATGACTCGGGAACGAGCTGCAGAAAAAGCCCGATCGGTGCTGTCGTCGCTCACATCAAAGGGCCGGCTTCATGATGCCGAGCGCGCACAGGTGGATGTCGAGATCAAGTTGGGGTGTCCGGACTGTTCGGTCCGGGTGCCGTTCGAGAACGCCGTCGAGCGGGGCTACGTCTGCGAGACGCACGCCGAGACAGAGTCCGACGAACCGATACTCGAACGCGTTGGAAATCAGTCGTCCGCTATCGCGCTTCCGTACGTGGTTGTCGATGCGCTCCAGACCGCATTCTTTGGTGAACCGTTCCTCCTCGAAGCCGCCACAATTGCCGCTCTCTAATTATGACGTGGCACCTCTCCCTCGAGAATATTGCAGGCATCTGGCAGGGTGATGCGCACATCGAGCCGGGCGTCAATGCTGTCCGGGCGAGCAACTGGCAGGGAAAATCGAGTTTCCTCGCGGGCATCAAGACCGCGTTCGGGACTGCGACGCCGCTGACCGAAGGGCAATCGACCGGTCGAGTCGTCTTGCAAACGGATGATGAGAAGATTGCGGTCGACTTAGAACGGATGAACGGGTCCGTGTCGCGTTCCGGACAGCCGTATCTGGAGGACGAATACGATCGGATCTGTGCGGAGTTGTTCGCGTTCCTCGACGAGGATAACGACATCCGCCAGGCGGTGCGAACCGGTGAAAATCTGGAGACGTTGCTTACGCGGCCCCTGGATTTTGAGAATATCGACGAGCAGATTGCTGACTTACAAACCGAACGCGAGCAAGTCGAGCGCGAACTCGAACGAGCCGACCAGGCAGCCGAACGCCTTCCACAACTTCAGCAACGAGTCACGAGTCTCGAAGACGAGCTCGAGGAGTTGCGTGCTGAACGGGAAGCGATCGATGACGACGGCCCTGGCGAGAGCGACGCTCGCGACGAACTGAGTGAGCTCCGTGCGGAACGTGACCAGGTAACCACGAAAATCGAGCGTCTGGAGACGACTGCCGAGCGCGTTCGGGAGACGTTGGCCGAAAAGCGGACCGAACTGGAGTCGCTTACCGTTCCATCGGATGCTGACGTTGAGGACGAACTCGAGAGTCTTCACGCTGACCTCCGTGATATTGAGCGCGATACGGAACTCTTGCAGTCGGTCTATGAAGCCAACAAACGGGTCCTCGACGAGGGGCGTGTCGAACTGCTGACCGAGGTCTCACACGATATGCTTTCGGATTCGGTGACCTGTTGGATCTGTGGGAACGACGCGACACGCGACGATATCGAGGCCCAACTGACGGAACTCGATGACAGGATTGTTGACCTCCAGTCGCAGGCTGCCGAGACCCGTGATCGCGTCGAGGAACTCGAAGCAAAGCGCGATGAGATCAAGGAAGCGCGCCGCAAGGAGACGGACTTGACCGATCGGATTGGCGACCTGGAATCCCGACTCGCCGAAACCGAGGAGGATCTTGAATCGGCTCGCGAGCGCCGAGACAACCTCAAAACGCGTATCACTGAACTCGAAGCAGAAGTCGATTCGACTGAAGACCGGATCACGGACCTCGAAAGCGAAATCAAATACACCGAGGCAGAGTTGACCGACGTACGTGAAGAACTTGAGGAAACGGAGACCCTCGCAGAGCAACGCGAGATGCTCGAAGAGGAGTACGACTCACTGACTGACGAAATCAGGGACCTCCGCACTCGGAAAGAGGACGTCAAGCGACGAACGCGCGAGGCGTTTTCGTCAGCACTCGCTGATCTGCTCGAACAGTTCGACACGGGGTTCGAGACGGCCCGTCTCACGAGTACGTTCGATCTCGTCGTCGCACGTGAGGGGCGTGAAGCCCAGTTGGACGCACTGAGTGAAGGCGAACGTGAGCTTCTTGGAATCGTCGCGGCGCTAGCGGGCTATGTGGCCTTCGAGATGAACCAGCGTGTGCCGGTGATGCTTCTCGATGGCCTCGGCGGACTCGCCAGCGATAATCTACAGATCTTGGTCGAGTATCTGGTGGCGCGAACGGAGTATCTCGTCCTCACGGCGTATCCCGAAAACGAAGGCTTCGACGGAAATGAACTGTCGCCGTCCGATTGGGAGGTCGTGTCGCACGAGTCGGACGTCGGTGCAGCGTAGAAGTAGCATCGTCCGATCTTCTTTAGATGAGTCTAAATCTAACTTCATATATCATTAAATACTTTGTTAGCTATTCCTAACCTACCTCACGAGAGATGGTAGACATTCGTTCGGAGGAGACTGAAGGCCGATCTAGCCTCCCATCGCTGCGGGAACTCCTGTATTATATCGGCCCGGGCTTTCTCATCAGCGTTGCGTATATGGATCCCGGGAATTGGGCCACGAATATCTCCGGCGGTGCAAAATTCGGGACGGCTCTTCTGTGGGTGATCGTTCTGGCGAGTCTGATGGCTATCGGCATCCAGATAATCGCTGCCAAGCTGGGCATTGCGACGGGTAAGGGCGTTGCACGACTCTGCCGGGAACGATTGCCTATACCTCTCATCTGGCCGCTTTGGGCTGCTGCGGAACTCGCGATGATTGCGACCGATATGGCTGAAATCATCGGAGCTGCAATCGGGTTCAGCTTGGTTTTTCAGCTCCCATTGGTGGCCGGGGCAGTCCTCGCTACTGTGAGTTCCTTCGCCCTGCTTGGAGTTCGGACGGCCCATCGGCGTGGTTTTCGGTGGGTCGAGTTTACGATCATGGCGTTGGTCGGGGTGATCTCGCTCGCATTTGTCTTCGAGATGGTGCTCGCTCAACCGACCGCCGGCCAGATCGCTACCGGGCTAACGCCATCCATCCCGAATTCGAGTGCGCTCTACATCGCGATCGGAATTCTCGGTGCAACGGTTATGCCCCATAGCGTCTACCTCCACCCGAAACTCGTCCAAGACCGACGAACACAGCTCATCGAGGCAAGTGGAGACTCGGCGAACGTTCATCGGCGTCACTTCCAACTGGAGAGCATCGATACGACGCTCGCGCTCTTTGGCGCGATGTTCGTCAACGCCGCAATGCTGATCGTCGCAGCAGCCTCACTCCAGGGTACCGGAATCGGGACCCTTACCAAAGCATACGTGACGCTTCGATCGGTCTTCGGCTCGAACTCAAGTATCGCCTTTGGAATTGCACTTATCGCTGCTGGACTCTCGTCGTCTCTGGTCGCGACCATGGCTGGGCAGACGGTCATGGACGGGTTTCTTGACCTCAACGTGAATGTCTGGATCCGTCGCTCCGTGACGCTCGTCCCCAGTCTCGCCGTCGTACTGGCAGGGTTCGATCCGACGAGTGTCCTCGTCGCCTCACAGGTCGCGTTGAGCTTCGAACTCCCGTTCGTGCTCATCCCTCTACTCTGGTTCTCCTCTCAAGAGGACATTATGGGGAACTTCACAAATCGGGTGAGGACTACCTATGGGTTTGCGGTTATTATTGGACTCATCGTCGTTTTGAATGTGTGGCTCCTGTACTCGACACTATTTAGTGCCGGACCGCCTGGATGACTCAATCGAACGCTTGTACCACAGTCCTTACTATGGCACTCTGTGACAGTCTCTCGCCAGAATTAAGTACAGAGTTCATCTAGGCAGATTGTGATGAGTCGGTTCACCGAACAGCACGAGAAGGGAGTCCGTGCATTTACCGAGAGTCTGGAACACAAACTGAAGACGTGTAGCAACTGTGGGTTCGAAGATAGTGTCCTTCATAGCGAGTGGAAGACGCACGTTGAAACGACGCCGAAGTCTGGTCATATCAAATACAAACTTACGTGTCCAGATTGTAACTCGTCCGAAATCGTCGAAATCGATATTTGATTACACCCCCTCGATCAGGTCGAGGTTTTCGAGTTGCGACTGGACTGTATCGAGTGCAGCTTCAGCGTCTTCCACTGTTCGTGCGCCCGTAATTACCAGTTTTCCACTCCCGAAGAGTAGGACAACGACAGCCGGCTCGTCAAGTCGGTAGACGAGTCCGGGAAACTGCTCTGGTTCGTACTCGATGTTCGCGAGACCGAGACCGATTGCGATTGCATTGAGATTCAGCCGTTCATCAAGATCACCACTAGTGACTAGGTTCTCGATGGTGATGTCTGGGTCGTCGTCGACGTGGATTCCGAGCTCACGCAATTCTTGAAAGAACATCTCAAGCGCGTCTTCGACAGCGATCACACTTTGAGCCCCGGTACAGACGACTTTCCCAGACCGGAAAATGAGGGTCGTGCCCTGCGGGCTCTCGGTTCGATATACTAAGCCTGGGAAGTGATCAGGCGCATAATCGGCCGTCGGGAGGTCGTCGGCGAGTGTTTCGAGGTCGAGTTCTTGGCCGATACTGGTCAACGCCACAACGTTCTCAACCGCAAGCGTATCTGCTGGGCTGCTCATCTCTCTGCTCGAATGTTCGCACGAATGATAAAATACGGGTCGATATCCGATTGACGGCGCTATCAGTTTTTAATGAGAGCTGCAATGAGCTGCATTTCTATGATGGTTGCTTGATCTTGTCAATCGACTACTGTCGTTTAGTCTGTGAGTGGGAGGAAGATGCCGAATCCAAAGACGGAGAAGAACCCGACGGCAATCCCGATTACCATGGAATCGAACAGGACTGTATGTTCCCAGCGTGGGAGTTCCCCTACGAGACTCGGACCCACAGTAGCTCCAAGAGCACCTAGAAGAAAGAGCCCTAGCCCCAGCAAGAACCCACGCTTAGTATACTTTGCATAGTCGAGTCGCATATTGTGGCCCATACTCGCTCGTGGTCTACGCTCGATAATATCTGTTTCGACCCTGATTGAGCGATCATCACGGGAATCTCGGCCGGAGGTGTATGTCGTATTCCTACCCCGTTTGAGGGATCGCATAGGCACCGAGACTGAAGAATACCACTGCTAACACAACGAGGACGGCCAACTCGGTTCCTGCAGACTGGTGCAGATAGGTTGCGTTCCGAACACCGCGAGCGAAGTACGTGAGTGGTGAGAGGGCGATAGCCGGTCGGAACCATCCGGGGAGCAGATCCGGGGTAATGAACGTCTCAGACAGGAACACGAGGGGGAGGGCAACCGCATTGCTCGCTGCGATGACGCCATCCTGTGAGTCAGCGATCCGACCTAACAGCGCACCGATTCCACAGAACACCACGACAGCCAGCACTATAAACGGGAGCAGGAGCGGTGAGAGGCTGAAACTCCCACCTGTAAGGATCTCAAGTACGCCCAGCACGATCGCGCTGGCGATCAGGATGATCCCGATGTTCACCAGCGTGTGTGCTGCCAGCCATTCACCCCGGTTGAGCGGTGTCGTCGAGAGCTTCTCGAACCGATTTCCCTCCCGATATCGAGCGATGGAACTCCCGATTCTGGAAAGTGGCGTGAACAGAACGATGATGGCGAGATAGCCCGGGACGTAAAACCCGGTCGGATGTCCGAAGAGGCCGCCGCCTGTCGGATTGGTCTGGACGACAACTCCGAAGATCCCGACGAGGATGAGCGGGAAGCCGAACGTGAAGAAGACTGCCGTCCGGCGCCGGAGGAACGACCGCCAAGCGGTCCCAGCCTCGGCACCGACACGCATGATCCGAGTCATCGTGATTCCCTCACGGGATTCACAGCAGGTTCTGATGACTGCAGTTTGTCTATCGTTTCGCTGGTGAGACGTAAATAGACGTCTTCAAGCGACGGTTCGGTCCACGTGAGCGTCTCGTAGTCAATTCCTTGAGCTTCCAGCCGATTGACTATCTCTCCGATTTCCGTTGGTGCAACGTCTGGTATTCGCAACCCTGTCTCGGTCGTCTCAACGTCGACACCGAGCGACTCGATCTGGTGTGGGGAGTATTCTGTCTCAATGTGGAGATGTGTTCCACCCCCATACTGCTCGATGAGATCAACTGGCCGGCCGATTTCGACGAGCGAACCAGAATCGAGCAGGGCCACTTGATCCGCCAGCTGTTCGGCTTCTTCCATGTAATGGGTCGTGAGGAGGACCGTCGTTCCGTCGTCTGCAAGGTTGGTGATGAGCGACCAGAGTGATTGCCGCCCAGCTGGATCGATCCCTGTCGTCGGTTCGTCAAGGAAGAGGAGGTCGGGGTCGTTGATCAGAGCGATGCCGACACAGACGCGTCGTTGTTGGCCACCGGACAGATTCGTATACCACGTTTCGTCAGCTGATTCCAACCCAACGTCAGTAAGTACCTCGTCGACGGGTCGGGGATCGTCATAGAGCCCTGCATAATAGACCAGCAACTCACGTGCCGACAATCGCTCTGGTGGCGAAAACGATTGAGGAAGCAGTCCGATCCGTTTTTTCTCGACTTGGTTCGGTGACCGCCCTAGTACAGTGACTGACCCCCCGTCCAGAGTCGTAGTCCCGGTGAGTGTGCGAACGAGCGTCGTTTTTCCGGCCCCATTCGGTCCAACAAGTGCGAAAACGTCCCCGCTATCGACTGACAGTGAGACGTCTTCGAGCGCGGTGGTATCGCCGTATCGCTTGGAGATACCCTCGGCAGTGACTGCCGTGGTCATACTGGAGGATTGGAACGACTTGAGGTAAACAGTTCGATTTAGGCACGAACCGCTGCCCACACAGCCGGTATTTATGTTGCCCGACCAACAGTACTCGGAAGGGAACCTTAGGGGGGATGACAATCCCTTAGCGGTTGTTAGACGAACTGTTTGAGGAGGGTGAACACGAACCTTGCTGACTCCGGGAATTACGTCGAATCCGGTGTGACGGCATCTGGTGGCAAGGCCATCCTCCGAACAGAAGGGTTGATAACTGTCTGGTTCAACTCTCAGGTAATGGCATGCCAGCAGAAGAGTTAGAGTCGTTTCTCGATAATCCTGCGATGCGTGAGGCTGTGTCAGTCGTGTTCGAACGGAGTGAGGGGGGAAGCGAGGAACTGCAATGGGCCGACGTTAAGGACGCGCTGTCGAGTGGCCAGTGGGGACGCTTGATCGAAACCGGAATTCTGGTTAGTGCCGGTACCGGATTCACCTTTGCAAACCCAGAACATATTGAGCAGACACTTGCGGAACACGGCCATGTCTCGGATACGACTGACGGTGGTACCGAAATCGAATCCGATTCGTGGGCATGGTACGACAAAGCGGCTGGTGTGGCGGCACTTGCCCTTTTCACCGGATATTGGAATACAGGGATACGGGATCTCATCGCATCCTTTGACAATATTATCCTCGCGCCAATCACCAATGCGCTCCCGTTTTACGCGGTCATCATCATCCTCGCGATCGTCACCGGGCTCTATTCGACAGTCCTCCAGTCGCGACTTATGGACCACGAAAAAATGCAGGCATATCAGGAGCGGATGAACGAGCTGAAAGAGCGCAAAGAGGCGGCCAAAGAACGGGGCGACGACGAAGCGCTCGAACGGATTCAGGAGGAGCAGATGGAGGCAGCCGGTGATCAACTGGGGATGTTCAAACTGCAGTTTCGTCCGATGGTCTGGATTATGCTCATAACCATCCCCGTATTCCTCTGGCTTCGCTGGAAGGTTCGTGGCGGCCACCTCGGGGTTGGCGAGACTGGGCTGGTGGTTCCACTTGCGGGCGCTGTCTCGTGGCAAGAACCACTCCTCGGGCCAATGTCGACATGGATCGTATGGTATTTCCTCTGTTCGATGGCGTCACGACAGATTATCCAGAAGACGCTCAATATACAGACATCGCCCGCATCCTCATCGTAACAACGGCTTAGGGGTTGTTATCCGGGCCATCTGGCTGTATACCTTTAAATAAGGGTATCTCGCTACTATCATGCGAGGTGCTCTGGGTCCTCCATCGACCTGTCATCAAGCGCAATATGGCGAAACGCGACGCTCGCGACAAACACCGAGAGCGTCGAGAGGACGAGAAACGAATTGTAGAGTGTGGGAGAAACAATTCCACGTCCGAGCCCGATTTCGGCGGCGGCAACGCTAATCGCCAATCGTCCCGGCATTGCCGTCGCCAGTAGGAGTGTCGTCTGGCGATCAAGTCCGGCTAGCTTGCCGCCAAGTAGCGATCCGACCACTTTCGCTCCAATTCCGAGTAGGACGACGGCGACAACAAGCACGAGATCTGCAGTTCTCAACCCACGGATCTGGAACTGCATCCCGACGAAGAAAAAGAACACGGGAGCAGCAAGGTCGACCACCGGCTTCATTGCTCGCTCTACCTCGTATCCCTCGTGCGTGATTTCAGCGATGAACAGTCCGGCGAAAAAGCCACCAAGAATGGCGTGAACGCCAACGAACTCCATTACCAACGCGAGCAGTACCGTAAGGAAAACGGCGAATTTCGTCGGATTCGTGACGATCGAACCCGGGACTACCCCTTTGAATTCGTCAACAAGTACCTTCGGGACGACGATGAAGAAGAATCCGATAGCGACAGTGACGATAGCCGACCCCGCAAGCGGATCGCCCGAGGTGAGTGTGATTCCGTAGGCCAGCGCAACGACACTAAGTATATCGTTCAATACGGCCACCGCGAGAATGAGCTGGCCCGGGTCAGTATCCAGGTACTCAAAGTCCTCGAGGAGCGGATAGACGAGTCCGAGAGACGTCGTCGAGATAGTTACACCCACCAGAAACGAAGCGAAGATGGAAAGTCCGATTCCGAGTCCTAGGCCGACTCCGGCGAGAAAGGGAACGACGAACGTCGACACACCAAGGACGCCAACCGTGCGCGGATTCTCCCGAATCAGTGCAGGATCCAGTTCTAGCCCGGCGTCGAACATAATGACGAGAAGCCCGAACGCTGCCATACTGAGGAGGAACTCGTATCCGTTTGTCTGTGGCCCGATTATACCGAGAAACGATCCGAAAACGACCCCTGCAAGGATTTCGACTGCGAGAATTGGGATATCGTACTGCTCGAGGAACTTAAGCAGGTAACTGGTTCCATAGATGATTACGAGGATCAGAACAAACTCAAAGCTGAGCGCCACACCAGCGAGTCGATAGAGGAGAGAAAAAAGTCATCGGAAGGCATTCGAGGGACCCTCCGCGAATCCTCAGGAGACGGCGGCAGTGATCCAATGCCAACCGGTCTGTAGCCTATCAGTGCTGGAAAAACGTCGTCATCACGCCGTTCTATATCTATATATGAGCACATCCTCTGAACTCTGTACTAAGAAACGCTTAACATACAGACCCCACTCGCCCTGTTCTGACAATGGCTTAGTGGTTGTTTTCTGCGGTCTCTCTAGGTCTTTTGTCTGTCTCTTTAACCGACCACCCTGATCTCTATGGTGGCAGAATCACGTCAGTTTGCGATATCAGGATTTTCCTCACTCAATGAGTACCTTCTGGCTGCTCATCTCGTCGTTGAGTCGGTCGTTCTCCCACATACGTCGTTCTCGAATCGCTTGTCTGGCCTGTGAGGTCAGTGTATAGCTGTTCGTTCGGCGTCAATACTTCCTTTGTTGATCAGACCTTCTTTAACGAGAGCGTCGAGATTTGGATATAGTCGCCCATGGTTCACTTCTGACTCATAGTACGCATCAAGCTCTTCCTTGATTGCAAGCCCATATGGCTCATCCAGCCCGGCAATTACGTACAGGATGTCGCGCTGGAAGGCAGTCAGTCCGTTCATCGTACTCGACTGTCGGCTGTAGTGAGGTAATCGTTACGACATCGCAATCTGTATCACGATGGAACTACAGGTTGCAACTGGCACGCTTGAGAATAGCGTGCCTTCCCCGATGACAGCCAGAGGCTCCCCACCCCGTTCCCGATCCCCTACCTCTGTAGTCGGCCCATTATCAGCTCCCGATGTCATCGGGTACTCTATTTCCGCTCTTCGTGACGATACAGCCACCTTCAGTTTCTATTGCACCGTTAAACAGAACGCATAACTCGAACCGGCAGGTTGGCTTCAATATGCGCGCTGTCAGCGATCGCTTTGAGTCACCGTTCTCGGGTACCGCTTTCACCTTAGGGGCGATTCTATTCGTTGCGGGTGCGATTGGGATCGTCCTTGACATTGTGTCTGAGGGTCCTGTGTCTGGCTTGGGGATGCCGATCGATTTAGACCTCGAACTTCTGGGCATCGTGGCGGTCACGGGGGCTATCCTCGGGGATCACGTACAGAATCAGTCATCGCCATTGGCCGACACTCGCCACAGTGACGACCGTCACTGGGACGTGTATATTTCACGACCCCTGCTCGAGACACTTCTCCAATTTGCCCGGCGGTCTGAGCCAGAGTCGCTCTCCATCGCACTCGCGACGACCCCTGCCGGACAACTCAGCGATGCTGAAGAAATCTCTGACACAGTACCGGTATTTACACACCTGTATCTCCCTGAACAGCCGAATTCGGTCAGCTCCGTCTTTGGTATGGATCTTCACACGTCACCAGGGCGAACACACGGCCGGTTTGTGAGCCATCCGTTCTCGGAACTTCAGTTGACGAAACGCGATGATCTACACGCGGTCGTCTTCGTTGCCGTTCCACCGTGGGATGAGACGGCTATCGCAGCGTTTGATAGAGAGGGACACCGCCATTCGATCCAGGTAGTAGATGGAACGCCACCAGACGAACCGCTGCCATCGCCAAATCAATAGTATTTTTATCTCCTACGATCCAAGCAAATTCCGAAAGCCACTCGGTCGTACCAGCCACAGGAGCCAGAAGCGAATAGTCTCCGGATTTCCGGTGGATGGGCGTCCTGAGTGACGACACTATCACGACTATGATTCCCCAAAACGCCGCCAGTAGCTGTTTCCAGTACCGAATTGACGACTATCCGTTCCGATTACTGTACTAAACCCATGAGTTGGAAAGAAACAGCCGAACCAGTTCTCACTCGGATGCCAACCGTCCAAAAGCCGGAGGGACACATTCCCTTCCGCCGAAAGCTCGGGTGGACGGCCGGGACACTCGTCCTGTATTTCTTCCTTTCTAACGTTCTTCTCTTCGGCGCCAATCAAGGGAGTGACATCTTTGGACAGTTCCGATCAATCTTGGCTGGAGGACAGGGAACCATCTTGCAACTCGGGATCGGGCCGATCGTGACTGCCAGCATCGTCTTGCAATTGCTCGGTGGTGCCAACCTGTTAGGACTCGACACTGACGATCCTCGGGATCAGGTACTGTATCAGGGTCTACAGAAGTTCCTGGTGCTGGTTATGATCTGTCTCACGGGGTTGCCGATGGTATTCGCTAGCGGATTCCTCCCGGCCGACCCGCAACTCGCCCAAGCACTCGGTGTCCCCTTGAGCGTCATCAAATGGTTGATTTTCGCTCAAATCGCCGTTGGCGGTATCCTCATCCTATTTATGGACGAGGTCATCAGTAAGTGGGGCGTCGGTAGCGGCGTCGGGCTCTTCATCGTTGCCGGCGTGAGTCAGAAGCTCATTGGCGGACTACTGGCGCTCCCGAACCTCGGCGGCCAGCAACCGGGAATTCTCGTCACGTGGGTCGAAATCGTACTTGGAGATATCTCGGTCGGCTCACCGCTGACCGGGTCGGGAATGCAAACACTCCTGTTCGGAGTTGGCAGCGTGGTCCCACTGTTGACGACGGTGCTTATTTTCTGTGTCGTCGTCTACGCCGAGAGCGTCCGTGTCGAGATACCCCTCTCACATGCCCGCGTCAAAGGTGCGCGTGGAAGATATCCGGTGAAACTCATCTATGCGAGCGTTCTCCCGATGATCTTTGTCCGAGCCCTGCAGGCGAACGTTCAGTTCCTCGGCCGAATCCTGTCCAGCCAGTTAGGCACCGATCTGCCGCAGTGGCTCGGCGTCTACATCGACGGACGACCTGTGGACGGACTCTTTTACTATCTCAATCCGATTCACAATCCACAGCAGTGGATGTGGTGGGCAGGAAGCGTAACTCAAGAGCCGTGGCAAATCATGCTACGCGTGATAGTTGATCTGACACTCATGCTCGTCGGGGGAGCGTTGTTCTCGATATTCTGGGTCGAAACGGCAGATATGGGCCCGGAAGCTACCGCACGGCAGATTCAAAACTCCGGTATGCAGATCCCCGGATTTCGACGAAACCCACAGGTCATCGAGAAGGTACTCGAACGGTACATCCCGCAAGTCACCGTTTTAGGTGGTATCCTCGTCGGGCTCCTCGCGGTACTCGCGAATATGCTCGGTACCATCGGTGGTATCTCGGGCACATCGCTTCTCCTCACGGTGAGCATCACGTACAAGCTCTACGAAGAAATCGCCGAAGAGCAGTTGATGGAGATGCACCCGATGATGAGACAGCTCTTCGGCTGACAAAGATCCCATAATTCGCCGGCTGAATCGGGCGGGCAACGTATGTCGTATGCACAACCCACGGCGGGTTTCGCTGTCTGTAACTCGACTTATCGAACGGTGAGGTGCCCTATCATTCCGTTGTGAGCATGCAAGATGCAGACGTACGTATACTCCCCCTTCGTGTCGAACGTGTGGGTGTACGTCGATCCAGGTTGATCGACTCCCTGTGCGTTGTCCGGTGGGTGACTACCGAACGGTTCTGCACCATCTGGGATTTCGACTTTCGGATTGTCCGATGGATGGCCACACACGTTGTGGCCGGAAGATTTGAATACCCACTTGACCGTGTCCCCCACCGAGAGGCGGACCCGTGTCGGGACAAAACTGAGGTAGTTGCCATCCGGACCGACCTCGATAGTGACGTCGGCCTCCTCGGTCGGTGTCGTAGTCGGCGTCGCCGTCGGTTCGGGTGATGCCGTTTCGGTGGGTGTTTGTGTGGTCGTCGCAGTTGATGTACTCCCACCAGCACCCTCACTACCACCACCACCCGAACATCCCGCGAGAACAACTCCTGCAAATGTAGTGGCAAAGTGTCGTCGTGTGACTAACTCTGTTGGCTTCGGGACCATCACTCCACCTATTCCAGAGTACTTCATATAGGCCTTTTGAATCCGTGAGACGCTATCTCACGGAGCTTCCACTGACTGCGATCGGAACAAAAATTAGCAAACGGTATTGACCAGAAGTGATTTCTGGACTTGCATGTGGGTGCTACTAGCCCGCGACGAAGTGAGAATATGTGATAGTGTTGGAGCGGGGCCGGCAAGTCCGGCTGCAAACCTCGTCAGTGCGAAAGTCCCGACCCCAATCATGAGCTGCCGGTGGTCATCGCGATGCTCGTCGCCGCGCTTAGCTTCGACGCGATATGGATTTCGACTATCGGATCGCCTGCATTTATCTGGTTTGCTCAGACATCCTTCTTCGGCGTGTTACTGACGTTTCTGGCAGGCATCCTCGTTCCCCTCACCATCCTGACGCTGTACACGCGATTCCGGCGGCAGAGACTCAGGGTGCTCGGGCGTCACGAAGTCAACCACGAGAGTCCCGACCCGGATGAGGACGCGGATATCGATGCACATGTTGAGAACAACGAGAGCGACGACGGTGACAGCGACGGCTCGAAGCGAGTCAGGGCTTTCGAGGGAGTCACCTTTTCATCGATTTATCGAACACTACCGCCGACACCATCCGAATCTTCATAATCAGGGATATCTAACAAGTATCCATGCAGCTTACCGGACAGTTAGCACTGACGGTAGTCATGGGTCTCTTCCTCGTAATTATCGCCGCGTGGCTCGCGAGGATCGAAGACTGGCGGTCGTATACGCCACTCGGTAGTGGCGGGGCGGCCGGCGAGTCCGGGTACGTCTCAGAGGAGAAGCCGGCCGGAATCAGTCGTTGGCTGACGACGGTCGACCACAAGGACATCGGGATGCTGTACGGTGCCTACGGCGTCACCGCCTTCGTCGTCGGCGGGTTGATGGTCATGCTCATGCGGATCGAACTGCTCGATCCGGAGATGACCCTGCTCTCGAACTCGTTTTACAACTCGTTGATGACGAGTCACGGTATCACGATGCTGTTCCTGTTCGGGACACCCATCATCGCAGCGTTCGCGAACTACCTCGTCCCCCTGCTCATCGGCGCGGACGACATGGCGTTCCCACGGATCAACGCCATCGCGTTCTGGCTCCTCCCGCCGGGCGCGCTCCTCATCTGGGCGGGCTTCTTCCCGCTCGGGGACGTGATCCCTGCCCAGACCGCCTGGACGCTCTACGTGCCTCTCTCCGCGGGCGTGGGCGGGGGGAGTCAGGGCAACGCCGGGGTCGACCTCATGATCCTCGGTCTCCACCTGACCGGCGTCTCGGCGACGATGGGGTCCATCAATTTCATCGCGACCATTCTCACCGAACGCGCCGAGGAGGTGACCTGGGCCAACCTCGACATCTTCTCGTGGACCATCCTCACCCAGTCGGGACTCATCCTCTTCGCGTTCCCGCTCCTCGGGAGCGCGCTCGTCATGCTCCTGCTCGACCGGAACCTCGGCACATCGTTCTTCGCCATCGAAGCGGGCGGGACGATGCTCTGGCAACACCTGTTCTGGTTCTTCGGCCACCCCGAAGTGTACATCCTCGTGTTGCCCCCCATGGGTATCGTCAGCTACGTTCTCCCGCGGTTCTCGGGACGGCGGCTGTTCGGGTTCAAGTTCGTCGTCTACTCCACGCTCGCCATCGGCGTGCTCTCGTTCGGCGTCTGGGCTCACCACATGTTCGCGACGGGCATGGACCCGCGTCTGCGCGCCTCGTTCATGGCAGTGTCGCTCGCCATCGCCATCCCCTCGGCAGTGAAGACGTTCAACTGGATCACGACCATGTGGAACGGGAAACTCCGCCTGAACACGCCGATGCTCTTCTGTATCGGCTTCGTCTCGAACTTTATCATCGGCGGCGTCACCGGCGTCTTCAACGCCGCTATCCCCGTCGACCTGGTGCTCCACGACACCTACTACGTCGTCGGGCACTTCCACTACATCGTCATGGGCGCCATCGCCTTCGCTGGCTTCGCCGGCCTCTACTACTGGTTCCCCCTGTACACCGGCCGGATGTACCAGCGCCGCCTCGGCAAGGCCCACTTCTGGCTCTGGATGATCGGGTCGAACATCACGTTCCTCGCCATGCTCGTCCTGGGCTACGGCGGCATGCCGCGACGGTACGCCACCTACCTGCCACAGTTCACCACCTTCCACCAGCTGGCGACGCTGGGCGCCGTGCTGATGTTCGTCGGCGGCCTCATCTGGGTCTACAACTTCGTCACTTCGTGGCTGGAGGGCCCGAAGGTCCAGGACGGTGACCCGTGGAACCTCCGCGATGACGGTATGTACACCAACGAGTGGCAGTGGTTCGAGAACCAGCAAGAGACGGCGCTCGCCGACAGTGGCGACAAGGCTGCTAAACCAACTGATGACTAATATCAATCTCGTTTCGCTTCCCCGCCACTTCCAGTAACGAATCTCAATAGCACGGCACTCCCAAGAATGCCCCTGATGGTCATACCAGTGTTCTCAGCGATGGTATCGAGCGTCGTAGCGGGGGATCCGGAGCTACAGTTCAGCGTCGCTCGATACCGACAACCTCGTTTCCGGACTGGGTTGTGATGTCGATGAGCGTGTGTCGATATCACCTGCTCCGACGATGAATATACATCGCACCGATACCGCTTCGGGAGTTGTTCAAGTAAATAGACGTTCGTCCACGGACTCGCCACTTCCATTGAGCAGATTACTTAAGAGGCAGTGCCGCTCACAATATACTATGGGCGCTGATAGCGAGGCACCGGCTCCACCCCGAGAGTTGCCACCGGAGGCTATTGAGGTGCTTGGCCGGCTCACTGAGGCAGAGCTACGGGCTGCTATCGATTATGCACGGGCACGACGAGAATACGCACATCCCGAGATCACCGCTCAGATCAAACCCAATCTTGGAGAGGAAATCGTCCGGATAGAGGAGCGACAGGGGTATACCGAAGTCGTGAAGCGGCAAACATGCCCTGACGGCTGTACCGACTGTCCGCATGGCCCGTTCCTCTACCATGTACGGGAAGAACTACGACCAGAGGATGGGACCCATCTCCACTGGGTCTATCTCGGACGGATACAAACGGAAGATTCGCAATCAGACAGCAGATGAAGAGATTTACCTTCGTCGGTGTCCCTGAAACCAGCGCCGTACACGTGACGTAATCCCCAAATCACGTTTGGCCATAATCACGGTATTCTCTGCACGACGACCGACCTCTTCCGGAATTGCACCGAACACGAGTTGCTGTAACAGACTCTCGCGAGAGGCCCCAATAACCGTGAGGTCATGTGCAGTCGAATGTTCCACGATTTCGCCGACAATGTCACCACTCACGAGTGTCGTCTCTATCTCGAGTCCTTTGAGGGAGGCTGCTGTCTCGTCGACAATCTTGTGGCCATTCTCGTCATCGATATCATCGACGTCCGTCACGTAGAGGATCTCGACGTGGGCCTCATTCGGAAGGGCGATTGCATGGGCGATCTCCGCCGCGAATTCAGCATGCGGGCCGCCTGCGGTCGGGACTAGAATTGATTCAACGTCTCTGGCCGGGCCGATACGCTCGACGAGGACGTCACACCGTGCTTGGGTCACTATCTGATCGACGTTACTCCCAAGGACGATATCCTGTCGGTGAGTCCGTCCGCGCCAACCCAGGATCACGAGATCGATATCGTCCTGCTTGATGGTGTTCAGAATCGCTGTCGCAACGTTGTGACCGATTCGAACTTTTCCACTTACGGGAATGTCCGGACGCTCTTCGGTTGCGAAGTCGAGTGCTGCGTCGATCACCTCCCGTTCTCCAGAGACGAACTGACGCCCCTCTGATAGCGGCGTCTGCTGGGGAACTGTCGTGACGCTCACCACTTCGATATCTGCATCGCGCTCCTCCGCGAGGTCGAACGCAGTCCGCATTAATTGTTCGACGCTCTCGGGATTAGCGATCGGGACCAGAATCCGTTGGTCCCGATCGGCACGCTCGGTCGCCGGGGCCTGTTCTGTCGCAACGGTTGGGGCCTCCTCTTCGAGTTTTTCCGATTCCTTGCGTTCGGAATACCCGTAGTAGACGGCGATCCCAAGACCCATCCACACGACAGTCGTCACGAGCGCGATGAAGCCGTGTGAATCCGGACCCAGACCGATCTCGAGCCCGAGTGCCGACAACAGAAACGGCGTGAGGAGGAACTGGAGGACGATCCCGATCAGCGGTGGCCACGGCATATAGGGAACCTCGAAGGTCCGCGGCAGGTCAGGATGGGTCTTGCGCATCTTGATGACCGTCCAGTTAACCTGCACGAACAGCAGAATGAACATAATGTCCGCCGAAGCCGCGACGGATTCGATCGGCAGTGTCAGAGCCATCACGATGATGAGGAGAGCCGACAGCAGGATCGCCCAGTGAGGGGTTCGTTTTTCGGGGTGGATCCGTTCGAAGATGCCAGGGAGTGCCCGGTCGCGTCCCATCGCAAACGAGACGCGCGACGAGGAGTACACGGTTGCGTTCAGTGCACTCATCGTCGCAGTGAGCCCAGCAATGAGCAACAGTGGGACGCCGTAGGGAACGAACTGGCCAGCGGCCTCAATAATCCCGAGTTCGCCGAGATTGCCCAGGAGCTGCCAGGTTGGGGCATCAGCGGCGAGGCCAGCCCGTTCTGCGAGCTCGGGAACAACGCTAATACCACCGATGGCGGCGAACGCCACGAGAATGTAGATCGGTACGACGATGAGCAGCGAGTAAAAGACCGCTTTGGGAATGTTCTCCCCTGGATTGACGACTTCCTCACCGGATTGGACGATGATCTCGTACCCCTCGAAGGCGATGTACGTGAAGCCCATCGCCCCGATGATACCAATAGCACCATTCGGAGCGAAACTGGGACTGCCCATAAACTTAGCTGGCCAGTTCGGGGTATTGACGGTCGCCAAAATCCCGAACGCGACGAAGACGCCAAGAATCACGACCTTGATGCCGGTGACGATCACGCCGGCTTTGCCCGTCTCCTCCGCCCCACGGTAGTTGATATATGCGAATAGACTGATCATCAGTACTGCGAGTACTTTGTCGAGAAGGAACCGGTTGATGACGCCGAAGAGGACGAACCCTTCGGAGAGCACCCCGGAGTAGACAATGAATTCCGTGAGAAAGACCCCGAACGTGACGGCATACAGTGAACAGGCGACAGCGTGGGCGAACCAACTCATCCATCCCGCATAGAACCCGTTCGGGTCGACGAGTGCTTCCTTCACCCATAGATAGCCGCCGCCGGCTTCCGGGAAGGCGGCACCTAGCTCCGCGTACGAGACGGCCGTGAACAGCGCGACGAAGCCATTGAGAAAGAATGCAAGCGTCAGAGCGGGTCCGGCAAGGCCGGCTGCGAACCCAGTCAGTGCGAAGACTCCAGCCCCGATCATCGCCCCGACACCGATAAACGTGATATCGAACAGGCTCATATCACGGGACAGTTCGGTTTCGACATCGTCGCCAGCTTCTGATGCGTCGGCTGTCGACGATTCAGCAAGCTCGTCAGTCATCTCGTGGGTATTCACAAACCAGGTTGGATAATGTTTCGTTCTCTCCGTAGAGCTCGGCCCCACAGCGAATCTGAGGCGACATACACATTATGGTTCCTCTGAAAGAGTACCTATGCTCGATTCGGTGCGCTATCGCTATCACTCTGTTCGACGCCGCATCCGTCGGTTCGAACGGCGGGAAATGCGAGAATTCCGCCGCTGGATCGAAGATACAGAGAACCTCCTCCATCTATCGGCACTTATCCTCGTTCCACTTCTCATCGCCATCGTGACGTGGCTCTCTAATGTCTCCCCAGTCGTCTCCTTTCTGGTATATCCGCCGCTTGCTTCGGGCACATATACCCTGTTCGCTGATCCCGAAGGTCGCTACTCATCTCCCCGCAAGTTCGTCGGCGGAATGACGACGGGTGCACTCAGTGGCTGGATTGCCCTGGAGGTAGGTGCTCGACTCTGGTATCCAACCACGCCCGAACAGTTCCAGGTCCACGCCGGTGCTGCCGCCCTCGGAATCTTTCTCACTGGTGTCGTAACATGGGCCCTGTCGTTGGAAGAACCAACGGCGTTCTCGACAGCTCTCCTTGTGCTCGTTACTGGCGCCGAGCGACTGACGTACGTGGTTGGCATCGTCGTGTCGAGTCTCCTGATCGCCAGCGTGTTCGTCCTTTGGCGGCGTCGGTTCTATCACGAACGGGCGCGATACCTGTTTCAATCGACCCACGGCGACGATCAGATCCTAGTTCCTGTCCGTGGAGATACCGCGGATTCGCTTGTTCTGTTCGGTGCCCGTCTCGCTGCCGCTCACGATGCAGGGAAAGTCGTCCTCATGAAAACGGTGAGTGCGGAGACAGTTGAGGAAACAGAATCAACGCTGGAAGCAGCCAAGCAGACGATAGACGCCGACAATACAAACGCCTCGTCAGAGGATTCCATTACGCAGGCAGCTGAAAACTATCTCGCTCAACAGCAGTTACGCGACCTGAAACGACTCAAAAACCGTGTCAACTCTGTCGTCGACGTGCCCTGTGAATTCGTCGTCGCCGTAGTGGAGGGTTCGATCGGGGAAACTGTGCTTGCAACCGCAGAGGCAGAAGACTGTGATTTGATTGTCGGTCCCTATGAAACCGAAGACGGCACCCCAAGTCAATTTGTCCGACAGCTCCTGAGCGGGGATACGGACGCGATCGTGTTCCGATCCTCGAACGGACGCACGAACTGGCAGCGCATCCTCGTAATGATCCGTTCCTCGGGCGAACTCGCGAACGCGATGCTCGACTTCGCACACCGGCTCTTGCCCGGCGACGGAACGATAAGTGCCTGTACCTGTGTCTCACACCGTCGTGAGCGGCGGATGGCCGATATCACACTCGAAAATCTCATCGAGTCTTTTGCGGCACCAATCGAAACACGGGTTGCCACTGGATCAGTCGAGGAATTTCTGGCCCGAAACGCGTCTCACTACGATCTGGCAGTAATTGGCGCGAGTACGGATCGCAGCGCAGTCTCTCGCTTCCTTTCTACGCCGACATTCGAACGAATCCAAGAAGTCGACTGCGATCTGGCAATCGTGCATCGGGGGTAAATTACGAGCTTCTTCGTCGACGACTTGCACTGGTTGAACAGGGAATTATCACTTCGGAGTGATTCATGCTGAATAATACCCCAATTCAGCAAACCATTAAGGGGACGCCAGTTGACTGTTAAGTTGCAATGTCCGAGTATTCAAATCCGGAGCTACCGCCGCTCCCGTACGACTACGACGCACTGGAGCCACACATCAGCGAACAGGTGCTGACTTGGCACCACGATACCCACCATCAGGGATACGTCAATGGGCTCGGGGCCGCCGAGGAGACGTTGGCAGAGGCCCGCGAGTCAGGTGATTACTCTGCAACCGCCGGTGCGCTCGGGAACGTGACCCACAACGGTTCCGGCCACTACCTGCACACGTTGTTCTGGGAGAACATGTCGCCCAACGGTGGCAGCGAACCTGAGGGAGATCTTCGCGACCGCATTGAGGAAGACTTCGATTCATACGCGGGCTGGAAGGGCGAGTTCGAGGCTGCCGCGAGCGCCGCGGGTGGCTGGGCGCTACTGGTGTACGATCCCGTGGCCAAGCAGCTGCGCAACCTGAAGGTCGACAAGCACGACCAGGGTGCGCTCTGGGGTGCTCATCCCATCCTCGCCCTTGACGTCTGGGAACACTCCTACTACTACGACTACGGCCCGGATCGCGGCTCATTCATTGACGCGTTCTTCGAGGTCGTTGATTGGGACCAAGTCGCTGAGCAGTATCAGACAGTGGTAGACACGTTCGAATAACAACGACTGAGGTGTTGTTATACCCTCAGTTCTATCAGCCATCAATGTTTGATCTATAACTAGCTTACGTCATACTAGTGGTGCAACGGATCGTAAGTTACTCGGTCACACCCAGAAGAGTAATAATTGTACAATCCGAGAAATCAATGAGGCGGATCAGAACCAATGGTAGCTTCAGAGCCAGCTAGCGGATCTTCGAATTCAATCAGTTGGGCAATCATTGAAACTGTTGCCAAGGCAGAGGGTATTGACCCAGTTGAATTGGAACCTCCTCTCCATGAAAAGCTCGATCCAGACGCAATAGACCAATTGTTCCAACCAACGACAGCAAGGAACTCTACTTCGGTTGACTGCGTTACCTTCACGTACTGTGGATACGAAGTCACAGTGTATTCTGATAATCGTGTAACAACACAAAAACTCTAAACTAGTCATAATTGATCCGTACTAGTGGCGGCCCTGGTGGGCCTGAGCGACGGCGGTTTGACCAACACTTGAGACGAGGGTGGTTTGGCAGCAGCGTCGCGTTACTGACGTCTCTACTAATGTCACTTAATGAGCGCCCATAGACAAGTATGTTTGGCAATTCTTTTTCGTCGCGTTTAGTTAAGTCTGAAAAGCGAGGCGAGAATGATTTTCAGCTGGTTCATGGCGAAAATCACCCGCCTCAGCGGTTGTAGCGACTGGATCGACTTGGATTTTGTGAAGTGAGAGCGGACACCGCCCCAGCTGATGGAGCTCGGTATTCGACTCCATTTGGCAGGACTATCACTTTCGAATACCATTTCAGAATTAGAGAAGTTCGGTGTCGAACGGTCGCGGAAAGCCGTTCATGACTGGGTACAGAAGGCCGGTCTACAGCCGGCTAACACCGCGAGTCCGGATCACGTTGCGGTTGACGAAACTGTGATCCGAATTAATGGTCTGTGCTTCTGGCTGTACGCTGCTGTCGATCCCGAAACGAACGAATTTCTGCATCTAAAGCTGTTTACCACGACTACGACAATCTTGACCGAACAGTTTTTGCAGGAGCTTCGTGAGAAACACGACGTTGAAGACGCGGTGTTTCTCGTTGATCACGCGAAGCATCTCGCGGCTGCGTTGCGTCGAGAAGGGCTCCGATTTCAGACCGTTCGACATGGAAATCGGAACGCTGTTGAACGTGTCTTCCGAGAGATAAAACGACGAACTACCTCGTTTAGTAATATTTTTAGCCACGTCAAACCAGAGACCGCCGAAACGTGGTTACAAGCCTTCGCCGTCTGGTGGAACTCAGTTAACTAAACACGATGTTCTTTTTAGAGCGGAACGTAAAGTCGAGATAGACTCATCGGATGAATAGCTCCGACGCGAGATCCCACCATCGGCGGCATCTCATATGTGGAGCCGTCAGTGGGAGCGGGACACTCCTTGCTGTGTTGCATCTCGTTCATGCTCTCAGCGAGAACACGCCATTTGCGTTTCTCATCGGCGGTGTGTTTCCATTTGTCATCGCCCTTGCCGTTGCAGTCGGCGGATACTTGATCTGGAATAGTGACTTCCCAGACTTTGTTATACTGCGTATTGGGGGGTGGGTTGGACTCGGTATGGGCCTTCTTGGCCTGTTCGGTAGTGGAGCGATTGTATTTGAATATACGGAAGGTGTTCGCCTGCTGGAGGAGGGGTACCTCATCCTGACGTTCATAACATTTGGGGCAGCAACCGGGCTTCTGCTCGGCTGGTATGATGCTCGTCGGCAGGTCCTCACGGCTCACCTCAAAAATAAACAGCGCGAACTCGAGGAGCAGAATGAGCGCCTTGAGGGGTTCGCCCATGTCATCTCTCATGATTTGCGAAACCCGCTCAACGTCGCCACCGGGCGGTTGGAGTTCATCGATGCAAACGAACACAGTGAGCATATCAAGGCGATCAGCCGAGCGCACGATCGGATGGACAATCTGATCGAGGACGTACTGACGCTGGCCCGTCAGGGGCAAACCGTTGGTGCTACGGAACCCGTGTCACTGGAGCAGATTGCCTCTCAGGCATGGACTCATGTCACAACCGAGGATGCGTCTCTTGAGATTGAAACCGACATGAAGGTTGAAGCTGATGCGAGCCGGTTACAGCAGTTGTTCGAGAACCTCTTTCGAAACGCCATTGAACACGGTGGTGACAACGTAACTGTCCACGTTGGCGCCCTTGATGACACCACCGGGTTCTATATCACAGACGATGGTCCTGGTATCCCAGCTGGGGAGCGCGAGCAGATATTCGAGTACGGGTATTCGACTGCGTCCGACGGAACCGGACTTGGTCTCGGAATCGTCCAGCAAATTGTTCAGGCTCACGGCTGGACCATCACCGCGACTCAAGCCGTAGATGGTGGGGCGAAATTCGAGATTCGTGATGTCCAACATACCACCGTGGATCAGGAGTGGGAGACTAGTACTTCAGAGGGAGTTTCTGCGACGATTGATTAGTGATCGATTCTTTCTACTTACACGAAATACGGACTCAATAGTTCAGTCTATAGAAACGCCTGTGGAGACTCTCAACCACCGTCCGGATGTAGTTGAACTGAATCAATTCCCCCATCTCGAATATGTGGTTTGTTGCAAGCCCGATAGGAGTAGGCCGTTTCATTTGTATATTGAAACTGCCAATGCTTAGACTAGGTCGGTCCACTTGGCCGTCGTGCTGAGCAGTCGTGCTATTATCGTCCCCCATAATGTCAAGGCGCATATATTCAATTATCTAGGGATAAGATCTATTGGCAGATCAATATATGGATCCCCTCTATAGGTAACACAGATTAACTGGATCCACGACACTCATCCATTTTGAACACAGCTGTATCAAATCTGGAATCCACTAAGATAGACGAGATAGGATTTTAGACATCGAACATTTTTATAGAGGTCGCGAGAATGCTGTAGTAGAAATGACTGGCCTAATTGTCAAAGCAGCCGTGAAGGAGGCATTGTCAGAACAGAACGTCGCGGCAGATTTCTACGATACCCTCGACGAGGAAGTTGCCGAGCTTCTCAACGACGCCGCCGAACGCGCTGAAGCGAACGATCGGAAGACAGTCCAACCCCGCGACCTGTAAATTCAGGATTCACGCACTCGCGCCTCGCTCGAAGATAGCTTTTTGAGTGTTCTGTGCAGAATTTAGCAGACGTGCATGGGGACACCCCCCACACTGAGCAGCAGGCGGCCGACGCCGACGCGAGAGAGGTCCTCAGCGTGTCACAGCTGAATGACCGAATCGCGTCTGTCGTCGAGGAAACGTCCACCCTCCACCGTGTCCGCTGTATCGGCGAAGTCACTGACCTCCACCAGAACAGTACGGCGCTCTATTTCACGCTCACCGACGGCGACGCCGAGCTTCCCTGTATGATCTGGACGAATCGCTACCGGGAGATGGATGCCGACCTCGAAGACGGTACCGAGGTCATCCTCGAGGGTGATATCGACTACTGGGTCAAAGGTGGGAAAATCGACCTCAAGCCGTGGGAGGTGATCGTCGTCGGCGACGGCGATCAGGCAGTTGCGGTAGAGCGACTGCGGAGCGAACTCGAAGAACGCGGCTGGTTCGACGACGAGCAGAAACAGCGCCCGCCGGCGTTCCCGGAACGGGTTGGTGTCGTCACCTCTCTTCGAGGAGATGGCCGATACGACATCCAAAGCGCGATTCACGAGCAGGACCCGACCGTCGATATCTTAGTGAAGGACGCTACTGTCCAAGGGTCGGACGCGCCCACGTCCATCGCGAACGGCATCCACCATCTGGACCGGTCGGAGGACGTCGACTCGATTATCGTCGGACGGGGCGGAGGGAGCGATTCGAACCTCCAAGCGTTCAATACTGAGCGAGTCGCAGAGGCGATCTTCACCGCGAACACGCCGATCGTCACGGCAATCGGCCATACTGACGACCGGTTGATCGCAGACCGGGTGGCGGATATGGCCGCGATCACCCCGACGGCCGCCGGCGAGTACATCGTGAAGTCGCGGAATGACTTCCTTGCCAGCGAAATCGACCCGCTAGAACAGCAGCTTGACACTGCTTACGAGACCTTCGAACAGGAGCACGAACACGAACAGGAGCTGGCTGAAGCCGTTGAGGAGGCGACTGCTCCCGAGGGGCTCCCACCGGTCTACTACAAGGCTGCAATCGTAGTGCTTGTTCTGCTGTTGTTGCTCATCACCGCACTCTGGCTCGGGGTGATCTAAGGATGGCAAAGGATTCCGACATCCGACAACGGATGGATCGCGTCGAGGAGATCATTGAGCAGCTCGATGCAGACGAGGTCTCGCTGGAGGACGGCCATGATCTATACGACGAAGGGCAGGAGTTACTGTCCGAGCTCCGAGAACGGCTCCAGGACGGAGACGGCGAAGTCATCGAGATCGAGTAACTGGCCCATCAGTCGACGTGAGCCATTATCTTAACCAACATACCGCTGGATACATTCCATCTTGTTGGTTAAGTCTGTGCCAGCTCAGGTCCAGCCTTCAGGCTTAATTACGACCTCCGGTCATTTTGGGGTGTGTAGGACTGAGTCACGATGCTCCACGAGACAGTGATGATATTTGGTGTCTATCTGGTGGCCTGCGGCATCGCGTGGATTCTCCACGAATCGGCCCATTACGTAGTCCATAGCCTCTACGCGGAATCGGTCTCATTTGGTGTGAATCGTCGCGGCCCGTACGTCGACGCTGTCTACGAACGCGATGCGCCCACGTTTGCGATTCGGGTTGGGTCCGTCGCCCCGACCCTTCTCTATACCCCATTTGTCGTACTCGGTATTGCTGGCTATCTCTCGCTGTATCCACTTCCTCAGCTGGATCCAGTTGGGTGGTCGTTGGTGGCGGTTCCTCTCATAATTTTGACCTTCCCGACTGGATCCGATATCCAGTCTTGTCTCGAAGCGGCCCACTAGACTCTCTAAACGCGTATTTGGTTTGCGTCAGACAACCACTACGTTAGTCACATAATTATGATTAAAGAAATGTGTTGGCCGTCAATATTTAGTAGATAAGGCGCAAGTATGTGCAAATGTATCATGGCACAAGCGAGTCCCCGCAGTAACCTCTCTGAAACGGATACGGAGGAGCGCCCCTCCGTGTCAGTTGAAGCGTGGCTCGAGGCGGTCAGTCGAGAACTGGACCCCGCCGAGTGCGAGGACCTCTCCGAACTCGGCATCTACTCGATCCACGAACACAGCAGCGCCCGTACGATCACCCTTCCCGAGGATGCAGACGAGTTCGACGACGCAACGACGGTGAAGCAGTACTATTTCGAGGGCGAGGATTGCCCGCTGCTTATCGTTGCCCCGCTGAAGGTCTGAGTTGCCCCACCGCTGGCGGCCGGCTAGCAGTCGGCGTCGTCTTCCTTATGATCGGAGTAGAACTGGATGAGATACTGGAAGCGAGCAGTATCGCTCGTGAAGGAGTCGAGTTCCTCCTGCAACCACTCGTATTTCCCCTGCGGGATTCGCATATTGATTCGCGCGACATCATCGTCGACATCCGAGCCAGAGCTGCTGGTGCTGGGTGCTGTATCGGCGTCTGACATTAGTTCGACCCAGGCTATGCGGTCGCATATATCCCACCAGAATAGAAACTTCTCTAGAGAACTTGGAGAACTTTGAAGTCCTCCAAATTCATCCAAATTTTCTGACTTCTTTTGGTTAATCACTCCTTTCTCACATACGATGTGTGCTCAGGTCCCCTCCGGCGAGACGCCGGCTCGTACTGAGGAATCGACATCCGCAATTCGGATCATCCACAGGTCCATCGGCCCGATTCTGCTGGCGCTCCTTCCACTGGTCCTGTTCGTGGGGACAGCGGCCGCGCAGTCGAATCCAGGCAGCGCGTTCTGTGATTCGAACATGGCCGATACCATCCAGAACATCTTCACCATCATCCAGTTCGGCGGGCCGCTCATCGGCGGCGTCCTCGCGCTCGGCGCGACCGTGGCGATCCCGTTCACCCGTCGGTCGGACTGGAAAAAGGAGATGAAGTCAGTCCGGAATCAGGGCCTCCTCTGGGGCGTGATCGTCGCTCCGCTCGGGACGGAGATCGTCCAGTTCATCCTGAACAACATCGTGGTCGGTGGCACGAGTTGTGGATTCTAACCACGCACAAGGATTCGCACTCGTCATGACCGCCGTCCTCGTCGCATCGACAGCCGTCGTTCCAGCGGGCGCACACCCCCCGAACAGTACCGACCACGGCATCCCGGAGGAGACCTTTCACAAACTGTGGTCGGGGGATGAGGACGGCGCGACCGACGGCGCGAATCTGAGTAACGAGTCGGCGGTCGAGCAGCTGGGCGAGGGGACTGATGTCCCATTTGACTCACCGCCACAGGCCGTCGAGCAATGGAACCGGGGCGATCACCAGGAGTTCCCGGCGACCAACAGCTCGGTGTCGATCCATCCGCCTGATGCGGACCTCTCCAGCGGACGATTCATCGAGGAGGCCTACACTGAGGTGTTCGCCGCCCAACCCTCCACGCGAGCACGGCTCTCGTCGTCTAGGCAGCCGCTCTACGTCGCTCCAAACGGGACGCTCCGCGGAACCGTCGACTACCGAGTGGCAGTCCCGCCAGACGACACCTCTGGCGATCGTCGCGTTTACTGGAGTCTCGAGAACCACCAAGTCGAGGAGACGAAACTGCTCGTCGACGGTGATGAAGAGACGACGGCTGGCGGCTCTCATACGCCGGCGCTATCGTACTCGCTGGACGGCTACGCTGGCGAGGAGCATCAACTCACGCTCCAGGCAAACATCTCGGTTCGGCTTCGAAAGGAGGTCGAAGTCTGTACCGCCCACAACGACGAGGGCGACTGTACCAACTGGGAGAGTTCCGTTTCATACCCCACCGAGAACGTCTCAGTGACCGATTCCATCGAGGTCACAAAGTACGATCTCGCGGTTTCCGGGTTCATCGCCGAATATCCGAATGGTGATCTCGGCCTTGTCGTCTACAAGAACCAGCCGTGGCTCGGCTACCAGTTGCCCAACGGTGATGTCCGGGGCGTCTGGCGGTTCTACTCAGCCCGGGACAAAGACTGGGATACGCTGGTCTACAGCTCGGACGATGGAGAGCGAACCACGCACTCGCCGCTACATCCGCTCCAGGTGAACGCCTACCCTATCGAGACAGGCCCGACCCCGTCGCCCCGGAGGAACGTGACGATACTGGACGTGTACGGCACGTCGACGTCGCCGCCGACACTCCCGTCGAACGTTCACTTGGACGTCCTCACGGAACCGTACACGGCCAGCTATGGCATCGCGACACGCAGCACGACCGACGAGCAACCCGAAACCGTCCGCGCGTGGGGACTCGTCAGAGGAGTCGAGGCAGAACGGCCAGCAGATGAGTTCGCTCGGATCCAGATCTACGAGAGCAATCTCACTCTGGAAGTAGTGAATCAGACCGAAGACAGCGTCACCGTCCGGGTTACCCTCCAGAACGCGGATACTGGAGCCCCAATCAACACCGACGAACGGGACGGATACGTCGTCGTCGACGGGCAGCGGTTGAATACGACCGGCAACGGAACCGTCACGGCGACGCTTGAACGTCCTCCTGGCGGGGTGTCGGCGCGATATGAACCCGGCCACTGGTGGCTGAATCCACCCGGCTATACCGGCGATTCGGATACCGTCCTGCTGCAGGGGACGGTACTCCAAATCCTATCGACGCTGTTCCGAATCGGCGTCCCTGTCTCGCTGTTCCTCTTAGCGGTCTTCTTCATCGACCGCATCACCGGCTGGCGGATTTGGCCCCCATGGAGGTCACTATGATGTCCAGAAACAATCCTACATCCCACGACCGGGAACCGGAACGGTCCATCAGCCGACGCCGTCTCATAGCCTGGTCTACTACAGCTCTCTTATCCGGCGTCGCCGGGTGTTCAGGGACAAACAACCCCGGCAATGGGACGGAATCGTCCACAGGTTCACCGTCACCGCCAGCAGATTCCGTGTTCAAGGGAGTCGAATTCTCAGGTCCCAACCTTGTTGTGACTCTAGCTGAGGATCACGATGTCGACCGTCTCAATCTGATTGCCCCCGACGGAAGCACCTTCGAACAAACAGCAGTTGCGGAAGGAGCCACGACAGCAGAACTCCAGATCCTGTACAAATCCGGCGGCTCCTACGATACTGGTGAATACGAACTGGTCGCCGTCCGGGGCGAGTCTTCGGATACGATGTCAGTTGAACTCCGACCGGAGATTAGCGTCTCTGATGTCGAACCAGAGGTCGATGAAGACGACCAGAATAGTACCGGGCGGCTGTTCGTCACAGTTGAAAATACCGGCCCTGGACCGACGTGGGTCTACAATATTGGGTTCCGAAACGCTCCGTATTCGAATGCCCCGGAGATTATCGAAGGTGACGGAGTCGCTGATACGAGGTTTGAACTTCCTCAGAACCCGCAACAGGAATTCCTTCAGCCCGATACAGAGCAGAGGTTCCTGAAGGGACGTGGAGTCCTGATCATCAGCGACGACGATTCGGTTTCGTGTGAGGGGGGTTCTATCGAACTGACTGTTGTCGTCCAGACCCCACACGGCGATATTGAACAGCCGGTTCGCGCTGATCTATCCGGTGGTTACCACATCGATGATCAGGCCGCCGTTCAGCATCCCTGCAAGAACGTCGACATTGAGCTACTGAGTGGAGGGGGTGACGATGCGTAGGGTTCGTCGACGATTACTCTCCGCTGTCGCAGGAATCGTCGGATTAGTTGGTTTGGGACCGGTTCCAGTGGCTGCACAAAGCGACGGGGGTGGCGATGGAGGTGCTCTTGGTGATATCATTATCGGGGCCATTCAGGAATTACTCCGGATTCTGTTTAGCCCGATCCGGACGGTCATCGAGAATCACGGCGATGCGGTTCTCCGAACTGTCGTGGGAACCCCACATCCCGATTCTGTGTTCAGTGCTCCCTCGAACGGTGCCTGGCCGCGAATCTACGACTTCTATTGGGAGACGATGATCCCGCTCACTCTCACGCTTTATGGACTCTCTATTGGAATTGTGATTTTCCTCGAGTCCACGAGCCACCTGTTCAACGGCTATCATCGTTCGAAGCTGAAAAAACGGGCCTTCTCGGGTCTACTTGGCATCCTGTCGTGGTGGTGGATCGCAGCCCTCTCGCTCCGGTTTATCGACGCTTTGGCGGGGTTCCTTGTCCCCTCTGTCTCCGATATCACCCTCTTCCAGACCCTGTCGTTCTCGACGATGGGAGTCCTCGGCATAGTCGTCGCCCTGTCGACGAACTTCATCCTGTTCGTTCTCATCGGTCTGATCTATCTCGCCCGCCACCTCGCACTCTACCTGTTCGTCTTTCTGATGCCGCTGCTCATCGTCTTCTGGATTCCTGGAGTCGGTCCCTTCGCCTTGGCTTCGAAGTTTATGAAGAAGCTCGCGGGTTTCTACGTCCCCTTCCTGTTTATGACGGTTCCAGTTGCCCTTCTATTCCGGTTAGGTGATATCCTCGGGACCAGTATCGGTCCCTCCGCAGGTGAGTTCGGAGCGTGGCTGACAGCGCTCATTATCCCGCTGGTTGCTGTGGCGTCGCCGTTCATCCTATTCTGGCAGGCTGGAGCCCTCTTCTTCATCGCCGACCGGGCGGCTCGGCACGTCTCGGCACAGAAGGCTCGTGGACGGCTGTCGAGAGGTCGGGAACGGGTACAGTCGGCGACGCAGGGTGGGAAGAACTTCATCCGGGGAGTGCGCGACGAACCGGCCGTCAAGAGCGGTGGGCAGTACGTACTGGACTCCGGTGACTCCAGAGCGCACGCTACCGGCCAACGGCTCAACACGACCGGCTCCCGCCTTCGCGACGCGATTACGGACGGCGGCGAAGGCGGCGGTCGAGGCGGCTCTGGTGGTGGCGGTAGTGGGTCCACCGCCAGTGCCGGCTCTGGTGAGGACAGCGGCGGCAACGACGGGAACGGAGAGTACGAGCGGGACGACGCTTTCCGTGACCCGCAGCGCCAGAGTCGGGATCAAGAATCGAGAGACGACCCTCCGCGATACATTCACTAATCCATGAGCTCCGCTACTGACCCCGCGAAACGAATTCCCAAGTCGCTCGGTACCGACACCCAGTTCCTCGGGAAGTACTCGCTGACGGACCTCGCGGTCGCAGGGCTTCCCGGCGTCCTGGTGGTCCTAGTGACGCAGGTCGTCATCCCACCGTCACTCACCGTTCGCGGCATCCCGGTATCCGCGCTGACCATTCCAGTCGCAGCAATTGCGATCGCCTTCGGCGGCCTGTTCGTCTACCTCACGCCTGGGTATACCAACAGCCTCGACTGGCTCGGAACGTTCGTCGGGTTCCATCGCAGCGAGACGGAGATCGCCCACGAGGACGCGAAGGAGTACACCCACGTCGAACGAGTGTATCCGCGCCACGACGCAATTGAGCGGACCGACCGGGCTCTCGTGGGTGCAGTACAGGTGTCCCCGCCGACGATGGCGCTGGCAACCGACGAGGAATGGGAGCAGAAGTCGGAGGCTTTTCAGGACTTCGTCAATACGACTGTCGAGTTCCCGATTCAGATCTATTCCACAACGCAGTCGTTCCCTGCCGACGAGTACGTTGGGCGGTACGAAGACCGATTGAGCGACCCGGACGTCAAATCCAACGAGAAACTGCAGGCGCTCATCGAGCACTACGTCGACTGGTATGACCGGGAGCTGGCACAACGCCAGATGACCATCCGTGACCACTACGTCCTTATCCCGGTCCGACCTGAGGAAGTCCGGTACGAGCGGGCCAGTCTGCTCGAAAAGCTCGCTGGAATCCCCGTTCTGGGTATCCTTATCCAGATCGTCACGGCGCCGCCGGAGGAGGAAGAGCGCGCTGCGATGCTCGAGGAATTGGACGAGCGGCGCCGGCGGGTCGAGCGCGGCCTCCGCGGTATCGAGGGGTGTGATACGCGCCCCGTCGATGCGGCCGAGCTCACCCGTCTTATCGCGGAGTATTGGACCGGCACGGAGATCGAGTACGGCAACCCTGAACAGGTGCTTCGCACCTCCCCCGTCATCACCAACTCATGATTCGTAACCTGCTCCCCTTCACCGGCTCGAACAGTTCGGAAGCCAACGACAACGATGAGGCGACCGCAGACGAGACGCCTGACGAGCAGGACGCAGACGGTGACGAGTCGCAGCTTACCGTCACCTACGAGCGGGACGGTGAGGCAGTCGACGGCATTCCCGAAATCCACCAGACTGTCGTCTCACCATCCAGCATCGAACGGACGCCCAGTGCTCTCCGGACGGACAATCAGTGGGCGCAGAGCCTGTGGGTCGGCGAGTATCCCGATGCACCGATGGACGGCTTCCTTGAGAAGCTGTACGCCGCTGCCGAGACCCAACAGACGGACATCAGCATCCATATCGACCCCCGCGACACGCGGGAGACGCTGGATTCGCTGGAGAACAAGATCGAGGATCTCGAAGCCGATTACGAGTACCTGACCGAGAAGCATCGTGCGAGCGCCCGGGGCGTCGAGAAAGACCTGGAGGACCACCAAGAGATGTACGATGTCCTCCGGAACACGACGATGCAGGCGTTCGACGTCTCGACGTATCTCACAGTCAGAGGCGGCGAACGCGATAACGTCGACACTGAGTCGGTGTCAACAACTGCCCGACAGGCCCCTGCAAATCTGACTCCCGTGACGCCGCGGTGGTCGCAGCTGAAGACGTTCACCTCAGCCAGTCCAATCGCCCTCGATCAGTTCAACGAGACGCTCGACAGCAAGACGCCGATGCTTGGCGGTGCTGTCGGCGCGATGTTCCCCTTCGTTTCCGGTGCGTTTGCTGAACCCGGCATCGAGTACGGGACGTACGCGCTGAATTCGAGCCCGCTCATCCTCGACCGATTCAAGCGGCAAACCGGCTACTGTATGATGGTCATCGGCCGCCTCGGCGCGGGCAAATCGTTCGCAACGAAACTCCGGCTGGTTCGGCGGGCGATGTTCGACGAGGATACGGTCATCATTATGCTCGACCCGATGCGGGGGTTCGCCGGCGTCAACGAGGCGCTCGATGGCGAGCGGGTGACGGTCGGTGGTCGGCGTGGATTGAATCCGCTGGAGATCAAGCCGACACCCGACCACGTTCTACAGGAGGTCGACGACATCGACCCGTGGGGCGAGCAGATCAACTGGGTGATGACCTTCTTCGCGACGTTCTTCGAGCACGTCGCAGACCATCCCCTCGGCGAGCGTAACCAGACGCTCCGGCGGGCCGTCCAAGAAGCCTACGAGAAGCGCGGCATCACTCGTGATCCAGAGACACACACCCGGGACTCACCGACGATCCACGACGTCATCGAAGTCCTCGAGGAGATGGTCGAGGCTCCAGAGGAGTACGGCTACATCACCGATGGCGAGCAGGAAGCCGTCCAGTCCGATGCGCAGTCGCTGCTCAAGGACCTCCGACCGTCGTTCCGTGAAGGCGGTGAACTCGAGAATCTGGCTCGGCCCTCTGAATTCGACCTTGATTCGAAGGTCATCTACCTCGATCTCCATCAGGAGGAGGGCACCCGTGGGCGGGCGGAGACCAGCCTCATGATGCAGGTGCTGTTCAACAGCGTCTACGAACGGGTCAAGGAGACCGACAAGCGCGTCGTCTTCTGTATCGACGAGGCGCACTACCTGATGAACGATGCCGTCTCGCTGGACTTCTTGGAGACGGCCGTCCGACACAGCCGCCACTTCGACCTGAGTCTCGAATTCATCACGCAAACGGGGGGTGAGTTCGCGCTGACGCCGGAGGCGAGAACCATCGCGAACCTCTGTTCGCTGACCGTCCTTCACCGCGTCAACGAGGAGAAAGAGAAGATCGCCAAGTGGTTCGACCTCAGCGAACGACAGGTGAACTGGGTCACCTCCGCAAAAGCCGGTGAGGACGAGGACGGGTACTCAGAAGCGCTCGTGGGAATCGACCAGGAGGGATGGTTCCCGCTCCGGATTCGGGCAAGTGATTACGAGGCCCATGTCATCGACGGCGGTGCGGCGGATGTGGCCGAACTCGAGACGGAATCCAGCGCAAGTGTGACGAGCCCCGACAGCCGACCGGCCGGCGCTCGTGCCGACGGTGGGGGCCCAACCAGCACTGCGCAACAGGAGGATGACTGAGAACCATCCATCAGACCCCACAGAGGCAGATCGCGGCGTCGAGTACATCCGGATCACTCCCTCGCGGAGTGACCTCGCGCCGGAGACCGTCGTTCGCCAACTGGCAGGCCTCCACGGACTCGACGCCGGCAACGACGGGCTTCTCGACAGTATCGGCCCCTTCGGCAATCCACCACCAGTGTTCGAATTCCTCGCGGTGAGCGAAGGGAAAGACGAGCCGGTCGAGTTCTACTACGGCGCAGATAGACGCGTGGACGCTCTCGAAGAGCGCCTTCGGACGCTGTATCCGCCGACTGTCACGTTTGAGCGGGTAACGCTCGACCTGAAGACGAAGCTGCTTCCCTCACCAGCAGAGCAGGCTCACGACAGTAGTGTCGGGGGCGACAACCGGCACGAGACGACTACCAGAACGGCTGAGAAGACCGGCGGTACCTCCCAGCCAGATTCGGAACCCGCGACGCCGCTGGACACGACGAGCCAGGAACCGGTTGGTGACGGCGGAAGAGTGGTCTCAGATAGCACCACGTCGCAGGACGACGCCGAATTACTGTTCGGAACCGAATCGAGTGATGAACCTACAACGAGTGATTCGTCCGACTCTGGGCCCGACGTCGATCACCAGCCGGAGCATTCGCAGCTGAGTGTCGACGATACGACGCCGCTCGGAATCACCTGGCACGGCCGGGCTACCCGTCGGGAGGACTGGATGACGACACTACCGCAGTTCACGAACACGGAAGACGAGGACGACGACCACGCACGGGCTCCGCTCGCATCACTCATCGATCAGCTAACCCGGGCCGAACACCCGATCGCGTTTCAGGTACTCTTCCAGCGGAAGCCTGACTGGACTCACGAAGCACGGGAGCGCCAGCGGAAACTTCGCGAGGGCGAGGATCGGATTGTAGACTGGTTCTTCGGGGAACTCCTCGGAAACACGGAGAATGAACCCCAAAGCCCCTCGAACACCGGTCGGCAGCGCCGATATCTCGACATCGGTGGCCGGGAACGAGTCGAATCAATCGACGAGAAAGAGCCACAGCATACGTTTACGGTGAATATGCGGGCGCTGTCGCTCGTGACCACGGACCAGCAGCGGGAGCGCGTCGACCACCGCCTCGACGATATTGGGTCGGTGTTCGACCACCTGAACGGGTCACACTATCGCCTTCGGCCCAAGCGGGCGCGTCGAGGACTCAGGAAAGGACGGCGAGCCAGGAAGCACGCCGATCGAGTGTTCAATGCCGAGATGGCAGCAAAAAGTGACTGGCGGAAGACCCGCCCTGATCTCGTCCTCGGGCCTGCTGAGTTGGCGAACTTCGTCGTCGTTCCGCCAGCGACTGACCTCACAACGGAAGGCGGCCGTGGTTCCGATGCCGAACCAGAGAGTCGAACGCCACTCCCGCTCCCGTCACAAGACCATATGGAGGCGTTCACGGACCAGGGTATGGCAATCGGTCGTGGTCTCGGCGAGGACGGTACGCCGACACGAGAGCCGATGCGGATTCCCCCACATCTGCTCCCGTTCCATGTCGGTCGGTTCGCCAAGAGCGGTGCCGGCAAGTCTGTCGCGCTTGAAAACGACGCCCTCTCGCTGTACGACCAGACGCACGGGCCGGTATTCATCATCGACTCCAAGGGCGGGAATTTCCCCGAGAACTATATGCGGGCTCACGCGAAGCGCTTCGGCACCGACGACCTCGAGGAAAACGTCCTCCACTTCTCGGTGCCCGATATCCTGCCCGGCTTCGCGTTCTTCGACATCACGCCGGCCTTGGAGGACGGCGTCCGACGCGTCGACGCGATTCAGGACAAGGCCGACCACTACGAGGAGCTCATCAAACTCGTGATGGGGCCGGAGCGGTACGAGGATGCCATCGCCTCGCCCACGCTCATCAAGTACCTCATCAAGGCGATGTACGACGAGGAGTACGGTCTCGAAAACGGGCACTTCCGGCAGGATACGAACTACTTCACCCACGACCAGCTCGAACACGCAGTCACCCAGTTCCACGCCGCCGGCCCGCCGGAGGCGACCCCCGAGGATGCACCGCGAGCCAGCGACCCGCAGGTCGCGGAGAAACTGGAGCGACACCTGCGCTCGAACCCGGCGACGTTCTCGAACGTCGTGAGCGGCATCAGCAACCGGATGGACTACATCACGCAGGACGCCCATCTCCGGCGGATCTTCAACAACACCCAGTCGCAGTTCGATTTCCGGGAACTCCTCGAGGAGGATAAGGTGGTCATCTTCGACTTGGGTGACCTTCGCGACGAGGCAGCCCGCGTGATGACTGGCGTCATTCTCACGCAGCTGTACGACGCCGTCAAGCGTCGCGACGGCGACGAGTTGGCCCGGAAGCCGGATGACTACGTGGCGAATCTGCTCATCGACGAGGCGTCATCTGTCGTCGTCTCTGATACGCTGACGACGTTGCTCGAAAAGGGGCGGGAGTTCCGCCTCTCGATCGAACTCGTGACGCAGTTCCCCGAGCAGATGAAGGAAGCGGGGAACCGCGAGGTCTACCTGAACGTCCTGAACAACATCGGCAGCCCCCTCGTCGGGAAGATCGCCGTCGACGCCGACATCGCCGAAGCACTCTCACACGAAGCGATGGACCCGGTCGAATTCAAGAACCGTATCAGTTCCCTCCCGCGGGGCGAGTGGATCGCGCAACTCCCGAGCCCGCAATTCGGCGAAACGGGTCCGGACCCGTTCAGTATCGAGCCGCTCCCGATTCCGCCCGGTCATCCCGACAGCGACCGGCCGCTGACCCCCGGAGAAGAGGAACGGTTCCAAGACGCGCTGGAGACGGTCCACAAGCATACTCGTGAGGAGTATGGTGTCGCCGGCGGGACGACTGTCGAGAGTCGTGACGCGGCGACTGACGTCGCCTTAGAGAACGCTGACGAACTGCCGCTCGAAGTGGCGATGGCCCGTGCGATCCGTACCGTCCAGCTGTCCAACGAGGTTCGCGAGACGAACGGCTGGGTATCGGTTGAGGCTGTCGACGAAGAACTCCTCTCCCGCATCGACGAGAGTACCATCGAGGCGCAAGGCTACGAGGCACTCCCGGATGTGCGGGAGGCATCCTCGCTAATCGAGGTAGACCTTCCAGATGGGGCGTCGGCAGTCAAGTGTCGGCTCACAGACGAGGGCGAAGAGGCGGCGCAGGCAGATACGTCGACGTCGCCAACTGGGGGTGGAGAAGCCCACGACGCAGCCCTCGCAACGGTTGAACGAGCTCTCGCCACAGCCGGGTTCTCCGTGGAAGTGCTGGATCAGAATGGAGACGCTCGCCCCGACGCCGTCGCGACCCATTCGGACCTCAACACCGAGGTCCAGATCGAGGTCGAGACCACCACCCACGTTCGACCCGCGAAAGTCCTCGCCAACCTCCGGAAGGCCCAAGAACACGACCGGGTCCCGCTGTTTGTCGTCGCAGACTACGACGGCCAGCCTCCAACCGATATCGCGAATCGCCTCGCGAAGATCCTTCAGGAGCCGCGGAACTCCCTCACGTCGGGCGAGACGAGGCTGTATACAACGAACTACAACGTCACATTCAACGGTGGAGCCAGAGCAGCGGATGGCGTGACTGCCGTCCGTCCCGCGACCGACGGCAGTCGCCATACCCGCTGGTTCGAGCGTGACAATGCTGTCGTCCTCGAGGACGGCTCGGGCGACCAGCACGCACGGGTCGACTCCTTCGAGGGCGTGTCGAAAGATCAGTTCCCGGCGACGTTCAGTTACGATGCCGAGAGTGAGACGTACACCATCTTCAGGCCTGGTGAGCTTCCCGAGACCTACGACTCACGGGAGGCATTCGAAGCGGACTGGGTGCCTGTCAAGCGCCCGTTCGTGCCCCGTACTGACCTCCCTGTCCCGGACTACACAGAGAGCTCGTTCGCTATCGGCATCCTCACCGACGACAACGAGCCGGCCCTCCAGCTGTACGCGCCAGAATCGGAGACGACCACGGATCTCTCCACGCTCAAAGAGGCAATCGATGCTGGGGAGCTTCACCCGGCTGGCGTGGATACGAGCCAAGAGACTGACGAGGTGTCGGTCGCGCAAGGAGAGAATGGAGACGATGAGGACGACCCGTACGGTATCGGTGCGTTCGCTCGCGAACACATCATCGAATCAGACGACGGGGTCGTCGCAGTCGCCGACGTCTACGACGCCTACGAGCAGTTCGCGGAAGCAGAGGATTACGACGTGAAACCGAAAAATCGGTTCACGCAAGCGTTCCGCGACTGGGTCGCGTTCGAGCGCGACAAGAAATGGCTGGACGGACAGACGCGGCGCTGTTACGTCGGAATCGAGCTTCGCGACGCCGGCGATCAGAGGGAAGCAGGTGATGCCAGTGAGTAGTCGTTTCACTCCCGCTCAGGAGGTGCAGGAGATCACGAGATGACGCTCTCCGAGTCAGCCATCCGCGAGCACTACCGTCGCGCTAAACCGGTCTACGAGGTGCTGGCGACCGTCAGCGACTATCCGACCATCGGCCTGAACGACTTCGTCGGGTGGTACATCAAGCGCGACCACGACGACGTCGAGGCCATCAAGGCGGGGTATCCGCAGCGCGGGCGGGTCACTCGCCTCGATCGCGACTACGACGAGATTCACGACCGCCTGGAGCGGACGCTCTACGCCGTCACCACCTACAAGGCACCAGCTGCCTTCCAGCGGTGGGAGCCCTGTCGGTACGACGAGTCCGAGGGGACGACTGTCTGGCAAGATGAGCCCCCGACTCCCGGCTATGTCGATCTTCGAGCGGTGCCCGCATGGGGGGATATCGACCTTGCCGACGATATCAAGCCCCAGCGTGGCGATCTTGATGCCCAGACGAAAGAGCTCGTCGAGCGAACACTCGACGCCTACATCGACGAGTATGCGACGCTCTACGGCACCCGTGACGCGGTGTATGCGCTGGATTCCGTCGGAGGCGCGTACGTCTTCGGAGCACCGGAGGCCACGATCCCGATTGCAGACCACTTCAGCGACGATCTGGACGCGCTGGAGCGGGTGTTCGACGAGTTCCTAGACCGCTCGAACGCGTGGCTTCAGGACGCAGAGATACAGGTGAACGAGCGCATCGACGGCGCCGGGGATGTCATCCAGCCCGATTGGGTGAACAACAAGAACCGTCAGTACAAGCCGCCGCTCTCGATCCACGCCGCCCACGACGCCGTCGTCACCCCCATCGCGACCGACGACGTCAGCTACGAACTCCATCGCTTCGAGAGCGTCGACGATACCCTCATCGAGCAAGCGGTTAGCTGGGCCGATGACCTCACCCGGGTCGAGCACACGGACTGTGTCGACTCGCTGGTCGCGACGCTCTGGCCGGATCTCTACGAGGAGCACGGCGGGTGGCAGGCCACACTAGAAGCGTGGGTCGATGCGGAGCGTGAACGGGAACAGGAGCGGCAGCAGCGCCGCGAGGCTGCTCTCCAGCGACGCCAGGAGCGATTGGAGGAACTCGATGGAAGCCTCGAAGGGCGGCCCATTACCCCGTTCAAAGAAGATGTCTACGAGGCCGTGGAGAACGTCGACATCACCGAGATCGCCCGCCACTACGCGAGCGATGCCTACGATACGGATCCGAACCAGCCGCGTCCGCAGTTCGACCCGTGCTGGCGGCACAGCGAGAGCGGGCAGTCCTGCTTCGTCGACGAACAGGCCAACACCTTCGGTGACTCGAAAGTCAACGCCGGCGGCGGGCCGGCGAAACTGATGGCCCTCGCGACAGGGATCGTCACCGATGCCGATGCGGACCTCGATGGAGAAGACTACTGGACGGCAGTCGACGAACTGCGGAGTGCCGGCTACGACATCCCGGTGTGGATCCCGGAGGCTGGCTCAGACCGTGTCGACGGCGGGACCTACGACCAGATGCCCTTCTGGGCCGTACGAAAAGCAGCTGTCGCGCTCGGGGTTTGTACCGAGAACGCGTTCGTCGATCGTGAGGGAGAAGATGGAACCTACGAGGGATTCCCCGGCTACGAAACATACAATGAGACGCTGGAAGCCATCGAAGCGGCGGGGCTGAAACACGATCGGGAGCGAGTTACCCCTGATGAGAATGCGGCTAGCGATGAATCGGAGTCACCCGCTGCTGCCTCTACGAGCGACGAGTCAGCTGGGGACTTGGATCGGGCTCACCTTCGCGAAAGGAACCGATTGTTGACAGCGAAGGTCGAACGTCTCGAGTCTGAACTGGAGGAGAAATCGGAGCGAATAGAGGATCTAGAAGCGGAGGTCGACCGGCTCCGTACGGAACTCGCCACCGTCCGCTCCGAACGCGACCGACTGGAGACCACTATCGAAGAATGTGAGTTCGAACAAGAGTCGAATCAAAGAGGCCGAGACGAGGACCAGTCCCCTCTTGACAGGGCGAAACAGTTCGTCTCGTTCGGTGAGTAGAGTTCATTTAGTTGGAATATATTTTATAAGTACTTCTATTAGGAGAGTTAAGCAGCAATGAGTCGGGTTCACAGGGTACTTGACACCGCGATCGATACGACAGCAGAATTTTTCCTGGAGCAGCCGGCGAACTACAGCGACGAACGAAGCTTGGCAGAAGACGTCCGGTCCAGAATGTGTTCTGAACTGACACCGGCTTCCGTGGAAGCGGTCTCGGTCGAAGAGTCTTCGAAGGCCAAGGGGTCGATCCCTAACCATGAGGCTTACACAAGTCGGTACAGGGAGACCGAAGAGATTGACCGTGCCCAGTGTGAGGTTGGAGGCCCAGCTTTTCCATTCGGTTCCACTGAACGGCTTGACCTTGGGGTGTTTTCTGACGGACTCACGATCACAGTCGACAACGGAACACAGGAATTTGACCCGTCAGATCTAGTTGCTGCTATCGAGTTCAAGTATGTCAAGAACATCAACTACCTGCGGTACAGACCAGACGACGACAAGAGCAAGTACAGAGATATTGCCGACGATATCACCCGACTGGGACAGCTACCCGACGGCGTCGACCGACGCTGTGTGGTCTTCTCCAACTATGATCTACTCCGACGTAACTCGGACAACGATGCAGAGAGAAATCTGCGAGAGCTGGCGGAAAACAGCGATGTCGACCTCCGGTTTGTTCTTCCTGAACCGAGGTCTATTGAATGACCATCATATAGTGAAGGGAATTATTTTAGCGGTTTAATTGGTAACTATGTCGTATGGGGGACGATTCGGATTCAGGAGACAATTCAAGCAGTGGCTCCGGAAGGAAGGACTCCGCAGAACTCTCAGGAGAAAAGAATCCACGAGCGAACGCTGCACAGAAGGATAGCAGTAGTTCTCAAAAGATAGAGAAGAGTGGTAGTAAGGAGCCACCAGGCGACTCAGCACCCAGTGCGGAAGGAGAAAGTATTCCTCGCAGTGTTCGTCAATCGGACAGCTCCGATGGTTCAAACGGTTCTGACGGCGATTCCGGCTCTGACAGCTCTGAATAGGACAACGAGATCATGGCTCTGCTTCCTAGCGATATCATATTCTACGTCGTTCTGATTGCACCCGGGTTCGTGGCCGTGATGACTGCTGTAAGCTTGGCAGCTATTGAAAATGACATCTCTCAGTCCGTTCTCTTGATTTGGAGTCTGGTGTCAAGTGTCGTCATCGACTCGCTCTTCCTCGAAGCATATCAGAGTCTCGAAGGCTCGATAGAGTCATTTGAGGCGCTTCGCTCTCTCTTCTTCACACCGTTCTTCCGTGCCGACCTGATTCTCATGATTCTCGGGTTATCGGTCGTGATTGGAGTCGTCTACGCTGTAGGGATTCTGGCAGATCTTCCTGGTCGGGTTCGGCGCAAGATCCAGTCAACGGCACATATCAAGTACAATCCTCGTCAGCCGTGGGAGAACTTCATGAAGGATGCTCGGTCAATCCGTATCAAGACGAGCGATGATGAACTATATACCGGGGACGTGGTCGAATGGAGTCGTGCAGGCAAGCCGAAGGAAGTGAGGATCGAGCAACCTTACAGATACAGCCTGGAAGAGGCAGACTACGAGTGGCTGGGTGGAGATTCGATGTTGTTCTTGGAGGAAGATATCGACCGGGTGATGCTGCGAGAGGAAGATGAGCGGCCTTCTGTGTTTCAACGTATTACCTCGAGGCTGGGCCTTTCTTCCGAAGAAAGTGATGGAGTCGTTGGCATCTCTACGTTGAAAACCGGTTACCAGCAGTACAAGGAGTCGGACTCGACGATCACCTACCTGTTGATGATCTTGGTGGCAGCAGTCTTTCTAATTGAGATTCTTGTCACAGCTTTCCGAGGCCTCGGAAGTATCCAGATTTTCGCTACAGGTGTCTTCGGTGTATACCCGTGGATCGCATGGCCTTTCGCCCCGGTACTACACAAGGGAATCTTACATTTTACTGCCAGCCTTGTTGGCCTGACAGTCGTAGGGGTACCTATTGAGAAACACTGGACTTGGAAACGTTACACAGTCTTTCTTGTACTGACCGGGTATGCTACGATACTGGCTGGTGCGGCGGTACTTGGTACATTCTCGGATCAGCAGCTGGCCTTCTACGGAACCAGCGGGATCATCTACGCTCTCGCTGGCTACTCACTCACCCACCTTCCTCGGAAGCATGACGGCTTGGACTTGGTAGAGATGTTCGCCATCTTCATCGGGTTCGTAGCCCTGGTCTCGGTGCTTGTAGACCCGTTCACCGGGCCGTATTTCGAGCCTCGATGGATCAACGGAGGCCACACATTTGGATTCTTGATAGGGGCTGCCGTCGGATGGTTTGAATTGAGTGGCTGTGACCTGTAGTTCCTCTATGCAGGAAGTGACGTTACAGGTTCTTTGTAGGTCGCTTCACTCTTATCGGCCAACTGGGGGACCTGACACCCGCTCCGACCTGTCACAGACAACAGGTGTGACAGGACTCGTGGTGAGTTCGAAAATCGCAGGACGGCAGCACTAGACACCAGAACCAAGAGCGAGGGAGTTACCGGACAGCCCACGAAATCTGGTGTCAGGTATCGCCGTCTGGCGATTCGGGGTCGAATTCCGGTACTAGACAGCAGGAAAATCAACCGATATATGGTGGGGGTGGCGGCCCAAAGTTATGTTCGCGGCCATCAGGGCCGAGGTGCCAGGCCGCAGGCCACGTAAGCGGGGTTGCCACCCGGACGATGGCGTGGGGCGTGGAGAGGAGAGTCCCACATCGCCGTCGTGACTAAGACTGAGCGCTAGTGGTGCCTGTTTATTGTGCCCCAGGATGAGTGCGGGGCGATTCCTGTACTGCCCCTGGTGCGTATGTCTGATTCGGATAGATACGACGAGACGACAGACGATCACGAACGGTTCGAAGCGGAATTGCTCGCGCAGGATCGGGATGCCCGGTCACCATCGACAGCGGATCTCGACGACGAGACAGCCCGCCAGCTGGTTCGAGAGCTCCTCGATACCGGGACGGTCACACCGGTTGTCGACCAGCGGATCCTCGTTCACGAGCCCAGCGGGACAGCGTTCGAATCGATGCAGCAACTTGCCGTCTTCCACGAAGGGTGGACGGCCGCCCACGACGCCGGCGAGACGGATGAGTGAGCAACAGACGCTGGCCGGGTGTGCCTTTTGCGAGGCCGCACCCGGCACGGAGACTGGAACCGCCTACACGTGGGGGAAAGAGGAACGGGTCAGCCACCCGATCTGCGTCGCCTGTGCGATTCAGGCGACGCCGGATCCTGAGGCGCGTGACCACTACGCCTGTGACAGCTGTGGCCTCGTCGTCGATGCGCTCGCTGCGCTCACGCGCTTTCGGGTGGAGCTGGGCCATCTCGAAGGCCCACTCCAGGTTTGTTCGCGGTGTAGTCCTGGTGGGCCGGCGACGTACTGGACGCGTGACCTCAGAGGCCATCTCGTCTCGGACTGACACGCCGAACAGTCGTCGTCACAAGTGGAACGAGGCCACGGCGGCGGTTTCGTTGACCTATCCGCGGCCCTCAGCAGCGCTATGTATGTGCCTACCCCATCGCTCCGCTATCTTCAACAAACGGGCACTCCTCAAGATATCTATGGACTGCCCCGCCTGCGGCGCTCCCCTCACGCTCGAGGTCGGCCCGGAGCAGCCGCTTTCGACGTCGCTTCGCGACGCAGTCCTCGCGGCAGAGGCCGACGAGCGCCTCGAGATTACGCGGGCCTGTTGGGACTGCGGGTGGCAGGAAGTGCGTCAGGTACGTGTCGAGTCAATCGACACGACCGCTGGCGACGAGGCCGCCGTTGCACGTGCCGGACTCATCGACGAGATCAACGATGAACTCGCTGGGATCGAGAGTGTGGACACACTTGAGGAGACTCTCGCTACGATCCATCAGCACCGAGACACAGACCCGGCGACGACTGATACGAACGACGCCCCGGAGTGACCCGAAATGCCTGATGCTGAGCCGCTCTATAACGTACGGGAGCAAACTGGGAATCCCGAGCATGCATCGGTCGACGACGTAGTCGACCTCGTGGTCGACCGGGCACAGAACCCGCGAACCGATCACGACGACGCACATTTCGATACAGCGGTAGCGACTGTCGTCGATAGATACGGAACGGAGTCAGTCCGGACAGTCATCCACCGCATCCTCGTCGACGACGAGCCGTTTCGGACCGCCACGAACGGGCTTGAGATGCGCAACGTCGACGGCGTTCGGATCGGGACGGCAGCCAGCTGGTACCTCGAGGAGCTGAACGCACAGGACGACGGGTGAGGGCTCGTTTGAAGGCCTACAGCGACCGTTCGTCGAGCCTTCATTTTTAACACCTGTTCGCCCTACGTCCCCACCAAGGCCATAATGGCACCCTCCACCCCCAGCGACTCAGAGACGCCTCCCGATCTACTCGTTGAAATCGTCGAGACGTTGGAAGTCCACGGGCTCCCCAGCGACTCGTACCAGCTTCACGACGCCGTCGACGTCGAGGCACTGGATCGACTTCTCGCATCCTCCGCCGGCGATGTCGAGGTCCGATTCACCGTCGAAGGGGTCCAGCTCGTCGTCACTCAGAACAGCGTCGACGTCCGTCTCGACGAGCCAGCCGGCTCACCGAACCAATAACCGGATCAGATTCTTCAACAGAGACGGCCCCTGAAAGCCCTCGGCCGCTCGACGTCCCGCGACCGCCGCTGCGCGCCTCGTGCCTGCGGTGCTTGCGGGGTCGGGGGACGGCCGAGACGGCCTCGCCCTTTCTGAGTCCACCAGGACGATCGTAGCTGCGCCAAGCGGTGGAGCCGGTTGGCTAGGTGTGTACGTACCGGCCCGCCCCGCTCGCCGCTGCCACCCTCCGCGTCGCTCGCGACCGACCATTCCGGGCTGCCTGCCTGCAGTCGCGGGCGGGCTGCCGGGCTAAAGTGAATGTGCCCTCGGCGCCAGCGGGTAAGCGCGAGGGGTTGCGCGGCGTGGCTGCTCACCCCCCACGCTTACTCCGCTGGCCGCTCGCTTCGGGCGGGTCGGCGCGCGGTGCTGGTTGGGGCCACCTCATGCAGGCGCGCTCTCGCTCGCGCCCGGTAGGGCGCTCGCGAAGGCGCGAGCGAGAGCGCGCAGATGGTTCTGTCGGTCGTTGTCGTCGGAAAACCGCGATGTGGTAGCATCGCGGTGTCGGCGCGTGAGCGCCTTCGGAGTTGGTGAACTCCAATGTCTAGTAACAACGCTAGCGGAAAGGTCGTTTCGGTCGATGAACAGGCATTCGAGAAAGCGGGCGAGCAGGCGGTCGATGAAGACGGCTTCCCGGTCGTCGACGAGACGCCGGAGTTCGAGGCGACGGTCGAGCAGGAGACGCAGGCGAAGGTGGATGCGAACCACCCGGACGGGATCGCGGACACGAGCGAGGACCGGATTCACGGCGTCACCCTCGAACAGGAGGAGCGCATTCAGGCGCGGGAGGCCGAACTGGAGCGCATCAGTGCCCAGGCCGAGCTGGGAACGCAGGATGGTCGTGAGCAGCGCACGCGTGAGGTCGTCAGCGAGCTGTGTGGCCGTGACGAGCCGGACTCGGTGGAGCGCACGGATCCCCGGGAGAAGCTGACGCAAGACGAACTCGCGGAGGTCAACGAGCAAGCGATGCGGATCAGCGACGAAGTGCAGGGCGGCTGGTCGAGAGCGGTCGTCGCGAAGCAGCTGGCCGAGAAGGTGGCGCGCGGTCGGGACGTCACGAAGGCGGTGCTGGAGACGCTCGAGGAGGTGAAGGCGGCGCCGGGGGCAATCGTGCCCATCGCGGATGTGCCGGACGTCCCGGTCGGTGAGGTGACGGTCCAGGGTGAAATCACGCAGCTCTGGGATCCAAGCGACACATCCATCTCTCAGGTCGGGCTGATCGAGGACGATAGCGGGAAAATCAAGTTCACCATCTGGGAGAAATCCCGGAAGACGGTGGTGAGCGAAGGTGAGACGGTCCGGTTCCGGGCCGTCAAGAAGAACTGGTACCAGGGACGGTGCAGCATCGCCATCACGGGCTGGAGCAGGATCGAATTCCCAGAGCGCGGTCGGTGGTGGGAAGAGTAGGCGAGCGCGGCGCCGTTCTTTTTTGCTGTGGGCCGGACCGACCCAGGCCCCACCGCCCCACCCTCCGCTCCGTGCTCGCTCCCTGTGGTCGCTGCGCGCGCAGCCACGACCTTACTCGCTGAAGGGTATCCTGTGCGAGAGCGTGATGAGGTGTTCGATATCGCCCAAGATGTAGTCCGAGATCATCTGCTCCGTATGTTCGAGATTGCACGGACCAATGTCGTCGTGGCTGTCCGAACGAGCGTGGAGCCACGTTTCCATGATTCCAGGGATGTCGCCGCTATCGACGTAGTCGGTGTCTGCATCAGTCGGGCGAATCCTCTGGAGATCTAATTCATGAGCGTAGTCGTCGAAGAACGTCCGCCGAAGACCGACCTCCTGATGCTGGATGAGATCGTCAAGTCCAGTCCCGTACCCGTATGCCTCAGCTGCGAAGTCGCCCAAATCCACAGATTTGGCACTTTCGATGATGGTCTTCAGATCGCCAGCGAGCCCATCACCGGCAGGGCCGTCAGCAGCATATACGGGTCGCTTTTTCAGCATCGGCAGATCGAAGAAATCGCCCGCATAGGTTACGATCTCGTCCGGTTGGTAGGCCCACAGCTCAGCATTGATCCGTCGTAGTAGATCCAGTTCGGACTCAAGTCCCGGAGCGCGCCGAGTGAGGATCTGCGTTCGGGGTAAGCGGCCGCCTGCTTCGGGACCGTCATACGCGAATCCGATTGCCGCGAACTGGAAATCCTCCGGGTCCTCCCAGTCAGGGTCGTCATCAGGCGTGAGGTGCGGGCTGATGGTCTCGATATCGAGGGCAAGTCGCCTGGTACTACTAGATGACATAGTGGATTGTCCAAGTCTGGACATTTAAATCGAAGTGAAGCGTGCGGGTACTACCGGCCGGGTCTGGTCGTGAATACTTTTGTCGTGATAGACTCGATGAGTGAAATATGAATCCGGCAGACGTCTCCTGGCCAACAGCCCCTACTGGAATAGCCCCCGTGGGGCAATTTTCCGATTCGAGATTGCAGGATCTCGCTAGGTTGCTCCAGGATGGCGCCAGTTCGCAATGGTTCGATCTGGTGAAACCACCCGAAACACCGCACCCTACAGTCACCAAGGGACCGGACTACGACCACGAAGAAGAGCTCGCCGCTACTCCGGAAGAGCCAACGGATAACTATCGACAGCAGGCTCTCGAATACGTTGAGGGCGTTATTGAGGCACGAGATTCGGTGCGACCGGATTCACTCAAGTCCGTCTCTGACCTGCCAGATGGCATCAGCCGAACCACCTCTCGTCCTTGGGTCTGGTATCACACCACTGACGAGATACAGGAACGGACAGATGACCGTCCGGAATCACTGGCTCAAACGATCGACCATGGAAAGTATCTGTTCTTTACACCGGATGAAACGGGCGTACTCGAGGACATCGTCGTTGAACAATTTCAGTCTCGGCCATTTAGCTCAGCAAAGGTTCCTACCGTTCCGAACAGAAAACCGGATGCAGTTCTCTGTCTCTATTATTCGGATGACCGATATCGGATCGACCTTCGCGAGACGTATCAAAACGAGCCTGAGGAGGACACTTACGAGGTTGCGTCACCTTACGACCCTGATCAACCGACCATCAAACCGCGAGGGTTCAAAACCGACGCCACAACGCGCCGAAATGAGTACTCTGACGAATTCAAGGAGGCGTCAGAGTAAGTATTCACTCGACGAGTTTCTCTCTTGCCTGTCGGACATTCTTTCGAACCGCTTCAGGATGGACATCCCGTTGAGATGCCCATTCTTTCGGGGCATTCCCTAGCTCCTCGGTCATCCAATAGTCGAGTATTTCAGGAGGGGTGAGCCCATCCTCAGCCAGCTCTTGGAACCACCAGGATAGGACCAGTCTCGAGCGCCGCCAGACATCGATGTCTTGGATCGGTACGACGAGATATGAGTGGCCCTTCGGAAGATCATAGGACTGTCCGCTGGAAGTGAGAAGGTCGTGCGCTCGAACGGAGTACCACTGTTTCGCTGCAGCTACCTCATCCCCATCAGCATCAACTGATTCGAAAATTCTTGCCCACTCAGAATCAGGGATGGTGAAGACAAAATCACTCGGTGGGTTTTGGAATGCCAGCTCAACAGACGATGATGAGTCACGCCACGCTTTCTCGAGATAGTAATCGATAACCGTCACATCGGCGATCAACTCCAGAATTTCAGTAAGGCGCGTCTCCGATACGCTGGTCTCTGCAGCCACCTGCTGAATTCGTCCCCGATGAACACGTCTTTTCTGAGTCATACACAACCTCTGGTTTGATTATACTTAATTCTACCCTCTAAAGCAACCTGTAGTTTGTTGATGGCCCCAATGGGTGGGGCCCTCAGAAGGAGGTGTCCCAGACAGAGGTGAGTTCAATGGCAACCAGAGACATCTACGAGAACGGATTCGACGAAGACGTCCAAACGGAATCGAGTGCGAACCAATGCCCCGAGTGCGACGGCCGAGTCACCACGAACGCGGTCGAAACGGTCTGCGAGGACTGTGGGCTGGTCATCGACGAACAGCGTATCGATCACGGGCCGGAGTGGCGAGCGTACGACAACGAGGAGTGCGAACGAACAGGCGCCCCACTCACTGCGGCTCGCCACGATCGCGGCCTGTCGACGGAAATCGGTCGCGGTACCGACGCGAAAGGGAACGAGATCTCCGGGCAGAAGCGGCGGCGACTGGCGCGGATGCGCCGTGAGCAGTCCCGTGGCCGCTGGCGGTCGAAGGCAGAACGGAATCTCGCGCACGGACTGGGCGAAGTGCGACGGTTGGCGAGCGCCCTCGAACTCTCCGATTCGGTCCGCAACCAAGCGTGCCAGCTCTTCCGGAGCGCCCAGAACGAGGATCTGCTTCGAGGCAGATCCATCGAGGGCATCGCCGCAGCCAGCGTCTACGGAGCCTGCCGGTGCAACGGCCTCTCACGGTTAGTGGACGACGTCAGCGAGATGGCCCGCGTCGCGGAGTCACGGGTTACGAACGCATACAAAACGTTGAACGAAGAGCTGGGCCTTCCCGCTGAGCCCGTCTCCCCCAGCATGTTCGTCCCGCGCCTCGCCTCGGACCTCGAGTGTCCAGACGAGATCCGACAGCGGGCCCGAACGCTCGCGGAGCAGGCCGAGGAGCACGGTGTCACGACGGGCGTCCATCCGGCCGGGTTCGCAGCGGCCTGTCTCTATAAGGCCGGTCGCGAGGAGGGACGATGGCTGACGCAATCCGAGGCCGCGGACGTGGCGAACGCCTCGAAGGCGACTGTCCGGGCGCACCGAGATACGTTGGAGGAACAGGTCGCCTGACGCAGTCCACTGTCTTTCTGTCTGTACTGCACATCGTTCTATCCACGCTACGATTTAAACACGAAGACGAGCCATGTTCTCTGTAGACTACTCTATGAACGGTCGTTACTCCGACTATGAGGAACTGCGGCCGACCGGTGAGGCGTCCCACGTTCCGGACACGAGGCTGGACGACGGGTACGAAGGTGACCCCCGGCGGCAACGCGTTGCGACAAGTTCTGGTGGCTACCCCGATGCGCCGACGGCCACCGACGGCGAGTGCCGGTCCTGTGGGACGTCAGTCCCGGACGGGCAAACGAAATGCCGGTTCTGTCTCACCAACCATCTCGGGAGTGACGCGACTAGCACGGACGAGACAGCGTCAACGACGTTCCTCGGCATCGTCCACCTGGTCGTCGAGTCGACCACGTTCTACGGCGCCGTCGCCAAGGGCGGCGCCGCGGCGAACCTCCTCTCCGCCAACGAGGCGGAGCCGGCCGTCGACGACTACACACTCATCTACGACCTTGACGAGGCGCCAGCGCGTCAGCTGGCCGAGCAATGGCCCTCGCTTCCCGATGCGGTACAGGTATCGTCAGATGAGGGAGAACAGCTTCTCAGAGCCGCCCGTGACCGGACAGGGTGGCACGGGCAGGAAGCGTCAGAGCGTCAGGAGCAGGCCCCGACGCGGCTCTACGACCAGCGAGGGAACGGCATCCGCGACGAGTCGCACCTCGCAACGATCCTCGACGACGCCGACGACGCGGTATGGCTGGTTCCAGCGATCGCGCTGACCGAATCTCCGGCCGAGACTGTGGCTGATCGCCAGGTGTCGTCGCTGCCGACAACTCAGAAGCTCGACTGTCAAACCTGTGGACGGACGACCGACCATCGGTTCAAGACCCGCGAGTCGGTCCCGGATGAGGCGTGGACGGGCCAACCGATCTGGGAGTGTCAGGTGTGTGGCGCAACTCGCTACGGCCCCAGTCTCGAGTAGGGCCAGTGCTGGGCGTCGATTAACCAACATTGCTGCAGGTGGCTCCGGGGTTCGTTGGTTAATAGTAATGGGAAGTACAATTTCGTTGTTCAGACTCGCAGCAGCTAACTGGTGTGAAAATCGCTAAGTACAGGCAAAGATGTTACCGGAGCCGCGATCAACCTCCCCGATAGCTGCCAGAAATGAGGGTCTGATCAGTAACTATCGGGAGCTGTAACTGGCACTCTCACTCAAGATATTGACTGATGAGCTGCTCTGTCCCCCGTTGAAGTTGTTCTGAAATAGTTTCCTCACTCACCCCGAGTTCATCGGCCAGTTCTTGAACTGTGACTTCCCGTGAGGAGTCATAATAGCCGTTCTCATACGCAGCGACAGTCGTTTGGAGTGCCGCTAACCGTGACCGTGCCTCGCTCGCGGGCATCGGTTCGGTATAGATCGGTGAGCCCGGTTCTATGTGGCGGCCTCCCTCAGTAAGTGGGCCTGCGTCAACGGGAGCGAAGCCAATGTCTTCGATAAGGCCTGCCACGACCTCCTTTGCGTCCTCATCATCGCCGGCGAGAAACATCGCAAGCCGGTCATCAAGATCGGCGTCCGGTCGTGGTCCGTCTCGGAGGGTCTCCCAATACGTCTCGTTGAATGCCTTGACGACGCGGGAATCTTCCAGATGGTCTGCGATGGTATCCGTATGTGTCTCCGCTAGGTCCATCATCCCATCCCGTGCCGGGTAGTAGTTTGACGCACTAATCACGATTTCGCCACTAAGGGCGTCTGCAGGGAGGGATTCATACGCATTGAAGGGAATCGCCTCCATGGCGACGTCACCGAAGCCGGCAGCCTCAGAGACTGTCCCTGCTTGCGCGTTCGGGCCAAGTTCGTCAACAAGGTCGGTGAGTGTTTCTGGTCCCCGAGAGTTACTAATCATGACTTCGTGGCCTGCGTCAACGAAGTGCTGAGCGGCTGTACCTCCTACATTACCTGCGCCAATAATTCCAATTTTCATCGTTGGTTGCTCATTCCAGTCTTACGAGCGGCGGCGTGAAAAGCTACCAACTTAGAAGTGTGGTTGCTACTACCGAATGTGGAAGTAGGGGAACCGACTTACCGAACCACCCTCTCGAATTAGACTTTGAGGTGTGTGGCTGACTTCTCCTGTAGTGTCCCCAACTGGGGATACTCTTTTTCGGAACATGCATTACTACGAAATCCGTAGCTAGTGCTGTGAGCGATTCTAAAGTAAAGCAACAGCCGAAGCAGAATGGAGCAGTTGATGAGAGCACCCTTTTTTCGCTTCTCGGTAGGGCACATACCTTAGCAATTCTTAACGAGATAATCACTAAGAACGAGCAGTCGATTCGTTTCGGTGAACTCCAAGACTCGCTTGAACTGTCGCCGAACACGCTTTCTCGACGACTCGACGAACTTGTCGAAGCTGAGTTCCTCGAGAGAACACAGTATGACGAAATTCCCCCACGAGTAGAATACGAGACAACAGAACTGGTAGAGGATCTTACGCCCGTTTTTGAGGAGTTAGAAATCTGGATGGAACGGCATGGAGCAGATCAACTGGAGTGTTCAGAGAGTCAATAATTCGACGCTGTTGAAGCCATCAGCAACCACACAATCTGAGACCGGCTATTAGGTACAGAGAAACGAGACAACACCCAATTACCCACTGACCAGTATCTATCAACACTGGCGAGCTGAATGTAGCGGTGACGCTCCTCAATCAGCGGCTTGACCGCCATCGACCGGGATCGTGTGCCCGGTGATGTAGGAGGCGTCACTCGAACAGAGGAACGCCACGGCACCAGCCATCTCTTCCGGGTCGGCAATCCGATCCATCGGCACGTCGCGCATCGCCGACGTATCGTAGTCAGCACGCAGTGTCCGAATTGCTGTTCGAATCAACGTGATCGCTTCCTTGACCCGATCGAGGAACGACCGTGACGAGCCACTGGAGCCCCCCAGCAAGCCAGATTGGATATTCGTCTTCGTCGGTCCCAGGGCGATTGCGTTGACGCGAATCCCTCGGCTGGCGTATTCGAGCGCGACTGACTTCGTCAGACCGACGACACCGTGCTTGCTCGCCGAATAACTGGAGAGCCCGCCCATCCCGACCAATCCGGCCTCGGACGCAGTATTGACAATCGCACCGTCACCCTGGTCGAGCATTACGGGGAGTTCCGCCTTCAGACACGTCCAGATCCCCTTGAGATTCACATCGATGATGCGGTCCCAATCCGCTTCGTCGATCCCAGTCACCTCCACGAAGTCCGTGAGGATGCCAGCGTTGTTGTGCGCGAAATCCAGGCTCCCGTAGGTTTCGACAGCGACCTCGACCATCCGCTCAACCGACGCGGGGTCCGAGACGTCCACTTCGACAAAGGTCGCGTTTCCGCCAGCGTCTTCGATCCGCTCGGCGGTTTCCCGCCCAGTGTCTTCGACGATGTCCGCGACGACGACGTTCGCGCCCTCCTCAGCGAACCGGAACGCGGACGCCCGTCCAATACCCGACCCTGCCCCGGTCACGAGAGCTGTCTGCCCAGCTAATCCCTTCATATCTGGATACCCTCGGGATGTATTCACTCAGGTGTTGTATCTTTGACGGGGTTTCAAGGAAGACGTGACGCTCAGACCCGAGCGGCTAAGTTCCAGCTCGATTACCAGTTAGGTATGCAGGCTGACGAGATGGACCCGCAGGCGAAACAAGCGGCAAAACGCCGGGAGGAGTCGCCACTGCCACACAGTCGTCGCGGCCTCAAACTTTCCCGGCTTCTCAGCCGCCCGGTGATGTGGTTCCAGAACAGAAACGTCCCGAGCGTTGGAGCTACTATGGACCGGACGATCCCCGGTCCCGCGGGCGACTTGGACGTCCGTCTTTACCTCCCGGACGCGGACGGCCCGTTCCCCACGGTCGTCTTCTTCCACGGCGGCGGGTACGTCGTGGGGAGTATTGCAACGCACGAGTGGCTCTGCCGTCACCTCACTCGGGAGAGCAGGTGCGCCGTCCTCTCAGTGGACTACCGGCTGGCACCCGAGCATCCGTTCCCGGCAGCCGTCGAGGACGCCTACGCCGCCGTCGAGTGGGCGGCCGCGAATACCGACGCGGTTCACGGCAACGGGCAGGTCGCGGTCGCCGGTGATTCCGCCGGCGGGACGCTCGCTGCCGTCGCCGCACTCATGGCCGCCGAGCGCGACGGCCCCGATATCGAGTACCAGACACTTCTCTATCCATACCTCGGTGTCGAGGAAGACCAGCACTCCGTCAAGGAGCACACCGGTATCGTCATCTCCGAGGCTGACCTGGAGTGGTTTCGGGAGTGTTACTTCGAGAGCGAGATTCACGAGCGCAACCCCTACGCCGACCCGACGAACGCCTGTGACGTCTCCGGCGTCGCCCCTGCGACAGTCGTCACCGCCGGGTTCGATCCGCTCCGGGATGGGGGCAAAGCCTACGCTGAACAGCTCTTTCGAGATGGCGTCCCTACGCGGTACGAGAACTACGAGGCCATGATTCACGGCTTCATGACGTTCCGTGACATCGACCGTGCCCAAGATGCCATCGTGGATATCGCTGGCGACCTCGCTGACGCGCTCGGGGTTCCCGCGTCATAGCGAGAGGGTCAGTTAGCGTTACTCAGGACTGCAGAATACGACGGGTATCCAGCACGATCCCATCCGATAGTCCATTCATCTGAAGAGAATTGCTGCGATGCCTACGCACACCTATTTACCAGACGTTCCAGGCCGGTTTTAGAATGAAGAACGAGTGCTTTGACCTACTGCTAAGAGCGTGACCTCCTGCAAGCCCGACGCCAGTCTCGATGGGGAGTCTATCCGCGCCGGCAAGCGGTGAGGCGCTTCCGATGGAGCAAGAGTTCAAACAGGGCTACCGGATGCATTGCGTGCTCAGTAACCTGAATCGCCTAGATATCGACCGACTGCACGATGCAGATCAGGAACGAGTCGAGAGGGCAAGAGCTCTCCTGGAAGAGGTGAGCCTCCTCACTCGACCAGCCGATAGCGACAGGGCGGACGCCCGGGCAGACACGTAACGGCGTCTCCGGCCCGGTAACAGAGGGCTGCTGAGCCGATTTTGTCGCCCCCAGAAGGGGTGCGGGGGCTTCCCCCCGAGATCCAGACATGGCGACACTACAAGCTGCGACGACGTCGACCGGCGCGATCGTATCGAACCCAGAGGCAGTCCGCGAGCTCTGTGAGTGCTACTGCTTCGGGACGCTCGACTGGGAGGTCACGGAGGAGGGGGAGCTCACTATCTGGGGGTACGACGACTTCGAGGTGTACGAGGCGCGGGAGAACATCCTCCCGGACTACGAGGGCGGCATCGTAACCCACGAGTTCCTGCGAGAACTCGCCGACCATCTCGAAGCCGACGAAGAACTCGATATCCAGACAGCGGGGTTCACCAAGTGCCGCTTCCCCGTGCTGGCGAAACGATACGTCGTTCGCGACGGAGAGGTCCTCCACGCGGACCTCAGTTCACCCGAGCCGATCGACGAGTAGAGTTGTTCGTCCCCCGGGAGGGGTGCGGGGCGATCCAGTCGCGGTCGTCCCGCGAGGTGATTGCACGATGGGACATCGCGCACTCGTTGCGTACGAACGAACCGACGGACAGTACACGCTCCACTACAGCCATTGGGGCGCAGCGAACCTGAAGCTCAAGCATCGAATCTCGGCGGAGTCGCCGTTCGGTGGCGATGACACCGACTCCAAGTGGGCGAAACAGCTTCTCGCGGAGCTGGCCGATGGCCTCGAGGCAGATGCCGTCGACGGCTACCTGGCCGGCGAGGATCGACCGTCGACGGTCGTCGAGCCGAAGCCCCGCGCCACCGGGCTCACCCTCGACGAGATCGTCGCTGACAATCTCGACTATCTCCACCACGAGGCGTTCTTCGTGGTGTCGACGACGTTCGAGGTGACTGCCTACCGGACGCTGTGGTTCGGCCTGCAGTACGACTCGGAGACGGTCGAACAGGGCGAGACGGTCGGGAACGGCGCGCTCGCGACGGTGCGCTGGTACGACGGCGAGCCGGTCGGTGATGGTCACCTGCAGGGCCAGTTCGCGGCGCTCAAAGACGTCGTCGGCGACATGCTCGACAAGGGCGTGTTCACACCGTCGACGGCGAGGCAGTACCTGAAACGGAAGCTAGCCGAGCGAGTCGGCGACCGACAGGAACTGCTCATTCCGACCGGAGAGTCACCCTTCGAGAAGGCGAGCCTGAACCACTCCTAGTTCGATCTGCTTCGTGGCAGGCCCTGTTTTTCAGGGGTCAGAATGGGTGAGCCCCGCCGTAGGCTCGTGGTTCGATGACCTCAGAGGACGACCCGTTCCACGACTGCGAGTTGGATCCCGAGGCGATCCTCGGAACACACACCTTCGAAGACGTCTTGTTCACCGACGAGACGGAAACCCCGGTGAACGTTCTCACCGGCAAGACACCGGCACATTCGCAAGCAACCGTCGAGGAAGCGAAGGAGTTCGCTGCGAGTATCGACACGGAGACACCCCAAATCGCGCTCCCCGCATCCGTCGAGTCGCAGGTCGAAACACAGAGCAAGCCCTACACGGCGGCCGCGTTCTTCCATTTCAAGGCGACAGCCTCGCTCGAACGCCACCGTGCTTACCACGCCGCCTACGAGTCGGACGCGTTCGCGGTCGACTTCGAGGCAGACTACGCCTCGGGCGACCTGACCATCACTGTCGACCGAGCGGACGAATCCTGAGAATCCGCCGTCACGAGAAGAGTTTTTCGAGCGCCGGCGATGGGTGCCGGCGCAGCTGGATCGAGCAACGACACCCAGTGCGTCGGCGTTTCGAGGTGTTCAAGATGCATATGGTGATTTACGCCCTGGTAGAGGCATCGACGCACGACGACGCGCTGGCCACCGGAAAGTCGGTGTTCGACCGCCTGGTCGGTGCGGACCCACACGCCGGCGCCGTCTTCGACTACTACGTCACGTTTGATGAGGAGGACACGTCCGTTGCGGGGAAGGCGCGATGGGGAGAGCTCCCGACTGCAGCCCCCGTCGACTCTGATGACGGCCAGGATCTCCTCGAGCGTGGGTGGGAGGCGACGAAGGAGGAATTCGAGCGTAATCTCGATCGGGTGAGGGAGGCACTCGGTGAACTCTCTGACGAGGAGATCATGCGCGACGAGGACCTCGCCCGGCACGCCTTCCACAAGGTCGGTGCGTACGACGGCCCGACGATCTTCCTGTACACCGAACACGGAACTGGTATTCGCCACCGTGGACAGCTGGACCGACTCCTCGAGGAGAGTGATGAGCTCTGGATCGTGCCCGCTGACGTCCACTTCTAACCAATGCCTCGCATCACCAACTGGCGACACGAGAGCCGCTCGCCGACGCTTGCGTATCGGAACACCGAGACCGGTGCGCGAGCCGTCCTGTATCGAGCGCCGGATTCCTACCGGTACAAATGGCGAGGGGTTATTCTCGTCGACGGCTACCCGGTCTGGTCGCGGGGCTACGAGACGAAGGATGCGACGTCGTTCCGTGACGAACTCCGGGAGCGGCCTACCCCGGATCTCAGCTGTCCGGAGTGTCCGAACGACGACGTTCGCGTCGGCGAGAAGGCAGCAGACGGGGCGAAAATCCAGCGATGGTACGACTGCCCCGACTGTGGGTATGAAGCCCCCTCACGCATCGTCTACGGCGCCGAACGGTGAGTGAATGAGCGGTGGGCGCTGTTTTTCGGCCGGGCACGAGGTGGTGGCCCGGTACGACCGGGTGAGTCAACCAATGAGTCTCGAAGTACTTGACCGACACAGCGAGGCACTATTCGAGTTCCTCTGGTGTCCCGTCTGCGGGCAGGAGGTCTTCACTCACATCCCCTTCGAGGGGGTGTTCTGCAAGAACTGCAACACCCAGGTCGAGCTCCAGGAATCCCGAGAGACGCGCGCCTACGAGGAAGCCGTGCTCGCCTGCTTCGATTCTACTACGACCTGGAACCTCCACGTCGACGAGAAACTGCGCCGCGGACTGCCTGATGGGTCGGCGCGCGTGAAGATCTTCGGCGCACCGGGCGCCTACGAGGTCGACTGGTGGAGTCCGGAGCCAGGTGAGGATTGGGAACCTGTCGAGCGCGGCGAATTCGACGACGTCGAGGAACCAAACGAGGTGGCGCACCTAGCGTAGAGCTTAGCAAATACGCCAAGCCTGTTTGTTTTTACTCTACCAATTGCACACATCGTTTATGGTCCAAACCGAAGGGGCTGTAGATCGACTACGGCGAAGAAAATCAATGGAATCAGATCTACGCGAACAAATTGGTGGTGTACAGTTCTCTTTGCCCTTATTCACGATCGAACAGGCTCAGGAAATTAGACTACGCCCAGATTACGAAGACCTTCTATTTGATATGTATATGTCCCCTCAGAAGAGTGATCTCGATTTCGAACACGACACCCTATCATATCGGATTAAGGATTTAGAAGTGCGTGAACACGGGACGGGGATCAGTTATCAGGTCAAGCGAATATTGGATATGGCCTCATTTCAAGCAATCGTGAAAATTGACCTCAAATTCGAGGAATCTATCCCCACAATGCAGCTTCACGAGGACCCTCGATTAGAAGATCTTGATCTCTCAGCGGATTACTATCGGGGCGACTCTGAAATGACACTGTGGATGAGGGAAGTAGAGGACGGAACAGATGCGCTCGCACACCTTGCCCAATTTAATCAGACGCTCAGTAGCCAATGGAACGGACCGAAAACGATAGATGAGGCAATTGAAGGAATTGCAAAATGGCAGGCGTTCAATCTTATGCAGGAGAAGAGGCGGTGACTGGAGAGAAGGTTTCCTGACGGTTGTTTCTGCGCCGGCGATGGGTGCCGGCGCACCCGCGTCGGCGGTGATCGATGTCGACACGAAGTCAACTCCGATTCATCCAACGGAGCGAGCCCGCAGACGAACAGTCCGAAACCGACCGTATCGCACAAATCTACCGACACTCGGACGGCTATCCCGACAGCGTCCTCCGTGACCTTGACCAGCTGAAGGACCTGCTCGACGAGACACGAACAGAGCGCGGGCCTGCATACGCCGCTGCCCAGTTCCTGTTCCTCGACACGCTCTCGACGATGACCCTCTACGTGGACGAAGGGCGTGACCGGAGCATCCACGCTGACCAACCCTCGGATCTTCTCGATCCGGACAATATGGAGCATCTCGACCAGCCGCTGTTCCTGCTGGGCCACGGCGTCGAGAACCCCACTGACGGCATCCACGGTGACGAAGAGTACCTCTACGTCGTCGAACTCCCGACCCGGGATCCGTTCGGCGAGCCTGCAGAGTGGACGGTCAAGGTGAGCGGTCACTCTGCATTCCCGCGCTGGGACGGCCCAACGGACGAGGCCTTCGAGCGAGCCAGCTGGCAGTTCCACGGGCCACTAGACGACGCGCTCACAGAGGTCGTCGCCGAGCCAGCGTGAGAACGCGACGGGCTAGATGACGCCGCCGATGACGAGGAGACCGATGAGGATCAGCAGCGTTGCGACGACGCCTCCGCCAGCGAGGACCTTGTTCTCCATCGCCTTCTCGTGGATGGGCATGGCGACGTACTCCTTGCGGAACGCCTCAAGGTTCTCCTCGTCGTAGAAGTACTTCGTCTTCAGCGCGAACCGCTCGGTGACCGCACAGCCAGTACAGACCGGCTCCTGCTCGAGCCGTTCGGTCTTGATGTGACTGTCGCAGGCGATCGCTCCGCAGTTGGGACAGTACGTATACGCCTCGTCGACGCCGCTGGTCTCGCAGTGGACGCAGCGGTGGATGCCGTCCTCGGCGGTGACCCGCGAGGGGCCCGCTACGAAGTACTCGTAGGGGTAGATGTACTCCTGAAGCTCCGTCGTCTGTCGAACCTCGGGGAGGTAGACTGGCTCGATCGACTGGACGGAGATATCCGAGCGATTCGGCTCACAGGTCTTGTTGTATGTGACGTTATTGTCGCCGGTGTAGGTCACCGTCGTCGTGTGATGATCTTGAAGCCGGTCGACGGCCCACTCCTTGTACTCGGTTTGGGTCTGTCCGAACCGACGCGCTTCGACCTCGTTGAACACCTCGCCGAAGCGGTCGGTGTCCAAGTCGACAGTCGCGTGGAGGTTCTCCGTGACCAACGTCGCGACGTCGTCGGCAGCGACCTGCGGATGCCCGCGTTCGGCATGGACAACGAACCTTGTCCGCTCGTTGATTCGGTGGATAACGCCGACTGACGTTTCGAAGACCGCGTTCGTGTCTGCAGTGACAGCCACCACCGGTCGAAAGGTCGCTTCTGAGCGGGGGGTCGGCAGGTCGGCCGCCTCGATATTCTCGATGTCGCGGAACGCCTCCTCAACGGGCGCATCGACGTCGGCCGCGGGGTCGTACGGCCGAAGCGTTTCGTCACAGAGGATTTCGATCCGGCCGTTGTAGAGGTCGAGACCGATATCGTCGGCAATCTCCCGCAGATCTTCGCCGTCGAGCAGCTCGATAGGATGTGGGTCGTCGTTCTGCTGGAGGCGGGTCGCGTACTCCTGGGCAGGGTTGGTAAATCGGCCGGTGGTAGCGACAATACCCCGTTTCGGGCCGTCGAATTCGAATGTGGCAATCGCCGAATGGAGCTTCTGGACAACCGGTCGCCCGACGGTGTCCGTGTGCTTGCACTCGACGATGATCGCGCGCCGAGTGCCGTCGACGACCTCCTCCATGATGACGTCGCGACCCTCGTCAGCAGTGCGGTCGGCCTGGCGGACGTTCTCGTAGCCGAGGTTTCGGAACACGTCCTCCATCACGTCCTCGAACTCGAACCCCGAGAGATCGTCCAGTACAGCCATCCTCAATTATGTGGACAGTACGTTGCAACTGCCAAATACGTTGCCGAACGCTGCGCCGTCCTGTTTGTTGAACCCCTGAGAGGGGTGCGGGGGTCACCGAACCGCCCGCGAGCAACGATGAACGGAAATGTACCTATGGCCAGTTCGGAATCGGTCCCAGTCGCATCGCCCGGTCAGTCCCACCGAGACAGAGTCGAGTACGTCGGCTTCCGCGTCGACGGCCAAGCCGTCGTCCTGAACCTCTCGGAGCATCGGCGGCTCTCCCTCGAGCGCAGCCTCGACCTCGTCAACCACAGTCCGAGCGGATTCGAGTGGGGGTACAGTGGTAGCGGGCCCGCCCAGCTCGCGTGCGCGCTCCTTCTCGACCACTACGATGATGAACAGTTCGCCCGTGAGCACTACATCGCGTTCCGGAATCAGGTGGTTTCGCAGCTGGAGTGCGACGGTGCCGCGGCGTGCTGGCACCTCCCCGGCGAGGAGATCGACGCCGCGATGGCGGCCCTTACCGACGACGTCGTCGCCCTCACCGACGGTGGACGGCCGTCACCGACGCTCCCCGAGAACTGGCGAGCCGTCTCCCGCCCGGACCGGCGGGTCTTCCAGCGCGCTGATCGCGACCACTACATCGTGCTCGGAGAGGGAACCGACGAGTGGCTGGTCGTGCTCTGCAGTCAGGGCGACCGTGCATATCCTGCCCCGCTCGCACATCGGACGGTTGCCGAGGATGCTGACGTAGAACAGGTAATCCGGGAGCTCGCCGAGGAGAGCAACGACCTCATCGAACCCCCAAAGGGGGAGCACTGATGGAGACGCTTCGACTGGCGCGAGCCACCCACCAGCTCCTCGAACGTGGTGTCGAGGCGCTCGAGAAAATCGGGCGCGAACTGGAGCGGTACAACGACCGACAGGAGCGCACCGACGACACCGACTCGTGAACCAAACACACTCTCTAGACCAAATACCGAGTACCGGCTTTCAGTATACGCCTACCCCCGAGGGGTGCTCGTGTCCTATCCATCGTGAAGGCCAGCCGGTCACGGCGCCGCTCGGTTTGCGGTTCGCAGAGCGCGTCCATATCGAATCGATCCCGCGCCACGTCGCCGGCGCGATCTACGAAGCTCATCACTCCTATATGAGCGATGTCCCCCGGACGAATCTCGTCCATCACGGACTCTGTTACCAGGACCAGCTACTAGGTGCGATTACGTGGCGCTATCCGCTGATTCGCTCGCTGGAATACGACGGGACGCGATTCGAGGGCGACGAAATCGTCGAAGCTGCGCGAATCTGTATCGGCGTTGAGTTCCCCAATCTCGCCTCTGCCGCCCTCGCCCGGTCGATGGAGCGGTTCGTGCGTCGTCACGGCCGGCGACGAGGCGTTCGGCTCCTGCTGACGTTCGTGCGGGCCGACTTCGACGGCTCGATGATCAAAGCGCTCAGAGACAAGGGCTGGCACTGTGCCGGTAAAACGGACCCCGGCCAAGCGGGAAATCGCCCCGAAAAGCAGATTCGAGAGCAGCCGAAGTGGCGGTTTCTCTGCGAAGTTCCAGCTGAGTCCGACCGGGAACAGGCCTCACTCAATCAGTGGTCATGACGACTGGCCCACGCGGCGATCCTCGAGGAACTGCTGCATCCGTTCGAGTGCTGCCTGTGCCTCCGACCGGTTCTCCTGTAGATTCGATACGGTCGGCTCTGGGAGCCCTAATTCATCGGCTAAGAGGATCAGTCGGTCAAGGAGCGTGATTTCCAGTCGCTCGTTGATCATTCCGATACTGATTACATCGAGGTCCCGGAGATCGTCGTCTTCGACATCGAGAACGAACTGATCCTTCTCCGCGAGTAGCCCCTCCATGATTGGACTGCCCTGTTCGCGCGGTTCCATATCGAGTGCCGCGAAGATGGCCTCGATACGGTCGATCTGGTCGACCGTATCGCCCTCGTGGCCGCCGAATATCGCCTCTACCTCATCACTCGCGGCCGCATCAGCGAGATCGCTATGAAGGTCGAGGATTTCAATCTCCGCGTGATACAGTTTCTGGAGTTCCCGGTCGAACAGCTCGCGCTTGGATGTGATGGACATCGTAATTAGACCTCCTCAGAATCGTCCTCAATCAGCTGGTCCCGAAGACACTCCTGCACAACTTCGGTATCGACAGCCCCGCTTTCCATAAGAAGGTAAAGACTGCCGGCTGACATGGGTTCGTCCGATTGGAGGTTCTCGAGGAGTTCCGGAATGCCCACGTCACTCGCCTCGATATCCAAGGAGACCGATTCAACGAGTAATCCGTCTCGGTGCCCGGCTCGTCGAAGGGCCGCTTCGAACAGCCGCTCGGGCACGGTGTCCTGCGGCACGTCCCCGTCTCGCATCAGTGTGGCGACGCCGACCGTTCGAAGGAGGAACGCGAGCCCATCGCGAACACCAGCCTGGAGGTCTTCGTCCGCATTCTGCCACTGGCGTCCCCCATCGGTTATCTCACCAAAAATCTCGCGCCACTCATCGTCGTCCAATTTCTCGAGTAGAATGGAAAAGTCCAGTATCGAATTGTAAACCCGCTCGCGAATGTCCCGCCGGCGCTGATACCGTTGCTGTTTCGCGTGTTGTCCGTCATACACCTTCTCACCGGTCAACCACCGCCGATCCTCGGTGGTGAGCATCGCGTTCTTCCTGCCGGTCATAAACGGGACGAGGGTGGGGAGCGGAATAAAACCCAGTCAAAAGTAAATCGATTATGATAGACCAATATGGGAAAACGATTTATCCTATAGGAACAATGATGAAGTATGGTTCCAGAACGCGACCGGCCTCCGGTGGAGGGGAACAAAGACGAAACGGAGGTTCCGATCGGTGACAGTCAAGACGCCCTCAATCAGAGCTACAGCATGTGGCGGTGTGGTGAATGTGGTGAGATGGGAAATCTCACAGACGAAGAAACGCTCCCAGAGCGGTGTCCGAGCTGTAACGCATCGAAAGAAGCCTTATTCTACAGGGAAGAGGATTGACTCCACTGTTCTTTTTGCGGAATGGCCATCAAAACCCGGATGATTACCGTGGCCACCGTCTTTGACGTCTCGCTAAGCAGTATATCGACCATACTTGAACCTCCAAAGTTCGGCCGGAACTCCGAAGTCACCACACTGATGTGGCCGCTCATATCGGGTCCTTCGATCTATCGATGGCAGTCAATCGGTGTATCGGCCGGAAAGGTCCACAAATAGTACTATTTCACTGGGCACGATGGAAGAAGAGAATCAGGAAGAAAAAGAGCAGCCGGCGACCGCCCCGACGCTTCGAGAAGCGACGTGGACGTGGGCGCGGGTCGCAGCGTCCAGCTTCGGCGGACCAGCCGGGCAAATCGCGGTTATGTCCCGATATATCGTCGACGAACAAGGGTGGGTGAGCGAACGACGCTTCCTGCACGCGCTCAACTACACGATGCTGTTGCCCGGGCCGGAAGCCCAGCAGCTGTCGGTCTATCTCGGCTGGCTGCTCAACGGCACCAGAGGCGGCCTCATCGCCGGCTGGCTGTTCGTCCTCCCCGGCTTCCTCTCGATCCTGGGCCTGAGCATCCTCTATGTGACCTACCGGGAACTCACGGTCGTCACCGGCCTGCTGTTCGGCCTGAAGGCAGCTGTCCTCGTGATCGTGTTCGCGGCCGTGCTCGGCTTGAGTCGGCGCGTGTTCGAGAACCGCCCGATGATTCTGCTAGCTATCGCTGCGTTCATCGGTATGTACGTCTTCAACGTCCCGTTTCCGCTCATCATCATCACCGCCGGTTTGATCGGCTATCTCGGATACCGAATCGCGCCGGACGTGTTCACCGTCGTGACCGGCTACGACGCTGACGCTAACACGGCCGTCATCTCCGATGTGCCGTCTGTTTCCCGGCCGTCGAAACGACGAGCGCTCGTGACGCTGGTCACCTGGCTGATCGTCTGGTTCGCCCCGCTGCTCGTTCTCGGTGTGTTCCTCGGCCGGAGCAACGTCCTCGTCCAGGAGGGACTATTCTTCAGCGTCGTCGCGACGGTCTCGTTCGGTGGCGCCTATGCGGCGTTAGCCTACGTCGCTCAAGAGGCCGTGCTCACCTACGAGTGGCTACTCCCTGGGGAGATGCTCGACGGGCTCGGATTCGCGGGCGCGACACCCGGGCCGCTCATCCAGGTCGTCCAGTTTGTCGGCTTCATGGGCGCCTATCGGAACCCCGGCGCGCTGGACCCACTGGTCGCTGGCATCGCGGGCTCACTCGTCGTGACTTGGGTAACCTTCGTCCCCAGTTTCCTGTGGATCTTCGTGGGCGCACCGTACATCGAGTACCTTCGCGGGCGGACGTCGATCACGGCCGCACTGTCCGCCGTCACAGCGGCCGTCGTCGGTGTCATCGTGAACCTCGGCCTCTGGTTCGCCGTGCAGACGCTCTTCGAGTCGACCGTCGTCGTCGACAGCTACGGGATGCGGCTGTTGCTCCCGGTCGTCGCCTCGGTCAATCTGCCGGCGCTCGGAATCGCAGTACTCGCCGGCGTCCTCCATCTCCGATTCGACCAGAGCGTCCTGCGAACGATTGGAGTTGGTGTCATCGCCGGCATCGCGTACGAACTGCTCGTCGCATTGTGACCGGCTACAAGAGAGCCCGTTGAACCGCTTTTTCACGGACGCGATAGGAGATGTCCTACCCAATGAATGAGTCAGGTGCGTTCTCGTAGAGTTCCCACATCGTGACCGCTGCATTACGGATGTCCGCAGTTCGTGGATGGGAGTCGTCGATAAGGTCGTCCCAGATGAGCAGTCCCGGGAACACGAGCGGCAGTGTATACGTCTCGATCCGGTCCCAGTCGGGAGAACCACCGGTGAACTCGGTCGCGACGAGTTTCGTCGTGCCGGCTGTGTACTGTTCACCCGCGTACTCGGATTCGACACCCAGCCCGAGCTTGTAGGGGTAGCCGACCCAGTGCCAGCGCTGTCCAGCGCCATGGTGGACCGCCGGTGTCCACGTGTAGACGCCCCCTGGCTCCAGTTGTGTCGTATCCAGCGGATGGTCAGTCTGTAGATCACGCCACATCTCGACGACCCACTCGCCGTCGTCCCACACACCTGTCGCCTTCCAGTCCGCCGCGCTCCCTTCGGGGTCGCGAAGCGGACGGCGTGGGATCATCGCGCCCTCCCATTCCGCGACAGCCGGATCGAATGAGACCGCGTCGTCCAGCTCTAGCGCGTAGGTGCCGTCCTGTTGGTCTGGGAACTTTCCCTCACGAACCTCGTGATAATCGAGGGCCCCACTCTCCACCACCGCCGGGTCCCACATGAGCTCGGGGCCATCCTCGGGGTCCCACTCCTGAGTTCCGTACGTATTGCGGCCCTGGTCGCTGTGGCGGTAATCGAGGACGTGATGATCTGTCCCGTATCCCTTCGGGTTGCTCCGGTGGGCCCGCCACATCGGAAGGTCCAGAAACACGCCCTCCCGCTTCAGCTGCTCGAGTTCGTCTTGTGGCTTAATCGTCCGCCAGTCGTTTTCCCACCATTGCCCCTCGCAGGCCTGTGGGATGTACTTCCGGATATCGGTCTTGTCGAGGCCGTCCGGACCGAAATGATCGTGGGCCTGTACCTCGGACTCTGGTACTTCACTAGGCAGCGACCGCATCCCTTCGTGCACAGTCAACCATCCGCCGAACTCCTCGAATCCCTTGACCGACCCATCGTCAAGTAAGAAACTCACGCGGTCCTCGTAGAATCCTGAGTGCTCCGAGTGCTCGTCGCCTGTCACCCACGGCGACGGATCTGCGAACTGCCGCCATTTCCCATCCTCGTATACGAGCATATCGTGAATCCAACCCCCAGGGTGGGGCTGGTCCCAGCGAAACCGGAAGTGAACCCGCTCTGAATTGAAAGCAACCTGTGTGTCTAAGTGTTTCAGCGTCTCCGCTGGAAGCCAATTCTCAGTCATCGTGGATATCCTCCCGGACCCGCAAACCACCGACGTTCAATCACGGAATTGCAGCCTAGTGTCTTGGTCATGATGCGGACTCTCTCGGTAAATCTGTATGAGTTATCCGTCCATAAGAATCTATATACACGGGTGCTCACGTAATGACTATGATGAGCGGATTACCCACTCGAGCTACAGGCAGTATTCCACAGAAGGAACGCTTGTGGTGTGGCGAATCACGTGACCAAACAGGGCATACTCGAAAGGACCGATGAGTCAGGAACAGGTGTCCGTCGACGCCGAGGAAACAGGTCCATTAGACACCTTTCGGCAGTTCTTCGCCTTAGAGCAAGACGTGCTCGTGCTGTCGCTGGCGATGTTCGCGTTTAGTCTCGGCTTCCAGATGACCAGTCGGTTTCTCCCCGAATACATGGTCGCGCTCGGCGCCTCTGGGTTCGTGGTCGGGCTGTTCGGGACTGTCGGGAACATCATTTCAGCTGTGTTTCCGTATCCGGGTGGCGCTATTTCGGACCGCATCGGCTCCCGCTACGCACTGACCCTCTTCGGGTTGATCTCGACGCTCGGCTTCGGAGTCTGGTTAGTCGCGCCGAATCTCGGGACGTTCGCCGTCGCCGGCGTGACGATCCAGCCGTGGATATGGATCTTCGTGGGGCTGCTGCTCGCGCAAGGGTGGAAGTCATTCGGCCTCGGAGCGACGTTCGCGGTCGTCAAGCAGGCGACCGACCCCTCGCGGCTGGCGGCCGGCTTCGCCAGCACCGAGACCTTCCGCCGGACGGCGTTCCTCATCGGGCCGGTGCTCGCGGCCGTCCTCATCGGCTTCCACCCGGCGTTCACGGTGAGCTTCCAGTATGTCCTTGCTGTCGCCGTCATCTTCGGGATTATCGGAACCGTCGCTCAGCATATTCTCTACGACGCCAGTGAGGACTCTATCGGGAGCTCCTTCGAGGGACTCGCCCAAATCAGGGCGGATCTACGGGAGATGCCCGAACCACTTCGACCTCTCTTGGTCGGCGACACACTCGTCCGGTTCGCCAATGGGATGGTTTACGTCTTCTTCGTGCTGGTGATCACCCAGTTCTACCAGGTCGGTTTCGAGACGACTGTGTCGCTGGCTAGTTTCTCATATGCGATCGATCTCTCACCGGAGGCATTCTTCGGCTATCTCCTGGGCGTCGAGATGCTGATCGCACTGTTAATCATGGCACCAGCTGCGAAAATCGCTGAGCGGGTCGGTCTCAAGCCCATCGTCGCGCTTGGATTTGCCGTCTACGCGTTATTCCCGATCGTCCTTATCGGCGGGCCGGAGGTCCTCGACCCGGTCATGCCGCTCCAGTGGGCGATGGTTCTCATCTTCGCGTTCTCCGGGCTGCGGTTCGCGGGGCTGCCCTCTCACAAGGCGCTGATCGTCGGCCCTGCCGAAGCCGGCGCCGGCGGACGCGTCACCGGAACCTACTACTTGCTGCGAAACACCGTCGTGATTCCGAGTGCCGCACTCGGCGGATATCTGTGGGAATTCGTCAACCCAGAAATCGCGTTCACGATCGCAGCAGTCATCGGCGTCGTCGGGACGGGCTACTTCCTACTGTTCGGCGAAGAGTTCGAGGCCTATGTATGAGCAAGGCTGACACTAATTTAGATCTCAAATACCGCTGTCAGAATCGACAGTATCGAGGAGACCTCCCCTGATCCAATGAGGTCCCCCTCGTCACAAATACTCCGAGACACGGGTCGGCGCCGGACAGCTCTGCTCTTGTTCTTGCTTCTGCTTGGTGCTGTGTTCGCAGGACAGGCAGTCACCGCGGATACAGCCGAGTCGGCTTCACAATCGGGGGAAACGTATCCTGGAGCGACCCTCATCAGTGTGCAGGACTACGAGTACGATGGCAGACTAATTGAGGTTCGACAAGACGGGACTGTCAATTGGGAGTTCGATCCGCCGAACTCGCGGGTATTCGACGCCGAATATCTTGAGAACGGGAACGTCCTCGTCGCTGTCGCCACGCGTGAAGAACCACAGGACTGTCCACCCGAACAACTCGACCAACGAGAGGACGAGTGTGTCCACAACCGCGTCCTCGAGCTCGACGGTGATGCGCTCGAACAGAACAAAACGCGCATCGTGTGGCGACACACCTGGTACGACGAGTTCGTCCAACACCACGAAGTCCACGACGTGGACCGCCTCGAGAGCGGTGAGACTGCTATTATCGACATGGGGAACGACCGAGCGTTCACCGTCGCACAGAACGGGTCGATCACGTGGAACTGGAATGGGACACGCCGGCTCGGCGAGGGTTCACGATTCGATCAACAGTACGGGAGTCCCGACCGGCAAGGTCCAGAAAGCGACTGGACCCACATGAACGATATCGACCAGCTACCGAACGGGAACTTCCAACTCTCAATCCGAAACTTCGACGTCATCGTCGAGGTGAACCCCGAGACCAATCGAATCGTCGACGTCATTGGTCGACCCGGAAACCACAGTTTCCTCTACGAGCAACACAATCCGTATCGTCTGACTGAGTGGGGGACGGTCCTTGTGGCTGATAGCGAAAACAACCGTGTCGTCGAATACGACCTCGAGAGCGGGAGCGCAGTTTGGACGTATGGCGGAAACGACATCCTTCTCTGGCCGCGTGACGCGGATCGCCTCCCGAACGGAAACACCCTCATCGTTGACTCACTCCACAACCGCGTCATCGAAGTAAATCCATCCGGTGAGATCGTCTGGGAGTACTCTGGTGTCCAGCTCCCGTATGCAGCTGATCGCAAAGGGATTCCCGAAGAAGGCGGCCAAACCGTTCCCGGCTGGGAGTTAGAAGGGGAGACGCAGAACGCCACTGCGGCTGTTGGATTCGTCCGACAGGTCGAGGGATGGGCGTCCTACGTGTTTCCGGCCTGGGTTCAGCTCCCCGAACTGCTCACATTACTCGGAATTACTTTCACGGGGATAGCACTCGTCGTGGATGTCGCCTCGCAGTATCTCCCCTTGAAAATGCTTCGGCGCTCGCGCTGAGTTTCGGCTTCACTCAATTCGTGGAGTCCTGGGTATGGGGCTCCGTCTTGTCCGCGGAAATCTTCACGTCCGTGTCCACTCACTCCGATCGAACCGTCGGCTGCCATCCGCGCAAGTAGGCGACGCTAACCCCACCAGCTAGCCCACTAAACGGGAGAGTAAGGGTCCGGACGACGAGGACCGCCGCCGTCGCCGCCGTACTGGGAACCCCCGTGACGATGACGAGCGCTCCGCCAAGCAGCAGATCGTACGCACCGAGGCTTCCGGGGATGGGGATCACGCTCGCGACCTGTGGGAGGGGAATGATGACGAGAATCGGGAGATAGGCGCTGTTGACGCCGAGGCCGGCGAGAGCGACCCAGAGCGCAGCCGCAGTCAAGAGCTGTTCGATGAGTCCACCAACCGCGATGAGAGCAAGCAGTCTCGGTGTCTCTTGAAAGCCAACGATTCGTTGCCAAAAGCGGTCAACACCAGCGGCGACGAACGCTCGGTCATGTGGTTGTTCTCGATAGAGCCCCGAGATCCGAGAGACAACTGGCGTAAGTGCTGCTGTGATGCCTTTCGAGAGATGGTTTCGAGTCCGGAGAATCATCCCGCCGAACACCACGAGCCCAGCGATAGAAAGACCGAACGTCAGCAGGATCGGGGTCGCATCGGGCGTTCCAAAGAGAACGAATATCCCGAGTACTGCAGAGAAAACGGCCTGTGTACCTGATTTCACGTACTTCGCGGTTGAGCGGACACCCAGCGCCTCAGAGTATCCAGTGTCCGTTGCAACGCTGAAGAATCGAGCCATAATCGGTTCTGAACTGACTGGGCCTGCTGGGCTGAGTGTATCAAAGAAATCGCCAGCGAGCGCGAACTGGACGCTTTTGCTGGGTGAAATGCCATCGCCGAGCGGAGCGATCGACGCCCAGACACCGATCGCATCCGCCAATCCCTCCAGAACGACGAGAATCGCGATGATACCGAGGGCCCACGGTGCAACAGCGATCGCCCGGTTGAGAACCATCTCAGCACCGACAGTGTAAAGATATCCAGCTAAAATCGCACTGCCTGCCCCAACACCAAGGAAAAATCGAAGTGCTCGTCGCATAGCTTAGCGTCTCGCGATTTCAGAGCGGCAGAGTGGTAGAAAGGTCTCCGGGCAAGCTACTCCTTGAGGCCAGGGTTCGAGAGTACAGTTGATGTCCAGAAGATGGGAATCAACAGACTTGAACGGTTCTATCGAATGTCGACGCTACGAGTTTCGTGCAGGTCTGATATGATCGCTACATTCAGCTGTCAAAGTTGCTAGCGAGAGTATATCCGTGTTTGAGTATTGCGAGAGTGGCTGTAAGTGTTAACCAACAATCGCTGATATATTGGATGGACCGTTGGTTAATGAGATGTTGTTTTTGCGCCCGGCAGAGGGGCGCAGGGCGCGAGACGATGCAGGCGCTCGTCGATGACCGTTCCTGTTCTGAGGTGATTGAGATGAAAGAACCAGCGTCAAGAACCATCTTCGCCGGCGTCGATGGGCGTACCGACAGCGAACTACCCGAGTGGTACCGACAGCGTCGCGAGAATGCAGAAATCGTGACGTTCGCCGAAGCGATTCGTGAGCTCCCGCAGGCCGTCGAAACGACCGTGGCGTACCAGAATCCGTACACCGATGAGTGGGTCGAAACGGAGCGGTTCAACGCGCTCGTCGAACCGAGTCGGGCTCGCTCGCAGGCCCAAGAAGCGGCCGATGAGACGGACCCGCTGTTCCACATCCCGACCGACTCGTACTCGATCATCAACCCGGTCGACGTCTACGGCCCGCTGGAGGAGGTCCTCCGCGAGGAGACCATCGACGGAACGCCGCTAGGCGAGGTGATGTTCGGCGAGATTCGGCGCTACCGGGGCGGCGGTGAGGTCCACATGGACATCATGTTCGACGGCCTCGAGGTGCGGCTCCCCGGCCGGTCGGACCCGATCACGATGGGCGTCACGTCGGGCTACGACTTCTTCGGCGAGCACGCCGTCTACGTGGAGGGGTTCGCCCAGGATGGCTACTGTTCGAACACGATGCGCTCGCTCACCGACAAGGAGGTCATCAAGCACGTCGGCGACGTGCGGAACTTCCGAACCTGGTGGGAGGAGCTCCTCGCACAGGTCGAACTCGTCGCCGACGACCTCTTCGAGTTCATCCGAGACGCCCAAGACATCGAACTCGACTTCTCGGAGCTCCCGTTCACCGTCACGGAGTTCTACACGCTACTTGGCTTCCCGGACTACCTGGCCGAGCGCGCGGCAGGCGATGCAGAAGCAAACGCGACGTCGCCATTCGAGGTCGATATGTGGACGCTGCATTCCGGCGCGACGTACGCACTCACCCACTTCTTCCAGGGCAAGGAGGGCGCATCCCTCGACCAGTACGTCCGTATCGCCAACGACATCCTGTTCAACCCGGAGGGCACCATCGAGCGCGCCGAACAGGCCTACGAGGAGCAGCTGGAGGGGAACGGCGACGAGGGGTCGCAAGCATCCCTCGCCGGCGAGCGGGCGCTCGCGAGTATCGAGCGCGTCAGCGACGACCTGCAGGAGAAGGTCGACCAGTTCGAGGAGCGCGAAGATGCGCTTCGTGAACGGTTCCAGGAGGCAATGAGTTAGAACGGTCAGAACAGAGGAGCCTCCTGAGATTCCTGCCCTTTCCCCAGAAACCCGCTGATGATATTATTAAGTGACTAGGGGCGTACCCCGAGACCATGTCTATTGAACATAATCCTACCCTCGAAGCGCGAGAGCCGAAGCAAGGCGATATAGAGACTTTCGAAAATCTGGAACCCGGTGATTCGGTCAAATTCTTTGAATGGCCCGTCGAACCGTTGACCGTCATTGGCTGGGAAGAGGACGAGAATGTCGAGAGGCGGGTGAGAGTTGAAGCAGAAGGTAGCAAGTCGTTTCTCTACCAAGTCGACGGCCACCTCTGGCACTACGTCCCCGAAGATGAATTCGCGGGAGAGAATAATCCCTATCCCGTTCAGAATCTCGTTTTGCTGGAGTCTTCAGAGGCCTAACCAGGCTCACTAACAGGGGGTTCTGTCGAGGGAGTTTTCGTCATCCTCGTTTGATGCCGTCTGTAGAATTTCAGCTCTGATAGGGTTCTACTGCGTCGTGTCCAGGTGTTGTTCGTGCCCTCGATAGGTGGAGGCATCCATAATGGGAACACCCACAGACGAGTCAGAGCCTTCTGACGAATTTCCGCCCAAGAAACGGTTAGAAGCCACGAACACACGCCTGATCAAGGCTGGAATCGAGACGATTCCCGATATGGAGACTCTTCAGGAGTGTGTTGCCTACGAAAACACCCACCAGAATCGACCGCAGATCTTGCGACGACTCAAATGGAAGGCCGAAGAGCTGCGTGAGGACGAGGAGTAAACTCCCATATTAACCTACAATCTGCGAGCGTCACCTCCCGAATGTTGGTTAACAGGAGGAGCGGGTTTTTCGAGCCTCTGAATGGGTGCGAGGCGGCCAACAGCGGCCTCGCGAGCCCAGTTATGTCCCTCGAGCTCAGTTCAAACTCCAGTACGGCTAGCGACATCGCTGCCGCCAGGCAAGCGGATTACGTAGCGTTCCTTCATCGAGCGCCCTTCGTCCTCGACGCGTTGGCAATCGGCTTCCTTCCGGGGTTTCGAGAGGATTGTGGGTATCAAGAAACGCAGTATCAGAACCTCAACCTCCCCGTCGGGATGCTCGACAACGACTTCCGAAACCCTGATCTGGATCGATTCGTCGATCGCTTTTTCGAGCACGAACCACAGGTTGGAGTCATCGGCGACGTCTACGAATGCGACGACGTCGACGCCCACGTCGCCGCTGCTCGCGAGATTCAGGCCAGCTACCCAGAGGCTGAGCTCATCATCGTCCCAAAGTCCCGATCGGTGATCGACGCGATTCCGGAGGACTTCGTCCTTGGCTACTCACGAGGCTATGCTGACCGGTTGGCGCACGAATTCTCCGATCCAGCCGACTGGCGTGGTCGGCGCGTCCACATCCTCGGCGGAAGCCCGCCCAAGCAACTTGAGGCCATCTGCCAACTGACCCGACCGACGCTCTCTGCCGATCCACCAGCCGATATCGTGGGTGTCGACTGGAACGGACTCCATCGCGGCGCACAGTTCGGCGAGTTCTGGACGGCAGACGGCTGGGACGACAGCGGTCGCGACGCCGACCACGTCACCGTTCGGAAGACGGTGCGTCATAGTCTCGCCCGAATTCGTGAGTTCTGGAAATCCCACGGGATCTGGCCCGAATCGGCACCTCAGGACGAAGGGGTACATATCGAGTACGAGGGGCCGACCCCGGCCGATCTCGAACAGGCCGCGTGCACCGAGTGTGGGGCGAACGTCTGGCGAACCTCTCGTGGCCCTTACGTCGCTGAATACGACACCGGCGCCATCTGTGGGTATTGCAGTTACGAGTGCTACTTTACGCATCGCCATCGGAATGACCTTGAGGAGATCGCCGGCGAGGAGAGTGTTTATCTGCCGTCTGCCGACGGTTATGGAAACAGCGTGTAAGAGCTACCACCTACAGTCTCGAACATCGCAATTTTAACATAGCAACTGAAGGAAGACGAAGGTAGCGCCCTCCTCTGGGCTGTTCGGGCGATGGAGTCCGCCTGTCCCAACCGCCATCCCGGCTGATGACTCCTACCAGAAATCAGCCATGGCAGAAACACATCCCCTCGAACATCTCGAATCGATTGTAGTCGTCGGAGTCGGCGGATTCGCTGGCTCGAATCTCCGATATTTCGTTGAGCTATATGTCCCGAATTCGCTGGCAGCAACGATGCTAGTCAACATCCTTGGTTCGCTTGCCCTTGGATTCATCATTTATGAGAACCTCTTGTCGGGACGGATCTCTGATGCCAGCCGGACGCTCATGGCTACTGGATTCCTTGCCTCCTTCACCACCTACAGTACATTCATCGTCGATGCACTCACGACGACACCGATACTCGCGATTGGATACATCATCGGGAGCTATGGGCTGGGATTCGGAGCAGTCTTAGTCGGTCGGGAAGCAGCTCGCTGGATAACAACCGAAACGACCCACCCTGCGGAGGTGAGTGAGTGATGGACCCGGCTCATCTACTCGGAACTGGCGGCGCGATTGGCGCAATTCTCAGGTATCTCGTCGGGCTTGCCCTCTCCGATGACCGATTCCCATTTTCAACGCTTTCCGTGAACGTCTTGGGCAGTTTCGTCCTTGGGCTAGTTGTTTTCACTAGCCTCTCCGATGAGGTCGTCCTCTTTGTCGGCACGGGGGCGTGTGGTTCCTTTACGACTTATTCCTCGTTTTCTGTCCAAACCGTCCAATTTTGGGAGGGCGGTGATCGCTTCCGAGCGATACTCTATGCTGGCGGTACACTCGTGCTTTGTCTGCTCGCGGCAGCTACTGGAGCTGGCGTCGCGACAATACTTTAGCTCTGGTCGAGTGGAGGCGTAAGTCCCTGAACTACCTCCAGCCAGATGAGCTATCAAATATTGTATCGACTGCTGACGTCGTCCCGTAGTGTCACGGAGCACCCTCAACGAGATCGCCGGCGAACAGAGCGTCTACATCCCGCCAGCGTAACGCAGCGTGTTGTTTTTCGAGCCCCGGGAGAGGGCGGAGGCTCGTTCCTGAGTCTTCAGCCGAGGTGACTTCCAGTGAGTCAACAACAGAGTGCGGATAACGTCTCCATCGATGACATCCCGGTCGATATCGCCACCACGCAATCAGACACCGTCGAACCCGACGACGTGCCAGAGGAAATCGAGTCCATCACCCGCGGGCTCGCCAGCGAGCACCCACCGACGAATCCCATAGTGGTTCTCAAAGCAGCTCGCTGGTGGTATCTACACGGAGAAGGCGGAACGGATCCCGCCTTCCGGTGGGCGATCGAGTGGGCGCGGCACCTCGCGACCGACACGCCCAGCGATGTCGAACGCTTCGATGATTTCCTCGAGTACCTCGTTACGGTCGGCTTCGCTGACGAACGCCACGAACTCCGGTAACTGCGAGCAGTTTTTTGTGCGCCCCAGAGGGGTGCGGCGCGTCCTGAAATGACGCAGTCGCGGACAACTCGATTTGGTGACCACGATGGCTACAGCTAGTGACTCGTCGGTTTCCTTCGAAGATACCGACACACGATCCGACGAGATGAACAGTACGATCGAACAGTGGATCGATGAGCTCGTCGCCGGTGTCGACGACGCGCAGGCTAGCGAGGAGTTCCAAGAGTGGCTCGACGTCCAAAGCCGGTTCCACGACTACTCGTATCGGAACACACTCCTCATCAAGCACCAGTGCCCTGAGGCGACTCGCGTCGCCGGCTACCGGACGTGGCAGGAGGAGTTTGACCGGCACGTCCAGGAAGGCGAGTCAGCCATATGGATCTGGGCACCGATCATCACGAAGCAGTGCCCAGAGTGTGAGAACTCGCCGAGCTACCACGAGAACAGCGACTGTGACTACGACGAGACGCCACCCGAGGAATGGTCGGAGGGACTGGTCGGGTTCAAGCCCGCGCCGGTGTTCGATGTTTCCCAGACCGAGGGTGAACCCCTTCCCGACCTGGACACGGAAGCGACCGGGGACGCCGGCGACCTCGTCGAACAGTTGACTGCCGCCGCTGATGAGCTCGGCGTGACGGTGCGAATCGTTCCAGCCGAGGAGTGGACACACGGCGAGGCGAAGGGTATCTGTGAGCAGCTGAGTCTCGTCGATATGCAGCCGCGTGTCGAGGTTCGGGATCGGGAGAACGACGCTGATCTCGCCCGGACGCTAGTTCACGAATACGCGCACGCTCTGCTCCACTTCGACGTCGACGACGACACTGAGCGGTCGAAACGCGAAGTCGAGGCCGAAGCCGTCGCGTACGTCGTCGGACGGTACTGCGGACTCGACACCAGTGGGTCAGCGTTCTACCTCGCAGCCTGGGAGTCGGACGATCCCGAAGTTGTTCGCGAGCGACTCGGACGAATCAGTACCACAGCAGAGAAAATCGTCGAGACACTCGAAAATTGAGGGATTAACCAGCACTCGATTCGGTACCAGCTGTTCGTTTGTTACTATACTCAGTATCGCTTTGTGTTGCCAGCGTATCGGGTGGCTGTTTTTGTCACTCGGCACTTTAGATGAGATTGTATGCCGGCGCCAACGGGAGCTGATGGAGTCGGACGCGGTCTACAGGAGGTGTTCGCCCCGCCGGTCGGCGTCTTCTTGATCGTCGTGTTCATCAAGGAGTTCGTTGGGCCGGTCGTAGCAGGACTAGTGTACCTGCTCATGCTTACAGGTATCTTCCTAGGGATCTATACGTCCGCGAAATATTGGAACATCCGCTACACGACGGGGTTCGTTCTGTCCGGTATCATCCTGATTTGGATGGCTCCCGGCATTATCTCGACCGTAATCCATCCCGTATTCGGGTTGTTGGGCACCCTAATTGGGTTCGTATTCCTTGGTGCGATGGCACTCCTATTGATTGAGAAATCTGGCCTCGATGAGATATTGACGAGGTAAGATTAGTCGGACGGCAGAGGAACTCATCGACGTGCTCGAAGAGCCGCCTGCTCCCTAAATCGGTTAACCAACAGATTGCCCGGATATCCCTCTTTTGTTGGTTAAGTTTTTCTGCGCCCGCAGAGGGGCGGAGGCGCATTCTGATCTCCGCGAATCATGACTGACGACTATCTCACAACGGTCCTCGAGGAAGCCGAGCACGTCGCCGAGCAGCACGACCAGGTCGCCCGAACGACGGACAACCAAGCCCACGAGTACCTTCGTTACGCCGTCCTCCGGATACTCGAGGGGCAGGCAGACCACCTCCCGACAGGCTGGACGCCGATCGACGGCGTCACGGTCGGCTACGGCAGCGACGACGCGATGTTCGACAGCTGGAGCGCCAGCGAAGATTGGTGGGAAACTGTCCCGCCCCAAGAGGCGTGTACGCGCTTTCGGGTGTTCTTCCCGGACGACCACCAGACCGTCCCACGGTCCATCGTCGACGTGATGGCTACGCTGGGCGCCTGGCGAGTCTGGACCGGGAGCGCAGCCGCGTGTGGCTCCTACGACCATCGCGAGCGCCGCGAAGTCCACTACCTCTGGCCGGAGGGGCATCCGGTGGAGGAAGTGCTCCACGAGCGCCTCAGTGGCCCTGCGGAAGCCGTCGCTCCCGACGGTGGCCGAACGGGCGACGTTCGCGACCGACTGGTCGTCGACGAGGACGCACAGTCCCAGGATGACCTCGAACCACGCACGAAGCGCGCCGTCAGCGAATCGATGGACGTCTCGCTCCTCTCGAAAGGTGGCCGTTACGAGGTCCAGTCCGCGTCCGGCAATCGGTACGAAGTCGACGTAGTCGATGAATCGTGTACCTGCCCCGACTGGCAGCAACGCTCACCCGAGGGTGGCTGTAAGCACCTGCGTCGCGTCGATCACGAAATCAAGGTCGGTCGTGTGCCTCGCCCAGACGGCCGCCTCCCCTCGCAGCCGTGATTCCCGTATTCCCACGTCCAGGCTAATCTATTCCTAGTAGTTTACTCTGGGGTAAACTACTTAACTTGATTCAGTCGAATCCACTGCTATGGTTGACAGCCTCGGTGAGAGTGACGAGACAACACCACGGGAACTTGTCCACTTCGTGACGCAGCAGACGCGGTTCGGGCTGATCAACAACGTCCTCCAACACCCCGAACAGCTCCCCTCGATGTACGAACTCGAGGAGCTCAACCCCAGCGTGAGCGAGGCAACCGTCTACAAACACATGCAGAAACTCATCGATGCTGGCATCGTCAGGGAGGTGGCCTTAGACGATGATCAGCGCCGGCAGGGGTATCCTTGGAAGTTCTACGGCCTCACCGAGGAGGGTCGCGAGTTCCTGGACGCGCACAACCTGCTCGCCGCGGAGGAGACGCTCCAGCAGATCTACGACACCATCTCTGACAAGCCTGAGAAGATGGTCAAGTACGAGAACGCGCCACGCCCCGACGACGTCTAACGGCACGTTCTATTTCTGAATAGTTTGCTATTCGTACGATTTAGCCGGCGACGAGACGATACCTGATTAACCAACAAATCTTTGTTAGCAGGCGCTTTGTTGGTTAACACGAGGCGACCGCTGATGTCCTACGAACCACCCACGCCGCCGGCGGAACTCCCGACAGACATCGTCAACACGCTCAACGACTACTCCTCAGATCAGCTCCAGCAGGTCGCACGCTACGCCGAGGAACTCGCAGAACACAAAGCTCGCGAGGCCCGTCTCGAGGAAGAGACAGCAGAGGACGAAATCGACGAGCGCCCCGATGATCTCCCAGAGGATGTCCCGTCGAAAGCGACGATCACGATCAAGGAGATTAACGACAATCGCTACTACTACTGGCAGTGGCGAGAAGGTGAGAAAGTGCGTTCTCAATATAAAGGCCCCGTCAGTCCCGACGAGTAGACGGCACCGAAACCGTGGCCGGGTACTATTTCAGGCAGTTAGTAGCGTTACAGAGGACACCCCCCAGAGTGTGAATGGGTTTTACCCACCCCACACCCCTCAGTGTGAATGGGTCCAATCAACCCGGATGGACTCGGAGAGAGAAGCTCCCCACCCCACGTTTCCGTCGTAACTGGAGGTCGGTGGAAGGACTGTGGCCACGATTGCGGTCACCACACCCCCCACGTTTCCGTCGTTTCGTCACCCACCCCACGTTTCCGTCGTATCGAGAAATACACTCGTGACCAGGGGTGTGCGGAGCCCCCTGAACCGTGAGCTAGGCCAAATCCTCTAGCCGGCTGTCCCGGAGTACGGACTTCAACACGATACCGGTATCCTGAACCAGTCGATGCTCGAGATAACTGCCTTCACCCCGGCCACCACCGGTCCGGGTTGATTCTACGACGCCGAGGAACGCCTGCTCTTTCAACAGCTCGTAGACACGGTGCTCGCTGAGTGTCTTCGCATCAACTTTCTCCGTCGTGGCTTGATATCGTTCGTAAATCTGGTTGGTGGAGAATCCGTCCTCGTTTGGATTCTCTTCGGTGAGCAGCGCGAGCGAATAGAGGATGAATTTGACCTGCGTCGTCGACCCGCGAAGTAGCTCCTCGAACCGATCGATTTCCGCCCACTCCTGAGCATCCCGAACGTGCTCCTCGACGACCGTTTCGACGTTTTCCCGCTCGGCAAGCTCACCGGCGTGACGGAGTATCTCGATCGCCTTTCTGGCGTCACCGTGTTCTTGGGCGGCGAGTGCCGCCGTCAGCGGAATTACATCTCCTGAGAGAACGCCATCGTGGAACGCGTCTCGACGGTGTTTCATAATCTCGCGCAGCTGATTCGCGTCGTAGGGTTGGAAGACGAATTCTTCCTCGCGAAGACTGGACTTGACCCGTTCGTTCAGCTGGTCACGGTACTCGATCTTGTTGCTGACCGCGATGACGCCCAGATGGCAATCGGCTTTCCCGGATTCACGAGCCCGCGACAGCTGCATGAGGATATCATCGTCGTCGAGCCGGTCCACCTCGTCGAGAATGATGATGACCGATTCGTAGGCTGTATCTAGAATCTCCCAAAGGTAGTCGTAGTATTCACCACTGCCAATCCCTGCGCGTGGAATATCGAAGTCGGTTTGGTCCGTCTCGTTGAGTGACCGTGTCACTGTCCTAGCAACACGCGTCTGTGTGTTGTGCTGTGCACAGTCGACGTAAACCGTGCCGACGGACACCCCGTTCGACTCCGCGGCTCGGCGAGCTCGTTCGGTGACGTGACGGGCAACCAGTGACTTCCCCGTTCCCGTTTTGCCGTAAATAATCACGTTGTTGGGCGGATCACCACGGACGATCGGCCTGAGTTCAGCAGCAACCGCCTTGATTTCGCCATCCCGGCCAACGATACGTCCACTTTCAGGGACGTGGCCCACCTTCAGCAGTTCCTTCCGAGCGAAAATGTTGGCTCGGTCCGGATCGTCTTCGTCAAAGTCAAAGAGGGGATCGTCGGCGGGGTCCTCGTAGCGGCCGTCGAAGTCAGAGAGTTGGGACGGTTCCTCAGCCATCAATATCAGACATCGCGGAAGGAACCTACTTAATGATTTGGCTACCTCGACAAGAGTGTAAATCGGGCTATTGTCGTCTTCTGATGTTTTGTCTCGACCGTATCAGCCTCACAAAGAGTCGAGTCAGTCCCGAGTGAAATCGGATTCTGATCGATTGCTAGCCGCGTAACCCGTCACCCCTAATCCAGAGTGAAAACGCCGGACTCAAGCGGGTTTGCCACACCCCTGGTCAAGAGTGAATAGCCCTTCACCTGGTGAGTCGAGAACGTCCTCAAAGCCACACCCTTCGTCCAGAGTGTAACTGGGACGCGGTAATCAATCATTTCCTTGAGAGAACACGGTAAATACGTGTGTCTGACGCACGGCAGACACCCCTCGTCCAGAGTGAAACGCCGGTCGTGATGAATGAGGGTCGGATGTGATCGTCGAGTAGTAGAGACGAGAGTGTGTCGGCACCCCCAATCAAGAGTGAATAGCGTGATTCCATCGAATGTTCCCACAACGAGGACCACATCTCCAGGCGAACCAACGCGGAGCGCGCAATCAGTTCGCTGGGAATCTGGATTCCTGATTCCGGGCTACCGAGGTAGAACAGGAACTCGCTTCCCAAAAGGACGCTGTGCTGGGAGTTGAATCGTCAAGACGTCGATTGTTCTCCCAACGTCTCACAATCCACGAATGACGGGATCGAACCCACACACCCCTCGTCCAGAGTGAAAAGCATCGAGAGTGTCCCGGTTGCCCGGACGAAAACCGTCGGACGGGATGGGAGGAAACCACTGAAATCACAGGACGTGAGACAGCTACCCTAGCAAGACAGAAATTATACAGCCGACGATCTTCCAAACATACCACTTTACATAGTATTACCTAGAACCTTTATTACTACCTACTGCTTATCATTCGCCAAGTGCATTCAGCACAACTAGAAGGACGAAAGCGGCATTCGTCCGGGTATTTACGAACCGCCGCTCGTGTTTGTCGGTCTGTTCCTTCCGTGTTCACCCGTCTCTGACCGTCTTTCCGTGCTTCTCGTTCGACTCTCTCTACGTGAACCTCCGTTTCACGTGGACCTTCCCCCACTCCCCTGATTAGTTTTCACTCTGGACGAGGGGTGTGTGGGCGATGTATTCTCTCTGCCCTATTCCACACGCTTAGATTCAGTCTTAACCAACAACTCGCAGCACACTTCGATAATGTTGGTTAATCTTCGCTATCAGTAAAGGCTGTCACGCTCGCTTCCCGAGTTTCCGCGAGTTCCCGGCGAATCTCCGTCCGATCCCAACCGAGTGGTGACAGCAGACTTTCGACGGCTCGAACAAGCTGCGTCTCGTAGTACGAGGCGTCGTAGGTCTCGATATCCTCGTGAGCGAGGGCGACCCGCTCTCGTGAGCTCTTCTCGTCGTCAACGACCACATATTCGATATCCTGTCCGGGATGGACGCCGAGGTCCTGATCGCGAGCCCGTTTCAGAGCCGCCACGTTCTGGGTGTTCTGCGTGTATCCCTCCAACGGCTTGGATACGCGATTCCGTTCGACGAGGTTCTCGATTGGGACCGTTCCAGCATGGAGGCGCGTGACGGCGTCCTGAAGACTATCGATGACCGGGTCAGGCGACCGAGTCGCATCAAACCGTTCGAGACACTCCCGCTGGCTCTTCTCGATAAACGGTGGCGTCGAGCGTTGCCGCGCTTCAATACCTCTCACTTTGAACTCGTCGGTGCCGGCGACTTTCCCGAAGTACTTCGTCAACGCGCCAGCGTCGCTCTCGCGCTGCGGGACGAACGCAACCCAGTCATAGTGGGCTTCGTGTTCAAGCCGAATCTCGACGTCCTCCGTAATTTCCGTCGCGAGCGCCTCGAGGTCCTCGCGGTCATCGTCGTCGACGTCGGGATCGGGCGTCACCCAGATGGAGTCAACGATGCCGTGGACGACACGCCAGCCACCGGCTTCCAGTCGCTGTTTCGCCGTCAGCAAAATCTCGCGAGCAAACGCGTTGATCGCCTCGTGGCACTCGATTCGCCCGAACTTCGCATTGCTGAACCCCTGATAGCCGAAGCAGGCGACGAGAATCCACTTCAGCGCACCCGACCGTCCCTCGAGTTCTGCCAGTCGGTCCTCGTCGGGGTTTTCACACTGCTGTTCGCGACGGATGGCCGCCTTGATCTCGTCGCGGGCGTCGATGATGGGTTGGAGGACGTCGACGAGATAGCCCTGCTCGTCGCAGATCGAGTACTCAAGGCCGGGAACGTCGTCGCGGTCGCCGTGGCAGTCACACCGGATAACGTCGGGTGAGACGTTCCGGGTACAGATGATGTTCGGGTAGAGGCTCGAGAAGTCGAGTTCGTGGACGTCCTCGTGGACGCCGACCTCAGGGGCGAAGATGAAGCCGCCACGGTCGGCGTCATGGAGCGTTCCCATCGGCTTGTAGAACTCGTGGCGCCAGGAGTTCCACGGGACGAGTACGCCGCGGTTGTGGGCTTCACAGATTTGAATCGCGGTCAGCACGTTGCCGATCGACGCCCACGCCAGCTCCTGGACGGGTTTCTTCGACCGCGAAACGAGATCCAGGACGCCGTCGAGATTCGTCTCCCCGTAGAAGAACGTGTTACTCTCGTCGATGACTGCCCGGCCCGGCACGTTGTATCGCGCCGGCGAGTGGCCAACGCGGCCGTAGCTCGAGTATGTCGACTGACTCGCGAGTTGCTGGTAGTCGACGTCGAGCAATCGGCTCAGCGAGAAGTCGTCGACGCCGGCAGACGCAGCCATCTCGTACAGGGTCGGGACGATCCCGCTCGTCGAGCAGACCAGGATGTCCGGATCGTGTGCTTCGAGCGCCCCTTGGACGGCGGTCAGGAGATCCGTCGGCGAGCCGGTGACTGTGTCGCCGGCGACGGACAGTTCCCCATAGACGTCGTTGCTCGTTTCGGTCACCGGAACGCTGAGCCGGAGCGTCGACAGCTCGCTCGCCGGCGTCGGATCGGTGCCGTTCTCCAGACAGTACCGGAACTCTCGCGAGAAGTCGACGTTGAAACAGGCGAGATCCCCGATTGGATAGTCCGACAACTGGCGCGCTTGCCGAGCGAGTGGGGTGACGCGGTCGATGTGGGCGACGTCGACGGCGAGGACTGGTTCCTCGTCGCGACGGAATCCGGGGCGACGCCTCACCATCTCGGTCGCGACGACGTCGGGATGTTGGTCGTAGATCGACTGGAGCGCAGTAAGATCGATATCGGCGTCAGGATCTCGAGCAGCGACGTAGAAACGTGGCGTGTAGTCGTCGTGTTCGGTCGCGACGGCGCCGTCGCCGGTGGCGTCCCACTCGATAATGCGCCCGTCGTCCAAGAAGTCGATAGTGAACGGCATCGTCAGGTGTCTGCTTCTGGCAAGCCGTCTTCCTGGTCACCGGCGGCGTCGACCGCGGCTTCGAGTTCCGCCAGACGCTCTTCGTGATCATCGAGACGGGCTTCCTGTTCGAGGTCGATACTGACTAGCGCGGGGAGGAGCGGGTTCTGGTGGTTCAGAAGTCCGCTCGCGTCGGCGTGCTCACGAGCGTACTCGAACAGCCGGTCGAAGCGAGGCTGGTCGCGACGCCGCAGTGCCCGGCGGAACTCCGTCCAGCGCTCTTCGATGGCCCGGAGCGCATCTCGGTACGTCGGGTTCGTACGCCCCATCGCTATCGGCCTCCAGCGCTGGCTGTCCACGCGTCGAGCAGCGGATCTGTTCCGACTGCCACTGACTCTCCATCAACTGTGACACCGTTCCCGACGCCATCCGGTGTTGGGGTCGACGGCGACGTCGTCGGCTCCATGCCGACCTGCGCTGCGCGGGCTTCGAGCAGTTGCCGCCAGTACGCGAATGTCGTCTGGTAGTACGCGCCGTCGTCGACGGGGTAGGCGAGCGTCTCGAAGTCCTCGCCGAGGATTCGCGGCCCCATTCGTGTTTGCTTGCACTCTAGGTGATGATCGGCGACCGTCGCGACTGACTCGGTGAATTCGTTTCGTTCGTTTCGCGTAACGAGCACCGGGATGTCGTACCCCTCGGCGTACGTCGCTAACCGGGCGAGAGTTCGGGCCTGAAGGGTTTTCGCGTGGGTCTCGCCGAGGGTATCGTCGGCGCGGTACTGGGCGTCGACGGCCGGCGCGACGATGAGGGCGGGTGTGTGGGGGGACGTGTCCTTGTCGCGACTTGGTGCCCGTCGACCGGCTGCCCCGGTATCGGCGGTGGACGTCCGGATCGACTTGTTCACAGCCGTTGGGAGATCACAGACGGCGCCGTAGTGCTGGTAGGCAGTAAATCCGCGTGCGACGTGAATTCGGTTGAGCAACCGTTGACTGGGCGCGATCTGGGCGAGTGTCGTCGTCGTCGCGTGTCCGTTTGCGTCGACCCAGAAGGCGGGCCCGTCGTGCAGGAGGAGATGGTCGAGTACGAGCGACTGCAGGATCGGGACGCCGCGGCCTCCCTCGACGTCGAGCAGCGTGATTCCATCGTCGAGCTGCGGCAGCAGCATTTCGTCCGTAGCCGGATCGGCCTGGTCAGCAAGGGACCGATTGCGGTCAGCGCCCCGTGTCGGCTGGTCCACCGCCAATCGGTTCGACGTTGAGTGTTCTCCCATACTCGACTAGTTGTCTACGTTCCCGATAAGCCGCGGCGTGGCGCTTCCGCGTTTCAGGGAAGGGGTGGAAGGTATGTCGAACTGGACTCAGGCAACGGGTTTCTGCCATCGTTCGACCGTTTCCGAGAAGGTTTCCAGAGAGGAAGGTGGACAGTATCGTCGGATTAACCAACAGTCCGGCGGGACTACAGCTCAACTGTTGGTTAAAACTCTCTGAACCTATGATGATATCGCTCTCACGGAATTCTGCGGACGGCCCCGCATATCCCCCGAGCCTACGATCTGATGTGATCGACGATCGTTCTCAGCGCGGTCACATCGTCGTTATTGTACTGTTTGAGTCGATCCCAGTCTGGTTCTTCGCCATCGAGGAGATATCGCGTGTACTTGCTCCCCACCACAAATCCATCGACGGTCGGGTCTTGATATTCAAACCCGAGTGTATTCGCTACGATGTCCAATTTATGCCGATTGAAGGGCCCGAAGAGTTCCTGTTGGGCAGTTATCCCGAGGTCGTGTGCTCGCTGCAGATGGTCGATTCCCTCAGTGATGCCGTGTTCGTCGAATCTTCGACTTAGACACTGTTCGTCGAAGTAGTTCCCTCCGTAGTAGATGATTGGCTCGGAGCCATGTTCATTAAGGTACTCAGACAGCTCCTGAAGGAGTGCTGACTCGTCGTCCGGATCGAAGAATTGTCGGTACGTATCGTTCTGGTAGCTGTAGGTGCCGACCAGCCAGATCCGATCCTGCTGAAGATCCGTTTCTATGTCCAAGAGGAGAGGCTCCGTATCGTGAAGGTCGTCGAAGGCGGACTCGTTTAGAATCACGACCTCATCGTTTTCGAAAGCCTGTCGATGAGCAATCCAGCGGTCCACGTGCCATGACGAGGCTCCAGGGAGGGATTCGAGTTCGGCACGCCGTTCTTCGGTAATCTCCTCTGGGCTAGTGATCCCTAACTCACTGAACTGTTCCACTCGGTTTCTCCCGACCTGGACAAGATCAGTCAGCCGGCTCCCTAGCAGATGGCGAGTGTCGTAGAACTCGTACTCGATAGACTCGTTTGAGGCGTCGATGGTGATGAGTGCGTATCTTCCTGGATCGTCTATTCCGTCGTGGGATGCAATGTTGATCACCGTGCCGTACTCGAGGGTTTCAACTCTGCCTCCGAATTGATGGCAATGACCGCAGACGGTGACTGGGGGCTGGATGTCGTCTATGAAGTTTCTGACGGCCTTTGACCCGATATGTTGTTGCCCGAATCGCTTTCCGATATCGAGAATGCCGAAGGGAGGGGTGTGAGTGACAAGAAACGGGGTTCTGTCTTCACAAGCGGTGCGTTGTTCGGAAAGATGCCGTTGGACGTCGTCCTCGGTGTAGGTGATGAGACCAGGTCCCTGGGTCGATCCTTCCTGACCGATGAACACGAGATCCTCGTAGGTGTATGGTGTCCTATGGAGGTCGGTGGTAAATTCCGCATCGAACTGCGGGCCGGTTGACGGGGGGAAGTCGTCGTTTCCTCGGACATAGAGTGATTGTTGGTGCTTGGTGAGGCGAGCAAGTTCTGCAAGATGATCTGTCTCAGTATCGGCGTTTTTGAAACGTGAGAGGTCGTCGCCGGCGTATAGGAGTAGATCTGGAGTTGGTTCTACAGTTTCGAGAATGGTGTAGAGATCGTCAATAGGCTGGGAGCGCCAGTCGGATACGGCGAGAATATGGGTCATTTTGGATGAGTGTAGTTAGTGTAGCCTCTTCTATCGTTTGTTAGGGTGTACAGTTTGTCATTAGGGGATTCTCCGCACCGTGGCAGTTAACCAACAACTCAGGCTCACTAGGGCAATATGTTGGTTAACGCCGAGATTCCTGTGCGATTACGTTGAATATGCTTCCCTCCGACTCCTCGGTATGTGTGGCCGGAACTCGCTCTTCATCGACCAAGCAGACCTCGAGGCCCGCTTCGATGCCGAGGTCGTCGCGGACGGCGGGTACACACCCCGATACAACATAGCACCTGGCGACGACCTCCACATCGTCACGAACGAGGCTCCAGACGAGATCGTTTCCTACCACTGGGGGCTGATTCCGTTCTGGACGGATGAGCCCGAGGAGGGCATAATCAACGCTCGCTCCGAGACCGCCGACGAGAAACGTGTCTTCGAGCGGGCGTGGGAAACCCGTTCCTGCCTCGTCTCCTCATCTGGGTTCTACGAGTGGAAATCGCCGAACGGCGGGTCGAAACAGCCCTACCGGATTCACCGCGAGGATGACCCCGCGTTCGCGATGGCCGGACTCTGGGACGTCTGGGAGGGCGACGACGAGACGATTTCGTGCGTCACGATTCTCACGACGGAGCCGAACGACCTGATGAACTCAATCCACGACCGGATGCCGGTCGTTCTCCCAAAGGACGCTGAGTCTGACTGGCTCGCCGCAGACCCGGAAACCCGCAAGGAACTGTGCCAGCCGTACCCGAACGACGACTTGGACGCCTACGAGATCTCGACGCGGGTCAACAACCCCGGCAACGACGATCCCCAGGTCATCGAGCCGCTGGACCACGAGCAATCGGGCCTCGGCGAGTTCAGTTCCTGATCGCTGACGGGGTCACGGTCACTGCATCGGCGACGCTGCTGCCGAATCGACGAGCGAGTACTTCGATCTCGGATGGTATCTTCTGCCTTGAGGCGGTCTTCGAGATGCCCACGCTCGGTCTTGTCCAATTGTGCCTTCCGCTGAGAGAGCATCACATAGTATGCGGCGATGATCCGTCTGTTATCAGGCTAGCACGCATCCTGATCATCTGATGCCGTGTCCGATGGCCATGTTGGGCCCTCTGGGCGGGGGATCTCCTCAACCAGATCCTTCTCGAACTGCGAAGCTCTCCATGCTATCACGTTCTCCTTTCGCTGGACGTACTTTTCGTCGGTATCCAGCCAGCGGGCAATCTCCTCGTAACTGTGACCAGCACAGAGCAGCACCATCACTGCGAAATCGAAGCGATCTAAATTGCTCTCGTTCGCATCGGCATCAATCCGGTCGAGGAACGCCTTTGCGGCATCACCGACGAACTCCATCAGTATCTCATACAGCTCCTCGTCATCAAATCCATCAAACGTGAATCCCTCCGTGATGTTGTTCCCAGGGTCACTCTCTTCGGTATCCCAGCGAATCTCTTCGAGAGCCGCTCGTTCACAGTCGTGAAGTCTCGATAGGCGCTCTGGATTCTCCTGTTCCCAGGTCGTGATTGTGTCGGCCACAGCCTCAGATTGAGCGTGTTCGATATACGGCTCACACCCCCGCTTCGCGATGACTGACTCGATGTTCTTTCCCGAGATAGTCAGTAGGACGGACGCACATCGATCAGTCTTCTCGAGGATCTGTGCGACTTCACGACGCGATTCGAGTTCGTCAAGGCCTGCACGTTTCTGCGCGTCGTGGACGAGGTTGTTTCTGCGTTCTTTGACCTCGACAAGCGATCCGTGGTCGTCCTCGGTTAGTATTTGGATATCACAGAGTTTCTCTAGTCGCTTAGCGTGCCCCATACTCCGAACGTGCTCTGTGATGCTGTCGAGACGAGCTTCCTCGCGAAAGAGTTCGTTGAGGACCGTTTCAGTCGTCAACTCTTCGATGAGTGCCGAGGCGAGGAGGAGATACGAAAAGAATGACCGCTCAATTTCGCTGCCGATCTCGTCGGTGGAACGGAGTTTTTCAGCGATTTCAGCACGTTGTTCGAGATAATACTCGAGGACGTTGTCTGAGTGCCCGACTAGAGAGTTTTGGCGTTCTACGTATGCAACTTGGAGCAGTAATTCCTTATCGAAAGGGGTGCTCTCACTCAGCTCTTGGCACTTTTGGAGCGAAGTTGTGGGGAGATGGCGAGTCAAATAATCGATGTCGTCGTAGACCAGCGGCGTATTCGTCGGGCAATTGTCTACGATTGACTGAAAGTCGTCATTGTCGGCGAGCTCGTTGAGTGCAGCACGAATCTCGTCGACGCCAAGTTCTCGAACATCTTCCGGCTGGTCTGACTCTTCACCGACCGGAACAACGCGGTAAGACGCATCTCCAACGATGACTACCGGCCCTTCCAGATCGAGAACCTGATATTCCCCGATAGGGCTCAGAGAGACTGTCTCTGAGTCTATTGCGAACGATAAGTCGAGATCAGTATCGTCGCCCACGCGTCAAAAACTGCAAAGGGCTCTATTCGACCTGGGCTTCGTACTCGTCCCAAAGTGTGTCGATGTCCGTGCCGGTCTCCTCAGAGATATGGCGCAGTAACTGCGCCCTGTTCTCGAACCGACGGAGCTGGCCCTTTGCGCTCATAATAGGACATAATCGCTCCTGAAGTAATAAATCACGGGGGTACATTTTCCCGCTCTACAACACACGACATATCAGTTCCTTAATCATCCTGTCTAGCGAGTGTGGGAGATGGTTGGTCGATAGCTGTGTATTCCCATTCTCGGCTGGATCCGTCTCCTTCGAGGAGGGTGTACTGGGCATCTTCGAGAGATGCATTCGGGCGGTACGCTTCGTTCGAGGCTCTTCTGGATGGCAGTAAGTGGCTGATTTTCTACTGCTCTTCTGAGGTGGTCTCTGACCCGTTTGAAAGTGGCTGATTCTGTAATCGACCAGCGGAATAGTATCTTCCCTCGTCCTTGCTATAGAGGTAGGTCTGGATCGGTCTGAGGGTATTTGATTTTCGCCCGAAGAGAAAGGCGAGCCCTGTCGGGCCAGCCATGAAGAGATGAATGGTTGCTGTTTTGGGTAGTTCTTTGATCGCGTTTCGTACCTTGGCACGGAAAACATCTGCAGCATGGGCTGCCTGTGCTGGGGACAATTCCACATCAGGCCCGTCTTCTGGTGTCAATCTGAGTACACCGTTGAAATCCGGCAGGTCGTTATGCATCTGGTCTACCTCCGGTTGCACATCGGCAGCGATGTTGACGAGAACCGCAAGCTCGGATCCGTGATCTGGTTGTCGCTGGAGTTCTCCTTCTAACCCGCTTTCCTCTTCGTCGATATCGAGTGTCCATTCCGTCATTCCGGTAGGACCGGTGGGTTGCATCCACGTTGCTTGGATACGACGTGTGGTCGGGAGAGAGTAACCGGCCGCGAACGCAGCGGGAAGATGCGTTCGGCCACGGAAGCGGAGGGGACGGCCCGATGCGTTTTGAATGAGACAGTCCGTCATCGTGGTTAAAGCTGGGAGAAGACGCTGGTTCCATACCTCTTGGGATGGTGAGCCATGTTCGAAAGATCTTGACCAGTCGATAGCAATCGCTGGATCGATGTCGTGAGCCGGCGATTCGTAGGTGTCAAGTGAACATTCGAGAGGCTCACCGTCCGGCAAATACCCATCTATCCGCTCGATCCGCTCTGATAAGACGGCCTGGACGATATCTGTAGCTTTGTCAGACGTGGTCGCCTCCAGGGGGAGCATTTTCCAGGCGGAAAAGTCGTGGAGGATCGGTGCTTCGTTGAGTATCGATTTGGCTTCTCCAACGCCAATCTCGGGACATGGCACAACGACCACGAAAAATTCGTCATCCCTGTCCCATCGCTTGTTGAATCCCGGCAACTCGTCGTTGAGAATGATGTCGGAGTCGGCTACGCCCTCACTGACGAGCGCAATCCCACTGGCCGTTTCCGGGTTCTCCAATTGGTCGATGATTTCATCTCTGAGTGGCTCCGGCTTCAAATCGAAGATGTCCCGCCAAATCGGCACCCCGTGTCGCTCCAGTTCTGTTTGCAGGAAGTTGGCGACGTCCGTCTGTTCGTGCTTATAGCTGAGAAATACACGGCCAGTTGGATCAGTCATATATCGTCACCGGGATTGAGAGTTGTAGCCGCATCTGGGTTATCAATCCGTTCTAACTGTTCGTATTCCTTACTATCGTGGAATAGATAGGCGTTAATCGTGAACTGATTTTCTTCGTCCTGACCAACGATGAAGAGGAGCGGATGGGGGCAGTCGTAGCCGTCGTCGTTGGCGATTTCATTCATCGCAGTCCGATCGTCCCGACTGAGATCGGGTGAAGCGCCTGGATGGTAGTGCCATTCCCCGAGATAGTTGATTCCGATGCTCTCCCTGGCGTCTTTGAGCCACTCCTCGACTTTGTCGGTTCCGCGGAGGAATCGAGTTGGTTCTTGAATGGAGTCGCGCGGTGGGTCTCGGGCATTAACTACTAGTGCTGGTCCATCGAGACGGTCGGTTCCAGCCAGAATACCGCCCGTTTCACAGGGATGTTCTTTCCGGCAGCGCTCATACATGGTTTCGAGACACGTGGCCGGAATCTGTACGGTGATTGGTGATTCCGGTGCTCGCCATATTGTTCCGTCCTGGAAGGGAGGTGTGGCCTGTGAAATGGTCGGCAGCTCGTCGTCACTACCGGTCTCGAGCACGGTGAAATTATTCTCGCGCAGACTCAATGATGTCGCCTGATCGAGGAGCCGTGTCACTGTTCCAGCCCACGTCATTACCCGGTCCGTTCGGATGACTGATGCTGGGTGCCAGCAGCCGACTCGCTCGGGGATGGCATCCTCGTCTTCGTCCCATTCGATCTGTTCTTGCAACCGCCATGGATCGAACGCTTCGTTGTAATCGCTGTACGGAAAGGTATGTGAGTAAGCTGTGAAGCAGAACAACCGATTCGCTCGCCGACCCATCGCAGCGGAGCAAAACACGACCGGGTGATTCCATCTGATCGCATCAAGAGCGCGACGAACTCCCCGTGATGCGGTACAGTCAATTACTACCTCTGCTTCCCTAATTGGCTCTGGCAACTCACCGCTCGGGGGGAAGGCGCCATCCAGATCAAGGACCTGGGCGTACGGTGCAATTGATTCGAGCCGGTCTGCGATTGCTGTCGCCTTGTTTCGTCCCACATCATCGATTGTTAGTGTGTGGCGAGCCACGTTGCCGATCTCATACGTGTCGTTGTCGACGATGGTAAGCTGCTGACAGCCGGCTCGAACGAGATTCTCGGCAACCGTACTGCCCAGCGCTCCCGCCCCGATGAGCACGATGTTGCGATCCAGAAACCACTCGGACATATGTCCGCGTCTGGTGAGTTGCTCGTGCGACCAGTTGTCCGAGTCCAGCCACCGAATCTGTTCCTCGCCTGCTTCCCGCCGTTCGGCTATCTCAGGCCCCTTTCCGGTATCTCGAAATCCGCCGGAGAGGTCATTCGGATCTTTGAATTCCTGGATCTCGATTGGTTGCCAATAGATGACCTCGGGGTCGCCGTCGACCGTTGCTGGGATAGGGAATCCAATTAGAAGGACCTTGACCGGCTCATCGTCCAAAACAGGCTTGATATTCGCCCGTAGTTCGTACGGGTCGGTCTCAGTACCAGCAAAAAACCCTTCCACATCTTCCCACGTTTCCGGAGCCTCCCACGGGGGCTCAATTGGCACCTCTTCTAACAGTGCCCATGCCCCGGAAACAGAGTCCTCAGGATTCGCATCGATGTATCCACCCCACTGTGGCTGATAAACGACTTCATCGTCGCTACCTTTGAACGTACCAGTCGCGTATGTCTCTTCAGTGGTCGGCAACGAGCAGAGGTTGACCGTACCCCACTGTCCATACGTCTCCCTCCAGTCTGAGAACGACTCCTGCGTCTCGTTGAATGCGATGGTCGGGGCTGAGCCCGAACTTGTATCGAACGCCGGGATTTCAAACGGTTCGTCCGGTTTGCGAAGATCCCCTTGCGCAGCATTACTCAACCACTGCAATGCTCGGTCCATGTGCCAGCAGAGTCGATCACGGCTTGTACTGGGTTCACCGGTGGCTCCCGTTTGACTGAGGGTATGCCCATACCGAGCAACACAGATATCCCCTCTTCGCCATGGGGTATCGTCGCTCCCAGCAACGTTCAGCTTCTGGTGGGGGAATGTGGCGGTAATGGTGTTCTCTTCTTGATCCGCAGGGTAGATCCCAATTGAACCGGCGGGGTACATATCCCGTAGATGGAGATACCAGTCCGTCTCACGTGGCACGTCCGGATGGGGTTCTAAGTCGTCTGGAGAAAGCCGGATCTTAACGATCCACCGTCCGTTGCTATCGTCTCGATATGAGTTTTTGAGAACGGTGACCCCGTCCTGTTCGGCAATGGCTGCGACGGCTTCTGTAATTTCGTGGGGAGGCATTTATCACATCAACCGTCCGACTCGGCGAATTGGTGGTCTGATGGATCGTCTGCTTGTGACGACGACCCCACTGACATCGCTTTCTCCCCTCCATCATCAGTATCGTCGTTACTTCCGAACGGAGGGAATTTCTCACCGAAGAGCTGGTACCAGTATTCTCTCGATGTTTCTTTGTCCTCCTCATCCAGTGCTGTCCGCGCGAGCTCTGCGGCATCCTCTGCCTCATCGTAGAACGCCGCGAAATCTCTCCCGTCGATGTGTTTGAGGACGTCATTCTCTGGGGTTTTCGGGAGACCGTGAGCAGGCAGGACGGGGGTTTCCTCAGCCATTGCTTCGGTCTTGAACTGCCGTTTGAGTTCTTCGAGTGTCCTTGTCACGCCTTCAGCGACGCTGTCGATATCATCAGGACAGCAATGGCCAACAATATGTTCGAGGGGATAGCTTGTCGGCCCATCGACGTCGGGTGTCTTCGTTCGCCGCCACCATTTGATGGCCTTCACGACATTCACGTAGTGACCATCAGTGATATCGTTCTTATTCACTGTGAAGGCGATAGTCGCGAGGGGATGGGTATTCTCCCACTCGTTCTCATCTCGATGTGGGATCTTGAGTGGTTCGTCCTTCCACTCGTCGTCACCATCTGCCGACATATTGAGAGCATCCGCCACGGTCGAAAGGTTGTCCGGACTCAGGGCTGTTCCTATGTCCAGTGAACCCAGTGATTTGACGGCTTCACGTGTTGCCTCGCTGGGTGCCGCTGTCAAGACCAGATCGATCTCAACCTTCTCTTCCTCGATCTTGTAGGAGTGGGCATTCGGTTCCCACTGTCCCCCATAGTGTTCCTCCAGGAACGGTTCGCATTTCCCCAGCGCTACGTCCGTATCGAGGTCACTGCTGAGATCAGAAACAAAGACGACGTCAACATCGGATTTCTCGTCTTCCTGGGGTCTTAGTGCCGTCCATCGACGATAGCTCCCTTGGAGGAAATCTGCAACGTAGAACTCGTCGATGTCGTCGTCATTCTGCAAGTGATCACGGAGGGTTTCGTGGCCCTCCTTGTAGGCATCATTGTGCTCGTCCTGTGGGCGGATGTCCGACAGGAAGGTCTCGAACAGTGTGGGGAGCGTGGTCATAGTGTATCGATATTCTGGAACGTGTTAAGTGGTTGTTGCAGCAGGCGGTGACTCAATGATCGCATATTCTCGATCCCGGCTCGTGCCCTCGGCCTCGAGGAGGTTGTACTGAGCCATCTTCGAGAGGTACGTGCGGATAGTCCGCTTCGTCCGCGGATCGTCGACCTCCTCAGAATAGTGCTCGTGAATCTCGCTCGGGCCGACCGGGCCGTGCTCGCGAACGATGTCGTAGACGACGCGCTGGTGCGGTGTGAGCGAGTCGAGGCTCTTCTGCTTAATCTGGGCCCGAGCATCCTCGGCGGCGTCCAGGAGAATGTCGTCGGTGATCCGCTCGTAGTTCTCGCGATCGGCTTTGCCGGCAGCCGTTCGGAGGATGCCGATTGCGAGGCGGGCGTCGCCGGCCGCCGCGTCGGCAATTCGGTAGAGCTGGTCGTCGGTGATGACGTCCTCGTCGAGGCCCCACTTCGCCCGAGCACTCAGGATGTCGTACAGCTGCTCGTCGTGGTACTTGTCCATCCGGACGTGTTCGCTCGAACGGAGCCGACTCACGAGTCGGTCGTCGACGCGGCTGAACAGCTCCTCTTCCTTGTTCGCGATGCAGATGATCGCAAACTGTGGGAGGCTGTGGAGGTCGTAGATGACGCTGGGGTCCTCCAGTTGGTCGACCTCGTCGAGGATGACGACCGTTCGCGGTCCGTCGTGCTGCTGCAGCCTGTCGATGAGTTCGTCGTGGGGCGTCGACTGGCGGTGAATATCGATGGTCGCACCGAGATCGTCGAGGATCTGGTAGAGAGTGCGGAACCGGGTGTAGTTGCGCCAGCAGTTGACGTAGATGGCCTCGACGTCGAGAACTTCTTCCCGAAGTCGTTCCGTGACGAATTTCGAGATGCACGTCTTTCCCGTCCCGCTGGGTCCGGTGACGATAGCGGTGTCGGCTGGTTCTCCGTTCGTGATGGGCTCGAGGACGCTAGAGAGGTGGTTGACTTCGGCGTCGCGATGCTCAACTTCCCGAGGGACGAACCCGGCCCGGAGAACGCGAGCATCGCGGATCATCTGTTACTGCTCGACTTGTTTCCTGTCTAGTCATAAAAGCGTGACCGGGTTGTTTCCGGAAACCTTCGTAAAGTACCATCCTCTGGGTCTGATACCCTACGCTGTCTCTCGGTTTGAGTTTAAGGAAATCCCAGGCTTCCGGAAACTTCCGGGAACTCATCTCCCAATACCGATTAGACACTCATTCAGAGGTTCACTCTACCTCTTGGCTTTCGGCTTCCCTCTCTCCCGATGACGACGTGGTTCTCTCGTTAGGAAAGAAACATCCAAAGGATACTGACCGAGTTAGTGTCCAGATCGACGAAACTGCGACTCAGGCTCTGGACGACCTAACCACACTTCTTGAGAGGGCCTTCGAACTGGAGGCCTGACTTCTATTAGAACGGCTGGTGTTCGAGGATGTGCTCCATAATGAGCCGTTCGCGGGCGTCCACGAACTCTTCGAACGTCATCTCCTTTGCACCCTCCGGGATATGATGGGTCTGCTTGTAGTCGTCCGTTCTGGAGTTCATCCAATCCTCGAAGTCATCGTCCGATTTCATTTTGTTCGTCTTGTCAATCAGTAACTGGAGGTTCCCCACCCGGTCAGCATCTGCCTCTTCGGGGAGGACCGATTTCGGGATGATGTGGTCGATATCGTAGTCTTTGCCCCGTGCCGGCTCATCGGGGTAGTGTGATAGCTGCAGAAGGAACTCGATGTCGCGCTTGCCGTACTGGAGTTCCTCGAAAAGCGTGGTCAGCTTTTCTTCGGTGAAACGGAGGGAGGTTCCGTAACTGGACGCCACTTCATCACTGATCCGCTCAAGTGGGAACTCCGAACTCTCTTCCTCTCGGATAACATCCCGGACGAGTTCTGCGATCTGGTTCGATGATTGGCTGGTGAATCCGTTGAGTCGAGCCGCACAGATATAGTAGAGAATGTCACGACGTCGCCCGCGTCCTTTGATAGAGGTCGAATCGAGCGAGGGATTCTCGTTCTGGTAGAGGTAGTAGGCGATAGGTGTGTAGAGGGCGGGACTGAGGATGTAGGTCACCGTCGGATAGTAACTGTTCAGAAGTTCAGCGAGTTGTTCCATCGTGTTCGAGAACGTATCGGTAAGCCAGATCTCCTTCAGGTTCCGCAGCAGGTCCAGCGTGTAGTTGTCGAACCGATATTGAATTTCGTTGCCGTTGATCGCGAGCAGTACCTTCTGGATATGCTTCGTGGCAAATGGCGCGTTCCCACCATCGATGATCCCGTTCAGTTCGTCGACCATCGAGTGCACCTCGTCCCGTGCGTTGATTTCCGGCGGCTCCTGTTGCCAGCTACTGGTCATCAACGACAGGAGGATTTCGGCACGATTCGGTGTCACCCCTCCCTGATTAATCCGTACGAAGACGTCGCGAACACGGGTGATGTCGTTCTCGTCTTCGGTAAAGAAGTGGAGCTTCTCGTCCTTGTGGACCGCTCGATAGAGGTCCTCGAAATTACGCTGAGCGTTGAGAATCAGACTATCTGAATTCTCTATTTCGGGGTGGTTCTCGACCAGCTCCTGGATCTCTCCCTCGATTTCCTGGCGTTCTGCATAGAAATCGTCGTTGTCGGAAATGGACATAATCCGGTTGACCGGATACCAATAGGCATTCGCAGTTGCGGATTGCTCTGAGCGGAAGGAGAAGTCGTATTTATTGCCGAGTTCCGAGTCCGCTGTCTGCGGGTCCGAGAGGAGGTTGAGATAGAGGCGCTTCTGGACCCACGAACTGGCCTTGTTTCGGGGATGGTTGTGTTTCCGTTCGTAGAACGATCCGGTGAGACCGATATTGAGCGCGGTCAGCCGCTGCTGGCCGTCGAGAACCAGCTTCACTGGTGAAGGGAGTGGGTCTTCTGAATTGTGCGGGGGGTTTCGATGGGTCGGGGTTGTGAGTGACTGCGGAAAGTTTGGTTCGTCGACGTAGTGGGTGACGAATCGATATTTGGGCTGAGCCTGTGCTTCCTCGGCGGAGAGGTTCCACTGAAGAAGAGCGCCAATCGGATAGTCCCGCAACAGGGAATCAAATAGATCGACGATATCACTCGTTTCCCAGACGAACTCCCGCTGAATCGCTGGTAAGAGATAAGAATAATTTATATTTTCCACGACCTCAGCAATCCGCTTGGTTTCCATATCCCGATTTGTAGTATGCGGGTTTTATATAACTACATAGTGGTGGTCGCCTATCATTTATAACGAAACAGAGCGAATTTCTGATACGGAAATGAGTTTGAATATTCCACTTCCTGCGGGTCTCGGGGATTATGCTTGGCTCGAAACTCTTGCTCAACGTGAAGAGATTGATCAAACGATTCCTCTCTATATCGAAGCTGATGACGGGATTGAGGTCGTCGCTGTTTCCCTTCTTTGTGAAGATGACCTTCGGATGATCTACCGGGCACCTAATGGTTGGCAATTGCTCACCGAATATGAGTTGTCCGAGGACCCGATTATTCACGTAGACGACCTCCTTGATGCTGTTGTTGCATTTGTGGGAACAGACGCGAGAGTCGTTCAAAAACTCGCTCAGGAACTCGGTGAGAAGTTAGAGGAGCATTGGAAGATGGGATTTGTTCCGTATAGTCAATCTGGGAAGGGGGACAAATTTGAGGAACTTAGACAGGACTGCGATTGCTCAGGGATTGACGACCCGTCAATTGGGCGTGTTCCGGGAATGTCCGAAATCGAGGAATCCGCAGAATTTCGCTGCCACAACTGTATGCGCCTATACGGTATCGAGTATCAGGGTCGTAGAATCGATCTTGATGAGGTGTTCGGTGCTGAGTGGCTCTTTACGGATTCTACTCCGGATGACATCGTGGAGATCGGTGCCGAAGATTCATTTCTCGTGTATTCTGATGGTCGACCAATAGACAAAACAGAACGAGTCATCGCCGCGATGACTAGCTATGGTGGTGACACGAGTTCTTCTTTTGCCCGATATATCCCTGAGAACCACCAGGGATTGCTCTATATTCGAGATGACGATGCGGCTGGATACGTCACTTGGGAAGAGCTGGATGGAATTCAGGTTCTTCGACAGCTGTTTGTTCGGGATCATTACCGGCGCCAGGGGATTGCTGAGGAATTGATTCAGACTTGGTGCCAGGAGTACTGCGAGGATGGTGTCTACTACATCGACGAACCGAACGACAAGAGCCGACCTTTGTTTTCAAAACTGGGTCATATTGACGGTGATGGTGAGTACGAAGCGATTGAACTATACCCGATACGCGGAGTTGGAAACAGTCTCGACGCTAGCCAGACTCTCCCTCAATAGTTCATCCACGCTTTCATCAACTCAATTAGCCAGGTCTCGAATTCCCTCTACCACACTCTTTCCTTGCCAACCCACGATCTGATCTGCGTGGTCTTCAACGAAATTGGGCATCTGCTCGTTTCCGCGCGGTGTAACCCCTAGAATTGGCTTACTCTCGATTTCAGCTAAAATAATTTCTTTCTTGATCCATTTGCTGTGTGCTACGTACATCCCCCCGAGTATTATTACGACCGTAGCTGGCTTGATCTGGTTTTCCCGGAGCGCCTCTTCCAGCTCCTCTTCGGTGTCAGCATCGATCTCATCCACCTTCGGTACTGAGTAGTTCCGGAAACTGAAATTCGGATAATCGCGAAGCAGTTCTACCATCCGATTATACTCGTCGCTGTATTCCCAGGAATGGGAGATGAATAGTCGGTATTCACTCCGACGGCTGCTTGAAGACTTGCTGTTGAAACTCATAATTGTATCCGGGTTGTTGATGGCTCACCTGTTTAGTACTATGGCCCTCTCTGATGCGGAATCTATAGCTGTCAGCACTACAGGGGGAAGAACTTATACTATTTAAAAACGGATTGTTCACACGGTTATGAGCCAAAACACCTCCTCCCCATTGAAAACCACCTGGGAGGCTGCGTTTGACGACATTCGCGGCAGTCAAAACCCCGAATCAGCTGTTCGATTCGTTCTGAAGTCAGCCGTTAGGGGACTCCCTCCAGGATTCTATTCCGTTGATGACGACCGTCTACTGCCGACCTACAAAGGGGACGATCTCGGAAAGGAGTTCACAGTTCGAGAACTTGGACCTGTTTATACTGTCACGCAATCGGGGGATAACAGCATTCCTGAGCTCAGTTCCTCTCAATCGCCGCTGTTTGAACCGAATGACCAACAATCCGGTCTTGCCCAAACCGATAACTCTCTGAGTCGTAGTTCTGCGGACACTCAGGACCAGCAGGGTCTCTCGTCGGGACAAAAGCTCGCTGGCGGTGCTTTGCTCCTATATGGTGCCTACAAAGGGCTGGAAGCTTTGGCCTCCGCAGGTTCGTCGACTCAAGGGTCTACCTCGTCCTCAGGCGGAAATACTGACCAATCACTCCCGCGCTTAGCACGCGCCGCGAACCGACTTGAGGACAAGCAGTACAACGTTTTTGTCTCCCATTCTTGGGAGTACGATGAACACTACGAACGTATTGTCGACTTCCTCGATGAAGTTCCATCGCTCGAGTGGCAAAATCATAGTGTTCCCTCAACCGACCCCCTTCCCGTGGATACCGAGTCTGCTCTTCGCTCTGAATTGCGGAACCAGATGAAAACGGCATCCGTAGTCGTCGTAAGTAGTGGTATGTATGGGGCTCACAGCACTTGGATCCCAGAGGAGCTTGAACTCGCCGACGAACTGGGCAAGCCGGTGATCGCAATCATCCCAGAGGGACAATCGAAAGTCCCCGCGAAAATCCAAGAAGTCGCAGATACTCAGGTTGGATGGCGAAAAGCCTCGCTTGTCGATGCACTCGCTGAATATGCCTGATTCAACCGATGAAGCCGCGGTCAACCGATCCGAGGATGGGAATGGTGCCGATACTAACGAGGAGGACACGCCAGAGTCAGAACCTGAACACTCTGAGGAGGTTACTGGTGGGGATCCCGATGAGCCGACTGAGGAGGAAGATGTCACGTCTGGACCGTTGGCTAACCTCAGTAGCGCCGAGAAGGATCGGCTGATGGATCAGTACATCCATTACGGAGAGGTGGCAATCGAGACAGCTAATCAGCGGGTCCAGATGAACCGCTTTTTCGGTTTGATTTTAACCTCGATACTCGCCGGCCTCTTTGCTCTCGCTCGTGGTGACCTCACGACCACCAACTCCGTAATTGTCCTCTTTGCGTCAGGGTTCGGCAGCCTGATCTGCTACTTCTGGTATCAGAGTCTTCAATCGTACCGCCGCCTGAACAAAGCTCGATACGCCATTCTGAACGAGATTGAGTCGGTCCTACCAGTTCGCATGTACCTAGATGAATGGCGATATCTGAAACGTGAGAAACCCGACCCAGAGATAGTTGATCCCCGTCCAGCTGAGGATGCCGACCATCGGTCGCATACGATTGTTGAACAATGGTTCGTCCGCCTACTGGCCGCTGGATACGTGTCCGTGGGAGGATATGCTGGCGGATTCATTCTTACACCTCTTGTCCAGGAATTCGTCCCCTCGCTGCCGACTCCATCAATAGTTGGCTTCGGTGTTGGTGGGATTTTCCTAGTTGGGCTATCTATCCTCTTTTGGACACAAAATCGGTAACACGCTATGAGACGCTTCAATACTGGTGATGCTGTCCGAATTGACATCCCCGACGAGACAGATCCAGATCACGACCGACTTCATGGACGTCGAGGAACAGTAGTTGAGGTTATTTCAGACGATGCAGGTACTGTGACTGGGGATGAGCGAGAGGGATATCTATTCCAGGTAGAACTGAGCGGTGGAGAGACGGTCGATGTCCGCTGGCGAGATCTCCGCCCGGTATGATTTACTTGGACCTCATTCGCGGATCAGTCTCTCTGTTCTCGGCCACTAAACACTAAGTTAGCGTGTTGAATATATCCGGGCATTACGATGCTCTCGCTTCCTCCGCTTGTCGATAATGCTAACAGAACTTTAGAAGACACTTATAAACGGATTATCCCCCAAATCGAGGAGGGGCGTATTGCCACCGGATATTTCTACCTTTCCGGTTTCGACCTCTATCGAGAAGATCTCGAGAACTTAGCAGACCCTGATGAACTTGACCACGCTCCGCTTCGGATACTTATGGGTCGTCAAACAAACCGAGGTACTGCCGAGGAAATAGGAGAGGGACAAAATCTCAGAGAGGAACTCAAACGTGAGGTGCGAGAGAGTATCTCAGAACTGAACAACGCTCAGATTGGGAGGTTGGACCGGCTACGAGACTTTATCGCTGAAGGCGAGGTGAGCGTCCGTGTGCGGAATCCCGAAAACGGCTACTTCCACGCAAAGGGTGCGTCATTTCGAGCACCACTCGAAGACGATGAAGAGTGGGGGCAAGACGAGGATGAAGACAGACGTCCTTGCGCTACTGTCGTCGGTTCTTCGAACTTTACTAAGAGCGGCCACCAGAACAACATCGAGCTGAACCTCACGAGTCAGGATCGACACAAGGCCGAAGCGTTTGAGGAGTGGTACGATAACCAGTGGGCCAACGCCGAGGAATTCAGTGAGGAGATCATCCGAATCATCGAGAACAGCAAGGAGTACCAAGACTGGAAGGAACAACAGGAGAGCCAGTCCGAAAAGGAGAGGTCATCTGAGGAATTAGGAACGTATCTCGAACCATTCGAGCTCTACAAACTGCTCGCTTACGACGAACTGAGTGGGAACGTCAACATCCGTGACAGCCCCCTGTACTATTTCCAGAAGCTCGGGTACGAGAGTGCAAAGGAGAAGCTCTCACAGTTCAACGGGTGCATCGTCTCCGACTCGGTCGGCTTGGGGAAATCATTTATTGGCGGTGAATTGCTCCACGACTACCGCCAACGTGGTGACTATTGTCTTCTCATTGTCCCAGCTAACCTGACTGATCAATGGGAAGACCTACTCCAGAACGATACTGACGAAGACGGTAATCCGTACTTCGGGTTAGAGGTAGACGGCACACACCTTGACGTGATGAGTATCAGTAAGTTCCAGAATCTTTCCTACGACGAGGTGCAGGACCTCAAAGATGAGTTCGACGTCCTGCTTATTGACGAGGCTCACCGGTTCCGGAACTACGGCAAGTGGCGACCGAATCCAGATCACGATGACGACTACAAAGGGACGCGGCGACACGCGAATCTCAGGCAGCTTCGCGGAAAGACGATGATTATGCTTACCGCGACCCCGATAAATAACAGCGCTACCGACCTGAAGAACCTCATCAGCTTGTTCACCAGCCCGGAGGAGCTTCGGAACAAGGCGTCACTTGACTTTGATGCGTTCGACGAGTATATCGAACTCTCGGAGACGCGAAAACGCATCGCAGCCGGGAAAGAGGAGGTCGACGACGACGAACAGCAAGAGATCACCGAGCAACTCCAGCGGCAATCCTCCGAGATTTCGAATATCCTGAATGAAGTGATGGTTCTTCGGACACGTAAGCACGTCAAAGATCAGATTCAGGACAGCGAAGATTTCGAGATGAGCTTCAAGCCGCCGAAACTCAACAAGCAACAGTACTCTCTGCCGGCGGCCTACCAGCCAGTATATCGGATGCTCCCCGACGTGATGGACGCCCTCCACCTTCCCCACATCACAGTCAAAAACCCTAAAGCGGGGAGCACGCTGAAAGCCCTCTACAAGCTGAACCTCCTCAAACGACTTGAGTCATCAACGTACGCGTTCGTCCAGTCGATTGAGACGCTGCATCAGAGCGAACGCCAGCTTCTCGGCCTTCTGGGTGGACTCCCTGAGGACGAAGACATCGATATGCTCCGAACTGTTCAGAAGGGGGATGACTCAGAACTTGGTGACTTTGTCGAAGGAGCGGACGCTGCTGAAGATCTCGAACAAACACTTGAGGAATTCGGGTTCGATACTACCGCTATTCAATCGGAAGAAGGAACTGATACCGAGGGAGATGAATTGGCAGATGCCACCATCGGCGAGGTGAAGATATACATCAGGGAGGACCTCACCCTTCTCTCGTACTTCCTCTCGCAGTTCATCGGTGACGTTGCCCATGATGCGGGTGATGTGAGCGATTATGCCGTCTCCACGCGCCAGTGGCTTGCTGAACACGATGCTGGCGTCCTCCCTGATGTTCCTGAAGAAGAAACGAATCCGATTCTCTACCCGAATAGTGACCTGAGCGATGTCGATTCCGTCACACGGGACTTTTACGAGGCCGTTTTCTCACTCCGCGAATTCCGCGATCCGAAGATCGACCGACTTGCAGATGTCCTCACTAACCACGATCAGAAGGTGCTCATCTTCACGCAGTATCGGGCAACTGCAGACTACGTCTATCGAACTCTCTGTGACAACGAGGATTCACCACTCACAGAGGCGAACAGTGCCGTCGTCAAGGGTGGCGACGAGAATAAACAGGATATCATTCAACGCTTTGCTCCCGAGGCGTCAGGCTACCAGCAAACGCTCGTTGAGTCGGGGGACTCAGAGCTACAGTACGTAGTGGCCACTGACACGCTGAGTGAAGGGGTTAATCTCCAGGACGTTCATGTGGTGGTCAATTACGACCTGCCGTGGAACCCGATGCGGATTGTCCAGCGTGTCGGGCGAGTCGACCGAATCGGGAGTACCGCCGAGAAACACGTCCACAACTTCTACCCCGACGGCGACATCGAGGCGGCGATTAAGCTCCTGAAACGCCTGCAGGCAAAAATCAACGATATCGCGCTCATCGTCGGGAAGGAGAACAACATCCTCGATCCGAACGAAGATCAGATTCTGGAAAAGACAGGTGTGGACACGGAGAAGACGATTGGGGAACTACAGGTGGACGAGATTGAGGACTCTCTCCAGAAGTCCCGTGAAATTGACGACGTGAATGAACTCGACGACACGAGCAAGAATCCACTTCTCCGCAACGCTGGGAGTAATGAGCACGCTGCGTTCGAACGGTACCTTCTGAAGCGAGAACTGAACGAGGATTATGACCTGACCGCGGAAGACTTCGAGTACGCTGAGGACTTCTTCGATGACCCGCCCGAAGAACGGGAATTCCTATACACGAATATAACTGACCATGATGCCGGTCCTCGTCCGGGCGTGTTCGCGCTTGCCCACCTCTGGTTCGACGATGATGACCACGAGTCCCCGCTTGGTCGCGTTCGTCGTGCTTTCTACTACAAGCCCTTCGCCGACGAGGTCAAAGAGCGGCCCGTGAGCACGCTCAACATCGGCCCTTCTGTTGATGGCGAACCGATTACCGGAAATCCAGATACGGTGTTATCGAATCGCGGTGAAATTCAAGCAGTGCTTGATGAGCGTCTTGAGGTAATTCGAGAAGGCCAAGTTGAGGGTGCTTTCAAACAGGGAGAGGCCTTCTCGAAGGAACAGGAGACGATCCTCGATTTCATCAGTCACTACGTTCAGCCGAATCACGGTGATGAGCCTGCTCCTGTTGAAGAGTTCGAAACGATAGCAGAATGGGCTAACGATATCGAAGAGCGGCTGCAGGAGGTGAAGCTGGCGAACACGGATGAAGACCGAATTCTACGTGAGATCTTTCGTCAGAATGAGCAGTACGACTCCTTCCCAGAGTGGCCGACTGTTGAGTTCCTCAGGCAGCTTGAGGAGTTCTTGGAAGAGAACGTTGAAACCTCTACTGAATATCAGACAAAACTGATGGGAGAGAGTGATGTACAAGCGAAGCTCGTATGCTGGGGGGTTGTCGGACAGTGATTCGGGAGCTACGGTAGGGGCCCTTTCTGATCCAGCAGATCATATTTCTCCAAGACCAGATCGAAGTACATCTCGTCCATCAGCTTCGGATTCTCAACGCGATGGAAGTCGTCGAGGACAAACTTCACGTCACGACGTTCCAGGCCATACGCGTGGAATGCGGCGGCGTCGATTTCAGCCTGTAATTCTCTACGTTCTTGATCTTCTATCGCTGCTTCGATTCCGCCGAGTCGCTCACGCATTTCTTTGAATTCTTCCCCGTAACAGTTCAATCGGGCAGCTCGTTCAGCGATATAGTGGAACCAGTCATCTCCGTCGGTGAGGCGTGGTAGCTGAGATTCCAGTAGCTCGCGCTTGACGATGTGCGTCTCGACTTTGGTCCGCATCAGGAAATCGAACACAATGCTGTTCAGGAGCCCAGTTGCCACGAAGAGTTCTTGATCCGTAAATCGCCGGACGTAGGGTGACCGAAGTGGGGACTCTGTGAGGTGTTCCTCTTCCGGCTCAATAGCGAACGGCTTGAACGTGTTAATGGTGTGGAGACAGATGACGTCCTTCGGAAGTACCGTTGCTATTATCGTCCGCTCGTCCCGGGATCGAGAAACGTCTCGAATGCCGATTCGGTATTCAGTGCAATCGAGCAGGACATCTTCTTCCTCAAGTCCGTGACCACGGTGTTCTTCGAGCAGTTCATCGACGAATTGAACCTGAGACTTGCTCGTCTCTGAACCTCCAAAGGCGTCGTAGATTGCTCGCTTGAGGTTCCCCCGGTTGAATTTTTTCTCTCGAACACGGTACTGGGCACTATTCGATGGATCGTACATCCCCCGACTCCAATACCGAGGGTTGTCCAAACTCTCTGTGTGGGTATTATCGTGTTCGAATTGATGGATGTTCGCACCCCCATATACTGGATAATCAGCATTATCAGGGGAATCTTGTAATCGGTCTTTATCGGTGGACTCGACGAACTCCTTCGTCAACATATCCACAGACCAAGCACCTTCGATATTCTCATCTAGAGGTGGTTGAGTGACTACCTTGCTGAGGACATCGGCTTCGACTTGTGATGTGATCGAGGGGAAAATTCTACCCTCGGGAGAATAATTGAGAAGCACTTGACGCGGGATTTCTGCGGCCACATCCTTGATATTATAAACCACGTCCATACTCCGTTGATTGAAAATACCCCGGAGTCGACTGGTCTTACCACCATACTCAAATGTCAGAATGGCGAATCGGTACTGCCGATGTATCTGCTCAAAGATTCCCTTATTTTCGAATCCGATGAGGTTCTCTATGTCTGTATGGTCCAGTAGATGCGTTCGGAGGTCTTTCCCCATCACCCCCCCGAAGATAGTCCCCGGGAGGAGCAGACTCACCCTGACGCCGTCTCTGGAGAGTCTGAAGACTCGCTCTAGAAAGAGAGCAGACAATTCATTCTTTGTCGGCATCGTCCGACCGCCCACCACCGGAGATTGGAGCTTATAGACGTCTCCCTGCGTAAAGAAATCTGCCTGGGTTTCCATCGAGTCCTTGTAGTCCTCCCATTCCCACGCAACTTCAGGGCTTGAGAGGAGGTTTTCCATCACACCGTCTTTTTCCTCCGACGGATAGGTACGGAACTGCTCATCGTAGCGGATGAAGAAGTCGTCGCGATTCGCGTAGAGCATGTCCCATGGTGGGTTACCGATAAACACGTCGAATCCACCTTTCTCGAAGACGTCGGCGAACTCCAACGGCCAGTGGAAGGGGGACCACTCTCGAATTTCCTCGATCGTTATGTCGTCAAAGCCAGCGTCTTGGAATTCTCGCCGAAGGATTTCGTCAAATTTGTCCCGGTGTTCCTCTATTCTGTCTTCTGCCTCCTTCCGCCATTCTTGAGCTTCAACACTGGTCTCCGCTTTCTTGTGCTTCTTGATGGCCTCTTTCACGTCCTCAAAACGAGTTTTCACTTCCCAAGAATCGAGATCGCTGTCTCCGTCTTCGTTACTCTCGATGTCCGTATCGAGTTGACCAATTAGGCTGTTCCCCTGCCGTACGTTGAAATCGATATTAGGAAGCGGCTCCACCTCGCTCGGTTCATCCTCGATATCAGCGACCATCGACAACCAGAGCCTGAGCTTGCAAATCTCAACAGCACCTTCGTCGATATCGACTCCGTACAAATTGTTGAGGATGGCCGTTCGCTTTGCGTACAGTGATGAGGAGCCTTTTCCAGACTCGATTTCTTCTATCTCTTCTCGCGTTCTGGATTCTAGCTCCCAGCCTTGTCCTTCCGCTTCGAGCTGCTGGAAATACTCAATGCATTGTATCAACTGAGCGTCTCGCTATTGGCTGCTTTCGACTTGATTTACGAATGCTCGTGAAATGCGAGCTGCTTCTTACATACTACGCAACGGGTGGATTGACCAGTTCAGTCGAAAGTCACCCTCGTATCCATCATTTTCATATGAGTAAAGCAACTTTCAGGTGGTATGACTCTCCAGCAGATCACCGCATCCGATATTGCGGGCTGGGACTCTTTACAGGATATAGCGAACTCCTTTGAAAAACGCGGGGTCAAACCACGCCCGAAATTAGGGGACGATAACGAACTCGTAGTCCAGCTTGATGATGACGAATTCATCGTCATTGTCAATGCTGGTCCCGGCGAGACTGCCACAGACTTCAAACCAGAAAATCGCTCACGCCATACCAACCTTGTTGCTACCAACGATTTCGAGACCTTCACCTTCATTACACGAGTCCGAAGCTGGGAGGGGCAGCAGCACGGTCGAATTAAGCATCAAAAGATTTCGTTCTCGAAGGAGCAGTTCACGCGGGACAGCGGAGAGAAGAACACTATTCTTCAGAAGCTGAACTCGATCGAGTACGGTTCCTCTGCTGCGATATACGATACGCTCTACGACACGCAACAGGTTGTCAAGGAGTTCTATGAACAGTTCGAGAAACTCCGGACAGATCTCATTCAAGAGGTTACAGGCATCCCTGACGATCGTGGTGATGCGAAGCAACGATACGTACAGGTCATTCTTGACCGGATGATCTTCCTATACTTCATCCAGGAAAAACGCCTTCTTGATCGGAACCCGAATTACCTTCACGAACAGCCGAATGAAGTCGTTGACGAGGGTAGTGACCACTACGAAGAGTTCTACGAACCGCTCTTCTTCGAATACCTCGCAGAAGACAAGCAGAACCCTGATTTCGGCAGTCTTCCGTACCTTAACGGTGGCTTGTTCGCAAGGAATCCTGTCGAAGAGGAGTTCCAAGACGCGAAGTTAGGTGGTCCTGCCGAGAAAACGAACGAGCTCTTCGATGATATCCTCGACTTCCTCTCCGACTGGAACTGGAACGTAGACGAACGACTCGACATCGTCGATCCCAAGAACCTCTCCCCAGCGATCTTGGGCCACATCTTCGAGCAAACGGTCAATCAGAAGGAGATGGGGGCGTACTACACACCGGAAGAAATCACGGGGTTCATGGCCCGACGGACGATCCATCCATATCTGCTCGATCAACTCAACGAGGCTGTGGACGCAGACTACGACGAGATCGACAATGTGTTCGGATTCCCCGTGCCCGAGGCAGATAGTAGCGCAGGAGCTGTTGCCGATGGTGGAACCATAACTCAGCAAGTTCCAACGGAAAACGTCCAGACCAGCCATGTGGAGACTCTCTACCACGACATTCTGAAGGAAGCACACATTCTCGATCCCGCCGTAGGAAGTGGCGCCTTCCTGCTCGCCGCACAGGAGGTGCTGATGGACCTATACATACAATGCATTGAGTATTTCCAGCGGCTCGAAGCTGAAGGACAAGGCTGGGAGCTGGAGAGTCGTAGTCGTGAGGAATTAGAAAGTATCGAGGGTGGGCATGGTGGGGAGTCGCTATACGCAAAACGCTCGATTATTCTGGATAATCTCTACGGGGTGGATATCGACGAGGGCGCTGTGGAGATCTGTAAACTCCGTTTGTGGCTCTCGATGGTTGCGGATATCGAAGACGAGCCAGGGGAGGTCGAACCGCTCCCGAATATTGATTTCAACATTCGGCAGGGGAACAGTCTAATTGGATTTACAGACCTCATCGAAACCGTCAATGAAGAGGGTGATACCTCACTCACAAACTATGGAATCGGTGAAGAAACACCAGTTAGCGAGTATTATGAGGATGTAATCCACGCTCAGCGGAAACACAAACGGGCAAATTCCTCAAAAGAAGCAACCAACGCCCGTCGTCAGGCAGAGTCGCTCATCACCAGCTACAGTCAGAATCTGGACAACAAGGTGCTAGATGAGTTCCATAATGCCGGCGCTGAAATCACTCTGGATCAAGTTCAAGAATTCCACCCCTTTCATTGGATTCTCGAATTCGCGCTAGTCTACGACCAGGGAGGTTTTGATCTTATTATCGGGAATCCTCCTTGGGACCAGCTTCGAGCGAGTCGCGATGATTACTTCGTCAAGTTTGATGAGCAGTTCCGGTCCCGGATGCCTTCGAATAAGGACGAGATGCAGAAACAGCTGCTGGAAGACGAGGAGATTGCCGAGGGATGGGAGGAGTATCAAGAGCAGATAGAGAAGCAAATGCGGTACTTCACTGATGGTTCTGAATACATCCTCCAGAAACCTGTTATTGATGGACGGAAGGATCCAAATGAAAACAATCTTGCGGCACTCTTCTTTGAGAGATTGTTCGATCTCGTGAGCGACGAGGGGTATGTAGCGCAAGTTCTACCCGGAGTGATCTTCAGTGGCTCTTTCTCGAAAGATCTCCGGATGAAACTTTTGAATGATGCGGAAATACAGTCGTTGGTTGGCTTCGAGAATCATGGAATATTCAGTGATCTCCATCGACAGTATCAGTTCGCTGTTCTCACGTTCAAGAACCAGGGGGAGTCGGAGCAAATCAAGGGAATATTCGATCAACATGATGTTTCTGTCCTCCGTCATTTCGACAAGAAAGCGGTTGAGATCCCACGAGAAGTACTAACCCAATATTCGTTGAAAGCGCGGATATTCCCCAATATTACCCATCCTGAGGAAGTGGGTATCTTGGAGAGTATTGTCTCACACCCTCCGTTGGGAGAAAAAATCGACAATAAATGGAACGTCACTCCGCACCGTGAACTGGATCGATCACGGGCGTCTGACCGCTTCGTCGAAGAGGAAAATGAAGGTGACTACCCTGTGTACGGTGGAGCAAACATTCACCAGTTCCAGCACGACAATACGTTCGATTCGAGTCTTGATTCCCCTTCACTATGGAGTGTCGATGAAGATCAGCCTGATTTGAGCGCTAAATACCGTGTTCGGGAACGGGCGTACAACGGTGGAACGCCGAAAAAGGACATATACGAAGCGTTTGGTGGACCGAAGACCAGCAAATCACAGAAGGAATTCGTCAACGATCTCCTTCAGAAACACCGTGGACAGGACCTCTGTATGGATGATCTCCTTCCAGACTTCACGGAATACCGGATTATCTACCGAGATATCGCCCGACCTACCGACGAACGGACAATGATTTCGACTGTGTTACCCAAAGGGCTCGTTTGTGTTCACACACTCCAGACATTTTCGCCATATGAAGTCAATCCGGAGCAGGACGATCTCTCAGAGTATCCCCTGCGTTCAATCTATGAACGTGCCTACGATGACAAGGAACTGTTCGTCATCACCGGTTTACTGAACAGCATTCCGTTCGATTACCTAATGCGGACGAAGGTCGATTCACACATTGTCCGGTTCAAACTGGAAGAATCACAGGTCCCGCGTCTCACAGAGGGCGACAACTGGTTCCACTATATTTCTGACAGGGCGGCCCGACTCAACTGCTACGGTGAGAAGTTCGAGGAGATGCGGGAACGGCTCGGCGGAATTGACCCCGCTAAAGAGGAATCAGAGCGTCGGCGACTTCAGGCCGAAATTGATGCAGCTTCTTTCCACGCCTACGGACTCGATAGGGAGGAAATGCAGTTCGTTCTTGATGACTTTCATCGAGTGTCGAATCCTCGAATTATGACGGAAGCCTACATCGATAGGGTCACTGAGAAATACACTCGTCTTGGAGACGTAGGGCCAATGGAGTAACTTCTGAGCTAGCACTACGCCGATTTTTGGATTTTAGTCCAGTCAGGCTTACTGATGAATGCTGTCCAGAGCTCGTCGGGTCATCGCTCCGTCGACATTCAGATATTGACGTGCAGTGGTGATGTCCTCCCACCCGAACATTGCTCGGAGAGCGGGAAGATCTAAGCCTCTTCCGGCGTGATAAGACGCTGCTGTTGCACGTAATCCATGTAATGAGGTTGAGTCGTTAGACAATTCTGGCGACAATTTCAGGGCCGTTTCTAGACGTCGCTGTAAGGTCGAGAACGAATACGGCCAGCCACTATGTTCGTCGAGTAACAATTCAACCGCGACTCGAACTCGATACGAAAAGTGGTACGGAACTGTTCGAGATGCGGCTTCTGTTTTCGGGAGCCAATAACGCTCAGCAAAGCTCTGAAAATCCGTATTGGGATTGTGATCCAGCCGTTGTTTCACCGCCTGCCGGCAGTATCCACAGATGCCGCCATCCCGTCCCTTCGTACAGTTTTCCTGTGTGGGAATCTGGATCATCTGCCGCTCTAGGTCAACCCACGATTTCGACAAGTGCGTTGTTTCTCCTGGTCTAAGTCCAAGACGGCCTCCAAGGAGAATGGCCGCTCGTGTTTCGAGCCTCTGTTGTGTATCCTCTATTCGCCCAGCTCCTTCTAACAGTAGTTCGAACTCGCGTTCGCTAAGGGCCCTCTCTCGTGTTGCTACCATATCCATCGCTGTCTGTCGATACAAAGATAATCCGCTTCTTCTTCGAGTGTCAAGGTGAATCGGTTCACAGCCGCCAGTATTGCCGTCTGATATGACAGGAAGTACTTATGGGTGCCCTCCGGACGAAGCGTATGGGACTCTTTGAGACCTTATTTAGCTCATCCACCAGGGATACGGTCCCTCAGGCACAGCAACCGAATCAGCACGAAATCTTCCCCGAGGACAAGTACAATGTCGCATACGCAGTAGCCGCTCGGCGTGAAGAAATTCGGGCGTTAGAACACCTTCTAGAAGCGGATCAGACCTCACCTACCGCCTTGGAGGCTGAGCCTTTCCTTCAGGATATAATCGAAGATATGGAGCGGGATCGGGAATACTCCCTTCGCCTTCGCACCTCTGGGGAGGAGCTCGTCGACGATATCCGCGAACTCATAGAGCATTGGGACAATCAGGTAGATGAGCAGATAGGGACGATTTGGTGGCCTATCGGAGCAGATACGACGTTCAGATTGTACCTCCACTATCTGGAACTCCGTGTTGACGCGGAGGATGACCAATTTTCGTTCCCGGAGTCCGCTGGACAGGTTCACACTCTCGTCCAGCGTGGTCTTAGTGCAATGGAAGATGATGACGACTCGAAGCTCGCTGTAGTCCACAAGCGAGACATTCCTTGGGAAGAACCAGCTGAGGACAGCTGATACAGTTCGCTCCTTCTCAAAGAGACCGATTAATTGTATTCAGTATCAAACCCAGTTATGGTAGAAATCTCAGACTCCCTGTGTTCGCTGTTCACTGCGAAAATTAAGGAGGAGGATGGCACATTCGTCATCGAGATTCCTCCAAGTGAGATCAAGCACGAGGCGCTGACTGTTGATGAAACGTACCGCATCGCTCTTCTTGATACATCCGCCGAAGCTGAATCAACATCTCCACAGAGCCCACGGCATCCCGTCTCTCAGGGGAGCACGAGCCATGATTCATCTGGTCCTCCTGTTGATAAGGGAGAAGTGCGCGACGTGACCATCGAAACAGTCGGCGATCAGGGCGATGGTATCGCAAAAGTCGAACGTGGGTACGTCGTGATCGTCCCCGAAGCTCAACCCGGCGACGAACCAACCATCGAAATCGAACAAGTTCAAGAGAATGTTGCGTTTGCGAGCATCGTCGATAGCGATCCGCGGACGGTCTAACTGTTCTCGCTGAGCCAGGTTCCATTTCGGTAAACCATCGGTGTGAGAAGGCTCCGTTCGAGTTAGTCTGTTGAGGTGGTTCTGAAAGGTACGTCTTCTCCACCGCTCGTGATGGCACAACCTTCCAAGACCGAAATTCAACCTATGACAAAGGAACCAATTGAGGTACTCGACGGCCTGGCCGACCAGGTTGCCGATGAGTTCGAGGCGTACAGACAGCCGGACGAGTTCAAGAATGTCTCGCTCGTGATTGAGAACAGCGATGAGGAGCATCCGACACTGATCGTCCACGTTGATAGGGAGAATGCAGAATCCCTTGCCGACCGTATCGATGAGTTCCTTCGTGAACGCGGTGCGCGAACCGAACGGGAACGTCACTCAGATACGGACGTCCGTGTGTTAGCGACGGTCGACTAATACCGTCCCCTCCAATTTCTTGACCGACTGCAAGCACCGCTGAAGCGAGCCGTATATTTGCTTCCGATCAACGGCATTCCGACCGCTTCAGCCCAGGTGGTCAATCTGCGAAGACAGATACTCTTGAAGGGCGGTGACCGTTCCTTCTGAGACAGCTGAGGCCCCGAAGTCACTCCGATACCCGTGCTTGAGTTCGTCGCTCTCCAAGATTTCCAGTCCGCGCTCAAGCTGCTCCCGCAGCGCATCGTCGTCCCCTCGACGCAGGTGTGGCGTGACAGCGTCGAGGTCGATTTCTTCTGCCACTGCTAGGACGTCTCGAAGGTCCGTTTCACGGCCGCTATGGAGCTTTGCCGCGACGAGGACCGCCCCATCGATGACTCTGGCCGTCGTCGTCACCGTTCCCCCGCTCACCTCCTGCTGGTGACTGTGATCGTACAGATAGTCGAAGGACCACTGTGCCTCCGTCTGGCGACACCCGAGGCCGTTCACCAGAAGATCGAAGCCGATCGGCTGTTGCGGCGTGAGCCGCTTTTCGTACTCGATCACTTCGGTGTCGTAGAACCATTCCTTGGCGTGGCTGTCCGTTTCCTCGAAGCCCTGTTGTTCGAGGAATTCGGCGAATTCAGCCTTGGAGTCCGGTGCGACGACGATATCGAGGTCCGTGGAGAAGCGTGCGTTGAACGCCGAAACAGCGTAGCCGCCGACAAGAACGTACTCGTGTCCCTCCTGAGTGAGCTCCTCGAGCAATTCGATGAGTGCGTCACTCCGGTTGTTGAAGCTCATGTCTGTGCCCGTTCCGTTTCTCGATACGTGACACCGAGGTCAAGGTCCTCGTACATCCGGTCGAGCATCGCCAGCGCCGACTGGAACTGGGCGGAGTTCTCGCGCATATACTCGATCGTCTCAGCTCTCGGGATTACCGGGTACCCTTCGACGTGATTGACGTCGAGTGACGGGCGTGGTTCAAGGACGATCTGCAGTGGTCCGTCCAGTTCGTCTTGTGGCTGTCGCTCGTATGCGGTGGGGAGGTCGAACGACTCGAAAAATGCCTCCCAGGCGTCGACGTCCTGCTCGCGGACAGCCAGGAACAACGGATAGTCATCGGGATCGCGACCGACTTGATAGCCGCCCTGAGTCCACACGTAGACGGCGTCGATCCGCGTAAACGCGTACGGTCGGTCACCGAACTGTGGGAGGACGTATGCCTCCTCAATCGAAGGCGGACTGACGCCGGCGCTGGCAGCCACGAGTTCGCGTGCGGCGTCTCTCACGCGCTCGTCGACGACAGAGAGGCCATCATCATAACTGATGTATCCTGCTCCTTCGAGACGGTTCACAGCCTGTCTCACCGTCTCGTAGGGCGTGTGGAGGTGTTGTGCGACACGGCGGATAGAGTCACCACTCTCGATAGCCAAGATGACCTGCGCTGCCGTGTCATCGAGCACCTCGTACATTTGGTAGTTACCAATATTCCGGGAACAGTAAAAAGCCTTACTAGATGTCAGGGTGAGCATCTCCAGCCACGGTCGAGGGGTGTTTCTCCGAGAAATCTGAAATGGTGACTTCCGTTGTGACGGGTCACACCTTCTGGTCGTCGTGATCCTCGTTGTATTAGGGCTCTTGAATGGTCGGCCAGTCAACTGGGCGAATCGAGTCTGAGCTTCGGTCGATGTTAGAACTCGTTTCCTGCCCCTATGTCTTCTTCCTCTATCTACTCTATTCGGGAATAGATTGCTATTCTAAAATAGCCCAATTGGAAAGGATAGCACGCTATTCAAACTATTCACCACAGAGTTAAGTCGTGAGGGGATAATACTGTTGAATAGTATGAGTGGCCCAGATAGCAAGAATAGTATAGATAGTACGAATAGCCCAAATAGCCCATATGGCTCGGTACAGACCGACGGGAATTCTCGCGCTGTGTCGGTTTGTATGCTGAAGGGGGGCGTTGGGAAATCAACGATCGCAGTCAACCTCGCCCGACAGCTGGCTGCTCAAGATCACGATGTTCTCCTCATTGATCTTGACCCGAACGGTCACGCATCAGTCGGATTAGGCTATGACGACGAATATCACAACACGGAGGAGACCATTGGTGACGTCTTCTTCGACGATGCTGACCCGACCTCTGTTGTCTATGATACCGGCTACGAGTTCGACATCCTCCCCTCCAGCGAGGATCTCGAGCAGGTTGAGCGGGAGATCGTCGTTGGCGACGTCTTCCAGCCCTCTGCGCTGCTCAAGCGGGAAGTCGTCGACCCACTTCTCGGGGACACCTACGATTATATCGTTACGGATTCGCCGGCGTATCGGTCTCGCCTCACGGACAATGCGCTGGTTGCGACGGCAAATTTGGTCCTTCCCCTTGCACCTGGAAACGAGGCCATGGCTGGTCTTGAGCGAACTATTGAACGCCAAATTTCCCCGCTTCGTCAGCATATGGACGTCGACGTGCTGGCGCTGGTTCCGAATATGCTGAGCGGTCGTATCGACCAGCAGACCCAGGATCGACAGCTCCTCGAACGGTTGAACTCCCACGATAGCCTTCAGGACCGTATCCCGAACTTCGCCCGGATCACTGATTGGGAGGCCGTCGACGCCGGCGATCTCAAACCCTCACCGGGCATTCGGGACCGTACCAGCATCACGAAGGCCTACGGCGAGCGTAAGCCGCTACTGGACTACGATCCTGACTGTGACCAGCTGACGTGTTTCGACGAACTGGCGCACATTGTTGAGGCCGGGGAGGTGGTCCGCCATGGCTGACGATGATCCGTTTGCCGACCTCGGAGAGACACTTGAAGATGAACCGGACGACGAACCACAGGATACGGATGAGGCGTCCGAACCCGAGACGACGGAGGAGACCTCAAGTCAGGACTCAGCCGAGCCGCGGGACCCGATAACCGACACTGCGTTCAGCTATGAGGCTGCCAAACAGCGCCCCTTCTATGCCCGTGAGGCTACGATCGAGGACTTCGATTCTTGGCTGAAGTACGAATTGGAGCGCGAGCTCAATCAACAGGGCTACCAGAACATCGTTGTTCGGGAGATGACGGACGCGCTCCTCCGAACTGTCGTGGAGGAAGACCTCGTCGACGAAGTGGCCGAACGGTTCGGACAAGCCCGCGAATCCACTTCTTCAGAATTGGATGAATAGCGTACTATTCTAAAATAGAAAACTATTCCGCAATACCCCAACAGCAGTCCCAGAATCCCTGAATCTCCCGCTCGTAGGTTGGACTCAGCCGAAACCGTCGGCTCAGTTTTAGTATAGCGATATACAGTTTATAATAACATATTCGAAGCTATTAGCACTGCTACAGCCGGAATTCGGCACTTTGCGCGAATACACGTCTGGACGTGATTACACGAATAATCACGACCACTTTGAAGTACCCCGATGCCGTCGGTGAAGCACGAATGCTGGAACCGCCTCACGACGACGCTTTCCCCGGGGTAGAGCCGTCAAGACTGGGTTTCCATATTGCTCTTGATCCAGTTACTGTGGGTCGGCAGAATGGCTGGGAACTTCGCTTCGATATAGAACGAACCACCTCAACCTATATTAAGACAGAGTGTGAACTGTAGCGTATGACCGAAGACGAAGCGAACTCAGAGAGCCTGATGGACCGTCAAACCACGGGTGAAGATCGCGTCCGAATGGTCGCCCGGCAGCTGTCGGAGCCGCGGACGGCAAACTGGATCGCATCTGAGGCGGACTGGTCACACGAACCCACCAAGCGCGTCCTCAGACGGCTCGTCGACGACGGTATCCTCCACCGTGACGAGAGCGGCACCCATATCACGTACTATCCCGATTACCGGCGCCAAGCGATGCAGGAGGCGATGCGCCTGCGGGACAGCGGCCACACTGTCGAGGAGCTTACGGACCGGCTTGCGGAGATGAAGGCACAAATCCGTGACTGGGAAGACGAATTCGACGTCGAGTCACCGAACCAGCTTCGCGGGACACTCGCCGACGAAACGCTTGACAGCGACGAAGAAGACCGTCGGCGTGAGATTGCTCGTGAGTGGGAGCATCTCCAACGGCGCATCAAAATCGTCGGGTTCGCTATCCGCGAGTGGGACTTCCTCGCTCCGACGACAGAGCCCGCCGAGGCCAGTAGCTAACGGATGTCGGTCCCCCATCCAGGTGGAGACCCGAACGCGAACCTCTACGCCCAACTGAAGCGGGACGTCCTCGATCGTGTGCCACAGATCACAGCGGTCGAATACGTACCCGACGACATCGAGGCCAAGCAGCTGCGAGCGATTTTCGATCCGGCTCGTCTTGACCCGCCAACCGGTCCTGATTCACCAGAACTGACCATTAAATGGTATCGACAGGACCCCCACGATTGGTTTCGTATCAACTACACCGACCCGAACACGGGCTTTCACGCCGGCTGGCACCAGGACGAGGATCATCCCGACCTCGGACGGACCCATTTCCAGTACTCAGTCGACGATGAAGAGGACCGCTGGGGAATCACGTTCGAACACGAGACACCGTCCCTGATTCTCTGGGAGATCGTCGAAGATCTCCTCGAGGAAATTCGCCCCAACTACCAATCCGGGAACGAGGACCTATGACCTCCGAGAAGACGTCTGGAGAACGTACCGGGCGGTCGCTCGCGAGTTCGTTCGAGCGGTATCTTCAGGACAAGGGGAAAGGCCGCGGTGGTGACGGCGGGAACTACCGACGAAATGCAGCCCGCGAGCTCGAGCGATTCGCCGAGTGGGCCGCTGGCGACCGCGGTGACGACGACTGGACCGGGGTCATCCCCGACGACGTCGACAGAGAGCCCACCTTCGAGGATCTCGATGAACGGGTCTTCCGCGAGTACGCACGGCATCTCGCCGGCGATCGGGGACTCAAGCAGAATACTGTACAAACCTACTACCGCTATATCTCTGCGTGGTGTGGCTGGTGCGTCAACGAGGGCTACCTCGAGGCACATTACGCGCAGCGGGCGAGTGCGATGGCGCCGCTCCCCGAGGACGACGGCCGCAAGCCCGGTGACCAGCAGGCCTGGACGTCCGAGCAGCGCCACTCGCTCACCCGCCACATCAACGAACGGGCCCGTGACGCCGTCGAGGCGTACACGACACTTCCGGAGGATACTGATCCCCTCGACAAGCAACGAGCCCGCTACGAGGCGCTGAAGGCGGCTCGTGACCGGGCGCTTGTGTTCGTCCTCGCGTACACAGCTGTCCGAGTCGGGGAACTCCTCCGGGACCCGAATGATCCGCGCCGACGCGGCGTCCGCTGGGAGGACATCTCCCTCGAGGACGGGAGTATGGACGTCTACCGGAAGAAACAGCAGTGGGACGCCGCCAGCCTCCCCGATCCGGTGATTTCGCCGCTGCGGAGCTACCGGAAGCTGATGGACCCACCAGCCGGCCGCTGGCCGGTGTTCCCAACGTTCGACCAGCGGACGCTCGCAGAGCTCGTCCAAGAGGAACTAGCCGACCGAGGGGAACGTCCGGGGGAAATTGCTGAGCGTCGTGAGGAGTACATACGTGACCTACTGCTGGCGCTCGATGAAGATTTTCGGCCGCCGTCGGTTACGACGGACGGCGCACGGTCAATTCTCCAACGACTCTCGGAGGCCGCAGAGATCGACATTGACCATCCGAAACACGATTACCTTGCTCCACACGGTGGCCGTCGTGGGATGGGTGAGGTCCTCGTCCGCGCGTTCGGGTATACAGTCGCGGCGCGATATCTCGATAACTCGGAGGAAATGGTGAGGGAGCGCTACTCACATATTGAAGCTGGGGAGTTAGGGGATATCGCTACGGAGGCTCTCGAAGAGGTAGGGGATGAAACGACAATTTAGTGGGATTGGTTTGTCAACTACTTGTACTCGCTGTTCAAAACCGGCGGACTAAAGCAGTGTTTGGCGGTTCACTCACGCTGAAAAAGACACTTTAAGTATAGCGAACCCCCTTTGCTTTCAGGTTGAAACCGCAAGACAGCGTAGGGGTATGCGACAGTCTTATTAACACCTATGCCCAAAGGATGCGTGCCTACGTAGCGGTGGGAGCTCTGTTGCTACCCACCAAACCGCAACGTTCAGCAGCTTACGCGCTAGTTTTCAAGTCGCGGGCGACAGCACTGAGGAGATATGAGATGGTATTTAAAAAGCTATTCCCAGCGGAGTGAAAGTGGAAAATGATAGTTCGAAAGCCTCCACCCCACGTTTCATAAATGCCTGATACGAGAAACAGCCGAACACAGTTCCACTCTGCAAAACCCTTTTCAGTGGGGGTTGATTACATCTTCCCGGGCTGGTTGCCCACCGCTACGTAGGCATCCCCCGACTACCGCAATTCTGCGGCAGGGGGACGGCGGGAACCCACCAAGACCGACGAGAGAGCCGGGACGACCAGTAGTGACCTCCCCGCATGTTCGCCCGCCGAACGGACCCATGACAGGTGCCGAGGACGACGCAATCATGCCCCGTTCACTGCGGCGAATGCATCATCGGTCGCCCCGACGTCGCCGGGCTAAGCGCGACGATCCATACCCATGAGTGAACGCAACTCACCCGCCGACTCCGCAGAGAAGCATAGTGACGCGCAAGCATCCCTCGCAGACACCATTCAGACGGCTCAGGACACCATCGAAGGTCTCGAGGAGGATGTGCCGGTCGACGCCCTCGAACTCCTCGAAACCGTTGAGGAAGACATCGAAGCCCTGGAGGACGCTGTCGAACACGCTGACTCCGAAGACCACGGCTTACCCGACGGGTTCGAAGCCGATGTCCAGACTGCACAGGACGACGTCCAGAGCCTGCAAGAAACGCTGAACATCGCCGGGGCCGACCGTGAGGTCATCGCACGAGCCGAAGACCTCGATGACGCAGTCGAGAACGTCGAGGATCGTGCCGCTGACGCTCGCGACCGATACGGTGTGAAGGTTGGCACCGCACCTGTGGAGTTCTTCGACGAGGAGTCTCCCACAGCTGAGGACATCCTCGGTCGCTTCGGTGAAGACACCGACGACGTCCTAGTGGAGAAGGGAACCGAGAACACGTACAGCGGCGACGACGCAGTGCCGCTGGGCGGTCGCGGCATCGAACGGTTCGAGGCCGAGCCCCGTACGGACGGGAACTCGTAGAATGGCCACCGGCGATGACTATCGGGAGGTCGCTGACGGCGACGGGCACGGGGGTAACTTTGAATCGCGCCCGACGCCGCCGGAGACCGTCCCCGACGAGGAACTGGACAGCACCTTTCAGGGTGCGATGTATGCACTCCAGCGCGAGCGCGAGCAGGCCACCGTCGTCGACACGAATGGCAACGAAGCGCTCATCTGGCTTGGCCAGTACGATCTCCACGAATACAATGAGCGGTGGGATGATCCAACCGCTGAACTCTATATCCTCGTGGACCAGCAATTCGCCAATAGTGACCCTCATTGGGTGATGATGGTACCAGCGGTCACCGTCGACGGTAACCAACCAGGTCAGATCCCATCCCGGAACACCTTCATTGATCCAGACGGGAACCACGGCGACAAGGTCGAGATGGCAACAGAAGTCGCAGACGAAGACTCTGCTATCGCGTTCAGTTGGCGGTGGTCGAATATGAACCGACAGCCTGACTCCGCACGAGACCTTGCGAACGCTCACGGGCTCGTCGAACATCTCCTCCGTCTTGGCGACTCGCGAGGTGGCGCATGACTGGCCGCGAGGGAGCGCTCCCCGACATCTACCCAGTCAGCGACGCCGACGAGTTCCAAGTCGCGATGACTAAAGACGTCAAAGATGCGCTGTACGGGCATCTACGACCGGATCATAGCTCTCACTCACCGCCCGGATCAGAGCACCAACCCGAGGACTATGAGCAGGGCGTAATCGCCCACATCACGCGCAGTTCCGGTACTTCCCGTGTCACATATATCGTTGAGAACATCGTGCCTCCCGACAGCTCCGACGATGTCTACCTTGATGGGGGCCTGAAGTTCAGTCCAGCATACCGAGCGCGGGCGAAAGACAGCATCGAGCACGACCCGCGACGCGGCATCGCGTACTTCCACTCCCATCCGGGCTGGAGCGCGTACCCGTCGCGACCGGACCTAGACGCTGACCCAAAGCGGCTCCAGTCCGACGCTGGCCGTTTGGGGAAGGATCGACCGTTTGCTGCCGGCATCATTGCGTCTCGTCCGCGTCGGGAGACCGGCGAGCCGGAGTGGAGTTTTCGCGCCTACGAGTTCAACGAGGAGAGTCCCCCAGCCCGAACTGAAGCGACCACCGTGCGCGTCCTCGGAATGACACCGGGCCAGCAATTCCGGGACGGTCCCTACCTCAAGAAGCTCGCGACCGCATTCCCTGCGGAGGGGCCAGAGGGACCTGGACTGGCTGGGGGTACCGTCGCCCAGGATAGTACAGTCGAACTCTGGGGAGATCGTGGTCAAAAGCGTCTCAGCGGCCTCCGTGTGGCCATCATTGGATGCGGAGGTGTCGGATCGCTGCTTGCCGAGCAGGTCGCTCGTCTCGGCGTCGGTGGCGCTGTGTTCGTTGACTTCGACCATCTGAAGGAAGCGAACCTGAACCGCGCCTACGGTGCCACGCGAGAAGACGCTCGTGAACATGCGCTGAAGGCCGAAGTTGCGCGGGACCTCGCGGAGGAAGCGGCGACCGCGCCAGGCTTCGAAGCCCGCGCCATCCAAGGCAGCATCGTCGAGTCCGCTAACGACGATTATGCAGCCCTTGGTGACGTGTTGGACTGTGATCTCATTCTGAACGCGGCAGACCCACATTGGGTGCGGAAAGTCGTCGACCGTATCGCGTACGCCCACCTCATCCCGGTGGTTACGGGTGGGACGTACCTTGCCGTTGACGAGGATACTGACGAACTGAGTTCATCAGCGCGGTCGGCAGTTGCGACAGCTGGCCCGGAGCTTGCGTGCCTCCACTGCCTTAATACGTGGAAAGAGGGCGACCGCAGCGCTGGTGTCGTCCACGACCGTAAGCATCCGAGGGACTGCGCCGACAACGGCGGATTGTACGTGACGAACGACGAACCTACTTCTGGAGATGGTAGTGACGAACTGCGTGACCCGAGTGTGGTCACGACAAATGGGCTGGTAGCGTCGCTGATGATGGAGCGGTTTCAGGCGCTAGTCGTTGGGACATCGACCTCGACGTTCGCTGGCCGCCAAATCTACCGGCCGAGTACGGGCGAGATGCAGTGGATGACTACGAACGATGAACGCCGTGTCCGGTGTAAGGACGGTTGTGGTAAGACAGAGTCCATCGGTCTCGGTGACTACGTCGACCTCGCGACGGGTGAGGATATGGACCTCCGTATTGAGGTTCCAGACGCTCGCTAAGATGCAGCTTCATTCTGCTGCTCTAACCTATCGTCGCTACATCTTTTTCAAGACCAGCACTAGGTTTTACTGTTCGGCAAATCTCCTCTCAGTGTGAGTCTCGAAGAGACGGTTGACTATCTCACCAAGGAACTCGACCTTGAGCGAAGTGACCATGTCCGAGAGATCGGTCAGTCGGTCGTAGAGCTCGCGACTGAGGTGGGCTCTATGTGAAATCTCGTTTGACGAATCCTTCCTCCAGATGTGGGATGAGCTCTTATTTCGTTGACTCTCGATGATCGAGCGGATTACCCCTGGCCAGCGTGTTTGAGGACTGTCTGAGCGAATTTCGCACAGGTGAAGATCATCTCTGTGATTGGTCGACGATGTATTCCGTGCAGACCGGAGTACTCCATTAGGACCGCTTGCCAGTGCATATCGAGTCGAACTCTGCCGGTTGAAGCTGAATTCTATCTTTTCGTTCGATAAGATCTACATCCAGTTCTTCGAGATGGCTAATGTAAATGGTATTCCGACTGGTGGAGATGAGTTGCTCTGATCCAATAATATAGGGAGCGAACCAATTACGCCACATGTCATTGCCGTCGGTTCGCGATATCTCGAAATCAGGAGGTACGCTCTCGATACAGAACTTGGGAATGGACCGCACTTGGAGACACCGGCTGTGGGCGTCGATTTCATAGAGCATAAGTACTGAGCGGAAGGTTGGTACTGGTAGAACGGGCGATGGAGTCCGCCTGAGCCAACCGCCGAATTCGTCGGCTGATGACTCCTTTTCACGCGAGAACCATGTCAACGAAGGAATCCCATCCACTCGTTCGAGTTGAATCGGTCGCGTTGATCGCCATTGGAGGCTTCGCCGGCTCGAATCTTCGGTATTTCACCGGCTTTCTCCTTCCGGGAATGCAGGGAACGTTGGTCGTGAACGCGCTCGGCAGTTTCGCGTTGGGGTTCGTGCTGTATGAGACGATCTATTCCGGAATACTTGCGAGTGAGACACGGGCAGTCGTTTCCACGGGATTCCTCTCGTCGTTTACCACGTACAGTACGTTCGCCCTGCAGTCGGCTCAGGCCGCTCCGATCTGGCTGATCGTGAACGTCGTTGCGAACTACGCGCTCGGCTTTACCGGTGTACTCCTCGGCCGCTCACTGGCACGGCTCGTTGATCGGAGGTGGTCATAGTGGTCGAACTCGACCCAGCGCACGTCGTTGGGACTGGTGGTGCACTCGGCGCACTCCTTCGAACGTTCGTCAGCACACAAGTTGACATCGAAGAGTTCCCGCTCGGAACGTTTACGGTCAACATCATCGGGAGTTTCGCGTTGGGTCTTTTCACGTTCCTCTCACTAGGTGATTCCCTGATGCTCCTCCTCGGAACGGGAGCGTGTGGGTCGTTCACAACGTTTTCGTCGTTTTCCTTCGAGACTGTCCGCCTCTGGGAGACCGGCGAGCGCGGTCGAGCGACGGTGAACGCTATCGGAAATCTCGCTGGAGCAGGGATCGCACTTGGGGTCGCGTGGGGTGTCGCGCAGCTCGTCGCGTACTGAATCACTCGTCGTCGTTGATTCGGACGATGTGAACCGGTATTGGAGATCGGCGAATGACCTTCTCGGTGACGCTTCCGAGGAGGAACCGGTTGAATCCGGACCGCCCGTGCGTTCCCATGACGACCAAGTCGATGTCGTTGTTCTCGATGTAAGCGAGGATCTCTTCGTGCGGAACACCTCGTGTGATGCTCGTCACGGCGTCTACGTCACGAGCGTCCGCTTTCGATTGAACGACTTCAGTAGCAGTTTCACCAGTCGATTCGAACTCGTCTTGCAGTGAGAGCCACTTCGATTCGGGGAGCGTGTTATAATCACGAGTATCGATCACGTAGAGTCCGTGAATAGTGGCACCTGAAAGATCAGCCAGCTGGACACCCTCTCGAATCGCTTTCCGAGCTCCGTCACTCCCGTCCGTTGGAATCAGGATTGTGTCGTACATGCGTAGTGATTCCCTCACCAGGAGTATGAAACCTCCTCCTCCTCGTAGCTGCGGCAATCTATGACGAATTTGGCAGTCTGTGTTGACTTTTCAGAATCACAGGATGACGCCACTCGTTCGACGGGCTCACAATTGGAGTAGCAAAACAGCGACTCCACTCGTAATGAGGGCGATCGGGAGCCCAATTCGAACGATCCGGCGCGGTGATAATTCTACGCCATGTCGATTCGCTTGATCGAGGACGATGAGTGTGGCAGCGCTCGCTATTGGCGTCGCGTTCCCGGCCAGTGTGCTTACTGCTGCCAGCACGTACCAGCCAGTCGGGTCACCGACGGTCGTCGACAGGAGTAGGACCGCAGGGACGTTACTCACCAGGTTCGAGAGAACGAACGTGGAGACCCCTAATCCGCCGTACCCGTCAACGCTCTGTAGCGCTGTAACGAGTGGGGTTTCGTCGATACTCCCGACCAGAACGAATAACCCGACGAAGAGGACGAGAATTCCCCAGTCCATTTCGCCGAGTATCTCGTTACCGGGCACCTTGCGGAAGAGTTGTAACCACGCGAGATGAAGCACGCCAGCCGACGCCGCAATCACCCCGGCACTGACGGTCGGGAGGACGACGAGGAGGCCGAACGTCACGAGCAGAAAGCCACCGCTCGAGAGTGCCCACTGCCGATCGATGTCGGGGGTCGATACTGATGACTGAATCGGCGCGTCGTCGAGCTGAACGACGAGGAGCACGCCTGCGATCACGAGCGAGACGAGTGCAACCGGCGCGAGCGTGGCGACGAACTCCCGTGTCGTGAGGCCACTCCGACTTAGAATGTATGCGTTCTGTGGATTCCCTAGTGGCGTCGCGACGCTTCCGATGTTCGCTCCGAGAACCACTGCGATCAGTGGGATCGCTGGATCCGTTTCGGCGTCCCGTACTGCCCGGATCAGTACCGGCGTCATCAGAAGGACGATCGCATCGTTGAGGGCGACTGCGCTCAGGACGGCAGCGAGGCCGAGCGTCCCGAGCGTGAGTCGCCGGACAGTGCCCGTGTGCCGGACGAGTTGCGCGGCGGCCCATCGATAGAACCCGCTTCGTGAGAGTGCTTCGACGTGGGTCAGCATTCCGAACAGCAAGAGGATCGTCCCGGTATCCACGCTTGCAACTGCGGCTTCTGGGGTGATCGCCCCGAGTGCGACGACGACAACCGCACCTGTCGCAGCCGTGACGGCACGGGTAAGGGGGTAGACACGGATCTGTCTGAAAAAGAGGAGGGCGAATGTCCCCAACACGATGGCCGTCACGACCGCGTCTGAGACCATACGACAATCCACTGGCCTCTATTGTATCAATCGAGGGGGAGTGTCGACCTCGTCGATATCTTCGGTGCAATATGATGGAACTCCTCTGACCTCCCGCGAACTGTACCGATGTACCCTCTCATACACACTGGATATGATTTCCAAAGCATCGAGACAGGCCATCGATTACAGTTGCTCTCCGTTCCGTGATCGTATCCTACATCATCACTTTCATCCGCACTCGCTGCGACAGTTAGAGTGATGAAATCGCTGGATAGCTGTCGTCCGAGTAGACGACAGTAACCTCGCTTTGGTTGGGTGATCTCGAACGATGGCATCTGTTCTTCTCGTTTTGGGTATCGCTCTCCTGGCAGCGGTGTTCATGTCGTTCACGGTCGGAGCAAACAGTAACTCGGCGCCCGTGGCGCCCGCTGTCGGGGCAAACGCGCTCTCCGTCCTTCGAGCGGCGCTGCTCGTCGGCATCGTGGCCGGACTGGGCGCGATACTCCAGGGTGGCAGTATTTCCGAGACGATCGGCAAGGACCTCGTTACCGGTGTGACGATCACACCACTCGCAGCGGCGGCGGCCCTGTTGACCGCGGCGACGCTCATCACGATCGGGAACACGTATGGCTATCCGATTCCGTCTGCTTTCACCGTTACCGGAGCGATGATCGGTGCCGGGATCGCCTTGGGCGGGGGATTTGCCGTCCACGAGTACGCCATTATCCTCGGGTTCTGGTTTGCGATTCCCGTCATTGAGGGGGTACTTGCATACGGGCTCGCGCGTGGCCTCCGGAGCGATATGATCCCCGAGCTTGTCGGAGTTCCGATCCTCGGTGGTGCAGTCGGGTACGCCTTGGCGAACATCCAGCTCACTATCATCCCCACTGCAAGCGGTGGACAGGGCTCGGTCGCTCGATATATTGGCACTACGTTGCAGCTGTTCCCGACTGTTGTCAGTGGCTCCTACACGCTAGGGATGGTCGTTGTCAGCGTAGTTTGTGGTCTTGCCGGACTTGCTGCCACTCGAGCACTGCTACAGCGAGACGAGACTGCGGGCATTAACCAGTTCCTCGTCGTGTTGGGCCTTATTGTCGTATTTACGAGTGGCGGCACACAGGTGGGACTGGCAACCGGTCCGCTGGAGGCGATTTTTGAGACTGATCTCCAGCTTCCCTCGATGTACCTGCTCGCACTCGGTGGTGGGGGGATTCTCCTTGGTGCGTGGATACGAGGCCCCCGACTCGTACAGGCTGTTTCGAACGAATACGCCTCTCTCGGTCCCAGACGGTCCATTGCGGCCTTAATACCGGCGTTTTTAATCGCACAGCTCGCAATCGTCCTTGGGATCCCGATATCGTTCAACAAAGTGATGATCGCGAGTATCGTTGGAAGCGGACTCGCTGCCCGCTCGTCAGGCGGAAGCGGTATCTCGCTACGAAAAGTCGGCATTACAATTGGGTCGTGGGTCGGATCGATGCTGGGTGCTGGCGTTATTAGCTATGGGCTGTACTACCTTTTACAGGCGCTGCTTGGCGTTAGTTAGGTCGGGAGACAATTTGGTCGATGATTTCTTCTTCGGCGGCTTGAGTTTTCATTCCCTCCCACGTCTCGAAATCAGTTGTGGCAGTGATATACTCGTTGAGCTGCTCGCGGGAGATATCCTGAATATCGCCGACGCCGTCGAGAGGCCACGGACTCTGTTCACAGAACGCGGTAAAGGACTCGAACTCGGTATGGTTGCGCATGAACGGCTGCGAGAAGAATGTGTCCGACTGGACTCGAGTGCCCGCTTCTAGTTCGCCGATTCTATCGAGTGCTTTCCCCACCCTTTCTTCGAGATTCTCCAGCCCAGTGACCTTAAGATCCATAGGTGACCAAACGACTCGAAGTGGGTAAAAAGCCACGACCCAGAAGATTGAGGCGTTATCGCCCCATGGGTCATCGAAGCGAGGGTTTTCTACAGAGGGAACAAGGTGAGTGTCTCAGGGCTTGACCCTGAGACGGTTCACGATTGTTGGGCTGATTTTTGATCTGCTGCAATCACAGTCACAACTCGTGCCCCCTCGACCTCATCCACGCGCAACTGATACCCCTGTTCTTCGATGGTATCACAGGGTTCTGGGGCATGTCCAAGCCGACTCAGCACGAATCCACCCATAGTGTCGAAGTCAGCACTCTCGAACGAAGTGTTTAGCGTGTCGTTCACTGTCGCAAGAGGAACGCCCCCATCAATTTTGTAGCCACCGTCCTCGAGTCGTTCGATCGATGGGTTGGATTCCTCCAGATCGAACTGATCACGGATGTCGCCGACGATCTCCTCGACGACATCTTCGACCGTCACGAGCCCCTCGAACGCTCCCCACTCATCGATCACTACTGCCATCTGTCGTTGCTTCGATTGGAACTCGGCCAGTAGTTCATTGATCTGTAGCGTCTCGGGGACCACGATAACGTCGCGAGCAAGGTCACGAGCGGTGATCGTTTCGGCTTCATTGATGGATTCACTGATCCGCAGAATATCCTTGACGTCGATGAACCCGATCACCTGCTCGCCCTCGTCGGCGACGACAGGGTAACGGGTGTACTCTGCGTCGATAGCTGTCGACCGAAGGTCAGACAGTAGTGTATCCGCGGGAATGCTCGTCACATCCGGCCGGGGTTGCATGACCTCCCGCACTGACGTATCGTCCAAATCGAACACGCGTTCGATCATCTCCACCTCTTCCATGTCGACCCGACCTGCTTCCCCCGCCTCCGAGAGGATTGTCAGGATTTCCTCTTCAGTGTGACTTTCATCGGTCTCTGACGCCGGTTCGACACCGATGAGTCGCGTGGAGAAGTTTGCGGTCCCATTGAATAGGATAATGCCAGGGATGAAGACGTAATAGAAGATCTTCATCGGCGGTGCAACCAGCAGAGCGATCCGTTCTGCTTCCTGAATGGCGAGTGTCTTCGGCGCGAGTTCCCCGTAGACGACGTGGAGGAACGTGATGATGCCGAAGCCGAGTGCGGCTGCAACGGCGTGGAGCGCACTAGCCGGAAGAATCGGCGCTAAGAATGGGTCGACGAGAACCGCAACCGCGGGTTCACCGACCCACCCGAGTCCGAGTGATGAGATGGTGATGCCGAGCTGGGTGACGGCAAGATAGTCATCGAGATTTTGCGTGGCTTCTTGGACTAGGGCCGCTGATCGCCGCCCTTCTTGTACCAGCGTGTCGACCGATGCCGACCGTAACCGCACGAACGCAAACTCTGCGGCCACGAAGAACCCGTTCAGGCACACGAGAAACAGGGCGACTGCGATCCGGGCGGCTGTGAAGGCGACATCCACCATATGTTAGGTTGGTTCTCCAGTCGATTGTATTCGATGTCCGAGTGTACAGAGAGAATCGGGGGCCGCTGGTCTTCCACGGGAAGATATCCGAGCGGTACAGACGTGGATGTATCTTTCAGCCTCCCACTTGTCGGAGAGGCACAGTGAAATGGTTGACATAGCCGATTGTATCCGGTACCGCCACAAAACCGTGCCGTTTTGAGGAGGTAAGAGGGCTTTCGAGGCCGAATACACTCAATTCGTGAATCCTTGAGACTGCTCGTGTTCAGTCGTCTGAAACGGTTGTATCTGCGTCTTCAGGGCCGAGTCCATCTGGGTGAGGTGTGCTACGAACGTCGCCTTCACGCCACGATCCCTAGTTGAACCATGCCTATGCGATGGCTGCACCGGCGACAATCGAGACGAAGAACGCAATCCAGATCCCTCGCACACCGAAGATATACTGCGATGGGACGTACGGCAGCGAGAGTTGGAACTGCGAAGCGATGTAGGCGACGGGTAGCCGAATTCCGGCGAGCGTGAGGATGGAGATCGTTGCGGCGACTATGGTCTTGCCTGCTCCTCGGAAGCCGCCAGTGAACGCTCGCAGATGTGCCATCACTGGAGTTAACTAACTATTCAGTCAAAAGCCTCTTAACTAACCAGTTAGTAAGTAGGCATAGAGAATGGAATCGGAGACACGAACCGAGATTATCGAAGCGACAAATCGTGCGCTCTGCGAACACGGCTATGCCGGGCTAACGATGCAGCGGATCGCTGCGGAGTCCTCGATGACGACCGCTGCAATTCACTACCACTTCGACACGAAAGAGGAACTATTGAACGCCTTCCTTGACGATCTTATCGAGCGATTCGAACAGAAGTTATCCTGTGAAGCTAGCGACCCGAGAGAGCGGCTGAACGCGTTTCTTGACGCAGTTTTCATCCCATCTGATCCCGCCGATAACGGCTTTCCGGTGGCAATTATGGAACTGAAAGCGCAGGCTCCCTACCATAACCTCTTTAGAGAGCGGTTTCTCGACCTCGACGAAGTGATGCGGGGAGTCGTCGCGGAGATCGTCGAAGATGGCGTCAACGCCGGCTACTTCGAGGAAACCGATCCCGACGAGGTTGCCCGACTCGTCACGACGATACTCAACGGCGCACATGCACGTACCGTCGCTCTGGGTGAACAGTCCGACGAGACCCGTCAGATACTCGAACACATGCTCGAACTCCATCTTGGGTGGACACCGGGCTCGGAGGTGGTCGCGTGAGCTTGTTCAAGGGCCAAGAAGAACTCAACCTCACGGAGGGCGGCATCGTCAAGCCGCTGCTGTTCCTCTCGCTACCTATCGTCATCACGAACCTGATGCAGACTGCCTATAACTTGGCAGATACGTTCTGGCTCGGTCAGTACTCGACGGAGGCGCTCGCAGCCATCTCATTTGCCTTCCCAATGGTGTTCCTCCTGATCTCCCTTGGAATGGGGCTCTCGGTCGCAGGAAGCGTCCTCGTCGCCCAGCATACCGGTGCAGACGAAACCGACCAGGCCGAGTACGCCGCCTCACAGACGGTCACGTTCGCCTTCCTCGCGTCGGCCATCCTTGGTGCGCTCGGCTACCCAGTCATCCGTCAGTTCCTGGCATTCCTGGGGGCCTCACCTGATGTTCTACCAGGTGCGACAGCCTATATGCAAGTGGTGGCCCTGGGTTTGCCGTTCATGTTCGGGTTCTTCGTGTTCATCGCCCTGATGCGCGGGGCCGGTGACACCATCACACCTATGCTCGTGATGTTCGGGACCGTCGTGCTCAACGTGATCCTCGATCCGTTCCTCATCAACGGCTGGACGGTGGGGCCGGTGTCGTTCCCCGAACTGGGTATTCAGGGTGCGGCTATTGCCACCGTCTTCTCGCGGAGTCTAGCGATGCTCGTCGGCCTCTACATCATGCTATCGGGGACACGCGGCATCCAGATCAATCTCGCAGATATGAAGCCCGACCGCCAGTACTTGCGAAAGATCCTGCGGATCGGTGTCCCGGCGAGTATCGAGGGAACGGGCCGTGCGCTCTCGATCAACGCTCTGTTAATCGTAGTGGGATTGTTCTCGACATCAGTTGTCGCGGCGTTCGGCATCGGGACACGCGTCTTCTCGGTCATCTTCCTCCCGGCGATCGCCGTCGCACGTGGCGTTGAGACGATGTCTGGCCAAAATATCGGGGCCGGAAAGTACGACCGCGCCGAAGAAGCGAACTACGTCGCCGCAAAGGGACTGTTCGTTGTTCTCGGACTCGCCGGCGTGGCCATATTCCTTGTTCCGACGCCCATCGTCAGCGTGTTTACCGATGATCCGGCCGTCTTGGACGTCGGCGCAGAGTTCCTGCGGTACGTCGCCCTGTCGTTCGGATTCATCGGTATTATGCGGGCGTTCACGGGTGGGTTCCGCGGTGCTGGGAAGACACTGATTGCCGCCGCTATCTCGGTGATCACACTTGCTGGGATTCGCCTCCCCGTAGCGTACGTTGCTTCACAAGGCGTGCTTCCCACGGACCTGTGGTTCCTCGGCCAGCTTGATCCCCGTGGGATCTGGATCGCCTTTTTCGTCTCGAACGTCGCCGGCGCGATCATCGCCTACGCGTGGTTCCGCCGGGGAACGTGGCGCGAAGGCGATGTTCGCGGCAGGCCGGGTCCAGGCGGGGTTGAGCCAGAGGACAGTGAGGTCACGGCTGGGGGTGATTGAGATGGTTGGACTCTCAAGCTATCCGTCCGCGAGCGATGGACAGAGAATGAGTGTCCGATGGCAGCGATCGGCTGCTGCATCGCCACGGAGGACAGAACCATGACTGACGCTGCATACACGAGCATCCTGGTTCCAACCGATGGAAGTGATCTCGCACTTCGTGCCCTCAATGAAGCCTTCACGCTCGCGAATCTCTCTGGGGCAACGATCCACGTGCTCTACGTCGTGGACGATACGAAGGTCGCAGAGCTTGCGACGGACTCGGGATTCGATGATATGAGTTTCGATACCGACGTGGACCGGCTTTTCGAGCGGTTCGAGGCCATCGGTGAGCACGCCATCGAGGATCTCCGAAACGCCGCAAACGAACGTGGTGTCGACCTCAAGACTGCCATCCGAACGGGAATCCCTGACGAGACAATTCTCGTGTATGTCGAAGAGAACGGGATTGATCTCCTCGTTATGGGAACGCACGGTCGTCGCGGAGTCCGGCGCTATTTGCTCGGGAGTACGACCGAACAGGTGCTCAGGAGGGCCCCGGTCCCGGTACTCACCGTTCGGCAAGAACCAAACGAGTGAGTACTTCACTATGGCTCGGTCTCACCGGTCTGGACACTGTCGAATTCACGTTCAGAGGGTATCTCTCACTCGTGGTTGCGCATGACGATAGACCGCACTGGGAAACAACTGGTCGACGGTTGGAGGAAAGCACTTCGTACTGCCCTCGCTGAACGACAGGAAGTCAACTCGACGATGTCGATTTATTTGGACGCCAATCAGGCACTTCGGATGTCGGGACATCTCCACAGTGTTCTCCTGCTCGCAGCAGCTGAAACGGAGAGCAGCCAGACATCGTCGTACGAGAGGTGGATCCCTGCCGCCCTGGCGGTAGACTATCTCGATGCGTTCGTCCGCGTCCACCGGCAGGCGATGCGATCGGAGTCCAACGCAGACGCAGATGATCACTTAGACCACGACATTCTCGCTGGTGATCTACTCTTCACACGGGCAACCGAGACGCTTCTTGAATTATCCGCCCCGTCTCAAAAACGAGAATCGTGTCTTCGGCGGCTAACGACCGTTGGTCGGCGACTGTGCGAGGTGGAAGCCCGTCTCCAAGAACGCACTCAGCGATCCTCCATGACCCTCGATACGTACGGTACATTCCTTGAGCAATACGGAGGCGTACTTACCGAGGCAAGTACGGCAATCGGAGCTTTTCTTGGTGGATTATCCGATGAACAACGTGACCACATCTCTACTATCGGTCAACATCTCGGTATTGCTATTACATATTTCGCCACAGCTACCCGAACGAGAGCAGATCAGCCTAGCGAGCAGCGACCCGTTCTCGGGGATGGGGATAACGCCAGTCGATTTGAACACCCCAACCGTCGGGTCTCGGGGAGCTCTCCGCTGCCGTGCATATTTTCGTCGTGTAGTGAGACGACAGGGAGCCCTTTCGATCCTGATACGGATGATTTGATATCTGAAAAGGTGGTCCGCACCCTTCGGCAGTCTGCGGTGCAACACCTAACGGAAACCACGAATCACCTCCGAGCTTTGCCCGACTCACGAGGAAAGAAGGTATTCAGTACGATTGTGGCTCACGTTCCGGTATCCAGCCAGTAACCAGTCTCGCGCTACTTACGCGTCTACGGGGCTGCTATGGAACCTCAATCCGTGGTCGATGTGGTAGCCGTTGGGTCAGTAGATTCCGGTTCTCGTACCGTTTCTTCAACCTGCGTATAGACGAGAAGGGCCGCGATCGCCGCCAGTACACTCCCGAAGGCGAACGGGACAACGTAGCCGTACCGGATAAGGTACCCGGACGATAGTGGGCCTAACGCTGTTCCCAGACCGAATCCCATCGTAAGAAGAGACAGCTGTGATCCAGACTGTCCTTCGCGGGCAAGATCCCCAGCTAGCGCCAGTGCTGGTGCGAAAACCATCGCTCCGGCAACGCCCTGCACGAACCGTGCGATGACCATCTGGAGCGGTGTGACCACCAGCCCCTGCGCGAGTGTCGCTGGGACGAGCAGGACCAGCCCCCCGAGAACGAAGGGTTTCCGACCGTAACTGTCGCTCCACGACCCGAGTGGTGTTTGGAGGAGTACCTGTGCCAGGACGAAGGCTCCGAACTCAACGCCGAACATAGTGGAACTCTGGTTGAGACGGGCATTAATCGTAGGTTGAATCGTCGAGAGCAACGCGATTCCAATTGCCATGAATAACGTTGCGATCCCCAGTGTGAACACCGGATCGAGAATCCGGTTCTCCCCGTCCGATACAATAGCGAGATCGATATCGTCGCCTGCGGCCGCCTGCGTTTCTGGGGGGTCGCGGACGAATAATGTCACGAGGACGAAACTGATTAGTGCTGACGCACTTGCGATGGCGAACGCGCCGTCGAAGCCTGAGAGTGGAACCGGACCGATATTGTACGGCCCCCGTTCGACAACGAGGCCGGCGACGATTGGGCCGGCACCGAACCCGATCAACCGAAAGGTATTGAATAGTCCCATATTCCCGCCACGGGTATCTGAGGTTGCGAGTTCGTTCACTAGAGCAATGGTCGCCGGAATAGTGAACGCCACACCGATTCCCTGAATCGCACGGATGACGACCAGCGCGACGTAGTCTCCGGCGAAGGCATACGCAGCGTTGGTAATCGCTAGGATGGCCAGCCCTGCGAGGACGAACACCCGGCGTTTGCCAAGTCGGTCGGAGAACCGCCCAGTGAACGGCTGTGCGATGCTGTTGAGGAGCCCGAACATTGAGAGGATGACTCCTGTAACCAGTGCCTCGGTTAGACCGAACGCCCCGCCGGTAACAGCCCCGCTAGCGATGTACAGCGGAAGAACTACGATGAGAAAGGAGTTCCCGACCGAATCGGCCATCCGTGCCAGCGCGAGGACGAGTACACGACGATCGAGATCTACCATATCTGACCTCCTAGTGACGACTCATCTGTCCTGAAATGGCTTGTCGGGTATCGTCTTGAACTGCAGTGGTCTACCAGAGACAGGGCTTTCAGGGGATTATTGACGCCACTCATAGAGACCTATCTGGTTGCCAACCGAGTTGGTAATCGAGAAGCTTTTCAGTAAATTTCCACGGTTTGGCATTACCGTACCTATAGAGTGTACCGCAGGTTAGCTGGAATATTGCGCTCGCTGTGCCCGAACTCATACGCTATGCGTACTAAACAGTTGGTCAAAAGGTCTTCGGATGTATATATGCAAACTCTGTCATCCGTGTTCTGTACGTTGGGTGGGGTGACCGTAGAGTCAACTACGAACGAGCTATCGCTATGATGCCCGGTCACCCCAAACGAGTAGTACGCTCCTTGGCACCTAAGAGTACCGGGAGCGCATCACTCAGAGCTTGTGAGCTCTCTGAAGCTGGCGTTTCTGGTCCTCAGTAAGAATCGTCGTTCCACATTCGGGGCAACTCAGGGTGGTAGAGGCGAACGGATCTGGCATGATATCACGGCTCCGAAATTGACATGCGGGACAGTTTACCCCGGCGACTCTCCCCCCAACGAGGACGACACGCTCTCGAATTCCGTCATCAAGGCTCATACGGGACCACTAGCTGTGGTTATCGGAAAGGGGGTTTGGTTTGAACGGCACATTGGACCACCAGAGACGGAGCCAAGGGTATCGGAGACGCTGGGATGGCGACCACAGATATCTGTTTTCCCTCTCGGTGATGTCCCTCTTGGGAAGACCAGCCCATTTCTGGCGACTTCATTTCTGGTGCTATCTTTTTATCCAGTCGCGTTCACGAATCGTGTATGGACATTCTGGTTCCGATGGATGGCTCGGAGTGTAGTCTACGGTCACTCAACACCGCAATCGAAATTGGTACGGCGTGTACTGGAACGCTTGACGTGGTTCACTTCACGGATGTCCATACCGATGCCACTGATGAACTTCTCGAAGCTATTGAGACGACGCTGGCAGACACTCCTATCGAAACTAGCGTAGACATCGTGACCGATGTTCGTGTGAGTGAACCACGATCGTCGACCCACATCGGCCGACGAATTGTCGATCTCATCGAGGAGCAACAGTACGACCACGTCATTCTGGGCCATCACGGAACCGGTGTCGTTGGCGAACTAATCTTGGGGAGTACTGCGAAAACCGTTATCGAGGACAGTGACGTTCCCGTTACGATCGTTCCTTGACGTTGAAGGCGGGGCTCCTCACCACATGCAACAGTTTAATTGACCACCTACCGAACATCTATCCGATGGTTGGTGGATATCGCAGTATGCTGCTTCTGGTTAGTCCTCGAGCTATCGGGAATCTGGGGTTGCTGCTAGCGTCGTTTGTGCTATTGCTGCTCGGTGCCGAGGTATTCACAAACGGTGTAGAGTGGTTGGGTCACCGACTCGGTGTTTCCGAGAGCGCAACGGGATCGATTCTTGCAGCGGTTGGAACGGCACTACCCGAAACCATGATTCCAGTAATTGCGATCATTCACGGGCTACTGACTGGAACAACGGAACCTGCCAATCACGTTGGGGTCGGCGCCATCCTTGGTGCTCCGTTCATGCTCGCGACGATTGCCATGTTTTTGGTAGGAGGGAGCGTCCTCTACTTCTCTGGCCGTCGCGTGCATGGCCGCCAGTTCCATTTTAATGCGACGGCAACTTGCCGCGATCTCACGTTTTTCGTTGCAGGATACGCCTTGGCGCTGCTTGGAGCCTTCCTTCCACCACATCTCTCCGTGGGTCCGATCCCTGTTGAGTATGGAATCGCTGTTGTACTTGTGGGCCTCTATATTCTCTACGTTTACCGGTCGTTACAGACAGGTGAACTCATCGCAGATGAGGGACTTGAATCGCTGTACCTTGGGATAGTTTTCGAACGGATGGGAGCACTGCTTTTGGATGAAGGACTGGACCACGATCATGGGAATAATCCACATCGCCGGCTAGTGTTTCTCCAGACCTTCCTTGCGCTCGGCCTTATCGTCGCTGGTGCTCAGATTTTCGTGACCGAGGTCCGGTATTTCTCTATTGAGGTGTTACATTTCCCGACTGCAGTACTTGCGTTGTTGATCGCTCCATTGGCGACAGAGTTACCTGAGAAGTTCAATAGTATTATCTGGATTTCGCAGGACAAAGATACACTCGCTATTGGCAATATCACGGGCGCGATGGCGTTTCAGAGTACGATTCCGGTCACGCTTGGTATTCTGTTCACGTCGTGGAATCTCACACTCACGTGGGGAACGACAGGGTTCTTGAACGCATTATCGGCGATATTGGCCCTCGTGAGCGGCGGGATTCTCTATTTCCGTGCACGCTCAGCAGGTAGTGGGAATATGCGTCCCCTGCCCTTTCTCATTGGCGGCCTCTTGTATGCGCTTTTTATCGCCGTCGTGCTGTACTATGTCTTCTACTTGCAGGTCTCTGTGAGTGGTGGTATCCACTAAGGTATTCTCTACTGATCTCACTGAGGGCACTAAAGAGACTCTACAGGTCTCAATTTCGAATGAGGCATGGCAGAGTACGTTCGCACTTCCCAGTAATCACGCTTATTACCCGGCAGACCCTACTTCCTAGTAGAACAAAACAATGGGATGCAAGGTCGATTCCCTCATCCAATGCCATGCCCTGACCGTGCCCGACTCCGGGTACGAGTCGGTTGATGAGTACCTCGTGGCGCGATGGACCGGCTCGGATGGTCGTTCAGCCGATGGGTACAAGGCACTCACTGAGTGGTTCAACAAACGGCTGCTGAAGCGAATCTACGACGAACACGGCCGTGACACGGTGAGCGTCCATCTCGATCGCGAGTACGAGGTTATCACTGGTGACCAGGATATCCAGCGTGACGAACTCGCCGCCGATCTCGCGACCGATGGGCTCGACATCGACGATATCGCTGACGAGCTGGTGTCGTGGAGTACGATGCGATATCACCTCAAGGGCTGTCTCGACGCCGAGAAGGATACGACTCCCGCAGAGACTGACTGGGAAACGAACACTGTCCAGATGACTCGCGAACGGGCCGCAGAAAAGGCCCGATCGGTACTGTCGTCTCTCACGTCGAAAGGTCGGCTTCAGGACGCCGAGCGCGCACAGGTGGATGTCGAAATCAAGTTGGGGTGTCCAGACTGTTCGGTCCGGGTGCCGTTCGAGAATGCCGTCGAGCGGGGCTACATCTGTGAGACACATGCCGAAACCGAATCCGAGGAATCGGTGCTCGAACGCGTTGGCAACCAGTCATCCGCTATCGCCCTTCCATACGTGGCCGTTGAAGCGCTCCAAACCGCTTTCTTCGGTGAACCGTTCCTCCTCGAAGCCGCCACGATTGCAGCTCTCTAAGTATGACGTGGCACCTCTCTCTCAAGAATATTGCAGGCATTCGGCAGGGTGATGCGCACATCGACCCGGGCGTCAACGCTGTCCGGGCGAGCAACTGGCAGGGAAAATCGAGTTTCCTCGCGGGCATCAAGACCGTGTTCGGAACTGCGACGCCCTTGACCGAAGGGCAATCGACCGGTCGAGCCGTCTTGCAAACGGATGATGAGGAAATCACAGTCGAGTTAGAACGGACGAATGGGTCTGTGTCGCGCTCCGGACAGCCGTATCTCGAGGACGAATACGATCGGATCTGTGCGGAGTTGTTCGCATTCCTCGACGAGGACAACGACATCCGTCAGGCGGTACGAACCGGTGAAAACCTGGAGGCGTTGCTCACACGGCCGCTGGATTTCGAGAACATCGACGAGCAGATTGCGAACTTACAGTCCGAACGCGAGCAAGTCGAGCGCGAACTCGAACGTGCCGACCAAGCGGCCGAACGCCTTCCACAACTCCAGCAACGGGTCACGAGTCTCGAAGAGGAACTCGAGGAGCTGCGTGCTGAACGGGAAGCGGTTGATGACGACAGCGCTGGCGAGAGCGACGCTCGCGACGACCTGAGTGAACTCCGCGCGGAACGTGACCAGGTAATCACGAAAATCGAGCGCCTCGAAACGACCGCTGAGCGTGTGCGCGAGACGCTGGCCGAAAAGCGGGCCGAACTAGAGTCACTCACCGTTCCATCTGATGCTGACGTTGAGGACGAACTCGAGAGTCTTCACGCTAATCTCCGTGACACTGAGCGCGATACGGAGCTCTTGCAGTCCGTCTACGAAGCCAACAAACGGGTGCTCGATGAGGGACGTGTTGAGCTGCTGACCGAGGTCTCACACGACATGCTTTCGGATTCGGTGACCTGCTGGGTCTGTGGGAACGACGCGACACGTGACGATATCGAGGCACAGTTGGCGGCGCTCGACGACCGGATCGCTGACCTCCGCTCGCAGGCTGCCGAGACCCGTGATCGTGTGGAGGACCTCGAAGCAAAGCGAGATGAGATTAAGAAGGCCCGTCGGAAGGAAACCGACTTGTCAGATCACATTGGTGACTTGGAAACCCGACTCGCCGAGACCGAGGAGGAACTTGAATCGGCTCGTGAGCGCCGAGACAACCTCGAGACGCGTATCACTAAACTCGAAGCAGAAGTCGATTCGACTGAAGACCGGATCACGGATCTCGAAAGTGAGATCAAATATACCGAGGCAGAGTTGACCGATGTACGTGAGGAACTCGAGGAAACGGAGACCCTCGCACAGCAACGCGAGATGCTCGAAGAGGAGTACGACTCACTGACTGACGAAATTGTGGATCTCCGCACTCGGAAAGAGGACGTCAAGCGACGAACGCGCGAGGCGTTTTCGTCAGCACTCGCTGATCTGCTCGAACAGTTCGACACGGGGTTCGAGACGGCCCGTCTCACGAGTACGTTCGATCTCGTCGTCGCACGTGAGGGGCGTGAAGCCCAGTTGGACGCACTGAGTGAAGGCGAACGTGAGCTTCTTGGAATCGTCGCGGCGCTAGCGGGCTATGTGGCCTTCGAGATGAACCAGCGTGTGCCGGTGATGCTTCTCGATGGCCTCGGCGGACTCGCCAGCGATAATCTACAGATCTTGGTCGAGTATCTGGTGGCGCGAACGGAGTATCTCGTCCTCACGGCGTATCCCGAAAACGAAGGCTTCGACGGAAATGAACTGTCGCCGTCCGATTGGGAGGTCGTGTCGCACGAGTCGGACGTCGGTGCAGCGTAGAAGTAGCATCGTCCGATCTTCTTTAGATGAGTCTAAATCTAACTTCATATATCATTAAATACTTTGTTAGCTATTCCTAACCTACCTCACGAGAGATGGTAGACATTCGTTCGGAGGAGACTGAAGGCCGATCTAGCCTCCCATCGCTGCGGGAACTCCTGTATTATATCGGCCCGGGCTTTCTCATCAGCGTTGCGTATATGGATCCCGGGAATTGGGCCACGAATATCTCCGGCGGTGCAAAATTCGGGACGGCTCTTCTGTGGGTGATCGTTCTGGCGAGTCTGATGGCTATCGGCATCCAGATAATCGCTGCCAAGCTGGGCATTGCGACGGGTAAGGGCGTTGCACGACTCTGCCGGGAACGATTGCCTATACCTCTCATCTGGCCGCTTTGGGCTGCTGCGGAACTCGCGATGATTGCGACCGATATGGCTGAAATCATCGGAGCTGCAATCGGGTTCAGCTTGGTTTTTCAGCTCCCATTGGTGGCCGGGGCAGTCCTCGCTACTGTGAGTTCCTTCGCCCTGCTTGGAGTTCGGACGGCCCATCGGCGTGGTTTTCGGTGGGTCGAGTTTACGATCATGGCGTTGGTCGGGGTGATCTCGCTCGCATTTGTCTTCGAGATGGTGCTCGCTCAACCGACCGCCGGCCAGATCGCTACCGGGCTAACGCCATCCATCCCGAATTCGAGTGCGCTCTACATCGCGATCGGAATTCTCGGTGCAACGGTTATGCCCCATAGCGTCTACCTCCACCCGAAACTCGTCCAAGACCGACGAACACAGCTCATCGAGGCAAGTGGAGACTCGGCGAACGTTCATCGGCGTCACTTCCAACTGGAGAGCATCGATACGACGCTCGCGCTCTTTGGCGCGATGTTCGTCAACGCCGCAATGCTGATCGTCGCAGCAGCCTCACTCCAGGGTACCGGAATCGGGACCCTTACCAAAGCATACGTGACGCTTCGATCGGTCTTCGGCTCGAACTCAAGTATCGCCTTTGGAATTGCACTTATCGCTGCTGGACTCTCGTCGTCTCTGGTCGCGACCATGGCTGGGCAGACGGTCATGGACGGGTTTCTTGACCTCAACGTGAATGTCTGGATCCGTCGCTCCGTGACGCTCGTCCCCAGTCTCGCCGTCGTACTGGCAGGGTTCGATCCGACGAGTGTCCTCGTCGCCTCACAGGTCGCGTTGAGCTTCGAACTCCCGTTCGTGCTCATCCCTCTACTCTGGTTCTCCTCTCAAGAGGACATTATGGGGAACTTCACAAATCGGGTGAGGACTACCTATGGGTTTGCGGTTATTATTGGACTCATCGTCGTTTTGAATGTGTGGCTCCTGTACTCGACACTATTTAGTGCCGGACCGCCTGGATGACTCAATCGAACGCTTGTACCACAGTCCTTACTATGGCACTCTGTGACAGTCTCTCGCCAGAATTAAGTACAGAGTTCATCTAGGCAGATTGTGATGAGTCGGTTCACCGAACAGCACGAGAAGGGAGTCCGTGCATTTACCGAGAGTCTGGAACACAAACTGAAGACGTGTAGCAACTGTGGGTTCGAAGATAGTGTCCTTCATAGCGAGTGGAAGACGCACGTTGAAACGACGCCGAAGTCTGGTCATATCAAATACAAACTTACGTGTCCAGATTGTAACTCGTCCGAAATCGTCGAAATCGATATTTGATTACACCCCCTCGATCAGGTCGAGGTTTTCGAGTTGCGACTGGACTGTATCGAGTGCAGCTTCAGCGTCTTCCACTGTTCGTGCGCCCGTAATTACCAGTTTTCCACTCCCGAAGAGTAGGACAACGACAGCCGGCTCGTCAAGTCGGTAGACGAGTCCGGGAAACTGCTCTGGTTCGTACTCGATGTTCGCGAGACCGAGACCGATTGCGATTGCATTGAGATTCAGCCGTTCATCAAGATCACCACTAGTGACTAGGTTCTCGATGGTGATGTCTGGGTCGTCGTCGACGTGGATTCCGAGCTCACGCAATTCTTGAAAGAACATCTCAAGCGCGTCTTCGACAGCGATCACACTTTGAGCCCCGGTACAGACGACTTTCCCAGACCGGAAAATGAGGGTCGTGCCCTGCGGGCTCTCGGTTCGATATACTAAGCCTGGGAAGTGATCAGGCGCATAATCGGCCGTCGGGAGGTCGTCGGCGAGTGTTTCGAGGTCGAGTTCTTGGCCGATACTGGTCAACGCCACAACGTTCTCAACCGCAAGCGTATCTGCTGGGCTGCTCATCTCTCTGCTCGAATGTTCGCACGAATGATAAAATACGGGTCGATATCCGATTGACGGCGCTATCAGTTTTTAATGAGAGCTGCAATGAGCTGCATTTCTATGATGGTTGCTTGATCTTGTCAATCGACTACTGTCGTTTAGTCTGTGAGTGGGAGGAAGATGCCGAATCCAAAGACGGAGAAGAACCCGACGGCAATCCCGATTACCATGGAATCGAACAGGACTGTATGTTCCCAGCGTGGGAGTTCCCCTACGAGACTCGGACCCACAGTAGCTCCAAGAGCACCTAGAAGAAAGAGCCCTAGCCCCAGCAAGAACCCACGCTTAGTATACTTTGCATAGTCGAGTCGCATATTGTGGCCCATACTCGCTCGTGGTCTACGCTCGATAATATCTGTTTCGACCCTGATTGAGCGATCATCACGGGAATCTCGGCCGGAGGTGTATGTCGTATTCCTACCCCGTTTGAGGGATCGCATAGGCACCGAGACTGAAGAATACCACTGCTAACACAACGAGGACGGCCAACTCGGTTCCTGCAGACTGGTGCAGATAGGTTGCGTTCCGAACACCGCGAGCGAAGTACGTGAGTGGTGAGAGGGCGATAGCCGGTCGGAACCATCCGGGGAGCAGATCCGGGGTAATGAACGTCTCAGACAGGAACACGAGGGGGAGGGCAACCGCATTGCTCGCTGCGATGACGCCATCCTGTGAGTCAGCGATCCGACCTAACAGCGCACCGATTCCACAGAACACCACGACAGCCAGCACTATAAACGGGAGCAGGAGCGGTGAGAGGCTGAAACTCCCACCTGTAAGGATCTCAAGTACGCCCAGCACGATCGCGCTGGCGATCAGGATGATCCCGATGTTCACCAGCGTGTGTGCTGCCAGCCATTCACCCCGGTTGAGCGGTGTCGTCGAGAGCTTCTCGAACCGATTTCCCTCCCGATATCGAGCGATGGAACTCCCGATTCTGGAAAGTGGCGTGAACAGAACGATGATGGCGAGATAGCCCGGGACGTAAAACCCGGTCGGATGTCCGAAGAGGCCGCCGCCTGTCGGATTGGTCTGGACGACAACTCCGAAGATCCCGACGAGGATGAGCGGGAAGCCGAACGTGAAGAAGACTGCCGTCCGGCGCCGGAGGAACGACCGCCAAGCGGTCCCAGCCTCGGCACCGACACGCATGATCCGAGTCATCGTGATTCCCTCACGGGATTCACAGCAGGTTCTGATGACTGCAGTTTGTCTATCGTTTCGCTGGTGAGACGTAAATAGACGTCTTCAAGCGACGGTTCGGTCCACGTGAGCGTCTCGTAGTCAATTCCTTGAGCTTCCAGCCGATTGACTATCTCTCCGATTTCCGTTGGTGCAACGTCTGGTATTCGCAACCCTGTCTCGGTCGTCTCAACGTCGACACCGAGCGACTCGATCTGGTGTGGGGAGTATTCTGTCTCAATGTGGAGATGTGTTCCACCCCCATACTGCTCGATGAGATCAACTGGCCGGCCGATTTCGACGAGCGAACCAGAATCGAGCAGGGCCACTTGATCCGCCAGCTGTTCGGCTTCTTCCATGTAATGGGTCGTGAGGAGGACCGTCGTTCCGTCGTCTGCAAGGTTGGTGATGAGCGACCAGAGTGATTGCCGCCCAGCTGGATCGATCCCTGTCGTCGGTTCGTCAAGGAAGAGGAGGTCGGGGTCGTTGATCAGAGCGATGCCGACACAGACGCGTCGTTGTTGGCCACCGGACAGATTCGTATACCACGTTTCGTCAGCTGATTCCAACCCAACGTCAGTAAGTACCTCGTCGACGGGTCGGGGATCGTCATAGAGCCCTGCATAATAGACCAGCAACTCACGTGCCGACAATCGCTCTGGTGGCGAAAACGATTGAGGAAGCAGTCCGATCCGTTTTTTCTCGACTTGGTTCGGTGACCGCCCTAGTACAGTGACTGACCCCCCGTCCAGAGTCGTAGTCCCGGTGAGTGTGCGAACGAGCGTCGTTTTTCCGGCCCCATTCGGTCCAACAAGTGCGAAAACGTCCCCGCTATCGACTGACAGTGAGACGTCTTCGAGCGCGGTGGTATCGCCGTATCGCTTGGAGATACCCTCGGCAGTGACTGCCGTGGTCATACTGGAGGATTGGAACGACTTGAGGTAAACAGTTCGATTTAGGCACGAACCGCTGCCCACACAGCCGGTATTTATGTTGCCCGACCAACAGTACTCGGAAGGGAACCTTAGGGGGGATGACAATCCCTTAGCGGTTGTTAGACGAACTGTTTGAGGAGGGTGAACACGAACCTTGCTGACTCCGGGAATTACGTCGAATCCGGTGTGACGGCATCTGGTGGCAAGGCCATCCTCCGAACAGAAGGGTTGATAACTGTCTGGTTCAACTCTCAGGTAATGGCATGCCAGCAGAAGAGTTAGAGTCGTTTCTCGATAATCCTGCGATGCGTGAGGCTGTGTCAGTCGTGTTCGAACGGAGTGAGGGGGGAAGCGAGGAACTGCAATGGGCCGACGTTAAGGACGCGCTGTCGAGTGGCCAGTGGGGACGCTTGATCGAAACCGGAATTCTGGTTAGTGCCGGTACCGGATTCACCTTTGCAAACCCAGAACATATTGAGCAGACACTTGCGGAACACGGCCATGTCTCGGATACGACTGACGGTGGTACCGAAATCGAATCCGATTCGTGGGCATGGTACGACAAAGCGGCTGGTGTGGCGGCACTTGCCCTTTTCACCGGATATTGGAATACAGGGATACGGGATCTCATCGCATCCTTTGACAATATTATCCTCGCGCCAATCACCAATGCGCTCCCGTTTTACGCGGTCATCATCATCCTCGCGATCGTCACCGGGCTCTATTCGACAGTCCTCCAGTCGCGACTTATGGACCACGAAAAAATGCAGGCATATCAGGAGCGGATGAACGAGCTGAAAGAGCGCAAAGAGGCGGCCAAAGAACGGGGCGACGACGAAGCGCTCGAACGGATTCAGGAGGAGCAGATGGAGGCAGCCGGTGATCAACTGGGGATGTTCAAACTGCAGTTTCGTCCGATGGTCTGGATTATGCTCATAACCATCCCCGTATTCCTCTGGCTTCGCTGGAAGGTTCGTGGCGGCCACCTCGGGGTTGGCGAGACTGGGCTGGTGGTTCCACTTGCGGGCGCTGTCTCGTGGCAAGAACCACTCCTCGGGCCAATGTCGACATGGATCGTATGGTATTTCCTCTGTTCGATGGCGTCACGACAGATTATCCAGAAGACGCTCAATATACAGACATCGCCCGCATCCTCATCGTAACAACGGCTTAGGGGTTGTTATCCGGGCCATCTGGCTGTATACCTTTAAATAAGGGTATCTCGCTACTATCATGCGAGGTGCTCTGGGTCCTCCATCGACCTGTCATCAAGCGCAATATGGCGAAACGCGACGCTCGCGACAAACACCGAGAGCGTCGAGAGGACGAGAAACGAATTGTAGAGTGTGGGAGAAACAATTCCACGTCCGAGCCCGATTTCGGCGGCGGCAACGCTAATCGCCAATCGTCCCGGCATTGCCGTCGCCAGTAGGAGTGTCGTCTGGCGATCAAGTCCGGCTAGCTTGCCGCCAAGTAGCGATCCGACCACTTTCGCTCCAATTCCGAGTAGGACGACGGCGACAACAAGCACGAGATCTGCAGTTCTCAACCCACGGATCTGGAACTGCATCCCGACGAAGAAAAAGAACACGGGAGCAGCAAGGTCGACCACCGGCTTCATTGCTCGCTCTACCTCGTATCCCTCGTGCGTGATTTCAGCGATGAACAGTCCGGCGAAAAAGCCACCAAGAATGGCGTGAACGCCAACGAACTCCATTACCAACGCGAGCAGTACCGTAAGGAAAACGGCGAATTTCGTCGGATTCGTGACGATCGAACCCGGGACTACCCCTTTGAATTCGTCAACAAGTACCTTCGGGACGACGATGAAGAAGAATCCGATAGCGACAGTGACGATAGCCGACCCCGCAAGCGGATCGCCCGAGGTGAGTGTGATTCCGTAGGCCAGCGCAACGACACTAAGTATATCGTTCAATACGGCCACCGCGAGAATGAGCTGGCCCGGGTCAGTATCCAGGTACTCAAAGTCCTCGAGGAGCGGATAGACGAGTCCGAGAGACGTCGTCGAGATAGTTACACCCACCAGAAACGAAGCGAAGATGGAAAGTCCGATTCCGAGTCCTAGGCCGACTCCGGCGAGAAAGGGAACGACGAACGTCGACACACCAAGGACGCCAACCGTGCGCGGATTCTCCCGAATCAGTGCAGGATCCAGTTCTAGCCCGGCGTCGAACATAATGACGAGAAGCCCGAACGCTGCCATACTGAGGAGGAACTCGTATCCGTTTGTCTGTGGCCCGATTATACCGAGAAACGATCCGAAAACGACCCCTGCAAGGATTTCGACTGCGAGAATTGGGATATCGTACTGCTCGAGGAACTTAAGCAGGTAACTGGTTCCATAGATGATTACGAGGATCAGAACAAACTCAAAGCTGAGCGCCACACCAGCGAGTCGATAGAGGAGAGAAAAAAGTCATCGGAAGGCATTCGAGGGACCCTCCGCGAATCCTCAGGAGACGGCGGCAGTGATCCAATGCCAACCGGTCTGTAGCCTATCAGTGCTGGAAAAACGTCGTCATCACGCCGTTCTATATCTATATATGAGCACATCCTCTGAACTCTGTACTAAGAAACGCTTAACATACAGACCCCACTCGCCCTGTTCTGACAATGGCTTAGTGGTTGTTTTCTGCGGTCTCTCTAGGTCTTTTGTCTGTCTCTTTAACCGACCACCCTGATCTCTATGGTGGCAGAATCACGTCAGTTTGCGATATCAGGATTTTCCTCACTCAATGAGTACCTTCTGGCTGCTCATCTCGTCGTTGAGTCGGTCGTTCTCCCACATACGTCGTTCTCGAATCGCTTGTCTGGCCTGTGAGGTCAGTGTATAGCTGTTCGTTCGGCGTCAATACTTCCTTTGTTGATCAGACCTTCTTTAACGAGAGCGTCGAGATTTGGATATAGTCGCCCATGGTTCACTTCTGACTCATAGTACGCATCAAGCTCTTCCTTGATTGCAAGCCCATATGGCTCATCCAGCCCGGCAATTACGTACAGGATGTCGCGCTGGAAGGCAGTCAGTCCGTTCATCGTACTCGACTGTCGGCTGTAGTGAGGTAATCGTTACGACATCGCAATCTGTATCACGATGGAACTACAGGTTGCAACTGGCACGCTTGAGAATAGCGTGCCTTCCCCGATGACAGCCAGAGGCTCCCCACCCCGTTCCCGATCCCCTACCTCTGTAGTCGGCCCATTATCAGCTCCCGATGTCATCGGGTACTCTATTTCCGCTCTTCGTGACGATACAGCCACCTTCAGTTTCTATTGCACCGTTAAACAGAACGCATAACTCGAACCGGCAGGTTGGCTTCAATATGCGCGCTGTCAGCGATCGCTTTGAGTCACCGTTCTCGGGTACCGCTTTCACCTTAGGGGCGATTCTATTCGTTGCGGGTGCGATTGGGATCGTCCTTGACATTGTGTCTGAGGGTCCTGTGTCTGGCTTGGGGATGCCGATCGATTTAGACCTCGAACTTCTGGGCATCGTGGCGGTCACGGGGGCTATCCTCGGGGATCACGTACAGAATCAGTCATCGCCATTGGCCGACACTCGCCACAGTGACGACCGTCACTGGGACGTGTATATTTCACGACCCCTGCTCGAGACACTTCTCCAATTTGCCCGGCGGTCTGAGCCAGAGTCGCTCTCCATCGCACTCGCGACGACCCCTGCCGGACAACTCAGCGATGCTGAAGAAATCTCTGACACAGTACCGGTATTTACACACCTGTATCTCCCTGAACAGCCGAATTCGGTCAGCTCCGTCTTTGGTATGGATCTTCACACGTCACCAGGGCGAACACACGGCCGGTTTGTGAGCCATCCGTTCTCGGAACTTCAGTTGACGAAACGCGATGATCTACACGCGGTCGTCTTCGTTGCCGTTCCACCGTGGGATGAGACGGCTATCGCAGCGTTTGATAGAGAGGGACACCGCCATTCGATCCAGGTAGTAGATGGAACGCCACCAGACGAACCGCTGCCATCGCCAAATCAATAGTATTTTTATCTCCTACGATCCAAGCAAATTCCGAAAGCCACTCGGTCGTACCAGCCACAGGAGCCAGAAGCGAATAGTCTCCGGATTTCCGGTGGATGGGCGTCCTGAGTGACGACACTATCACGACTATGATTCCCCAAAACGCCGCCAGTAGCTGTTTCCAGTACCGAATTGACGACTATCCGTTCCGATTACTGTACTAAACCCATGAGTTGGAAAGAAACAGCCGAACCAGTTCTCACTCGGATGCCAACCGTCCAAAAGCCGGAGGGACACATTCCCTTCCGCCGAAAGCTCGGGTGGACGGCCGGGACACTCGTCCTGTATTTCTTCCTTTCTAACGTTCTTCTCTTCGGCGCCAATCAAGGGAGTGACATCTTTGGACAGTTCCGATCAATCTTGGCTGGAGGACAGGGAACCATCTTGCAACTCGGGATCGGGCCGATCGTGACTGCCAGCATCGTCTTGCAATTGCTCGGTGGTGCCAACCTGTTAGGACTCGACACTGACGATCCTCGGGATCAGGTACTGTATCAGGGTCTACAGAAGTTCCTGGTGCTGGTTATGATCTGTCTCACGGGGTTGCCGATGGTATTCGCTAGCGGATTCCTCCCGGCCGACCCGCAACTCGCCCAAGCACTCGGTGTCCCCTTGAGCGTCATCAAATGGTTGATTTTCGCTCAAATCGCCGTTGGCGGTATCCTCATCCTATTTATGGACGAGGTCATCAGTAAGTGGGGCGTCGGTAGCGGCGTCGGGCTCTTCATCGTTGCCGGCGTGAGTCAGAAGCTCATTGGCGGACTACTGGCGCTCCCGAACCTCGGCGGCCAGCAACCGGGAATTCTCGTCACGTGGGTCGAAATCGTACTTGGAGATATCTCGGTCGGCTCACCGCTGACCGGGTCGGGAATGCAAACACTCCTGTTCGGAGTTGGCAGCGTGGTCCCACTGTTGACGACGGTGCTTATTTTCTGTGTCGTCGTCTACGCCGAGAGCGTCCGTGTCGAGATACCCCTCTCACATGCCCGCGTCAAAGGTGCGCGTGGAAGATATCCGGTGAAACTCATCTATGCGAGCGTTCTCCCGATGATCTTTGTCCGAGCCCTGCAGGCGAACGTTCAGTTCCTCGGCCGAATCCTGTCCAGCCAGTTAGGCACCGATCTGCCGCAGTGGCTCGGCGTCTACATCGACGGACGACCTGTGGACGGACTCTTTTACTATCTCAATCCGATTCACAATCCACAGCAGTGGATGTGGTGGGCAGGAAGCGTAACTCAAGAGCCGTGGCAAATCATGCTACGCGTGATAGTTGATCTGACACTCATGCTCGTCGGGGGAGCGTTGTTCTCGATATTCTGGGTCGAAACGGCAGATATGGGCCCGGAAGCTACCGCACGGCAGATTCAAAACTCCGGTATGCAGATCCCCGGATTTCGACGAAACCCACAGGTCATCGAGAAGGTACTCGAACGGTACATCCCGCAAGTCACCGTTTTAGGTGGTATCCTCGTCGGGCTCCTCGCGGTACTCGCGAATATGCTCGGTACCATCGGTGGTATCTCGGGCACATCGCTTCTCCTCACGGTGAGCATCACGTACAAGCTCTACGAAGAAATCGCCGAAGAGCAGTTGATGGAGATGCACCCGATGATGAGACAGCTCTTCGGCTGACAAAGATCCCATAATTCGCCGGCTGAATCGGGCGGGCAACGTATGTCGTATGCACAACCCACGGCGGGTTTCGCTGTCTGTAACTCGACTTATCGAACGGTGAGGTGCCCTATCATTCCGTTGTGAGCATGCAAGATGCAGACGTACGTATACTCCCCCTTCGTGTCGAACGTGTGGGTGTACGTCGATCCAGGTTGATCGACTCCCTGTGCGTTGTCCGGTGGGTGACTACCGAACGGTTCTGCACCATCTGGGATTTCGACTTTCGGATTGTCCGATGGATGGCCACACACGTTGTGGCCGGAAGATTTGAATACCCACTTGACCGTGTCCCCCACCGAGAGGCGGACCCGTGTCGGGACAAAACTGAGGTAGTTGCCATCCGGACCGACCTCGATAGTGACGTCGGCCTCCTCGGTCGGTGTCGTAGTCGGCGTCGCCGTCGGTTCGGGTGATGCCGTTTCGGTGGGTGTTTGTGTGGTCGTCGCAGTTGATGTACTCCCACCAGCACCCTCACTACCACCACCACCCGAACATCCCGCGAGAACAACTCCTGCAAATGTAGTGGCAAAGTGTCGTCGTGTGACTAACTCTGTTGGCTTCGGGACCATCACTCCACCTATTCCAGAGTACTTCATATAGGCCTTTTGAATCCGTGAGACGCTATCTCACGGAGCTTCCACTGACTGCGATCGGAACAAAAATTAGCAAACGGTATTGACCAGAAGTGATTTCTGGACTTGCATGTGGGTGCTACTAGCCCGCGACGAAGTGAGAATATGTGATAGTGTTGGAGCGGGGCCGGCAAGTCCGGCTGCAAACCTCGTCAGTGCGAAAGTCCCGACCCCAATCATGAGCTGCCGGTGGTCATCGCGATGCTCGTCGCCGCGCTTAGCTTCGACGCGATATGGATTTCGACTATCGGATCGCCTGCATTTATCTGGTTTGCTCAGACATCCTTCTTCGGCGTGTTACTGACGTTTCTGGCAGGCATCCTCGTTCCCCTCACCATCCTGACGCTGTACACGCGATTCCGGCGGCAGAGACTCAGGGTGCTCGGGCGTCACGAAGTCAACCACGAGAGTCCCGACCCGGATGAGGACGCGGATATCGATGCACATGTTGAGAACAACGAGAGCGACGACGGTGACAGCGACGGCTCGAAGCGAGTCAGGGCTTTCGAGGGAGTCACCTTTTCATCGATTTATCGAACACTACCGCCGACACCATCCGAATCTTCATAATCAGGGATATCTAACAAGTATCCATGCAGCTTACCGGACAGTTAGCACTGACGGTAGTCATGGGTCTCTTCCTCGTAATTATCGCCGCGTGGCTCGCGAGGATCGAAGACTGGCGGTCGTATACGCCACTCGGTAGTGGCGGGGCGGCCGGCGAGTCCGGGTACGTCTCAGAGGAGAAGCCGGCCGGAATCAGTCGTTGGCTGACGACGGTCGACCACAAGGACATCGGGATGCTGTACGGTGCCTACGGCGTCACCGCCTTCGTCGTCGGCGGGTTGATGGTCATGCTCATGCGGATCGAACTGCTCGATCCGGAGATGACCCTGCTCTCGAACTCGTTTTACAACTCGTTGATGACGAGTCACGGTATCACGATGCTGTTCCTGTTCGGGACACCCATCATCGCAGCGTTCGCGAACTACCTCGTCCCCCTGCTCATCGGCGCGGACGACATGGCGTTCCCACGGATCAACGCCATCGCGTTCTGGCTCCTCCCGCCGGGCGCGCTCCTCATCTGGGCGGGCTTCTTCCCGCTCGGGGACGTGATCCCTGCCCAGACCGCCTGGACGCTCTACGTGCCTCTCTCCGCGGGCGTGGGCGGGGGGAGTCAGGGCAACGCCGGGGTCGACCTCATGATCCTCGGTCTCCACCTGACCGGCGTCTCGGCGACGATGGGGTCCATCAATTTCATCGCGACCATTCTCACCGAACGCGCCGAGGAGGTGACCTGGGCCAACCTCGACATCTTCTCGTGGACCATCCTCACCCAGTCGGGACTCATCCTCTTCGCGTTCCCGCTCCTCGGGAGCGCGCTCGTCATGCTCCTGCTCGACCGGAACCTCGGCACATCGTTCTTCGCCATCGAAGCGGGCGGGACGATGCTCTGGCAACACCTGTTCTGGTTCTTCGGCCACCCCGAAGTGTACATCCTCGTGTTGCCCCCCATGGGTATCGTCAGCTACGTTCTCCCGCGGTTCTCGGGACGGCGGCTGTTCGGGTTCAAGTTCGTCGTCTACTCCACGCTCGCCATCGGCGTGCTCTCGTTCGGCGTCTGGGCTCACCACATGTTCGCGACGGGCATGGACCCGCGTCTGCGCGCCTCGTTCATGGCAGTGTCGCTCGCCATCGCCATCCCCTCGGCAGTGAAGACGTTCAACTGGATCACGACCATGTGGAACGGGAAACTCCGCCTGAACACGCCGATGCTCTTCTGTATCGGCTTCGTCTCGAACTTTATCATCGGCGGCGTCACCGGCGTCTTCAACGCCGCTATCCCCGTCGACCTGGTGCTCCACGACACCTACTACGTCGTCGGGCACTTCCACTACATCGTCATGGGCGCCATCGCCTTCGCTGGCTTCGCCGGCCTCTACTACTGGTTCCCCCTGTACACCGGCCGGATGTACCAGCGCCGCCTCGGCAAGGCCCACTTCTGGCTCTGGATGATCGGGTCGAACATCACGTTCCTCGCCATGCTCGTCCTGGGCTACGGCGGCATGCCGCGACGGTACGCCACCTACCTGCCACAGTTCACCACCTTCCACCAGCTGGCGACGCTGGGCGCCGTGCTGATGTTCGTCGGCGGCCTCATCTGGGTCTACAACTTCGTCACTTCGTGGCTGGAGGGCCCGAAGGTCCAGGACGGTGACCCGTGGAACCTCCGCGATGACGGTATGTACACCAACGAGTGGCAGTGGTTCGAGAACCAGCAAGAGACGGCGCTCGCCGACAGTGGCGACAAGGCTGCTAAACCAACTGATGACTAATATCAATCTCGTTTCGCTTCCCCGCCACTTCCAGTAACGAATCTCAATAGCACGGCACTCCCAAGAATGCCCCTGATGGTCATACCAGTGTTCTCAGCGATGGTATCGAGCGTCGTAGCGGGGGATCCGGAGCTACAGTTCAGCGTCGCTCGATACCGACAACCTCGTTTCCGGACTGGGTTGTGATGTCGATGAGCGTGTGTCGATATCACCTGCTCCGACGATGAATATACATCGCACCGATACCGCTTCGGGAGTTGTTCAAGTAAATAGACGTTCGTCCACGGACTCGCCACTTCCATTGAGCAGATTACTTAAGAGGCAGTGCCGCTCACAATATACTATGGGCGCTGATAGCGAGGCACCGGCTCCACCCCGAGAGTTGCCACCGGAGGCTATTGAGGTGCTTGGCCGGCTCACTGAGGCAGAGCTACGGGCTGCTATCGATTATGCACGGGCACGACGAGAATACGCACATCCCGAGATCACCGCTCAGATCAAACCCAATCTTGGAGAGGAAATCGTCCGGATAGAGGAGCGACAGGGGTATACCGAAGTCGTGAAGCGGCAAACATGCCCTGACGGCTGTACCGACTGTCCGCATGGCCCGTTCCTCTACCATGTACGGGAAGAACTACGACCAGAGGATGGGACCCATCTCCACTGGGTCTATCTCGGACGGATACAAACGGAAGATTCGCAATCAGACAGCAGATGAAGAGATTTACCTTCGTCGGTGTCCCTGAAACCAGCGCCGTACACGTGACGTAATCCCCAAATCACGTTTGGCCATAATCACGGTATTCTCTGCACGACGACCGACCTCTTCCGGAATTGCACCGAACACGAGTTGCTGTAACAGACTCTCGCGAGAGGCCCCAATAACCGTGAGGTCATGTGCAGTCGAATGTTCCACGATTTCGCCGACAATGTCACCACTCACGAGTGTCGTCTCTATCTCGAGTCCTTTGAGGGAGGCTGCTGTCTCGTCGACAATCTTGTGGCCATTCTCGTCATCGATATCATCGACGTCCGTCACGTAGAGGATCTCGACGTGGGCCTCATTCGGAAGGGCGATTGCATGGGCGATCTCCGCCGCGAATTCAGCATGCGGGCCGCCTGCGGTCGGGACTAGAATTGATTCAACGTCTCTGGCCGGGCCGATACGCTCGACGAGGACGTCACACCGTGCTTGGGTCACTATCTGATCGACGTTACTCCCAAGGACGATATCCTGTCGGTGAGTCCGTCCGCGCCAACCCAGGATCACGAGATCGATATCGTCCTGCTTGATGGTGTTCAGAATCGCTGTCGCAACGTTGTGACCGATTCGAACTTTTCCACTTACGGGAATGTCCGGACGCTCTTCGGTTGCGAAGTCGAGTGCTGCGTCGATCACCTCCCGTTCTCCAGAGACGAACTGACGCCCCTCTGATAGCGGCGTCTGCTGGGGAACTGTCGTGACGCTCACCACTTCGATATCTGCATCGCGCTCCTCCGCGAGGTCGAACGCAGTCCGCATTAATTGTTCGACGCTCTCGGGATTAGCGATCGGGACCAGAATCCGTTGGTCCCGATCGGCACGCTCGGTCGCCGGGGCCTGTTCTGTCGCAACGGTTGGGGCCTCCTCTTCGAGTTTTTCCGATTCCTTGCGTTCGGAATACCCGTAGTAGACGGCGATCCCAAGACCCATCCACACGACAGTCGTCACGAGCGCGATGAAGCCGTGTGAATCCGGACCCAGACCGATCTCGAGCCCGAGTGCCGACAACAGAAACGGCGTGAGGAGGAACTGGAGGACGATCCCGATCAGCGGTGGCCACGGCATATAGGGAACCTCGAAGGTCCGCGGCAGGTCAGGATGGGTCTTGCGCATCTTGATGACCGTCCAGTTAACCTGCACGAACAGCAGAATGAACATAATGTCCGCCGAAGCCGCGACGGATTCGATCGGCAGTGTCAGAGCCATCACGATGATGAGGAGAGCCGACAGCAGGATCGCCCAGTGAGGGGTTCGTTTTTCGGGGTGGATCCGTTCGAAGATGCCAGGGAGTGCCCGGTCGCGTCCCATCGCAAACGAGACGCGCGACGAGGAGTACACGGTTGCGTTCAGTGCACTCATCGTCGCAGTGAGCCCAGCAATGAGCAACAGTGGGACGCCGTAGGGAACGAACTGGCCAGCGGCCTCAATAATCCCGAGTTCGCCGAGATTGCCCAGGAGCTGCCAGGTTGGGGCATCAGCGGCGAGGCCAGCCCGTTCTGCGAGCTCGGGAACAACGCTAATACCACCGATGGCGGCGAACGCCACGAGAATGTAGATCGGTACGACGATGAGCAGCGAGTAAAAGACCGCTTTGGGAATGTTCTCCCCTGGATTGACGACTTCCTCACCGGATTGGACGATGATCTCGTACCCCTCGAAGGCGATGTACGTGAAGCCCATCGCCCCGATGATACCAATAGCACCATTCGGAGCGAAACTGGGACTGCCCATAAACTTAGCTGGCCAGTTCGGGGTATTGACGGTCGCCAAAATCCCGAACGCGACGAAGACGCCAAGAATCACGACCTTGATGCCGGTGACGATCACGCCGGCTTTGCCCGTCTCCTCCGCCCCACGGTAGTTGATATATGCGAATAGACTGATCATCAGTACTGCGAGTACTTTGTCGAGAAGGAACCGGTTGATGACGCCGAAGAGGACGAACCCTTCGGAGAGCACCCCGGAGTAGACAATGAATTCCGTGAGAAAGACCCCGAACGTGACGGCATACAGTGAACAGGCGACAGCGTGGGCGAACCAACTCATCCATCCCGCATAGAACCCGTTCGGGTCGACGAGTGCTTCCTTCACCCATAGATAGCCGCCGCCGGCTTCCGGGAAGGCGGCACCTAGCTCCGCGTACGAGACGGCCGTGAACAGCGCGACGAAGCCATTGAGAAAGAATGCAAGCGTCAGAGCGGGTCCGGCAAGGCCGGCTGCGAACCCAGTCAGTGCGAAGACTCCAGCCCCGATCATCGCCCCGACACCGATAAACGTGATATCGAACAGGCTCATATCACGGGACAGTTCGGTTTCGACATCGTCGCCAGCTTCTGATGCGTCGGCTGTCGACGATTCAGCAAGCTCGTCAGTCATCTCGTGGGTATTCACAAACCAGGTTGGATAATGTTTCGTTCTCTCCGTAGAGCTCGGCCCCACAGCGAATCTGAGGCGACATACACATTATGGTTCCTCTGAAAGAGTACCTATGCTCGATTCGGTGCGCTATCGCTATCACTCTGTTCGACGCCGCATCCGTCGGTTCGAACGGCGGGAAATGCGAGAATTCCGCCGCTGGATCGAAGATACAGAGAACCTCCTCCATCTATCGGCACTTATCCTCGTTCCACTTCTCATCGCCATCGTGACGTGGCTCTCTAATGTCTCCCCAGTCGTCTCCTTTCTGGTATATCCGCCGCTTGCTTCGGGCACATATACCCTGTTCGCTGATCCCGAAGGTCGCTACTCATCTCCCCGCAAGTTCGTCGGCGGAATGACGACGGGTGCACTCAGTGGCTGGATTGCCCTGGAGGTAGGTGCTCGACTCTGGTATCCAACCACGCCCGAACAGTTCCAGGTCCACGCCGGTGCTGCCGCCCTCGGAATCTTTCTCACTGGTGTCGTAACATGGGCCCTGTCGTTGGAAGAACCAACGGCGTTCTCGACAGCTCTCCTTGTGCTCGTTACTGGCGCCGAGCGACTGACGTACGTGGTTGGCATCGTCGTGTCGAGTCTCCTGATCGCCAGCGTGTTCGTCCTTTGGCGGCGTCGGTTCTATCACGAACGGGCGCGATACCTGTTTCAATCGACCCACGGCGACGATCAGATCCTAGTTCCTGTCCGTGGAGATACCGCGGATTCGCTTGTTCTGTTCGGTGCCCGTCTCGCTGCCGCTCACGATGCAGGGAAAGTCGTCCTCATGAAAACGGTGAGTGCGGAGACAGTTGAGGAAACAGAATCAACGCTGGAAGCAGCCAAGCAGACGATAGACGCCGACAATACAAACGCCTCGTCAGAGGATTCCATTACGCAGGCAGCTGAAAACTATCTCGCTCAACAGCAGTTACGCGACCTGAAACGACTCAAAAACCGTGTCAACTCTGTCGTCGACGTGCCCTGTGAATTCGTCGTCGCCGTAGTGGAGGGTTCGATCGGGGAAACTGTGCTTGCAACCGCAGAGGCAGAAGACTGTGATTTGATTGTCGGTCCCTATGAAACCGAAGACGGCACCCCAAGTCAATTTGTCCGACAGCTCCTGAGCGGGGATACGGACGCGATCGTGTTCCGATCCTCGAACGGACGCACGAACTGGCAGCGCATCCTCGTAATGATCCGTTCCTCGGGCGAACTCGCGAACGCGATGCTCGACTTCGCACACCGGCTCTTGCCCGGCGACGGAACGATAAGTGCCTGTACCTGTGTCTCACACCGTCGTGAGCGGCGGATGGCCGATATCACACTCGAAAATCTCATCGAGTCTTTTGCGGCACCAATCGAAACACGGGTTGCCACTGGATCAGTCGAGGAATTTCTGGCCCGAAACGCGTCTCACTACGATCTGGCAGTAATTGGCGCGAGTACGGATCGCAGCGCAGTCTCTCGCTTCCTTTCTACGCCGACATTCGAACGAATCCAAGAAGTCGACTGCGATCTGGCAATCGTGCATCGGGGGTAAATTACGAGCTTCTTCGTCGACGACTTGCACTGGTTGAACAGGGAATTATCACTTCGGAGTGATTCATGCTGAATAATACCCCAATTCAGCAAACCATTAAGGGGACGCCAGTTGACTGTTAAGTTGCAATGTCCGAGTATTCAAATCCGGAGCTACCGCCGCTCCCGTACGACTACGACGCACTGGAGCCACACATCAGCGAACAGGTGCTGACTTGGCACCACGATACCCACCATCAGGGATACGTCAATGGGCTCGGGGCCGCCGAGGAGACGTTGGCAGAGGCCCGCGAGTCAGGTGATTACTCTGCAACCGCCGGTGCGCTCGGGAACGTGACCCACAACGGTTCCGGCCACTACCTGCACACGTTGTTCTGGGAGAACATGTCGCCCAACGGTGGCAGCGAACCTGAGGGAGATCTTCGCGACCGCATTGAGGAAGACTTCGATTCATACGCGGGCTGGAAGGGCGAGTTCGAGGCTGCCGCGAGCGCCGCGGGTGGCTGGGCGCTACTGGTGTACGATCCCGTGGCCAAGCAGCTGCGCAACCTGAAGGTCGACAAGCACGACCAGGGTGCGCTCTGGGGTGCTCATCCCATCCTCGCCCTTGACGTCTGGGAACACTCCTACTACTACGACTACGGCCCGGATCGCGGCTCATTCATTGACGCGTTCTTCGAGGTCGTTGATTGGGACCAAGTCGCTGAGCAGTATCAGACAGTGGTAGACACGTTCGAATAACAACGACTGAGGTGTTGTTATACCCTCAGTTCTATCAGCCATCAATGTTTGATCTATAACTAGCTTACGTCATACTAGTGGTGCAACGGATCGTAAGTTACTCGGTCACACCCAGAAGAGTAATAATTGTACAATCCGAGAAATCAATGAGGCGGATCAGAACCAATGGTAGCTTCAGAGCCAGCTAGCGGATCTTCGAATTCAATCAGTTGGGCAATCATTGAAACTGTTGCCAAGGCAGAGGGTATTGACCCAGTTGAATTGGAACCTCCTCTCCATGAAAAGCTCGATCCAGACGCAATAGACCAATTGTTCCAACCAACGACAGCAAGGAACTCTACTTCGGTTGACTGCGTTACCTTCACGTACTGTGGATACGAAGTCACAGTGTATTCTGATAATCGTGTAACAACACAAAAACTCTAAACTAGTCATAATTGATCCGTACTAGTGGCGGCCCTGGTGGGCCTGAGCGACGGCGGTTTGACCAACACTTGAGACGAGGGTGGTTTGGCAGCAGCGTCGCGTTACTGACGTCTCTACTAATGTCACTTAATGAGCGCCCATAGACAAGTATGTTTGGCAATTCTTTTTCGTCGCGTTTAGTTAAGTCTGAAAAGCGAGGCGAGAATGATTTTCAGCTGGTTCATGGCGAAAATCACCCGCCTCAGCGGTTGTAGCGACTGGATCGACTTGGATTTTGTGAAGTGAGAGCGGACACCGCCCCAGCTGATGGAGCTCGGTATTCGACTCCATTTGGCAGGACTATCACTTTCGAATACCATTTCAGAATTAGAGAAGTTCGGTGTCGAACGGTCGCGGAAAGCCGTTCATGACTGGGTACAGAAGGCCGGTCTACAGCCGGCTAACACCGCGAGTCCGGATCACGTTGCGGTTGACGAAACTGTGATCCGAATTAATGGTCTGTGCTTCTGGCTGTACGCTGCTGTCGATCCCGAAACGAACGAATTTCTGCATCTAAAGCTGTTTACCACGACTACGACAATCTTGACCGAACAGTTTTTGCAGGAGCTTCGTGAGAAACACGACGTTGAAGACGCGGTGTTTCTCGTTGATCACGCGAAGCATCTCGCGGCTGCGTTGCGTCGAGAAGGGCTCCGATTTCAGACCGTTCGACATGGAAATCGGAACGCTGTTGAACGTGTCTTCCGAGAGATAAAACGACGAACTACCTCGTTTAGTAATATTTTTAGCCACGTCAAACCAGAGACCGCCGAAACGTGGTTACAAGCCTTCGCCGTCTGGTGGAACTCAGTTAACTAAACACGATGTTCTTTTTAGAGCGGAACGTAAAGTCGAGATAGACTCATCGGATGAATAGCTCCGACGCGAGATCCCACCATCGGCGGCATCTCATATGTGGAGCCGTCAGTGGGAGCGGGACACTCCTTGCTGTGTTGCATCTCGTTCATGCTCTCAGCGAGAACACGCCATTTGCGTTTCTCATCGGCGGTGTGTTTCCATTTGTCATCGCCCTTGCCGTTGCAGTCGGCGGATACTTGATCTGGAATAGTGACTTCCCAGACTTTGTTATACTGCGTATTGGGGGGTGGGTTGGACTCGGTATGGGCCTTCTTGGCCTGTTCGGTAGTGGAGCGATTGTATTTGAATATACGGAAGGTGTTCGCCTGCTGGAGGAGGGGTACCTCATCCTGACGTTCATAACATTTGGGGCAGCAACCGGGCTTCTGCTCGGCTGGTATGATGCTCGTCGGCAGGTCCTCACGGCTCACCTCAAAAATAAACAGCGCGAACTCGAGGAGCAGAATGAGCGCCTTGAGGGGTTCGCCCATGTCATCTCTCATGATTTGCGAAACCCGCTCAACGTCGCCACCGGGCGGTTGGAGTTCATCGATGCAAACGAACACAGTGAGCATATCAAGGCGATCAGCCGAGCGCACGATCGGATGGACAATCTGATCGAGGACGTACTGACGCTGGCCCGTCAGGGGCAAACCGTTGGTGCTACGGAACCCGTGTCACTGGAGCAGATTGCCTCTCAGGCATGGACTCATGTCACAACCGAGGATGCGTCTCTTGAGATTGAAACCGACATGAAGGTTGAAGCTGATGCGAGCCGGTTACAGCAGTTGTTCGAGAACCTCTTTCGAAACGCCATTGAACACGGTGGTGACAACGTAACTGTCCACGTTGGCGCCCTTGATGACACCACCGGGTTCTATATCACAGACGATGGTCCTGGTATCCCAGCTGGGGAGCGCGAGCAGATATTCGAGTACGGGTATTCGACTGCGTCCGACGGAACCGGACTTGGTCTCGGAATCGTCCAGCAAATTGTTCAGGCTCACGGCTGGACCATCACCGCGACTCAAGCCGTAGATGGTGGGGCGAAATTCGAGATTCGTGATGTCCAACATACCACCGTGGATCAGGAGTGGGAGACTAGTACTTCAGAGGGAGTTTCTGCGACGATTGATTAGTGATCGATTCTTTCTACTTACACGAAATACGGACTCAATAGTTCAGTCTATAGAAACGCCTGTGGAGACTCTCAACCACCGTCCGGATGTAGTTGAACTGAATCAATTCCCCCATCTCGAATATGTGGTTTGTTGCAAGCCCGATAGGAGTAGGCCGTTTCATTTGTATATTGAAACTGCCAATGCTTAGACTAGGTCGGTCCACTTGGCCGTCGTGCTGAGCAGTCGTGCTATTATCGTCCCCCATAATGTCAAGGCGCATATATTCAATTATCTAGGGATAAGATCTATTGGCAGATCAATATATGGATCCCCTCTATAGGTAACACAGATTAACTGGATCCACGACACTCATCCATTTTGAACACAGCTGTATCAAATCTGGAATCCACTAAGATAGACGAGATAGGATTTTAGACATCGAACATTTTTATAGAGGTCGCGAGAATGCTGTAGTAGAAATGACTGGCCTAATTGTCAAAGCAGCCGTGAAGGAGGCATTGTCAGAACAGAACGTCGCGGCAGATTTCTACGATACCCTCGACGAGGAAGTTGCCGAGCTTCTCAACGACGCCGCCGAACGCGCTGAAGCGAACGATCGGAAGACAGTCCAACCCCGCGACCTGTAAATTCAGGATTCACGCACTCGCGCCTCGCTCGAAGATAGCTTTTTGAGTGTTCTGTGCAGAATTTAGCAGACGTGCATGGGGACACCCCCCACACTGAGCAGCAGGCGGCCGACGCCGACGCGAGAGAGGTCCTCAGCGTGTCACAGCTGAATGACCGAATCGCGTCTGTCGTCGAGGAAACGTCCACCCTCCACCGTGTCCGCTGTATCGGCGAAGTCACTGACCTCCACCAGAACAGTACGGCGCTCTATTTCACGCTCACCGACGGCGACGCCGAGCTTCCCTGTATGATCTGGACGAATCGCTACCGGGAGATGGATGCCGACCTCGAAGACGGTACCGAGGTCATCCTCGAGGGTGATATCGACTACTGGGTCAAAGGTGGGAAAATCGACCTCAAGCCGTGGGAGGTGATCGTCGTCGGCGACGGCGATCAGGCAGTTGCGGTAGAGCGACTGCGGAGCGAACTCGAAGAACGCGGCTGGTTCGACGACGAGCAGAAACAGCGCCCGCCGGCGTTCCCGGAACGGGTTGGTGTCGTCACCTCTCTTCGAGGAGATGGCCGATACGACATCCAAAGCGCGATTCACGAGCAGGACCCGACCGTCGATATCTTAGTGAAGGACGCTACTGTCCAAGGGTCGGACGCGCCCACGTCCATCGCGAACGGCATCCACCATCTGGACCGGTCGGAGGACGTCGACTCGATTATCGTCGGACGGGGCGGAGGGAGCGATTCGAACCTCCAAGCGTTCAATACTGAGCGAGTCGCAGAGGCGATCTTCACCGCGAACACGCCGATCGTCACGGCAATCGGCCATACTGACGACCGGTTGATCGCAGACCGGGTGGCGGATATGGCCGCGATCACCCCGACGGCCGCCGGCGAGTACATCGTGAAGTCGCGGAATGACTTCCTTGCCAGCGAAATCGACCCGCTAGAACAGCAGCTTGACACTGCTTACGAGACCTTCGAACAGGAGCACGAACACGAACAGGAGCTGGCTGAAGCCGTTGAGGAGGCGACTGCTCCCGAGGGGCTCCCACCGGTCTACTACAAGGCTGCAATCGTAGTGCTTGTTCTGCTGTTGTTGCTCATCACCGCACTCTGGCTCGGGGTGATCTAAGGATGGCAAAGGATTCCGACATCCGACAACGGATGGATCGCGTCGAGGAGATCATTGAGCAGCTCGATGCAGACGAGGTCTCGCTGGAGGACGGCCATGATCTATACGACGAAGGGCAGGAGTTACTGTCCGAGCTCCGAGAACGGCTCCAGGACGGAGACGGCGAAGTCATCGAGATCGAGTAACTGGCCCATCAGTCGACGTGAGCCATTATCTTAACCAACATACCGCTGGATACATTCCATCTTGTTGGTTAAGTCTGTGCCAGCTCAGGTCCAGCCTTCAGGCTTAATTACGACCTCCGGTCATTTTGGGGTGTGTAGGACTGAGTCACGATGCTCCACGAGACAGTGATGATATTTGGTGTCTATCTGGTGGCCTGCGGCATCGCGTGGATTCTCCACGAATCGGCCCATTACGTAGTCCATAGCCTCTACGCGGAATCGGTCTCATTTGGTGTGAATCGTCGCGGCCCGTACGTCGACGCTGTCTACGAACGCGATGCGCCCACGTTTGCGATTCGGGTTGGGTCCGTCGCCCCGACCCTTCTCTATACCCCATTTGTCGTACTCGGTATTGCTGGCTATCTCTCGCTGTATCCACTTCCTCAGCTGGATCCAGTTGGGTGGTCGTTGGTGGCGGTTCCTCTCATAATTTTGACCTTCCCGACTGGATCCGATATCCAGTCTTGTCTCGAAGCGGCCCACTAGACTCTCTAAACGCGTATTTGGTTTGCGTCAGACAACCACTACGTTAGTCACATAATTATGATTAAAGAAATGTGTTGGCCGTCAATATTTAGTAGATAAGGCGCAAGTATGTGCAAATGTATCATGGCACAAGCGAGTCCCCGCAGTAACCTCTCTGAAACGGATACGGAGGAGCGCCCCTCCGTGTCAGTTGAAGCGTGGCTCGAGGCGGTCAGTCGAGAACTGGACCCCGCCGAGTGCGAGGACCTCTCCGAACTCGGCATCTACTCGATCCACGAACACAGCAGCGCCCGTACGATCACCCTTCCCGAGGATGCAGACGAGTTCGACGACGCAACGACGGTGAAGCAGTACTATTTCGAGGGCGAGGATTGCCCGCTGCTTATCGTTGCCCCGCTGAAGGTCTGAGTTGCCCCACCGCTGGCGGCCGGCTAGCAGTCGGCGTCGTCTTCCTTATGATCGGAGTAGAACTGGATGAGATACTGGAAGCGAGCAGTATCGCTCGTGAAGGAGTCGAGTTCCTCCTGCAACCACTCGTATTTCCCCTGCGGGATTCGCATATTGATTCGCGCGACATCATCGTCGACATCCGAGCCAGAGCTGCTGGTGCTGGGTGCTGTATCGGCGTCTGACATTAGTTCGACCCAGGCTATGCGGTCGCATATATCCCACCAGAATAGAAACTTCTCTAGAGAACTTGGAGAACTTTGAAGTCCTCCAAATTCATCCAAATTTTCTGACTTCTTTTGGTTAATCACTCCTTTCTCACATACGATGTGTGCTCAGGTCCCCTCCGGCGAGACGCCGGCTCGTACTGAGGAATCGACATCCGCAATTCGGATCATCCACAGGTCCATCGGCCCGATTCTGCTGGCGCTCCTTCCACTGGTCCTGTTCGTGGGGACAGCGGCCGCGCAGTCGAATCCAGGCAGCGCGTTCTGTGATTCGAACATGGCCGATACCATCCAGAACATCTTCACCATCATCCAGTTCGGCGGGCCGCTCATCGGCGGCGTCCTCGCGCTCGGCGCGACCGTGGCGATCCCGTTCACCCGTCGGTCGGACTGGAAAAAGGAGATGAAGTCAGTCCGGAATCAGGGCCTCCTCTGGGGCGTGATCGTCGCTCCGCTCGGGACGGAGATCGTCCAGTTCATCCTGAACAACATCGTGGTCGGTGGCACGAGTTGTGGATTCTAACCACGCACAAGGATTCGCACTCGTCATGACCGCCGTCCTCGTCGCATCGACAGCCGTCGTTCCAGCGGGCGCACACCCCCCGAACAGTACCGACCACGGCATCCCGGAGGAGACCTTTCACAAACTGTGGTCGGGGGATGAGGACGGCGCGACCGACGGCGCGAATCTGAGTAACGAGTCGGCGGTCGAGCAGCTGGGCGAGGGGACTGATGTCCCATTTGACTCACCGCCACAGGCCGTCGAGCAATGGAACCGGGGCGATCACCAGGAGTTCCCGGCGACCAACAGCTCGGTGTCGATCCATCCGCCTGATGCGGACCTCTCCAGCGGACGATTCATCGAGGAGGCCTACACTGAGGTGTTCGCCGCCCAACCCTCCACGCGAGCACGGCTCTCGTCGTCTAGGCAGCCGCTCTACGTCGCTCCAAACGGGACGCTCCGCGGAACCGTCGACTACCGAGTGGCAGTCCCGCCAGACGACACCTCTGGCGATCGTCGCGTTTACTGGAGTCTCGAGAACCACCAAGTCGAGGAGACGAAACTGCTCGTCGACGGTGATGAAGAGACGACGGCTGGCGGCTCTCATACGCCGGCGCTATCGTACTCGCTGGACGGCTACGCTGGCGAGGAGCATCAACTCACGCTCCAGGCAAACATCTCGGTTCGGCTTCGAAAGGAGGTCGAAGTCTGTACCGCCCACAACGACGAGGGCGACTGTACCAACTGGGAGAGTTCCGTTTCATACCCCACCGAGAACGTCTCAGTGACCGATTCCATCGAGGTCACAAAGTACGATCTCGCGGTTTCCGGGTTCATCGCCGAATATCCGAATGGTGATCTCGGCCTTGTCGTCTACAAGAACCAGCCGTGGCTCGGCTACCAGTTGCCCAACGGTGATGTCCGGGGCGTCTGGCGGTTCTACTCAGCCCGGGACAAAGACTGGGATACGCTGGTCTACAGCTCGGACGATGGAGAGCGAACCACGCACTCGCCGCTACATCCGCTCCAGGTGAACGCCTACCCTATCGAGACAGGCCCGACCCCGTCGCCCCGGAGGAACGTGACGATACTGGACGTGTACGGCACGTCGACGTCGCCGCCGACACTCCCGTCGAACGTTCACTTGGACGTCCTCACGGAACCGTACACGGCCAGCTATGGCATCGCGACACGCAGCACGACCGACGAGCAACCCGAAACCGTCCGCGCGTGGGGACTCGTCAGAGGAGTCGAGGCAGAACGGCCAGCAGATGAGTTCGCTCGGATCCAGATCTACGAGAGCAATCTCACTCTGGAAGTAGTGAATCAGACCGAAGACAGCGTCACCGTCCGGGTTACCCTCCAGAACGCGGATACTGGAGCCCCAATCAACACCGACGAACGGGACGGATACGTCGTCGTCGACGGGCAGCGGTTGAATACGACCGGCAACGGAACCGTCACGGCGACGCTTGAACGTCCTCCTGGCGGGGTGTCGGCGCGATATGAACCCGGCCACTGGTGGCTGAATCCACCCGGCTATACCGGCGATTCGGATACCGTCCTGCTGCAGGGGACGGTACTCCAAATCCTATCGACGCTGTTCCGAATCGGCGTCCCTGTCTCGCTGTTCCTCTTAGCGGTCTTCTTCATCGACCGCATCACCGGCTGGCGGATTTGGCCCCCATGGAGGTCACTATGATGTCCAGAAACAATCCTACATCCCACGACCGGGAACCGGAACGGTCCATCAGCCGACGCCGTCTCATAGCCTGGTCTACTACAGCTCTCTTATCCGGCGTCGCCGGGTGTTCAGGGACAAACAACCCCGGCAATGGGACGGAATCGTCCACAGGTTCACCGTCACCGCCAGCAGATTCCGTGTTCAAGGGAGTCGAATTCTCAGGTCCCAACCTTGTTGTGACTCTAGCTGAGGATCACGATGTCGACCGTCTCAATCTGATTGCCCCCGACGGAAGCACCTTCGAACAAACAGCAGTTGCGGAAGGAGCCACGACAGCAGAACTCCAGATCCTGTACAAATCCGGCGGCTCCTACGATACTGGTGAATACGAACTGGTCGCCGTCCGGGGCGAGTCTTCGGATACGATGTCAGTTGAACTCCGACCGGAGATTAGCGTCTCTGATGTCGAACCAGAGGTCGATGAAGACGACCAGAATAGTACCGGGCGGCTGTTCGTCACAGTTGAAAATACCGGCCCTGGACCGACGTGGGTCTACAATATTGGGTTCCGAAACGCTCCGTATTCGAATGCCCCGGAGATTATCGAAGGTGACGGAGTCGCTGATACGAGGTTTGAACTTCCTCAGAACCCGCAACAGGAATTCCTTCAGCCCGATACAGAGCAGAGGTTCCTGAAGGGACGTGGAGTCCTGATCATCAGCGACGACGATTCGGTTTCGTGTGAGGGGGGTTCTATCGAACTGACTGTTGTCGTCCAGACCCCACACGGCGATATTGAACAGCCGGTTCGCGCTGATCTATCCGGTGGTTACCACATCGATGATCAGGCCGCCGTTCAGCATCCCTGCAAGAACGTCGACATTGAGCTACTGAGTGGAGGGGGTGACGATGCGTAGGGTTCGTCGACGATTACTCTCCGCTGTCGCAGGAATCGTCGGATTAGTTGGTTTGGGACCGGTTCCAGTGGCTGCACAAAGCGACGGGGGTGGCGATGGAGGTGCTCTTGGTGATATCATTATCGGGGCCATTCAGGAATTACTCCGGATTCTGTTTAGCCCGATCCGGACGGTCATCGAGAATCACGGCGATGCGGTTCTCCGAACTGTCGTGGGAACCCCACATCCCGATTCTGTGTTCAGTGCTCCCTCGAACGGTGCCTGGCCGCGAATCTACGACTTCTATTGGGAGACGATGATCCCGCTCACTCTCACGCTTTATGGACTCTCTATTGGAATTGTGATTTTCCTCGAGTCCACGAGCCACCTGTTCAACGGCTATCATCGTTCGAAGCTGAAAAAACGGGCCTTCTCGGGTCTACTTGGCATCCTGTCGTGGTGGTGGATCGCAGCCCTCTCGCTCCGGTTTATCGACGCTTTGGCGGGGTTCCTTGTCCCCTCTGTCTCCGATATCACCCTCTTCCAGACCCTGTCGTTCTCGACGATGGGAGTCCTCGGCATAGTCGTCGCCCTGTCGACGAACTTCATCCTGTTCGTTCTCATCGGTCTGATCTATCTCGCCCGCCACCTCGCACTCTACCTGTTCGTCTTTCTGATGCCGCTGCTCATCGTCTTCTGGATTCCTGGAGTCGGTCCCTTCGCCTTGGCTTCGAAGTTTATGAAGAAGCTCGCGGGTTTCTACGTCCCCTTCCTGTTTATGACGGTTCCAGTTGCCCTTCTATTCCGGTTAGGTGATATCCTCGGGACCAGTATCGGTCCCTCCGCAGGTGAGTTCGGAGCGTGGCTGACAGCGCTCATTATCCCGCTGGTTGCTGTGGCGTCGCCGTTCATCCTATTCTGGCAGGCTGGAGCCCTCTTCTTCATCGCCGACCGGGCGGCTCGGCACGTCTCGGCACAGAAGGCTCGTGGACGGCTGTCGAGAGGTCGGGAACGGGTACAGTCGGCGACGCAGGGTGGGAAGAACTTCATCCGGGGAGTGCGCGACGAACCGGCCGTCAAGAGCGGTGGGCAGTACGTACTGGACTCCGGTGACTCCAGAGCGCACGCTACCGGCCAACGGCTCAACACGACCGGCTCCCGCCTTCGCGACGCGATTACGGACGGCGGCGAAGGCGGCGGTCGAGGCGGCTCTGGTGGTGGCGGTAGTGGGTCCACCGCCAGTGCCGGCTCTGGTGAGGACAGCGGCGGCAACGACGGGAACGGAGAGTACGAGCGGGACGACGCTTTCCGTGACCCGCAGCGCCAGAGTCGGGATCAAGAATCGAGAGACGACCCTCCGCGATACATTCACTAATCCATGAGCTCCGCTACTGACCCCGCGAAACGAATTCCCAAGTCGCTCGGTACCGACACCCAGTTCCTCGGGAAGTACTCGCTGACGGACCTCGCGGTCGCAGGGCTTCCCGGCGTCCTGGTGGTCCTAGTGACGCAGGTCGTCATCCCACCGTCACTCACCGTTCGCGGCATCCCGGTATCCGCGCTGACCATTCCAGTCGCAGCAATTGCGATCGCCTTCGGCGGCCTGTTCGTCTACCTCACGCCTGGGTATACCAACAGCCTCGACTGGCTCGGAACGTTCGTCGGGTTCCATCGCAGCGAGACGGAGATCGCCCACGAGGACGCGAAGGAGTACACCCACGTCGAACGAGTGTATCCGCGCCACGACGCAATTGAGCGGACCGACCGGGCTCTCGTGGGTGCAGTACAGGTGTCCCCGCCGACGATGGCGCTGGCAACCGACGAGGAATGGGAGCAGAAGTCGGAGGCTTTTCAGGACTTCGTCAATACGACTGTCGAGTTCCCGATTCAGATCTATTCCACAACGCAGTCGTTCCCTGCCGACGAGTACGTTGGGCGGTACGAAGACCGATTGAGCGACCCGGACGTCAAATCCAACGAGAAACTGCAGGCGCTCATCGAGCACTACGTCGACTGGTATGACCGGGAGCTGGCACAACGCCAGATGACCATCCGTGACCACTACGTCCTTATCCCGGTCCGACCTGAGGAAGTCCGGTACGAGCGGGCCAGTCTGCTCGAAAAGCTCGCTGGAATCCCCGTTCTGGGTATCCTTATCCAGATCGTCACGGCGCCGCCGGAGGAGGAAGAGCGCGCTGCGATGCTCGAGGAATTGGACGAGCGGCGCCGGCGGGTCGAGCGCGGCCTCCGCGGTATCGAGGGGTGTGATACGCGCCCCGTCGATGCGGCCGAGCTCACCCGTCTTATCGCGGAGTATTGGACCGGCACGGAGATCGAGTACGGCAACCCTGAACAGGTGCTTCGCACCTCCCCCGTCATCACCAACTCATGATTCGTAACCTGCTCCCCTTCACCGGCTCGAACAGTTCGGAAGCCAACGACAACGATGAGGCGACCGCAGACGAGACGCCTGACGAGCAGGACGCAGACGGTGACGAGTCGCAGCTTACCGTCACCTACGAGCGGGACGGTGAGGCAGTCGACGGCATTCCCGAAATCCACCAGACTGTCGTCTCACCATCCAGCATCGAACGGACGCCCAGTGCTCTCCGGACGGACAATCAGTGGGCGCAGAGCCTGTGGGTCGGCGAGTATCCCGATGCACCGATGGACGGCTTCCTTGAGAAGCTGTACGCCGCTGCCGAGACCCAACAGACGGACATCAGCATCCATATCGACCCCCGCGACACGCGGGAGACGCTGGATTCGCTGGAGAACAAGATCGAGGATCTCGAAGCCGATTACGAGTACCTGACCGAGAAGCATCGTGCGAGCGCCCGGGGCGTCGAGAAAGACCTGGAGGACCACCAAGAGATGTACGATGTCCTCCGGAACACGACGATGCAGGCGTTCGACGTCTCGACGTATCTCACAGTCAGAGGCGGCGAACGCGATAACGTCGACACTGAGTCGGTGTCAACAACTGCCCGACAGGCCCCTGCAAATCTGACTCCCGTGACGCCGCGGTGGTCGCAGCTGAAGACGTTCACCTCAGCCAGTCCAATCGCCCTCGATCAGTTCAACGAGACGCTCGACAGCAAGACGCCGATGCTTGGCGGTGCTGTCGGCGCGATGTTCCCCTTCGTTTCCGGTGCGTTTGCTGAACCCGGCATCGAGTACGGGACGTACGCGCTGAATTCGAGCCCGCTCATCCTCGACCGGTTCAAGCGACAAACCGGCTACTGTATGATGGTTATCGGCCGCCTCGGTGCGGGCAAGTCCTTCGCAACGAAGCTCCGGCTGGTGCGGCGGGCGATGTTCGACGAGGATACGGTCATCATTATGCTCGACCCGATGCGAGGGTTCGCCGGCGTCAACGAGGCGCTCGATGGCGAGCGCGTCACGGTCGGTGGTCGGCGTGGCTTGAACCCACTGGAGATCAAGCCAACACCCGACCACGTCCTACAAGAGGTCGACGACATCGACCCGTGGGGCGAGCAGATCAACTGGGTGATGACCTTCTTTGCGACGTTCTTTGAGCACGTCGCGGACCATCCCCTCGGCGAGCGTAACCAGACGCTCCGGCGGGCCGTCCAGGAAGCCTACGAGAAGCGCGGCATCACCAGGGATCCAGAGACACACACCCGGGATTCACCGACAATCCACGACGTCATTGAAGTCCTCGAGGAGATGGTCGAGGGTCCAGAGGAGTACGGCTACGTCACTGATGGCGAGCAGGAAGCCGTCCAGTCCGATGCGCAGTCGCTGCTCAAGGACCTCCGACCGTCGTTCCGCGAAGGCGGTGAACTCGAGAATCTGGCTCGACCCTCTGAATTCGACCTTGATTCGAAGGTCATCTACCTCGATCTCCATCAGGAAGAAGGCACCCGTGGACGGGCGGAGACCAGCCTCATGATGCAGGTGCTGTTCAACAGCGTTTACGAGCGGGTCAAGCAGACCGACAAGCGCGTCGTCTTCTGTATCGACGAGGCGCACTACCTGATGAACGATGCCGTCTCGCTGGACTTCTTGGAGACGGCCGTCCGACACAGTCGCCACTTCGACCTGAGCCTCGAATTCATCACGCAAACGGGGGGTGAGTTCGCGCTGACGCCGGAGGCGAGAACCATCGCAAACCTCTGTTCGCTGACCGTCCTTCATCGCGTCAACGAGGAGAAAGAGAAGATCGCCAAGTGGTTCGACCTCAGCGAACGGCAGGTGAACTGGGTCACCTCCGCGAAAGCCGGTGAGGACGAAGACGGGTACTCAGAAGCGCTCGTGGGAATCGACCAGGAGGGATGGTTCCCGCTCCGGATTCGGGCGAGTGATTACGAGGCCCATGTCATCGACGGTGGTGCGGCGGACGTGGCCGAACTCGAGACCGAATCGAGCGCAAATGTGACGAGCCCCGACAGCCGACCGGCCGGCGCTCGTGCCGACGGTGGGGGTCCAACCAGCACTGCTCAACAGGAGGATGACTGAGAACCATCCATCAGACCCCACGGAGGCAGATCGTGGCGTCGAGTACATCCGGATCACCCCCTCCCGGAGTGACCTCGCGCCGGAGACCGTCGTCCGCCAACTGGCTGGCCTCCACGGGCTGGACGCCGGCAACGACGGGCTTCTCGACAGTATCGGTCCCTTCGGCAATCCACCACCAGTATTCGAATTCCTCGCGGTGAGCGAAGGGAAAGACGAGCCGGTCGAGTTCTATTACGGCGCGGATAGACGGATCGATGCTCTCGAAGAGCGCCTTCGGACGCTGTATCCGCCGACCGTCACGTTTGAGCGGGTGACACTCGACCTAGAGACGAAGCTGCTTCCATCACCAGCAGAGCAAGCTCACGACAGTAGTGTCGGGGGCGACAACCGGCACGAGACGACTACCAGAACGGCTGAGAAGACCGGCGATACCTCCCAGCCAGATTCGGAACCCGCGACGCTGTTCGACCGTCCGAGCCAGGAACCGGTCGGTGACGGCGGAAGTGTGGTCTCAGAGAGCACCACGTCGCAGGACGACGCCGAAGTACTGTTCGGAACCGGATCGAGTGACGAACCTACGACGAGTGATTCGTCCGACTCTGAGCCCGATGTCGACCACCAGCCGGAGCATTCACAGCTGAGTATCGACGACACGACGCCGCTCGGAATCACCTGGCACGGGCGGGCTACCCGTCGCGAGGACTGGATGACGACGCTACCCCAGTTCACGAACACGGAAGATGAGGACGACGACCACGCACGAGCGCCGCTCGCATCACTCATCGATCAGCTAACCCGGGCCGAACACCCAATCGCGTTTCAGGTACTCTTCCAACGGAAGCCTGACTGGACTCACGAAGCTCGGGAGCGCCAGCGGAAGCTTCGCGAGGGCGAGGATCGGATTGTCGACTGGTTCTTCGGGGAACTCCTCGGAAACACGGAGAATGAACCACAGAGCCCCTCGAACACCGGTCGACAGCGCCGATACCTCGACATCGGTGGTCGGGAGCGAGTCGATTCCATCGACGAGAAAGAACCACAGCATACGTTTACGGTGAATATGCGAGCGCTTTCGCTGGTAACCACGGACCAGCAGCGGGAGCGCGTCGACCACCGCCTCGACGATATCGGGTCGGTGTTCGACCACCTGAACGGGTCACACTATCGCCTTCGCCCCAAGCGGGCGCGTCGTGGACTCCGGAAAGGACGGCGAGCTAGGAAGCACGCCGACCGGGTGTTCAACGCCGAGATAGCAACAAAGAGCGACTGGCGAAAGACGCGTCCTGATCTCGTCCTCGGACCGGCGGAGTTAGCGAACTTCGTCGTCGTTCCGCCAGCGACTGACCTCACAACCGAAGGCGGTCGTGGTTCCGATGCCGAACCAGAGAGTCGAACGCCACTCCCGCTCCCGTCACAAGACCATATGGAGGCGTTCACGGACCGAGGTATGGCAATCGGCCGTGGTCTCGGCGAGGACGGCACGCCGACACGAGAGCCGATGCGGATTCCCCCACATCTGCTCCCGTTCCATGTCGGCCGGTTCGCCAAGAGCGGCGCCGGCAAGTCTGTCGCGCTTGAAAACGACGCCCTCTCGCTGTACGACCAGACGAACGGGCCGGTGTTCATCATCGACTCCAAGGGCGGGAATTTCCCCGAGAACTATATGCGGGCTCACGCGAAGCGCTTCGGTACCGACGACCTCGAGGAGAACGTCCTCCACTTCTCGGTCCCCGATATCCTGCCCGGCTTCGCGTTCTTCGACATCACGCCGGCCTTGGGGGACGGCGTCCGACGCGTCGACGCGGTTCAGGACAAGGCCGACCACTACGAGGAGCTCATTAAGCTCGTGATGGGGCCGGAGCGGTACGAGGATGCCATCGCCTCGCCGACGCTCATCAAGTACCTCATCAAGGCGATGTACGACGAGGAGTACGGTCTCGAAAACGGGCACTTCCGACAGGATACGAACTACTTCACCCACGATCAACTCGAACACGCGGTCACCCAGTTCCACGCCGCCGGCCCGCCGGAGCCGACACCCGAGGATGCACCGCGAGCCAGCGACCCGCAGGTCGCGGAGAAACTGGAGCGACACCTGCGCTCGAATCCGGCGACGTTCTCGAACGTCGTGAGCGGCATCAGCAACCGGATGGACTACATCACGCAAGACGCCCATCTCCGGCGAATCTTCAACAACACCCAGTCGCAGTTCGACTTCCGCGAACTCCTCGACGAGGATAAGGTGGTGATCTTCGACTTGGGCGACCTTCGCGACGAGGCCGCCCGTGTGATGACTGGCGTCATTCTCACGCAGCTGTACGACGCCGTCAAGCGTCGCGACGGCGACGAGTTAGCCCGTAAGCCGGATGACTACGTGGCGAATCTGCTTATCGACGAGGCGTCGTCTGTCGTCGTCTCTGATACGCTGACAACGCTGCTGGAAAAGGGACGAGAGTTCCGGCTCTCGATCGAACTCGTGACGCAGTTCCCCGAGCAGATGAAGGAAGCGGGGAACCGGGAAGTCTACCTGAACGTCCTGAACAACATCGGCAGCCCCCTGGTCGGGAAAATCGCTGTCGACGCCGACATCGCCGAAGCACTCTCACACGAGGCGATGGACCCGGTCGAGTTCAAGAACCGTATCAGTTCACTCCCGCGGGGCGAGTGGATCGCGCAACTCCCGAGCCCGCAATTCGGCGAAACCGGTCCGGATCCGTTCAGTATCGAGCCGCTCCCGATTCCGCCCGGTCATCCCGACAGCGACCGGCCGCTGACCCCCGGAGAAGAGGAACGGTTCCAAGACGCGCTGGAG